>JAABUJ010000244.1_pt1 | contig 120352 bp, 85 predicted proteins | sample 5559131 | NCBI WGS metagenome assembly JAABUJ01 (sample SAMN10711875, study PRJNA513366) | rock metagenome | isolation source: Antarctica rocks | place: Antarctica: Victoria Land, Mt New Zealand nord | collected 2016-01-07
TAAAAGAAATACATTATGTATCAGAAAGAATACTTACATTTGAAGAACAGAAAGAAAAAAGAAAATAAAGAGAGATAAATAATAAATAAATTTATATGAGAATAATTTAACAGTGAATAATGCTAACTCTTAACAGTGAATATTAAATTAACTTTAATTACATCATCTTCATTTACATCACTTCTTCTTTATGCCTCACTATTTCATCATTCATCACATTACTCAATCACACAGTCAGAAGTCTTTAATCTCTAATAAAATCATACAGTTGAGAGTCTTCAATCTCTGATGAAATTACATAGTTAAAGATCTTCAATCTATAATGAAATTACACAGTTAAGAGTCTTCAACCTTTAATAAAATCACATAGTTGAGAGCTCTCAATCTTAAGTAAAATTACATAATTATGAATTCTCAATCTTCAGTAAAATCACACAATTAAGAGTCTTTGATCTCTGATGAAATCATACAGTTGAGAGTCTTCAATCTTCAGTGAAATCACATAGTCAGAGATCTTTGACCTTCAGTGAAATTACATAATTGAGAGTCTTTAATCTTTAGTGAAATTATATAGTCAGAGATCTTCAATCTTCAGTGAAATTATATAATTAATCTTCAATCTTTAGTGAAATCACACAGTTAAGAGCCTTTAATCTCTGATGAAATTACATGATTAAGAGTCTTCAATCTTCAGTGAAATTACATAATCAAAAATCATTAATCTTTGATGAAATCACAAGATCAGAAGCTCTCAATCTCAGGTAAAACTACATAGTTAAAAGTTCTCAATCTTCATTGACAGAGCAATGTTTAACATCACTTCATTAATAAAGTAATGTTTAACATTACTCTGTTGATGAAGTAATGTTAAATGATAATTGTTTATGTCTTAAATCTTTTAATGTTAAAAGATATAGATCTTTGAACAGTGAATGAAGATGAATTCTTATCAGTAAATAATGATGATTGTTTTAAGTGCTGATTAAACTTTGTAGTATAGAGTTATAGCATAGTTAATGACAACATCATTATGCACTTTCAAAGAATAGTACATGCTATGATTTAAGATAAAATCTTCATTTTTAATGCATAATTTTAACATGCAAACTATCAAATTAACTAACAAAAACTTCTACATATTTATATCAACTTATACTTACTTAATCAGACTAATTCTTGCTTACTTAGTCTACAAATAATCTGCAACTTACACAGAGTCAAGTTAAGTTAATCTGTACTTAATTTAAGTTAAAAAAAAGTTCACTTTATCTGACTCAACACTCAGACTCAACTCAGACCTGTGTGACCTATAGATAACTTATGCATTCAGTTTAAATTTAAATATTTATTAAGATGTAATCTTAAGTGATTGCTCAGTGAAATTAATTTCTTAATTGCTATTAAGATAAACATAAGATTAATGACACTCTATTAATTGTCTTTCTTTCAGATTGACAGTTTTCTTAAAGTGAATAATGAGAAATTATTTATTACTATTATGATGTAAAGATGTTCTTGTTACATTCTGATCAGAGATTTCTCTGATATAGAGTCTAATAGTTAGAGCTTGTGATATAAGAGAGTTTTTAGATATGTTAAAGTTAATCAGTAGATAGTAAATGCTAAGTAATGATTATTATTAAATACAATTATTTTCATAGAAGAAACAATTCTATTATATAATAAACTTACTCAACAGTGCATATCTATGTAATCTGTTAAGCTCATCAAGCTGTATTTACTCTGCTTATCTTGCACATTGTTAAGCTTGTTGAGCTTGTCATACTTATACTTAAATATACACTTCTATCTTGATAGCTTACATACTGATTACATTAATAGCTCTTTTTCAGACTATAATTGTAATACAATCTTCTCTTTTTTAAATGTTAATTTTCTAAATCTTATAAGTGAGAATGCTGTTGTCATCATTGTCAGCAATGATGCTTTTAAAAAGTTTAAATTGCTTAAGAATCTCAAAGAAAATTTAAATAAATAATATTTCTATCTCTTTTTCTTATGACTTCTGTGTCAGTTGCAGCTTGAATTGTTTTGTCATGAAATCTTAATCAAAGTGCAATAAATGTACTTGCTGTGATTGTTCATGTGTCAGTGTATTGTAAAAGTTGCTTAATAGAACTCACTTTTTCTTATGTAAAAAAATAAGTAAAGCAATAAAAGAGATAAATAAGACAAATAATGTCTTAGCAGTTAAGCATACTGAGCTTGCTGCTTTTTTATTAAAGATTGTATATCTTCAAAAGACTTTGAATCAGACAAACTGTCATGCTTTACAGAAGATTAACTGTCTAGCTGCTGAACTTAATAGTAATAATGATGAAATAGAGAATGAGACAGATTCTTTATTGTAATTTATAAATTTTATATTGTCATTTTTCTGAGATTCAATTCTAGTCTCTTCTCAAAATATCAAAGCATCCTCACACAGTTCTTAAGATTTTCTCTGAGTTCTTAAATGTTTTTTAAAATATCATAATCTTTTTACTTAATGAGATAATGAGCTTTCTCACTAATCATTTTCTTCTCTAAAATGTTCTCAACTTTGTATTCAGTTTTGAGTTCAACAAACATTAATTAAGTTTAAATTAATATGAATTGATTACAATGCTGAAGCATTGATGTGTAAAATACTGAGTGTATTCACATTTCTTAAAATAAATTTAATTTGTAGCATAATTTCTTGATGTTTCTCTTAATCATAAATGACTCAATGCTCTTATTTATGAGTTTCTTACTCTTCACTTTCATTCATATATTGTTCATTCATAAATATACTCTCTCTTCAACTTCAAATAATATTATCTCTATTATTCATCTCTTCTACTTCTTAATTCTCTTTATAAGATCTATATACAATTTCTTAAGCTCTGCAATATTCAATATTGCTTTCTGACTTCAAGATCTATGCATTCATAGATCTTATCATATCTTCAGATAATATTCATAGTTTGCTTTAAATGACATCTTTCTTGTAATTTTGTTTCATACATTGTTGTACATAAACTGTGTCATAGACAGCAGTTATATTCAATTATTTTGTTTTACATTAACATAGTGTCACAAGTACATCTTAACTGTCTGATTCATTCATTTACTCTACTCATTCATCTATAAATAATATACTATCAACATCTTGTGTTTTATTTTAAGTTCTGCTGTGAACATTTCTCAGAACTTACTCATGAATAATTTGTCTTTATTGATGATAAACTTCTTTGATAGCTCATAATTACTAATTAATTCTCACAGTATAATGTATATCAATATTAATGCTGTCACAGTTTCTCTAAATGAAATAAACATTGTATACTTCATCAATTTATTCACTATAATCAATATGCTGTCAAATCTAACTTCTCATGCTGAGTTCTTTGACTTTAATAACTTAATAATAAAGTTCATAATAACAGACTCTCAGAACACATCTAATGCATTTAATCTTATTATCTTATTGTAATATTTATCTTTCTGAATCTTGTTGTATCAGTATGAATTACATTCAACAATGTATTTAATAATTCAATTTTAAAGATCATCTATATTGTGTCTTCTTTATACAAGATCTTCTGTACATTTGACTTCTAGATGTTCATCAGCTTAACTGTCATGACATACTTTAATGAGTTCTTTATCTATTAAGAAAGTATTCTTTATCTTAAATATTGCTGCTAAGTCTTTTATAAGAGTTTTTTGGTTATCTTTATGCAGAATTTCAGTGTAAATTACTTTCACTTCTTTGTGATTCAGTCATCTACTCAAAGTGTTAGCATCATCATTTTCATTATTCTTTTTGTAATAAATCTGAAATTTAAAGTCTGTTAACTGTTTTACTCAGCAAACTTGTTGTCAGTTCAGTTACTTTGTTGTTGCAAAGTTTCTTAGATTCTTATGATCTATAAAGATCTGAATAAACTTTTTTATTTTTACAAGATAAGATCTTCAATCTTACAGTGCTTTCACTATTGCAAGAAGTTCTTCATCATAAATTTTATATCTTTTCTTGAATTCTGATAACTTTCTAGATCAATACACAATAAACTTTTTCTGCTTATCTTCAATCTAATATAGATATGCATCTACTGTAAAATTCAAAACATTAATTTTCAGTATCTTTTTGCATGCTGAGTTAAGTATCTACAGATATATCATTTCATTAAGACTTCTCTTTAATGTGCAGAATGCATTCTTTTGTTTTTCTTCTTAATGTCATTTCTCTTCTTTGTGTGTCAAACACATAAGAGATTTCACAATCTTTACATAGTTAAATATAAACTTTCAATAGTAGTTCATCAATTCTAGAAAGATTTATACTTTCTTAATATTTTTAAATGTCAATCAGTTTCTGACTGCTTTTGTTTTCTTAGAGTTCTTCTTAATTTAATTAAATTAAATAATATATCTCAGAAATTTAATCTTTTTAATTTTAAATCTGCTTTTTGACTTTTTCACATACAGAGCTCTTTCATTGAGCTTTGTTAAAATCTTATGCATGTGTTTGTGGTGCATTTCTAAATTGTCTGAGTATATCAAAATATTGTTAAGATATATGATCACAAAATCATTAAGATACTCTCTCAATGTATCATTAATGAGTCTTTAAAAGATAACTGAGACATTCTTGAGCTTAAATGACATAACAGTGTACTCATAATGTTTATATCTTGTTCAGAATGTTGTTTTTTATTCTTTGCTCTTCTTTGAGCATACACAGTAGTATGCTTTCTTCAGATCTAAATTTATGAATTACTTAACTCTTTTTAGTCTGTCTTGCAACTCTTCTATTAATAATAGAGAATAACTATCTCAATAAGTTATCTCATTAAGTTATCTATGGTTAATACACAGTTACTTAATGCTGTTCTTCTTTAATACAAAAAGTATTGAATAATCAATCAATGACTTTAATGATTTAATAAACTCTCTCTTTAAATTCTTAGCAAGATAGTTCTGAACTGTCTTCAGCTAATTCTCACACATTGAGTATAAAGACATTCATTGAGAATTCTTATCATTTATAAATAATATTTTATGATTTCAAGACTTATACTCTGATAAGTTCTTTTCTAATTGTTTAGAGATCTCATATGCATTCTCTGTTACATAAAGTTCTTTATTGATTCAGTTAATCTGAGAATTCTTTTTATGTAATCAGAGCATCTTTAATATAGCATTATACTTAATTGACTCAAGAACATTCAGTGTTAACTTTTGTGAATCATTCAGTATTATGACTTTAATATAAATTTCTTTACAGATTCATTTAAATTCTTCATTGATCATATATATTTATGTAAGCTTTAACACTCTTCATAATGTCAGTCTTAGTCATTTAATTACTTATTACAATATAAAATTATTAATTGCTCACAAATCTATCATTGTCTGAAGCTGTTTCTTTAGCAGTATCTTAACATCAACTTATATCTTATAATCATTATTGTTATCAATTTATTAAGACATTAAAAGCTTCTTATTCTCTAGTCTCACTAAGAAAGCTTAAGATTTTTTAACTTTTTAAAGCTCTTTACTTCTATTGAAGCTTGTAAAACTCAGTTCTTGATTCAAAGTTTATTAAGTACTTTCTGTGATTCTTTAAACTTTATTAACTTCACATTTTCTTGTTGCTTCTGAAGATCATTGACTATCTTTTGCAAATAATACTGTTCTTGCTTCAGTTCTTATTGCTGTTTTTTAAGTATTTATTGTTACATTTTGATGTATCTGTTCTCAGAGTACTCATATTGATTCTTAAGTCTCATATTAACTTTTTAGTTATTAATATCTTTTGAGTTCACATTCAAATTCAGATACATTTAGATGAGATCTTTTAGATCTTTGATTTCTGCAGTGTCTTCTTTTTAAATTTTACAAATATTGATTTCTTCAATCTTATTCATATCATTTCTGATAACTTTCTCTAGAATAGCTAATTTCTTTAATTTACTCATTGTAGCATAATCAGCATTGTATCTCTTCTTAAACTTTTATGATCATTATTTGATTTCATCTTTACTGCTTATATACACAAAGCAGTTATCATTGTAGCAGACTGTTCAGCTTAATTAATTATGCATTATTATTAAGTTTACTGTTGCAACTTTCTTTCTCTGTTATTAAGGTTTCTTGCAATTTCTGACAAGATATTTAAGTTTATTACAGTTATAACAGTTATGAGTTTCTGCTCATTAAGTGTAAGACTTGTAGAGCTTACTTATATATCATTCTTGCTTCATTAATTTAGTTTTTGACTTCTGATCATGCTTCTCAATATTATTAAGATTCATTGAGTCTTTTTGCATTTTAATGATGAATTGTTGTTTTCACATTCTTGAAGCTGCATAAGATTCTATCTTCTTCATTCATCATTCTCATTTTGAAGTTGAATTTCTTTTAATTGAAATCTATATATAAATTAAGCTTTATTAAAAAGCTTTACAACTTTTTATGTTCTCTGCTGAACACATTTAGCATCAATATCTTCAGTATCTTACTCATCTCTTGTAGATCTTCAAAACTTTAAAGATTGATTACATTGATAAAGACTGCTTTCTGTGTGCTGAAAGACATTGCTTATATTGTAAAAATGTTTAATATGTTACATCTTAATCAGAGATTTCTCTGATATAGAGTTTAGAAATTAGAGCTTGTGATATAAGAGAATTTTTAGATATGTTAAAGTTAATTGATAGATAGCAGATGCTAGATAATGATTGTCATTGAATATGATTGTTTTCATAGAAAAAATAATTCTACTATATAATAAGCTTACTCAACAGTGCATATCTATGTAATCTGTTGAGCTCATTAAGCTGTGCTTACTCTGCTTACCTTGCACATTGTTAAGCTTGTTGAGCTTATCATGCTTATACTTAGATATATGCTTCTATCTTGATAGCTTACATACTGATTGCATCAGTAGTTCTTTCTCAAACTATGATTGTAACAGTTCTGATTGTGTCTTATAAACAATATGTAAATCTTCTCAGAAGAAATAGTGAGTATTGAAATCTCTTAAAAGCATAATCTTTTCTTTAACTTCATAAATAATCTGTTATATGATATGTTAAATTCAAATTTGTAATCTGTTGCTTTGCAGATTATATACATTTATAATGATGATATTCTTATCTGTAAGATATATGTGCAGTGCTGTGACATATTAATTATATAATTAAAACAATCAAATATAAGCTGAGATCTTTTTACTGATCATAAAGCATATCTTAAATGCTGAGTTGATGTCACTTATTAAAGTATAATTTCAAAAACAATAAATAAATACTGTATATTTGTTGAAAGTCTGTTTCTGTATAATCAGTACTTAATGAGTATTTGAGTTAACTGTGTCTAAAATGAGGTTTGTTATGCTATAGTTTGCAAGACTGCAGTTAAATTGAAGAATTTAAATGTTTAATATAAAGAGAACTTTAATTGTGCAGCATCTTCTTTTATAAGATTTGTTAATGCTTCATCATACATTAAGTAACTTTTCTAATCACTGTCATTAAGCTTTAATGCAAAGAGCTTGATTTAAATAAAGTCTTATGCTGCTGTTAAAATGTTTTATAAGCAATTAAAATCTTACTTAATTAACATTGATGCAGTGTTTAAAAACTGTTCTTACTTTCTTAATTGAACAATTCTAAATCTGTTAGACTGTGATGATAATTGCATTGTAATTGTAAAATAACTGCAGATTGCTGTTGTTCTGACTATTAAAATCACATTATTTTTTAATAGATGATAAGAAAGCTTTTAAAGATTTTATACATCATCTTTTATCATGTCTTGTGAGTCTAATCACAGTTCATACATAAAACTCTTTTCTTAGAGTAGTTCATGATTTGATGTATATTTATACATATACTGCACTTCATCATCTTTTCATAAATAGACTGCATATAATCTTACTGTTTACAGTTAAAACACTGTTTAATCTGTGTGCTGTAATCATAAAGATAAACATTATATAACTGAAAATTAATGATCAGTCTTTTCTGAATGATCTTATACTGTAATGTTTATGTGAAAAGACTGATTATCACAGTTTCTTTAATTTTATCTTTTTACAGTTAAGATTTATACTGCTTAAATGTGTGCAGTCAGCAAATCTTATTTATGATAAGTGTAAATAGAATGATCTTAAAAGTAATGCAAATTCTTTATATAAAAATTATATTGTTTATATCTTTCTTACTGTTGATCTACATGAAGAGTAATACTTTTTAAAGTTTTACAAAGTAATTTTAATGCAGAATTCAAAGCTTCTTCATCTGTAACTGATTAAGCATTTAATTCTTTGTGCACTGATCAGAAATTAACATCTTAATGTTGTTGCTTTATAATTGTTTTGTTACATATGTTTTTGCCATCAGAGACTTAACTATGACAAGAAATTTAATAAATAATTTATTTTATAAGTTTAACAGCTGTACTCTGATTACAGTGCATTACAATAACAGTTTAATTATCTGATAAATGTCTTGTATTGTCATACTTACTCATGTTTAATTCATTAAATCTCATTCTCTTCACATCTTCAGCTGAGCTTAATTCATTAAATCATTACTTATTAATAAATTGTTTAATTTTTTCTTTATTCTTAAGAGCTGCTTCTAAGTAGAGTTTTTCTTTTAATTTAATTGTGTTTAAAGAGTACACACTCATCAAATCATATTTAACATATTATTCTGTTGTTGATCTGACTCTTTAAACTTTAAGAGATTATCTGTAAGTTTGTTAAGTCTGTTAATAAAAGTGTGTCAATCAGCATTAGACTGAGTGTAGAGTTGAGTCAAGTCAGAAAAAAGTGCACTTGACCTGAACTTGCGCTAGAGTTCAGGTCAGGTTGAGTTGAGTTTGTGTACAGATCAACTCTATCTACAATCTGCGCAGATATCCGCACGCGGGTGAGGCTAGCCATTATGGGTAAGGTCAGGGCTAGGGCTCAAAAATGTGAAAGCTTATTGATATATTAGTTATAATAAATTACACCTTAACTAGCCATATAGGGATAAATTACATGGTCGCAAGATATATTACTGAATAAGTTACGAAAATCATGACTTTTCGCAAAGGTGCATGTTAGAAACACACATTAGTAAGCATGTGTATGTGCTTACTAAGCGCATACACATGCTTACTAAGACTATATATAACTCACAAAAAACTCATGACTCTACATGAGTCAGGTCAGGTTAACCTGCACCTGACTCAGCTAAATAAAAGTTAGCTCAACCTGACTCAATATCTGAACTCAACTCTAATCTGCATGACCTATAGGCAACCTGCACACCCAGTCTAGCAAATTCATTAAGATCATTTAAAATGTATTTAATTATATAAACTTCTTCTTTCTTAAATACTTTTAATATGAGCTTTCTGCTCTTATTTTACATGTAGAGATTCTTATAATTAAAATATTTAAACAGTTTCTTCTCACACATCTTCTTTTCTGACAGAAGATTGACTTCAAGCTTTAAAACATAAAGTATTGAATTTAAAAGAACTAAATTCTTATTTTTATTCTGTATAATAACTATATCATAATAATTAATATATAATCTTCTTTCTCTGACTTTGATGATACATTATTACATGTGCATCAGAGAGTCACTGAAAAGCTGAAGTTTATTAATTATATAAAATAAAGCATCAGAGTCTGCAACTCAGTCTGATTAAGAAATCTTATTAATAATGTTTTTAAAGATAGCAGCAATCTTCTCATTAAACTTATCTACAACTTTAGATTTCTGTATATTGAATTTCTTTTCAAAAATAATTTTCACATTATAAATTTAATTTCTTCTTTTATTTTTATGTAAATTAACTGCAGTCAACTTAATCTGCTTCTTAACTGTCTTGACTAACTTTACTGACTGTATAATCTTATAAATTACAGAGACATATTTACAGTTCTGTTTGCAGTGAATATCATTATAAAGATAGCAGATTAAAATTCTACATAATGATAAATAATTACTGTTTAAACTTAAGCATCTTCTATAATCATATTATAAGATTTGACATGTTTAATAACTTTTGTTCTGTCTTTACTGCTCAGCTCATAAAGCATTGTTAAACATCTTTAATTAAATTTTTTTCTTCTGAAATTTCTGCAGACTTATCTCAATGTTAAATGTGTTCTGAGCATCAATGATGTCATAAATAACAGTATACTTTGTTAACAGTACTTAAAATAATATTTAAAACTGCTGTTCAGATATAACAAAGTTCTTAAGTCTTAATTGTGTTGCAGTGATCTTTCTATTAAGATTATTAAGTTAAGTTTATGTTTCATTGACAGTTATGTTTAATAACATCTTATATTCAACAAACTTTGTTAAATATTGTCTCTCAGATATCTGCAGTTTCTTTTTGTACTTTAAGAAAAGAGCATTTTAAGCTTTTTTTATTGTGATTTTATTCATAAAATAATTCTCATTATCAGCATTAATGCAGACTGTAATTCAGAACAGAGCTTTACTGTTGATTTGTTGATTTTTAAAATTAAGACTGCTTAATAAAAAGAAAGAGAAGACATTGCTGATGAATATATTATTTATAAAGACTTAAATGAAAATCTTTATTATATATCAGAGATTCTTGTCAGTCAATTATCTCTTTATATGAATAAATTATTTCTCACAGTTCTCTTAAGTAAGAACAGAAATTGAATGTTACTTTATAAAAAATAATGAGTTGTGTTCTTAATTTATAGTGATGATTGACACACAGTATAAGAATTGAAGATAAAAGAGTGTGTTGTAAAGATGAATATAATAACAGAAGAGATATATGTATATATTGTTTGCTTACAGCAATGTAAAGAATGCTTATTTATCAATGTTTAACTTATATTAAGTTGTTAAATTATTGTACTCATCATACTCATCTTGTTTTGCTTTAATAAACAGCATATTAAGAGCTGTCTACTTGTTTTACTTCAATAAGCAGTGTATTAAGAGCTGTCTACTTATTTTGCTTCAATAAACAGTATATTAAGAACTGTGTACACTAGATCAGTCTGCACTTTCTTTAAGAAGTTTCTTATTAATTTGAGTTCATAATTTATTGAAAAAATAATGAGTATTTGTGCTATCTATCTATTTAATGAATTTAATGCATCAATGTTGACTGCAGTCAACTTAAATATAATTAAATTGATAGCAGAAGCTCTGCTATCTAAGGCAGAAAAAGACTCTGTTAGCTTTTTACATTAAGATTAAAGAAGTTAAGAAAGCAAATAGAGCACTGCACTTCTCAACAGAGTCAGATATGAGTATATGCTTGTGATACATCTATAGCTAAGATAAAAAGTTAAATAAGACTTCTGATCAGATCTAAATGAAAGATTAAAAGAAGATAGATATCAAATTTTTTGCTTATAAAGATTTCTTTTATTGTTGACTTATCTTTCTGAAGATAGATAATATTGATGTCTTTTAGAACTTTATGCAAAATGTTTCTTAACTCTTCTGACTTAACATCAACAAAGATAGTGAAATGCATATTGCTCTTATTTAGTTAAGAGTCAATGTCTAAGCTGAATTTCAGATGATATCAGAAGCATATTAAATTGTTGTTGAATTATAAAGAGATACTTTTCATATTTGTTGACTTTAAACTCAGTCTTGAAGAACTTCACAATTTTATGCTTGTAGACCTTCTTATCTTAGTTAAGAGAAAACAGATCATTAATATATCATATATAATGTTTTTGAGCTTGTCAGACATACATCTTGTTAACTGTCTTGTACTTTAACTTTAAAGCTTTAATTCTAAGCTTCTCATGTTCTGATTTCTTTCTGACCTTCACTGAGTTGCTGACTTCTGATGTGATTATAAATGACTATACATTCTAAATTGATTAAGCAAGCTTCAATTTCTTTAAAATCATCTAAAAATGTTCTGAATTGATTATTTGCTCAAGAAGACATGATATAGAGCTACTTGAGAGTGTACTTAATGATATTGATGAGAAAGATTGTTTTGTGACTGCTTTGATTGACATCATTGCTTCAGTGACAGATGATGATTTTAAGATACAATAAGAGAGATGAAGCATGCACTTAAGATAGATACTTAATATAGATTGTGATTCTGATTGAGTGAATAGCTTTAAATGATAATGAGAAAGAAAGAACTTTAGAGCAGTCTTAAGAGAAGTGAAAGACATTAAGTTATATAAATGTTAAGAAGCTCATCTAATGCCTGATATCTCAGCTGTCTTAAGTAGAGTTTGATATGATATCTTTGTTCAGTGATGCCTTGCATAAAGATAGACATAATGTAAAAAGAGATTGTTATTGATGCTCTAGCATTTATATGAGATGCTGTGAGAACAATGTAATTGACAGGCTGCTTGTTAACATTGTGTAAAATATATATTACAGAAATGCATGATCAGAAACTGAGCTGTGCATATATAACTTACTTAGACAGCAATTAGTTCTTAGCTATTTATAAAGTCATCTCAGTTAATCTTCAGACTGCTCTCAAGTTCTCATTGACTTCTGATCTTAATTACATTAAATACTGTAACTTATTTATTGATTACTCATTAACTACATCTTAACTACACTCAAACTACACAAATGAAACTGCTCTGCATTGTGCTTCACACAAAAGATAGAGATAACTTTCTGTGTATTGATGATTATGAAGAAGTAATTAATTTTAAGCTTAAAACTCTTCTTCAGCAGAGCTGTGAAGTAGTACTTTTACTTAAAAAGAAGCTTGAGCAGCAACAAGTTACAATAAATCTTACTTCTCTGAAAGAGATTAATGAATATTGTGAAAAAATTTAGAAGAGCATTGTCAGTCTGAAGATTTTGAAATGTCTTAATAATAAAGTCATTAAACTTGTCACTGCTGCTGTTGAGATCATGATGATGTCATAGACAGTTTATGTCTTTAAAGTGTATTAAATGTTTCTGCATAACATTTTATGTCACTGCAGTTGAGATCTAATCTTACTATGTGCTGCAAGCCTTGATAGACAGAGAGTAATAACTTTGAACTTATAAGATTGAACTTAGCTTGTACATTATGTTAAGAATTACAAGACTACTCTTGATTCTTTTACTCTGAACTTACTTGTCACTATCTATAAAATCTCTCATAATAATGATATGTTATGCTGTCTGTGCTATATGTATAAAGTCTACAACTAACAGAAAATGTAAAAAGAGCTCTGCAAATCTAACTTAATCAGTTCTTTAAGTGCTTAAACTTGAAAATGACAGCTTTCAGAAGTTATAGATATGAGAATCTCTTTCATGCTTAATGAGTTTGATTACTGATTCTTAACAGAGCAAGACTCATCACAAAGCAAGCATACTAACTCATCAGAGAGTCACTTAATGAGCTTAAATCAATGATATCATGATATAATTTCAGATTCAGAGAATATTTCACATGCTTAGATTCTTAAGACTTCACATGTGTAAGTTACATATTAAATACTCAGTATGTATGATTCTTCACTCTCAATAATGAGTTACTTATTGATAGCAGAGCAAGACTCATAATCAAAGAAAAGTGTTCTTTCAGTAGTTATTTAAAATACATAAGATTTGAAAGTCTTGTCTTTAAATATCAATGAGATTAATGCTTATGTAAAATAGATACCTCATCAGACTTCTTATTCAATATCTTAGTTCAAGCTCATTCAGCAGATCATGAAGAGATTCTATATTTTAAATTCACAGCACTTCTCAGCTTTCTTCAGCAATATTAGAATGCTCATTTAAACTTAAAAATGACATGCTCTTAACATGAAGTGCTGTTACTCTGTATCAACATCAATCTGAAATTGCTTCTTGAATTGAGTGTAAAGATTGAATTTTCTTATGAATTAAGCACAGCTTTAATTCAATACATTCTTGTCTCAAGAACTGCAGCAGTGAAAATATTGAACTGAAGAATTGTCTAATAACATGCAATGCTCATCAGACTTAACAACAACAATAATGAATTCAGTCTCTTGTATTAAATCTGTTACTATGTTCTTAAACATATTGTTGATAACTCTGACAGCATCATCATTATCATCTTTTCTTACAAGAACTGCACAAACTAATGAGTTCATCATCTTAAAAGTTGTCTCAATCATTTTCTTAAAGTCTATAATGAGATTCTCTTCAAACTAGATAGTATTTAGCAAGAATGTATCATTGCAGATTCTGTAATTTTCATATTAATTGTATAGTCTTCTTCTCAAGTCTCTGATCACTATAGACAATATTATTAATCAAAGTGATTTCATTTTCTTCAGTCATTATTGCTTAAAGTATATGTCTTAAAGATGCATTCTTTCTGCATCATCATCATCATCTAAGATTTAATCAAGATAGATTTGATAATGAAGACAGCTCTGCTTGTGTGTGACTGACACAATTAAAGATGAATGTATAGCCTTTAACTTGTGTATCAAGATGAAGATAACTATGATATATGAGTCATTGCTACCTAAAAGATTGATGCTGAGCAATTACAGGGTGAAATGAATTGAAAAACAGAGAATGATTATATGCAAGGATGTACTGTCTGTTGAGGAGCACACCTAGTGACTATTAACTAGAGTATAAGGAGCTGTATAAGTTTCATAGATGATGAAAGTTGCTCATTTACTTCTCAACTTAAAGGGTTGAAAGTATTTTTGCAGAGAGAGGGGTATGACTATATGCGCAAAGCTGAGGAAGTGAAGCTGAGAATAAAACTTGAGAGACTTTGCGCCTTATACAGAACTATGTTGCATGTGATGCATGAATCAATACAGAAGTAGTCTGCGCGCCTGATGCAAAGAAAAGAGTGAAAATAATTTGATTTAACTTAATTGTCAACCATGAACATTGATGCTCAACTTATATAACAGCCACCCTTTCACTTCTTAGTGAGAGAGAATGAAATCATCACATAAATACTAGTCAACAGCCTAGTGATGGAATAAGTTCAAGAAGGCAACTCTGATGATGATGTGCATATTCAGCCTTGCATTCACCCCTGATAAGTAGCATTATAATTAGCTAATATGTGGCTTTTTGTTCATCACTCTGCAAAAATTTCATCCATGCATGAGCATATCTTTTACTACAGATGTATACTATCACTGTGTTTTACCTTATAATTTCCAGTGTGACACATGCTAAGTTCATGGTATCTAAGTAATCATATCAAAACCTATCTCATCCTGCTGACCCACTATGGGCTGCTTCAAGCCCCCATCACAGTATTATAGACTTGAACCAGCTTCAATGGGTCAGAAACAATCAAATGCTTCATCAGACCCTTGGCTGCAGTCTTGGCCTTTGAAAGAGATCTTTGCTCAATGGTGAGAAAGAATACAGGAAAAGTACCATGATAGGACCCTTTCCAGAAAATCACCAGCTTCTGTGAGCAGCTTTACAAGCTTTGCAACTGACAATTCTTTCACACAGTCACCAAAAGATCACCATGTCAATCAGTAAGCAAACACTTTGAAGTTCTCATCACATGTCTGCCCACATTGACGTCAATCAAGCTGTAGAGTGTTACTCTCAGCACATTAACTTAAATAGCTGCAAAGAGGCTCTTGACTGCTTATTCTTCATCTACAAGACAAGCTTATACTTTATCACTTCTTGTTTCTCATTCTGAGCTAATATCTCTTGTGCTCAGGTCTCACAAAAGACATTCATTGCAAACATTATGACTCAAGTCATCAAACATCACATCATTCACAGTCTTGAGAAGATATTCTTACCTGTTGTTGTCAATGCATTGTTGAATCATGAGAAGAAGGCCATTGCATTGAAGTTGATGTTGATTAAGAGGCAAAGAGGCTTTTTAAAGAATAGAATTGAAAAGCTGAATAAAGAATATAATATACTTTAGAATGTCATCAAAAACACTATGTTGTAGACTTAAATTCTGATGAGATAGACTTGTTCAGGCAAAGCTCTTCAAATAGATAATCTGATTCTTAAACTGTCATCAATATTAGAAAAGACTTCAAAGATGTACAAATCTGTATGGCAAGACTGTCAATACATGATGCTAGTATACAGCTATTTCTAGAATGTTGACTTCAAGAAGCACATAGCAAGAATTTGTAGAAAATAAACAGTAAAATCTGTCTAAATTTCTTCTTCTCTAATCATCATTCACAAAATCAATCTTGCTGTCTTTCTCAACATCATCATCATCACTGTCACTATGAGACATCCTCAAAGTCTTGATCACAACATCAGAAACAATATACAAATGAATTTAAAGTGTGAAATGTCACTCAAGATCATAGTGAAGATCACAGAATATAGTCAAAAGTATATTGAGAGAATGCAGAGAAATTTATAAAATTGAAGATCAGTCACTGTATTTAAATTGTTTAAATTAAAAACATCAAGACTACTCACAGTTACTATAACAGAGATAGATCTCAATCTAAAGAGAGAAATTTAATTTATTAACAATTAATATAGAAAGTACTTAATTTTCTTGAGAATTGATTCACAGCATATCTGAATAAGATGCAGAGATATATTTAATATAAGTATGAAATTTAAATCAGCATTAATATTGTCAGTCTCATCATTAAATGAGCTGACTGATCAAGAAAGCAGATAAGCATTCTTTTATTACTATTATTGTCATTAAGAAAATGATTTTTAATGTTAAAAATGAGTCATTAAACATTCTTAAAAGATCTATAACAACTAAATGATGTAGCTGAGTAGCTAACATGCTAATTAGCTAATCTTTATTGATGAAAGTGTCATCAATCTTTATATTACAGACAGAAAGTTTGACTGAGCTGTTATAAAGAAGTAAGCAGTCATGAAGAAGTTCTTTTAAAAAGAAAAGCATTACAGCATTCTTTCAGCATATATAATTGATGACTATATTGCTTGAGAGATTTATGAGAAAGAGATGAACAAAAAAATGTTTAATATTTTTATTTAAGAGAAGATCTTATCTTTATATAGACAATTTTCAGAGTCATGCAGTGTTCTATGCATGAATAATTGTGAAATACATTGTTCAGAGATAAGTCTTCATATTAATATAAGTATTCTTGCTATTGCTATTGCTAATCTCAGTGACAGAAACTTATAATTATATATTATAAAATCAGTGTTGTTTTTATATTTCTTTCTCTCTATTTATCAGACTACAACTCTATCAAGAAGTTGTTTAGTGAATTAAAGACATGAATGTAAAGACATAAGATATTGATGAAGAAGTTTGAGAATAAGTTTTCAGTATTTATTTATATGACTGTACAGAAGTATAAGGCAGAAGGCAATTCAGAGAGATATTTTTGAAACAGCTTTATTAATTATACATAAATATATTATTATAATGAATTAACTATCATTTCTTATTGTCTTTAACACTTACAATGCTTTCTGCTTCTTCTTAAAATCATAAATCTCTATAGAATAAGTCTTTATAATTGTCACATGTCTTCTTTTCTTCTGATATGAATGTAAAACTTTCTTTAACTGTCATTTAAGATTGACTGAAATGCTTAACTTTCTTTATATTTGCTTAGTAATCAGCTATATACTCTGTGAATTATATATCTCTTTCAAAAGAATATCACAATAATTCATTAATCATGTCTTTAAAATAGAATGTTTTCACTTAAATTAAATGAAGAAGTTCTACAGTCATGTTTTAGAATCAGTGCTTAAGTCAAGTAAACTGCTGATAAGTGATATTGCAGACAGTGCTGACAGAGATGTGATGAGATGTGTTTTTTATGAAGATTGTAAAGTCTGTAATGAAGATGATGAAAATAATGAAGATAATGAAGATGATGAAGAAGACAGTGAAGATATGAACTGTGAAGAAAGCAGTTAAGAAGAAGATGAAGAAGAAGAGTATTAAGCTGAGATGTATAAAACATAATGTGAAGAGTGTAAAAACTGTAAAGATTGTGAAGAAAAAGAAGAATGCTGTAATGCTGTAATTAATGAAGTTAGTAGTTCTAGTATAGTCTTAACATCACTGAAAGAAACTGTAAAGATAAAGGTTTCTGATGTTGATGCTGACACTGATAAGGAAGTGTAAATTTGAATGAGGTGAGATGATGAAGATGTTGTGAATATTGATGATATGAGAAAGAGAAAAGACAGTGTAATTAATAATAAGATTTTCTTCTTTAACTGATCAGTTAACATGATCTTTATGCTGATGAGTGATGCATAAATTGTTGCTTCACTCTTATTAACAGTCTTTGCTCACATTTAAATAGCTGTAGAGTCAAGAATCTTATGAATGTTGTTGTGAGAAAGACAGTAATGATTATAGTTGAGATATGTCTTATTATTACATTAATAGTAAACAACAATAGCATTTAATGTATAATCAATGTTCTTTAAAGTCTTTGTATATTGATCTGCATTCTTCTTATATATCACAGTAGCTGTTCTCTGATATTTATTAGCAAAGACACTAGAAATCAATGAAGAAAGAAGATAGATTTATACTTAATGCTTAAACTTATTTTTCTTCTTTATAATTTCTTTTTTTGCTGATTTCTCACTTACTGTAATGATATTCTCTGCTGTCTTTCTACTTCAGTCAGCTCTTATAATAACTGTTATTTCTTTTCTCTTGTTACTGTCTTACAGTTTAACAAAATTCTTCACTTTTTATTAGTCATTTATGTCTTTAAGAATTACAGTGATCACAGTATTCTTCTTTGCAGCTAGACAGTTGATTTTGATTCTTATTCAGTGTCTATGATAAAAGTATTCTTTCTCATTACAGTATTTCTTAACTACTGCTGACTGCTTAAGATCTTAAATTCTTCACATAAAGCTCTTTTCTTTCTTATTTAATTCAAAGACATTTAAATTCTCATTCATCAATTTCTTGTTCAGATATACTGTGTGAGACACAGTATATTGTATGAATGACATTGAATCTTTATTGACAGCAACATTAAGATTGAGGATCTCAATAAGATTGTCATTAAGATTCAGTAAACAGACTAATGTAAGTACTGACATGAACACTGATTCTTATGTTACAGAAGACTTCTTCTGTAAAGAAGAAGTCTTTGCAAGAATCTTTCATTTTGTCATAGTGATGATGATAATGATGATGTTGAGAAAGGCAGTGAGGTTGATTTTGTGAATGATGATTAGAGAAAAGAGAATTTAGACAGGTTTTACTGTTTATTTTCTACAAATTCTCACTATGCACCTCTTGAAGCCAACATTCTAGAAATAGCTGTAGAAGTCACTACAAGAACATGATCATTATCACAACCAATAACTTCTTTTCATTCTGGCCACCATTTACAACATCATTTCAGCAGACCCCTAAGTTCTTCAACACAGGCTACTTTGCAAACATATCTAAGTACAAAAGACATCTTAATGATACACTAAAACAAGTACACATCTCAAGCCTCAGAATCAATATTTCTAATCTTCTTCACATTATCTTTGAACATTCTTCTACAATCAACATTTCAGTACTATTGACCTGTAACATATTGATTTCTTAACTTCTTAGATGCTCACTCAGTTGTTTAAGTAAAGAAGATGATCAGTGTAACTTCTTACAAGCTTATAAGACTTGACTGACTATCATTTTTCTTCAACATTTATGTGTATTTCACATTTAATTGCTGAGAGCTCTGAGGTTCTGATTGTGAAAAAGAAGCTGCTTGTGATAGATTGAAATTGATATCAGACAGTAACTCATTAATGACTGAGCAGATTCTCTTTAGATGAAGTGACATTCATATATTGTAGACATTTTTGATAAACTTATATGTCATTCATTTCTCTTTGCTGTCTAGAGTGGTGAAGTCAAACTTGTGAATAGAGTGATGATAGAAGATGATCTTGTCTTTCTTGATGATAGCATAATGACTGTAGATTCTGACTGAGCTATGATCATGTGAGATTAAAAAGACAAGAATCTCTCAATGAAGCTTCTTCTTCTGCTTCACAGCTCTGTAAAGCTCAACCACATCTCTTATAACAAAGATCATACTGTGAACATTCTGTCAGTCTGTGATGTCAAGGGCTGTGGCACTGCACTTAACTTTGCATGTCAGGAACAGAAAGTACATTTGATAGATTGCAATGAAAAAGAAGATATCATAGATGCTATTGATGAGTGAATTAAGCTTGTTAAGCTGCTTATCTGAAAATGTGAATTGCCTAAATTCAACAGAGTAATTCAGTTGCAGCTTAAGACCTTTCACTGCTATGCTGTTCATTCAGTCTTCATTGACAGCTTCAATCAGATGCTCAAGATGTGTAGCATCATATGTGTTCAGATTCTTAACTGAAAATACAATGTTCAGAATTATACTGCAGATAACTTAAGTCTTGTTTCTGTCTTGAATCTTTCAGCAAGTTTTTTCAAACAGATCATCTCAAAACAATGAATTCTTAAGAATGTTCTGTTGTGAATTCAAAAGGCACTGAAAAAGTCTCTTACTTGCATCTGTAATATTCAACATCAACTTGTTCATAAAGCTTTCTTTGATCACAAATAATGTGATGTAATGTGTATCTTAGTATGCAACACTTTTGCTCTTTCTTTTCTTTTGATTGCTAAAGTCAGTCAAGCTTGAGTCTGACTGTTTTTAACAAAGTGAGGTTGAGGCTTTCCTGATAGAATGCAGATATTTAAATTCATTAATCTTCATGTACTGAACAATCTAAGTCAAATATTTCATTTATTTCTCTAGTCAGCTGTTCTGTTTGAGGTCTTTCCTGATCTGACTGTCTTGTTCAAAGTGTTTCTTAAATCACCTTCTGATTCAAGTTCAATACTTAAGTAAATCAACATTCTTCTCACTGATATTGCTGACTGTTTTTTCCTCAACAATACAGCTCAAAGATGAGATTTGAAATTGCTTTGAAGAAGACTGATCTGAGTCTTAAGAAAAGAAATGTTCAGCTTCTTGTCTTTGTTTCTGTTTGTGAGAGAGCTTATAGAAATTATAAAGGATCTGTGAATGTTGTGATGCCTTGATTAGATCAGTGACATAACAGGGCATGAAGAGCAATGATGAAATATATCTTGTTATTCATGAGAAGGTTGCTTGTCATGAGAGTAAGAAGTGCTTAAGCTTCTCAAACAAGACTGCTCTGAGATATAAATTGATTGCAAGATTGTTGTATTGCTTTCAGGTGTGCACTTTTGTGAATGACTTGCTGTTTCTTGATGCCTTGAGGTCACTTTACTATAAATGATCAGCTCAAACTTCAAGTATAGGACTCTGAGTACTCTATCTTGATCTTTTAGTACTGAAGGTTGCCACTCATTCTTTTTAATCTTTGACTTTGCTTGACTGCAGGCTATGTTGAATGAGAGAGTAGAAGATATCTTTATATAGATGCTGACTTGAAACAAGACAAGATGGATGTAGACAGTCTGATAGAAGATGATGTGATCAAGGTGAGAAAGTCTTGACAAGATGCATGATACTAAATTAGTGCTCACCCTGAACAAATCATGAGCCATAGCTAACTAATGCTTTCAGCAGTTGCAAAGAATATATGATGTAAGTACCTATCTAATGAATATTAATGGGAGAGTCTCGTCACTATTATTGCATGATAAACTGACCATGAGCAATAGCATTTGCCAGGGCGGATGTCAAGACTCTAAGATCTCATGAATGAGTAGTAAAGGCTGAAGAGATGGTGGCTCATGATGAAGAACTACATCCCATCCAGATTGAAGCTGGCCACATGAATCTTGGTTTTTCACTCACACCAGCTATGAACGATCAAAAGCGAAGAACAAGCGGCCACAAGAATGCTAAGTCCTCAGCAACACAATTGGGTGAAAGATGGCTGAGACACAGAGAAATCAGCAGACAGGTTCATACAGATACTTTAGTGGCAGCTACACAGGTGAACAAATATATGAAAGGTGGCTTTGTCAAAAGAACTGTCTAAAGGTGTTTGATGTAAGTGATTAGTGAAGATGGAAAGAAGAATGCAGGTTCAGTGCCAAGCAAAGCAAAAGAACAAAAGCGAGCTTGACAACAACAACGACGGAAATGCCAAGTCCGGGAAGGGCACAAGAAAGGAAAGAGAAAGGATCAACCAACAGATTTGCATCTACTGCCAGAAGGACGTGCAAAAGCCTTTAAAGATGCCGGGCTTCCTTTGAAGACCCTCTGGTCCTTGTCCTATCGAAACAAAGCGAGAAGGATTTCACAGTTGGAAGCGGAACCGGATAAGAGCAAATTGATTATGTTTGACTTACACAAGGGCCTTATCTGAGAGGTCTTATGGTGGACCTTGCACGGTAAGTTGTCCGCACCATTTGATACCTGGAAGTCCTTAGTGAGCCCTATGGTTGTGGTGGAAGGCCCGTGTAGTGTTGGATCAAGGTAGAATAGTGAGAAATATCTTGTGCTAGTGGGCAGATGCGTACAACCTAAAGCGACCAAGATCTAATTCACTCATCTCCAAGTGATGGTATAGTGTTGAGACTGCTTTCGTCGAAAGAACAATGTTCATTAACCCCTGGAGATATTCCCCGAGCTCAGCTCATTTCGCTATGTCTGATCCAGCACCAATGCTTGCAGCGTTGAAGTACCAGCAGGAAGGTCAGATGAGGGACGGTAGGTGAGTACAAATTGCCAGCAATCTACCAGTACTTTTTATTGGGTATGTCTTCGATTGGAAGCGACAAGATACACACATATGTACCTTAGATTACAGAGTTGCGAGGACACATGGAGGCCGCAAGTACTGAAGTTAAACCCTTCTCCGTTCTTAAGCTATAACACGGCTTCGTAGTTTGCAGATGAAAGGACAGTCGATCTGCTTGCTGTAATCCACAACTCAACAATCTCAGCCTTGCCTTCGAAGACCCTCCTTTCACGACCATGGGTATGGTGATCTTTCGCGGCGGCATTCAGGGTCGACTGTCCCTGAAGTGGTCATATAGTTAAACTGCATCATGTCAGCCATGTTTTGCAACAAGTCATACAATGCGAAGTGGACACTGACTGAGGCAGCATTGGTCTCGTCAGAATCTCATCATTGAGCATTCTGGACTGAAACTCGTTCAGGAGGTGACCCTTATCCTTGATTGTTGAGCTGTCATAGTGCGTGTTCATAGCAGATATCGCAGCCCATTCTATCTTGAAGCCATTGTAAGCACGGTCAAGCTGTTTCGACAGCTCCTCATAAACGCACTGAACCGTCTTATTCATGTTTGGAGACTCAGACCCAAAGAGGTAACCTTGGATGTTTCTCAGAAGGCGAAACTCATGCTGAAAGAGACAGGACATCAGATTGAAGGAAGGGCTGTTTAGATGTTGCTGAACCATTTTCATGATGAATTGACGTGAACAGAGTTGCCAGGTACAGTCTTCAAGAACCTTTTTGAAATTGAAATACTCAAGAATCTCGACCACACATCCTGGCAAAGACGGCAGAGAATGACACCTGAACAAGAACTGTTGAACGCCCTGCATCAAGTCACTGGGATCCAAGCCTGCTAGTACAAAGCTCGTCAAAAGCGTATTATTAAGAGCACCAAGGGCGTGACTGAAAGACCAGATATTGAGGATCGAAAGGCTTGTGTACTTGGATTCTTGTGAGCATTTATGAGTGTAATAAAGTTTCAAGAGGTCTTGTCGAGTAATGAACCAGTGTCCGACCTCAGGTGCAAGCTTGTGCAGGCACTCTAATGTGGAGCTGCAAGTAGTGTGCCATGCGCCTAGTAGCGCTGAAGTAAGATGTACGCGTGTTTGGCTGTTGTCCAAAGGAAGCCAGGCAGCCTTGTAAATTGCGATCCCTACTAAGACGGTAAGGCGACTCTTGTTGACTATATCGGAGATAAAGAAGCGGAGGAAATCCTCAATGAATGGACTGATGCCGACAGTGGTGAATGCTGCTGCCACTTTGAAGTTCTCAAGCAAGCGCCAGGTCGACAGCGCCCTGAAGTCAATTAGTGGCCGAAAACAGCTTCTTGTGGATTGACCTTACACAATCAGATCGTTTGGAATTGCACCAGCCTTGACAGAGCGATCCTTCAGCTGAGAAAGGTCCTGCTGTGCAGCGTGGATATTCTGAAGCCCACTTTGACATAGAATGTCTTCTGAATGCAGATACTCTTCAGGGGCTCCATCGGCGTGTGTGAGCTCGAAGTTGCAGATGGCTTGGCGTGTTAGAGTGTAGACTGTGCTGATAGCTTGTACCATATTAGCATGATCACTCCAAGGGAGCATATATGAATCGCCACACCTAAGCCATACGGAACTAAATTTAGACCAGATGAAACCTTTTCAGCCATACACGCAACAGCTGCTAGACTCTCACTAATGGACGTGAAGAGACACAATGCGTCATTCAACGCATCCGCTTTATGTATGTTGTCGTGACGATCTTGGCTGATTTCCGGACTTGGTGTATCCGGGGGGCCCAACTTGGGGGGGTCAAGGTCCTCATGCCTGTGAGGCTCCTCACTGGTTGGCTCCAACCTGCTTTGCTTTTGTTCTGCAGTCCTGGAGAGTTGGTGCTCAATCGCTGCCTGGTTGGCCTCCTGTACCGCGATCATATGACAGTGACCTTCCCATTCAGAAGGAAAAGCATCTCGCAAAGCAATCAGTCTGTCAGCGGTTTTCTTTTGGAGCATGATCGACAGGCGGGTGCGGTGATATAAGTACTTCAGATCTGTCTCTGACAGAGTGCACCTGACGGCGCTCTGCCACTCTTGCAGAGTGTGTCCAGCTTGGAGTTGCAGGCGGAGTTTGATCTCATTTTTTCAGAGTTTTGTAGCAGGCAACGAGCTGCCCTACTGGATATTGGACTTCTGACTTTGTCGGTGGTGTAGACATGACAGTTCCAATACACAGATGATTCTGGTGCAGAAAAAGGGATTGTAGAACCAGGTGAAGTAGAACCACGAGGGCAATATTGCCCAGTAGAACAAACGGTTTTGCATCTGAACATGGGGCCCTTATTGTTTCACTCTCTTTGGTGTGGGTGCCTTCCTGAGTACAATTGGTTAGCATTGTCCCTCACCTGGGCCCAATGAAGTTCCATCACGGACTCTACAACCTTCCCGGATGCGTAGAGAGGACTTCCTCAGCACTAGGCACAAGGGCATGGTGGTCGCAGCAGGGACCGCAGTTAAAGCTAGCCTTCTATAGCAAAATTGTTGCTTTTGAAGTCCGGTGACTATGAGGAGGAACATGAGTAAGCACTGGCCCAGCCCTGTGATGAAAGGAAACAGCTTATTTTTTTTTTTTTTTTTTTGATTCTTACTCCGTTCCAGCCAATTAGGCCATGCGGGTGTGACTAATCATGCGTTATGCGCATTTATGTATGGGTTATGCAGGTTATGCAGAGCATACTTCTATGCTGGCTTGTCTACAAACTACCCTTAAAATGTGACTCATATCACTGACCTCAGCGCTTCCCTCACCCTACTAAACTGTCCTAGGAGTCCAGTTTCCAGTATCATGTTGATAGTGGCCCTCAGGGTATCTGATTCTCCTAGTAGTTTGGCCAGATCTTGATGCCTGATGCATTCAAAGATAGAGTGACCATCAGGTCAGGTTAACTCAGCCTGACCTGAACAGAGCTTTCAAGTCAGGTTAGATCAGGCTTCAATTGTCAGTTCAAGAATTCAGATTGAGCTTAAACATTAAAGCTCAACTTGATTCAGAAGCTCTGTCTGAGTTTTAAGAATTCTGAGACTGATTAATAAGTAAGCTTTTGAGACTTAAGTTAAGAGTAAAGATTATGAGCTTAAAGATTACTGATACATAAATGTTATAAGTAAACATTATATATACACAGTTAAACAGCTTTCAATTTAGTCTATTTATTTATTACATTGAGAGTTAAATATTCTCAAAATAATTTAATAACAATTGCTTTAATCTGCATCTTTAAATGTGATGTTTCAGTTATGTATATATTTCTTAATAAGAGACATGTTCTTATACTGAATGATGATTTATTTTATATAAATTGCAGTTAAATTAATATCTACATTTTATTAACTGATAAATGATAATTACTGTACAGTTCATTAAACATACTTTTAAAAAAAACAACAATATATGCTTTTATTGTCTTCTGTAGACTGTCAATGACTGAGCTTTAAAAGTAAAACATCTTATATTAAGAAAAAACTTTCTTCAAATAATCTTAAATTATCTTGCAGCAAAGTCTTTGAAAGAGTAGTTTTGCTATTAGAAAATTTGTTGATTTTTAATAATGACATATTTTATGAAGAATGACAGCTGTAGAACAAAACATTATTATTAAATATTATATTGTATATTAAAATTAAGCTTACTGTCTGACTTTCAGTAATAAATTAACTTAAATGCTTCAATATTTTTTTCTATATCTACAGCATTATTTTCTTTTTTCTTCTTATCAGCATCAATTTTTTCTCTTTTAAATGTCTTTCTAAATGTTCTTTCTGCTACTGCTGTCTTCTCTTCATCTAATACAGTTTTCATAATACTGCATTTTAGAGTTTTTTTAATATATATTATAACATAATATAATGATACAATGATGCTCTGAAATTAAGTTAATAAAAACATTATAAAAAAACAATTTAAATGCATCTTTAAATAATAATGAGTTCTAAAGTAATCTTGTAGTTTGAAGATGTGTTGTAGTTTGAAAGTGTGTTGTAGTTTGAAAGTATGTAGTTAAAAGATGTATTGAGAGCTTTTAGATGTTAATAATATTTAAATGTTAAATTGCTGATAAACAACATATTTATTCATGATATATACATCAATATTATAAATAAATATATTAACACACTTACTTTTAACACTCAATCTAACACTTTCTTATCTTCATCTTTATTATTCAATTTACTACACTCATTCTATCTCTCCTCAGTCTCTACATTCAATCTCTATATTCACTAAATATATTGCTCAATGCTATCACTTATTTTACTGCTCATTTCTTAAGATTTAATCTTATACATTGCTCTTGTACTTTACTCTGATGCATAGCTGTGATGCATACATATAATGCTTAATTATGTTGCTCAATATAGAACTCAGCAGCTAACTATATATTTTAGATTTTCATCATAATGAATTTAAACATTAAGCTTTCACTATAAATTGCAAAATACTTAATTTTCAATTCATTCTCAGTCTCTGAAGAGAGATCTAATCATCATAACTGTTTATAGAAGTTTATATATAATTTAAAAAAGACATTTAATGAGTACTTGAACAATTTAAAGACTGTATGTGCAAGAAAGAAATGACAGAAATGTATAAAGAATGAGAACTTTAAATAAATTGAAAATATAAAGATGATGAACTGCAGAGCTATGAAACAGAAAAGAAATATATTGAAAAAGATTGATGTATATTAGATTGTGAATTCAGCATTGAAAAAGATTATGAAAAAAAAGATTAAAGATAAGATCTTAAAGAAGTAATATAATTGTAAAATTTCTTGTAAGACTTCTTTAAAATTATTATGCTTAATTATATTGCTTTTAACTATTTGTAGATGTCTACTATGAAGATGAGTTGAGAAATAAGTTAATGAAGAATAAGAATTAAACTTAACTTAAAAAGAAGATTGAAAAGAAAATGTTATTTGCTGAAGTTTTTGCATTAAAAGAAGAGCAGAAGTTCACAAAAGTGAAGTAAAAGATATATTATATTTATATTTTTTATAGATTCTTTGACATTCTTTAAAATATCAATAAAGATAAAGTTATTTAATAAAAGTGCATCAACATTAATCATTAAATTGAGAAGTGCCTAACAGTTGTGATTAAGCATTAAGAAAGAATTCTTAATAATATAAAAAAATAAAAGCTACACAATGCTGAAGACTCTGATCTCATTAAGATCATATATTACTTTTAAAGTGAAGTTCTTAATTTTAAATACATCAATAACTTTAATTATACATAAATATTATATTACTTAATTATAACACTTCTTAACTCTAACATTGACTAGTTACATTTAAGAGTCTGTATTTAATCAGAAGAAAGAAGATGAAAAGAGTATAATTGAAGATGTTGATAAAGCTTATGTGATGATGTCTAAAGATAAGAAATTTTTAAATAATAATTTCATTAATGAATTTGTTCTTGATGACTTGATTAATAACAATGAAAATAATAAGAAGAATGTTAAATTTATTAATGATGAAGAGAGTAGTGAGAAAAATAGTAAATAATTATTATTAATTAAATAGAAAGCTGATCTTCAGAGATTAAAGATGTAAGATAAAGAATAATTAAATAGATCTTTAATTATTAATTAAAGATTTTTTAATGAGAAATCTCTTCATTGATACTTAATATTTACTATACATAATAATTTTTAAATAATATCTATCATAATTAATATTGTAAGAAATTCATTTTACATTTAAATACATATTCTGTTACATGACTACAATCTTATATATACTAATTTTGAAACTCTTACAACACACTATTATTAATACATCACTTAAAGTACAACAAAATATCATTTATTTACTCAATTTACTATAATAACTCAATATCATGTCTTTATACAGCTCATTATTCAGTCAGATTTTAAGCAACTTAGAAAAATCATTTTTAAGTATTTTCAATAATAAAATTAAATTATCTTAATTAAATCAATCTTATTCTTTAACTTTTGCAGATACTTCAAACTCAAAGTATGTTCTTTAAAGATCTGCAACAAAGTAAGAGTTTCAAGACTGATGAGAAATAACTATATGAAGTTAGAATACAGATATAAAAATTAAGAATTATATTTAAATAATATAAAACAATTTAATTCACTCAACAAAGATCTGACAGTTCTTTGTTGAAGTAGCTAGCAAATGTGATGAAAGACTAAATGTAATGTGTATTAACTGTTACAATATTATAAATTATTCAGCATCAGAAAATGATAAAACAATCATTATAAAACATTATTTGAAAAGCAGTAGTTGCTGAAAGATAAAATCAGCATCAGAAAGACATATTTTAATCTTTGAAGTAATAAATTTAAAGATATGTTATAATTTTTAATTATAATGCTTTAATATAACACTCACTGTCTAACAGACAGCTCAAAAAATTATTATTAAATTATTTAATTTTATTTTTAAAGTCTTTAATCAACAGATTCTTCAATTCATTATAGTACTCAATATATTCTTTTATGCTGTTGAGCATATAAAGTTCTGAAAGCTCATCTAAATATATTATGTCAATATTAAGATTTTAGATTGAAGCAAGATTGCATAACTTCTTAAGTATTATGCTGTAAATGTTCAAAAAGATGTGTTTACAGAACTTAAAATATAAATTAAAATCTTTATTGCATTTAATAAATGAAGCAATTTAAATTATCTTGCATTTCTAGACATTACTGCATACTTTATTGATGTTAAGTAAAAGTACACAGAGATATTTTTAGTCTTTAAAGAATTAAAAAATCAATATAATGATGAAGATCTTGCTGAATATGTTCTTAAGATATTGAAAAAGTAAAATTTGACACATTAAATGCTGATAGTTATAGCAGATAATGCATTCAACAATTATATATTATAATGATATTTGAGTTAGCTTCTGAGTCAGAAGAATATCATTTAAAGTGATGAAACTAAAATTATAAACTGTATAATACATATAATTTAGCTTGCAGTTAGTCAGCTATTTATATATCTGAAAGTAAACACAAAAAATGATTAACTCATTATTATATTTAATGATGATGAGTTACAAAATTTTATAATTAACAAAGACTACTTCTTTAACATTATACTGAAAAAGATCAATATATCTTTTATAACACTTTATTATAATGCTCATATCTATTGAATTAATATTTTAATAAAAGTCTTATATAAATTTAATTATTAACTATTGTCATTATGACATCATCACAGTGTCTAGAGTTGTTTAAAGATTTACAGAAGACAAATTTATAAGATATAATTGAGAATGTAAGAACTTAATGAAACTCTTTATATGATATGCTGAATTAAGTATATGAACTATAAATTAAACTTTCTTAATAAATAGAACATTTAACTTTAACAATAAGTAAAATGAAACTTCTTAGATACAATATAAAAGAGTAACAACATATTAAATATATATTATATCTTCTGAAGCACTTCAAGAACTAAACAGAGACAATGAGTATTATTAATAAGTTAATAATTTATAAGTTGTAATATATATACAATAATTTATTTAATCATCTTAAAAAACAGAATGAAACAATTAAAAAGTTTAAATTGTTCTTTAATGCTGAGCTGTAAGATGTTATTGATGCATTAAAAAAGAAATTAACTCAATATTATAAAAAGATAAAAGTTAATTAAGAGTTGTTCTGTAATCTTAATGTCATATTGAATTTATGTAATAAGCTTAATATATATAATGTAGAATATTCTTAGTTTTCAATAAATATTATATAGCAAGACTGACATATTATTTCAATAAAGAAAAGACTGAGAAGATTTATGTTTAAAGTATAAACTTAAGTTTTAATAATATTATAGAATTAATTATCAGTACTTGAAGAAAGAATTATTAAATGATGATTTGAGAATTCTTAATTTAAAGAAGAAGAAGATAATAACAATAATGAGTTACATAAAAAATATAAAAAAGCATTAAGACATATCTGTAACAAAAGAAGTCTTAGATTATCTGTAAAAGTCTTCAGTATTAAATGTAAATGTTTTAATACTTAATTACTGAAAGCTGATAATGAACTTAAAATCAGCAATGATACAATTTGCAAAAAATATACTTGCAATTTCTGCAGTAAATATTAAAGTTAAATGCTTGTTCAACACAGCTTAAGATATAATTATATATTGTTGAAATTGACTGAACTCAGACATTATTAAGAACATTATGTTAATTAAATATCATGACATGTTCATTTTTGCAGCAGAAGTAATAAAAAGAATTAAAGAAAGATCTGTATTGATAATGATTATCAATAATGATGAGAAAGATTCATCAGCAGATAAGCTAAATTTAACAGCAATTAAATTATATATAGAGCTTCTATTAGATCACTATTTCAGTGATAATGATTTTTATAATGATAGTGACTATAAAAACAACATTAACTTCAGACTTTGTGATTATAATTAAGATAAGAACATTGACTTAAGATTTAACAACAATGATTATAGTTAAACTTTAAATATAGAAGCAATACAATTAAGTATTATAAATATCTTAAACAGCACATACTCAGAATATGTAATTACTGATAATGATTATAGTTATAAGTTAAGAAAGATTAAAGATTATATAAGTTCATTATCTGAAAGATTCACTACAGCAATTGATGCATTAACTATTAAGATCATTAATGATGACTTAATAATTATTAATTTTAATTTTCAAATTATTCACTTAAACAACTTTACTCAGAGTACATTGACTGTCAATATACATACAGTCTTAAATATAATACAATATTAATTAAAAGAAAAAAGTCTTCTTTATTAATAAAGTAAAAAATTGTCAAAAGCACTACACTTACACTTAAAAGCATAGATAAAGCACATTAAATTCTTAACTACTTCAGTATTATGATTTCACAAAAGACATAATCTTTCATCTGTTAATATTATTAATGATTATTTAAAGTCAAGAAAAATTCATTCTTTCTTATTTAAAGATAATGTTGACATTCATTAATTTAAGTATCAGCAATCTCAGTAAATATATATTTAACATAATTTCTAATTTAAACATCAGATCTCTTTACTCTTTCTATGCAGTTTATGAATACTTTAATTTTTTTAAATTGCTTATAATAAACACAAGTTACATGTAAGCTAATATTATTGAGTGAAGTATTAGAATTAAATGTGCTCAGATGTAGAAAACAATGTTTAAAAGTCTTTAAGAACATTTAGCTTTGCTTAAAGCATTAAGATTCATTTTGATTCTTTATATTTTCATTAATATTATCATTATTATTATCATAATGATCTTCATTTTTCTCATTATTATTTTATATTTTTACTAAGTCTTCTGCCTCTTGATCTGCATTATCAGTGAAGATTAAAGCTTATAATGTTGATAGTTAATCTTTGTTGTTGATTTTAATTCATAAATATAGTTAATCAGCAAGAAGCTAATAGACAATTGTAAAGAGTGTTATAATAAAGTAATATAATTATATTTAATTAATTTGTATTTTAACTTCATCACTCTTTAACATTAAAATAACAGTTTATGAAATTTAAAATTTAATTAAATCTCTGATAAATAAACAGTACAGAATTAATATATTTTATTTTCTTTTAATATTGTTTTTTTAATATCTGTGTGCACAAGTTCATCAGATTTAAGAAAGATACATTGATCATTAATATTTTTATTTAGCATCATTTAAACAAAAAAAGCTACTGTAATTTTGTTTTCATTATTATTTAATATTATTTCTACTTTTTCATTCTTATTTGCAAAAGCATTGAACACAGTTGAGAGCTAATAACTATAGAATGAAACAACATTAGCTTTTGTCTTTAAAGTCATTATAAAGAAGTGTTAAAAATATAATATACATTAATGATTTTTCTTATTTGCTATGTGCTCTAAATTGAGTATGCTGCTATTAAAAATCTGTATAACAAGATTTGAATTCTCATCTTCAGCTATAGTAAATTATTTATAATTGTTAAATTGAATAATTTATTCTTAATGCTTAACTACTTCATCTAAATAAATATCTCAACAACTTTAAATATATTTGTTTACTTTTTCAATTTAATCATATCAGCACAGACTAAATGTCAAATAAAGTTAATATATTTCTTCTTTAATTATTAAGAAAGTACTCTTTGCTTTAAGAAGCTTACACAGAGCTTGTATTTCTTTAATAGCTATAATTAAGTTGTTTTATTGAGCAGTATCTTCATTTTTCTTTTATTCAGCAATTACATTCTAATCTGTGAGAAAGATTACTACAAATAAAGTTAAAGTTTAATACAGAACACTATAATTATTTATTAATATTTATTATGTTTATTCTCTGCATATCTCTTAGCAACAATTTTCTTTCTTATCTTAATTGCATATTTTGCTCTTTAAATTTTCATCTTAAACTTCTTATATTCTAAATTATATTTAAGATCTATATTCAATCTATTCATTGTTATATCATTCTGCTCTTAAATCTCTTCAATATCAGCATCTGTGAATGCATTAATTACTGAAGAATGTGATGAGATCAATTTTTAAGTAATATTAAAATGTAAAAAACTTAATAAAAGAATAAATAAAGAGCTTCTGAATTCTTAAATACAATTTAGTCTCTAATTTAGTATACACTTTGTGCATTATAATTGAGCATTATAATAAGTGAAGTTATATACTAAATTTTGAGTCAAAAGAAGTAAAAAAAGCAGCTGAAGTACTTTAAGACAGTGCAGCATTAAGTGTAAATTCAAAGTAATTAATAAATACTTTTATTCTTTCTTGTTAATCAGCAAAGTCTTCTTTCTTTAGATATGCAGCAATGTTTAAGATAAATAAATTAATTTCATTAATCTTTTTCTTTTTCTTCTTCTTAAATTGAGATGAGAAATCTAATATATCAGTAAAATATATTCTTTTATTAATGAATTAATTTCATTCAATAATGAAAAATATAAAGTCTGATGCTTTTACTATATTGATGAGTTAATTCAGTTCAGTAATGAAGAATATAAAGTTTAATGCTTTTATTACATTAATAAAGATAATCTTTGCACTTAGTTTTCTCTGTTTTGATGATGTACTTTTAAAATGAAAGTCAGCATTATATCTCTTCATTATTTACTTTACTTACATGATGCAGAAAGAAAATATAAAAAGCTTAATACAAAAAGTAAGATGTTTTGTAAAAAGAAAATATAAAAAGTGTTGTATTAAAGATAAATAAATTCATTAAGCTTCTATACTATCATTTGTTTACATGAATGCTGTGTTTTTATTATTAATGAATTTGTAAATAATTAAAATCAATTTAAATCAAGCTGTACAATTATTCAGATTTATTAATTTATAATCATTTCTTCTTAAGCTACTATCTAAGAAATTTAAAGCAATATATATAATTTGTAAAGTGTAGTATCTCAATCATGTTAGTTGCAATTTCTTTATTAAGTATAGATCTTCTCACAGTAAAGAAATTGACATTAAAATTATGTTGTATAATATGATAAAGTTATAATAAAAGTTAAAGTTACAAAGAAATATTAAGCAGATTCTAGAGCTTGTGAATTTGATAATATAAGATTTATTAAAGAAAACAGAATATGAATTACAGATAAAGATGTATGAGATAGAATTAAGTTTATAAAATGAAAGTAAAGAATAAGTTATTAAGCATGATATCTTAAAAGAAAAAGATTGAATTATTAATAATTCTTTTTTTTTCAAATTAGTTTTTGCATAAAAAGAGCTAAGTGAGTTACATAATTGCATTATTAAATTAAATTAAAATGCTTAATTTTAATGCTCTCTGATCAGTTTATGCAATGCAGCAATAACAGTATTGACAGAAGCTGCATTCTTTTACTTTAAATTCAGAATTTTTCTCACTATTAATTGAAGAGATTTCTGATCAGTATAATGACAGCTTAAAGTGAAATTAGTTAGTCATTACAGATTTGTAAAAAACAAGTGAGACATATTTTTATATATTTTTTGAAAGTATAAGTTTTTGTATATTAAGAATCTCTTTCATGACTTATTTATGATATAGTTGCTGAGCTACATAAGAAAGAAAATCTGATAATATTAGAAAAATTGCAAAAGATGAAAGCAATCTTTTATACATTGCAGACTTACTAAAAAAATAAAATGTATTAATTAATGTATTTTTACTCTGTAGAGAATGAGTGATCTGATAATTAAATTAATAATGCTCATATATAATACTTGTAAAGCAGACATGTAGTTAAACAAAAAGAGTTGTATATAATGTTAATTAAAAATGTTGCAATAATAACTGCTGTTAATATAAAGCTGCTTAATAACAGAAGCTAATTAATTTTAATTTAGTTTAAACTATTAAGAATAATCTGACTTAACTCTGTCTGAAACTTAATTCTGTACAGAGTTGAGTCAGATTGCAAAGTAAAGCTTAATGAGTTAAGTGTAAACTTATAAGTCTCTTATTCATAAGAGATTGATGAGTAAAATATGTAACAATGTAAGACACTATGTTACAACAGTTATTCAATGAAGTTCTGATGTTAAGGTCTTGTATTGATGAAGATTAACAACTAAGAAACTTAAAAGATTTGTATGTAAAGACTGTCTATATAGTACTTCACTTATCAATCATTGCATAAGAAATTCAGCTATAATTTAATATAAGTACATAATGATATTATGACAATTGTCTTTTCTTTTATGTGCTGATTCTTCAGCACATTGATGTATCATCAACATTAAGTTAACAAGATGTAAGCAATGATTCATTTAACATTCTTACATATTTTGCTTGTTGCCTATCTTAGCTAGACTGATGATCTTTTAAAATTCTTTAAGTTTGTTACATTCAGATAGATAATGATTCAGCTTTGTTCAACAATGAATAACATGCAAAACATAAGTGAAAATTAACTTTTCTTTGTTTCTGAATCAGTTAGATCAATGATCTCTTTGTTTAATCATAATATATAAGAGACTCTTTCTCATACATAATTTACATTCATTTTATCTTCAACATCTTAATAAATCAAAGTTATAGCAACTCTGTGCTTCTCTCTTATAACATCTTGTAAATGGCACAATAGCAACAGCATAACAACAGTGACATCATGATCATTAAAAGAATAAGAAAGATGTTTCTTCTGCTGTATCTCTCATTAAGAATTCAGTAAGATTGTCAGCAATTTCTATATATATAATATTTAAGATATCAATGCATTTTAACAATGTTGCAGCCTAAAGAATGCATTCATACAAATATAAAGAAATGCAACAATAAATCTTTGAGTTCTTGTTGCTCTCATCATTAGACATCATTCATCAACATAATTTTAAACATTAATAAATTGACAAACTTGTCAAAGTCAGTTCTGAAGATCAAGTCTGTAAGAGCTAAGTCAGTGAAGAATGCAATGAGTATTGTAAGTAACATTGTTGATATATTTGCTTTGCTGAAATGAAACACAGAAACAGAACACAGTGAAGAAGAATACTAAGTATAAGAAATGTAAGTGTCTTAAGATGAATCTGCTGACAAAATGCTCACATAACAACAATGAGATGCATGCTTTAAATAGTGTTGTTGTGTAAAAGAGACAACAGCAGAGACTTTATTGCTGTATATAAATGTAATTATATTTATTCAATCTTTTTAACAACAAAATGCTGTCTTTTTACATCTCACTTTCACTTTCTCAAGCTACAGATAAGTTATTGTTGACAGATTTAATTGAAAATGCTTACTCAGTGATTATTGCTGTACTGTTAATATCATAGAACATTGTCTTCACAGTATAATTGATTTGTCAGAAATTCATCATTCAGAAAAGCATTAAGCTTAAGACTATAATCAGTAAATATCTCTCTGCTTCACATTATATGTTACATTTCTCTTTTGCAGTAGTGTCATCACACACATTGCATCTCAATTTCATTTTTGCCTCAGCTCTCAGAAGTGTCATCACTTCATAACATCATATTTTTAATAATTTCTTTACTTTCTTGTTTACTCATGCTGACATCATCTCAATGTCACATCATAATTGTTACATCAACAACAAGTTAAATTCTCTCTGTTGTCTTTGCTGTTCAAAACATATCAGCAACAACATTAACTGATGTAACATTGTTAAGAATCAAAATTATAATTATTGCAAGATGCTTTAAAAGCTATGCAACTCAGTTCAACAGAAAGTTTCTTGTCATCTTGTAATGCATTAATAGTCATAGATTCTTGCATTTTTTAACTGCTGAGTTAACAATTTGTATGCACTTATTAATTATATTGTCATCATGACAGTCAATGATGTCTGTCAATCTCAGCTTCAGTATCATCTCAATTATATGCAGACATTGTTTATTAAGCATGTCATTACTTACATTATTTGTGTTGTAAAGCATCACAGTAATCATCATAAGTCTATAAAGATTCACAATCTGTTGCTGTTTATGATTTAAGAGCAGTGAGCAGTCATTGTAATGTAGACATTTATGTTAAATATCTTTCACTTTATAATTTGTTTTCTTAATTTTCTTACACTTTACTGTCATCATCATGTTGCTTACTTTACTTTAAGTGTAAACTTCTTTTTCTTTAATTAAGTAACAACATCTTAAAAAGCTCTTATGACTCAATGCTGTAGCTTAGTTACTTTGACAGCAATTATAACATTAATAAATAATTGTTGTTCTTGTCTTCTGCTTCTGATAGTGATGCAGATGTGAAGATAATAAAGTGATTTAATAGCATTTTGCTGATGTGTTAATTATACTTTGACTTTGCTTCTTTTAATTAATATTATGTAGAATATTTTCAATAGAAGTTTTTAATTTCTTAAATCTCATTTATGCTTGCACTTTTTCTCTGTTCTTGCATCATATTCTTATTGCAACACTTCTGCATTTCTCATATTCTCTACTCAAAATTACTTATTGTATTCTATTAAATACTTTATTTACTTAACTTCATATTGTAACTGTTTTCTTCTTCATTTCTTATTTAAGATATCTTTGATCTTGTATTCTTTCTCATTGTTTATGAGATTCAGAAAGAACAGTTCTGATAAAGAATTATTGTTTATATAGTGTTTATGAAACTTTAAATATGAGACATAAAATACATTATGAATTCTGTAGTGAGCAGATAGAATCAGTTAATATGCTTATTTATTAATAAAATTGATAATTCAAAAAGACTTAATGACTTTATGCAACAATTTCTTACTTAATCTGTATTGCTTTAAGTTCTTAATGAACAATAGCATTAGATCACTGATGTTGTAGCTTTTTTGAACATAATTTTTGTCAAAATACTTAACTTGCACTTTTACAGCAACTTATCATTGCTTTATTATTGTAACACAGATTTTCTTTATTTACTATGCTCAGTCTTTCACTGCTGACATCTCTTCTTTATAGATGTTGTTCTCAATGTGTTGAGCAATTCTTAAGTAATAGCTCATTAATATCTTAAATAATGTTCAATCTATTGTTACATGTTTTCTGTTTGCATATGCAAACTCTATTATAAGTAAAAAGAACACTCAGTTATCTTGTTCTTCACAATAATAATAATGTAAATAATATTTTAAGATTTAATTCTGTCTTTTAATTTAATCATCAGTTTGCAGATAAAAGACAGTGCTTAATTTTTGCTTTATTTAAAGTTGATAATAGAATTTAAATCAATATATATTAATAAAGATTGATTCTTAATCTAAGACAATATTTCTGAGTTCTTTATAGTGATATATGATCTGTTTAATATATATGTCAGTTAACTTGATTGCAGTGAGTTTTTTAGTGACAGAAATATATTGAGTTATTTTTGTGAGACAATTCACAATTATTAGTATGAAATCATAAATATTAGCTTCTTATCTGCTAGGCAGCAAGTCAGTAATTATGTTTATTGTTATCTTTTCTTATGATTAAGTAAATAATGACAATGACTGTAATTTATTATATGAGTAATGTCTTAATACTTGAATTCTTAGGCATACAATACATAAAGTAACATATTCTTGAACATTATTTATTATATTGACTCAGTAATATTTTCTGAACAATAAATTAATCATTCTGTCTACTTCATAATGTTTTGCTAAAACATTGTCATGATGTAGCTTTATGAGCTCATTCTTAATGACTTTGTCAGATAATATGTATATCTTGTTTTTGTGATGAAATAGTTCAGTAAAATTAAACATTCATGAACTGTCACTAATATTTTAATAGCTACAGTTACTCTGTAATTTCAAGTCTTGTCACATCTTTACTGCTAGAACATCAGTGTTCTGTAAGAGATGAATAAGTTCAAGAAAGAATAATTACTTCTTGTTATGTACTGTTTTGCTGTCAGTCACTTTCTGAATCAATGTACATAAAATGAACTGTTTGCAATCAGTAATTTCAGCAACAGAGTTAAGCAGCTCTTTTATTATATTATGTATAGATAAACTAAATATATAGTCATTATTCTTTAATTCATTCTTAAATAAAGACTCTTTAAATCTTCTGTTGACTTATTCTTAACAGTTATAATCTTCAGCCTAAGTGCTTAATTGATATTCTTTTAATAAAATGATCAGCATAATTTGCAGATTTAAGCTTTAAGCATTGATCTAACTAATTAAAGCAGTAATGCTTGATTTTAATTTTTAAGATAGTGTAATCAGCTTTTATTGCAATGTTGACAGCAATCTATTTATGTTCTTCTTGACTTTGTAGTCAGAGCATCTTGACAGCACATTAATGAGATTTATCTTTTCTGATTAATGTATAATTATAAAATCATAAGCAGCTAGTCTCATAACTCAGTATGTTTGTCTTCTATTTAATGACTTTACATTCATAAATTCTTATAGATTATTGTGATTCATGAATATCTCAATGAGATAATGACTATTCTTAAGATAATGTCATCAATGTTTAAATGTCTTTATAATTATTAACAATTCTTGATCATAAGTTTTATAGCATGTTTCAGTTAGATTTAACTTTCTTAATTAGAAGACAATAAAGTGTCATTAAGCATTCATTTAAAGCTGTAAATAAATATTTATTAACTTAACTATTAAGACATCAATTTCAATCTGAGCTCTTAGCTCTGAGTTAAAGTGTGTCAGAATAGATGTCTATGTAAAGACATTGTAAAGCTTGCAAAATGCTTACACTGTCATTTATAATTATTTAAATGTATTTATCTTCTTGCTGTTCTTGCTGCCTTTTAACAGATCAATTAAAGAAGCAGTGATCTTAAAATATCTCTGTATAAAGTGATGATAAAAGTTTGTAAACTCTAAAAATATTTGTATCTCACAGTAACTTCTAGATACTGATCATTTCTTTATGATTTTGACTCATTATTGATTCATTGAAACATCAGCAGTGAAGATGATGAACTTAAGAAATTTTATTTATATAATATGAAAAGTGCACTTCTTTAGATTTGCATACAATTTAAATTGTTAAAGTTGCTTCAGAATTTGTTTTACATAACTCTGATGTTCTTTTAAAAAACTGAAATAGATCAAAATATCATTTAAATATATTACACAAAAGACATTAATTAACTCAGTTAATGTCTGATTGATATAGACTTAAAAAGTTGTCAAGACATTAATCAGTTTAAATGACATAATTATGTACTTAAAATAACTATAACATATATAAAATGCAGTCTTTTACTTGTTGTCTTTCTTGATTTTAATGTGATGATAAGCATTCTTAAGATTTAGTTTAATAAACATCTTGACTTCACTTAAACAATTAAGTGTCTCACTAATTAGCAGTAAAGAATGACAATTCTTAATAATAATTTTGTTAAGATCTCTATAATCAACATATAGATGTAAGCTTTCTTCATTTTTTAAAATAAACAGAACTGATGCTTCTACAGAGTTAATAAAATATTGTATTTATTTCTTTGCTAAAATGTTGTCTAAATATTCTTCAAGTACTTGTAGCTCTGTTTTTAACAGATTGTAAAGTGAATCATAAAGTAATTTATGTCTCTCTATCTTTATGACATAATCATAATCTTAATGAAATAATAACTTGTTGACATTCTCTTCAGAGAACACATCTGTGTATTTGTTATATTGTTAAAATAATGTTGACATCTTGTTAACAACATATATAGCAGTTGTTGATGAGCTTAACTCAGACATCATCAACAATGTATAAACAGTAAGTTAATTTTAAATGTTGTTAACAAATGTTTTAGACTCATCAATAGTCAGAGATATCTGTTTTATTTTATAATGTTATGTATATAAGTTACAATTAATATGAATATATTGCTGTTTCAGATCTAAGAGATCAAAGATGAGTAGAGTGATCATTAAGTTAAGTTAACTCAGTCTGACCTGAACAGAGCTTTTGAGTCAGGTTGAGTTAGACTTCAATTGTCAGCTTAAAGATTCAGGTCAGACTTAAACATTGAAGCTTAATTTGATTTAGAAGTTCTGTTCAGATTTTAAGAATTCTAAAACTGATTAGTAAGTAAGCTCTTGAGACTTGACTTAAGAATAAAGATTATAAGCTTAAAGATTACTGATACATGAATGTTATAAGTGAGCATTATATATACACAGTTAAACAGCTTTCAATTTAGTCTATTTATTTACTACATTGAGAGTTAAATATTCTCAAAATAGTCTAGTAATGATTGCTTTAATCTGCATCTTTAAATGTGATGTTTCAGTTATGCATATATCTCTTAATAAAAGACATGTTCTTATGCTGAATGATAATTCACTTTGCATAAATTGCAATCAGATTGACATCTGCATTCTGTTAATTAATAAATGATAATTACTGTACAGTTCATTAAACATACTTTTAAAGAAAACAACAATATATACTTTTACTGTCTTCTGCAGACTGTTGATGACTGAGCTTTAAAAGCAAAACATCTTATGCTGAAGAAAAATTCTCTTTAAATAATCTTAAATTATTTTGCAGCAAAGTCTTTGAAAGAATAGTTTTGCTATTAGAAAATCTGTTGATTTCTGATAGTGATGTATTTTATAAAGAGTGACAGCTGTAGAATGAAGCATTATTATTAAGCATTATATTATATATTAAAATTAAGCTTACTGCCTAACTTTCAGTGATGAGCTGACTTAAATGCTTCAGTATCTTCTTTTATATCTACAGCATTATTTTCTTTTCTTTTCTCATCAATATCAGTTTTTTCTCTCTTAAATATCTTTCTAAATGTTCTTTCTGCTGCTGCTGTCTTCTCTTCATCTAATACAGTCTTCATAGCACTGCATCTCAGAGTTTTCTTAATACATATCATAATGTAATATAACAATACAATGATGCTTTAAAATTAAATTAACAGAAGCATTATGAAAAAGCAGTTTAAATGCATCTCTGAATGACAATGAGTTCTAGAGTGATCTTGTAGTTTAAAGATGCATTGTAGTTTGAAAGTGTGTTGTAATTTGAAAATGTGTAGTTAGAAGATGTGTTGAGAGCTTTTAGATGTTAATAATATTTAGATATTAGGTTGCTGATAAACAACACATTTATTTATGATATGTGCATCAATGTTATGAGTAAATATATCAACACACTCACTTCTAATACTTAATCTAATACTTTCTTATCTTCATCTTTATCACTCAATCTACTACACTCACTCTATCTTTACTCAGTCTCTACACTCAGTCTCTACACTTACTAAATATGTTACTCAATGCTATCACTTACTTTACTGCTCATTTCTTAAGATTTAATCTTATACATTGCTCTTATACTTCACTCTGATGTGCAGCTATAATGCACACATATAATGCTTAATTATATCACTCAGTATAGAACTCAGCAGCTAATTACATATTTTAGACTTTCATCATAACAGATTTAAACACTAAGCTTTCACTGCAGACTGTAAAACACTTAATTTTTAATTTATTCTCAGTCTTTAAAGAGAGATCTGATCACTATGATTATTTATAGAAGTCTATATATGATTTAAAAAAGACATTTAGCAAATACTTGAACAACTTAAAGACTGTATGTGCAAGGAAGAAATGACAGAAACATATGAAGAAAGAGAACTTTAAATAAATTAAAAATGCAAAGATGATGAATTGTGAAGCTGTGAAATGAAAAAGAAATGTATTGAAGAAGATTGATGCATATCAGACTGCAGACTCAGCATTGAAGAAGATTATGAAAGAGAAGATTAAAGATAAGATCTTAAAAAAGCAATATAACTGTAAAATTTCTTGTAAGACTTCTTTAAAATTATTATGCTCAATTATATTGCTTTTAATTATCTGCAGATGTCTACTATGAAGATGAGTTGAAAAATAAGTTAATGAAGAATGAAAATTAAACTTAACTTAAAGAGAAGACTAAGAAGAAAATATTATTTGCTGAAGTCTTTGTGTTAAAAGAAGAGTGAAAGTTCACAGAAGTAAAGCAAAAAATATGTTATATCTATATTTTCTATAGACTCTTTGACATTCTTTAGAATATCAATAAAGATGAAGTTATTTAGTAAAAGTGTATCAACATTAATCATCAAATTGAGAAGTGCCTGACAGTTATAGTTAAGCATCATAAAAGAATGCTTAACAATACAGAAAAGCAAGAGCTACATAATGCTGAAGATTCTGATCTCATCAAGATTATGCATTGCTTTTATAGTGAAGTTCTTGATTCTGAACACATCAATGATTTTAATTATGTATAAATATTATATTACTCAATTATAACACTTCTTAACTTTAACATTGATTAGTTACATTTAAGAGTCTGTATTTAATTAGAAGAAAAAAGATGAAAAGAGTGTGATTAAAGATGTTGATGAAGCTTGTGTAATAGTGTCTGAAGATGAGAAATTTTTAAATGATAATTTCATTGATAAATTTGTTCTTGATGACTTAATTGATGACAGTGAAGATAATGAGAAGAATGTTGAATCTATTAATGATGAAGAGAGTAGTGAGAAGAATAGTAAGTAATCATTATTAATTGAATAGAAAGCTGATCTTTAGAGATTAGAGATGTAAGATAAAGAATAATTAGATAGATCTTTAATTATCAATTAAAGATTTTTTAATGAGAAATCTCTTCATTGATACTTAATATTTGCTATACATAATAATTTTTAAATAATGTCTATCATGATTGATATTGTAAGAAATTCATTTTACATTCAGATATATATTCTGTCACATAACTACAATCTTATATATATTAATTTTGAAACTCTCACAACACACTATCATCAACACATCACTTAAAGTACAACAAAGTATCATTTATTTGCTTAATTTACTACAATAACTCAACATCATGTCTTTATACAGCTCATCATTCAGTCAGACCTTGAACAACTTAAAAAGATTATTTCTGAATGCTTTCAGTAACAGAACTGAGTCATTTTAATTAAGTTAATCTTGTTCTTTAACTTTTGCAGACACTTCAAACTTAAAGTATGTTCTTTAAAGATTTGCAACAAAGTGAGAGTTTCAAGACTGATGAGAAATAATTGTATAAAGTCAGAACACAGACATTAAAATTAAGAATTATATTTAAATAACATAAAATAGTTCAGTTCACTCAGCAAAGATCTGGCAGTTCTTTGCTGAAGTAGCTAGCAAACATGATGAAAGATTAGATGTAATGTGTATTAACTGTCACAATATTATGAATTATTCAGCATCAGAAAATAATGAAACAATCATCATAAAATGTTATTTGAAAAGCAGCAATTATCAGAAGATGAAATCAGCATCAGAAAGACAGATTTCAATCTTTGAACTGATGAACTTAAAAATATGTTATAATTTTCAATTATAATGCTCTAATATAACACTCACTGTTTAACAGACAGTTCAAAAGATCATTGTCAAATTATTTAATTTTATTCTTAAAGTCTTTGATCAGCAGATTCTTCAATTCATTATAGCACTCAATATATTCTTTTATGCTGTTGAGCATATAAAGTTTTGAAAGCTCATCTGAATGTATTGTGCTGATATTAAGATTTTAGATTAAAACAAGATTGCATAACTTCTTAAGTGTTGTATTGTAAATGTTTAAAAAGATGTGCTTACAGAGCTTAAGATACAGATTAAAGTCTTTATTATATTTAATGAATAAAGCAGTTTAAATTATCTTGCATTTCTAGACATTACTGCATACTTTATTGATGCTGAGTAAAAGTATACAGAGATACTTTTAGTCTTTAGAGAACTAAAGAGTCAATATAATGATGAAAATCTTGCTGAGTATATTTTTAAGATGTTGAAGAAGTGAAATTTGACACATTGATTGCTGATAGTCACAGTAGACAATGAATTCAATAATTATACATTACAACATTATTTAAGTTAATTTCTAAATCAGAAGAATATCATCTGAAGTGATGAAACTAAAATTATGAACTGTATAATATATATAATTTAGCTTGCAGTCAGTCAGCTACTTACATATCTGAAAGTAAACACAAAAAATGATTAACTCATCATTACATTTAATGATGATGAGCTACAAAATTTCACAATTAACAAAGATTACTTCTTTGACACTATACTGAAAAAGATCAGTATATCTTTTATAATGCTTTATTATAATGCTCATATCTGTTGAGTTAATATTTTAATAAAAGTCTCATATAGATTCAATTACTAACTATTGTCATTATGACATCATCACAGCATCTAGAGTTGTTTAAAGATTTGTAGAAGACAAATTTATAGAATATAATTAAGAATATAAGAACTCAGTGAAACTCTTTATGCAATATATTGAGTTAAGTATATGAGCTATAAACTGAACTTTCTCAATGAATAGAATGTTTAACTTTAACAATAAGTAAAATAAAACTTCTTAAATGCAATATAAAAGAGTGACAGCATATTAAATATATACTGCATCTTCTGAAGCACTTTAAGAACTAAACAGAGACAATGAATATTATTAGTGAATTAACAATTTATAAGCTGTAATATGTATACAATGATTTATTTAATGATCTTAAAAAACAGAATGAAGCAATCAGAAAGTTTAAATTGTTCTTCAGTGCTGAGCTGCAAAATGTCATTAATGCATTAAAAAAGAAACTGACTCAATATTATAAAAAGACAGAAGTTAATTAAGAATTGTTCTGTAATCTTAATGTCATATTGAATTCATGTAATAAGCTTAATATGTATAATGTAGAATATTCTCAATTCTCAATAAATATTATATAATAAGACTGACATATTGTTTCAATAGAGAGAAGACTGAAAAGATTTACATTTAAAGTATAAACTTAAGTTTCAACAATATTACAGAGCTAATTATCAGCACTTAAAGAAAGAATCATTAAATGATGATTTGAGAATTCTTGATTCAAAGAAGAAGAAGACAATAGCAATGATGAGTTACATAAAAAATGTAAAAAAGCATTAAAATACATTTGTAACAAAAGAAGTCTTAAATTATCTGTAAAAGTCTTCAGTATTAAATGTAAACATTTTAATACTTAATTACTGAAAGCTAATGAAGAACTTAAAATCAGCAATGATACAATTTATAAAAGATATACTTGCAATTTCTGCAGCAGATATTAAAGTCAAATGCTTGTTCAACATGACTCAAGATGTAATTACATATTATTGAAATTGACTGAACTCAGACATTATTGAGAACATTATGCTGATTAAATATCATGACATGTTCATTTTTTCAGCAAAAGTGATAAAAATAATTAAAGAGAGATCTGCATTGACAATGATTGTTAATAGTGATGAGAAAGATTCATCAGCAGATAAGCTGAATTCAACAGCAACTGAATTATATACAGAGCTTTTATCAGATCATTATTTCAGTAATAATGATCTTTATGATGATAGTAACTATGAGAACAACATTAACTTTAAACTTTGTGATCATGATTAAGATAAGAATATTGACTTAAGACTTAACAATAATGATTATGATTAAACTTTAAACACAGAAGCAATATAATTAAGCATTATAAATATCTTGAACAGCATACACTCAGAATATATAATCACTGATAATGATCATAGTTATGAGTCAAGAAAGATTAAAGATCATATAAGTTCATTATCTGAAAGATTCATTACAGCAATTAATGCATCAGTTATTAAGATCATCAATGATGACTTAACAATTATTGATTTCAATCTTTAAATTATTTACTTAAACAACTCTGTTCAGAGTACATTGACTGTCAATATACACACAGTCTTGAATATAATACAATATTAATTAAAAGAGAAAAGTCTTCTTCATTAACAAAGTAGAAAATTGTCAAAAGCATTACACTTACATTTAAAAGTACAGATAAAGTACATTAAGTTCTTAACTGCTTCAGTACTATAATTTTACAAGAGACAGAATCTTCTGTCTATTAATATTATTAATAATTATTTAAAGTCAAAAGAAATTCATTCTTTCTTATTTAAAGATAATGTTGACATTCATTAATTTAAGCATCAATGATCTCAATAAACATATACTTAACATAATTTCTAATTTGAACATCAGATCTCTTTACTCTTTCTATGCAGTTTATGAATACTTTAATTTTTTTAAATTGCTTATAATAAACACAAGTTACATGTGAGCTAATATTATTGAGTGAAGTATTAGAATTGAATGTACTCAGATGTAGAAAACAATGTTTAAAAGTCTTTAAGAACATTCAGCTTTGCTTAAAGCATTAAGATTCATTTTGATTCTTTATATTTTCATTAATATTATCATTATTATTATCATAATGATCTTCATTTTTCTCATTATTATTTTATATTTTCACTAAGTCTTCTGCCTCTTGATCTGCATCATCAGTGAAGATTAAAGCTTATAATGTTGATAGTTAATCTTTGTTGTTGATTTTAATTCATAAATATAGTTAATCAGCAAGAAGCTAATAGACAATTGTAAAGAGCATTATAATAAAGTAATATAATTATATTTAATTAATTTGTATTTTAACTTCATCATTCTTTGACATTGAAATAGCAGTCTATGAAGTTTAAAATTTAATTAAATCTCTGATAGATAAACAGTGCAGAATTAATATATTTTATTTTCTTTCAATATTGTTTTTTTAATATCTGTGTGCACAAGTTCATCAGATTTAAGAAAGATACACTCATCATTAATGTTTTTATTCAGCATTATTTAAACAGAAAAAACTACTATAACTTTGTTTTCATCATTATTCAGCATCATCTCTGCTTCTTCATTCTTATCTATAAAGACATTGAACACTGTTGAGAGCTAATAATTATAGAATGAAACAACATTAACTTTTGTCTTCAGACTTATTATAAAGAAATATTAAAAGTATAATATACATTAATGATTCTTCTTGTTTGCTATGTGCTCTAGATTGAGTATGCTGCTATTAAAAATCTACATAGTAAGATTTGAATTCTCATCTTCAGCTGTAATAAATTATTTATAATTGTTAAATTGAATAATTTATTCTTAATGCTTAACTACTTCATCTAAATAAATATCTCAACAGCTTTAAATATACTTGTCTGCTTTTTCAATTTAATTATATCAGCATAGATTAAATGTCAAATAAAGTTAACATATCTCTTCTTTAATTATTGAGAAAGCATTCTTTGCTTTAAGAAGCTTATGCAGAGCTTGTATTTCTTTAATAACTATGATTAAGTTATTTTGCTAAGCAGTATTTTCATTCTTCTTTTATTTATTCATTACATTCTGATCTATAAGAAAGATTACTACAAATAAAGTTAAAGTTTAATACAAAACATTATAATTATTTATTAATACTTATCATGCTCACTCTCTGCATATCTCTTAGCAACAATTTTCTTTCTTGTCTTAACTGCATATTTCATTCTTTAAATCTTCATCTTAAACTTCTTATATTCTAAATTATATTTAAGATCTACATTCAATCTATTCATTGTCATATCATTCTGCTCTTGAGTCTCTTTAATATCAGTATCTATGAATGCATTGATCACTGAAGAATGTGATGAGATCAATTTCTGAATGATATTAAAACATAAAGAACTTAATAAAAAAATAAATAAAGAGCTTTTAAGTTCTTAAATATGATTTATTCTCTGATTTAGTATATACTTTGTGCATTATAATTGAGCATTATAATAAATGAAGTTATATACTAAATTTTGAGTCAAAAGAAGTAAAAGAAGCAGCTGAAGTACTTTAAGGCAGTGCAGCATTGAATGTGAATTCAGAATAGTTAATAAATGCTTTTATTCTTCTTTATTGATCAGCAAAATCTTCTTTCTTCAGATATGCAGCAATGTCTAAGATAAATAAATTGATTTCATTGATCTTTTTTTTTCTCTTCTTCTCAGATTAAGATGAGAAGTCTAATATATTAATAAAATGTATTCTTTTACTGATGAATTAATTTCATTCAGTGATGAAAGATATAAAGTTTGATGCTTTTGCTATGTTAATAAGTTAATTTAATTCAGTGATGTAAAATATAAAGTTTGATGCTCTTACTACATTGATGAAGATAATCTTTATACTCAGTTTTCTCTGTTTTAATGATGTATTTCTAAAATAAAAGTCAGCATCATATCTCTTCATTACTTACTTTACTTACATGATGCAGAAAGAAAATGTAGAAAGCTTAATGCAAAAAGTAAAATGTTTTGTAAAAAGAAAATGTAAAATGTATTATATTAAAGATAAATGAACTTGCTAAGTCTCTATACTATCATTTATTTACATAAATGCTGTGTTTTTGTTATCAGTGAATTTGTAGATAACTAAGATCAATTCAAATCAAGCTGCACAATTATTTAAATTTATTAATTTATAATTATTTCTTCTTAAACTATTATCTAAGAAATTTAAAGCAATACATACAATTTGTAAAGTGTAGTATCTCAATCATGTTAGTTGCAATTTCTTTACTAAGTATAGATCTTCTCACAGTAAAGAAATTAACATTAAAATTATGTTGTATAGCATGACAGAGTCATAATAAAAGTCAAAGTTACAAAGAAATATTAAGCAGACTCTAGAGCTTGTGAATCTGATAATACAAGATTTATTGAAGAGAACAGAATATGAATTACAGATAAAGATGTATAAGATAAAATTAAGTTTATGAAATGAAAGCAAAGAATGAGCTGTTAAGTATGACATCTTTAAAGAAGAAGATTGAATCATTAATAACTCTTTTTCTTTTAAATTAGTTTCTGCACAAAAAGAGTCAAGTGAGTCACATAATTACATTATTAAATTAAATTAAAATGCTCAATTTTAACACTCTCTGATCAGCTTATGCAATGCAGCAGCAGCAGTATTGCCAGAAGTTACATTCTTTTATTTTAAATTTAAAATTCTTTTCACTGCTGATTAAAGAGATTTCTGATCAGTACAATGACAGCTTAAAGTGAAATTAGTTAGTCATTATAAATTTATAGAAGATAAGTAAGACATATCTTTATACATTTTTTGAAAATATAAATTCTTACATATTAAAAATCTCTTTCATAACTTATTTGTGATATAGTTGCTGAGCTACATAAGAAAGAAAATCTGATAATATTAGAGAAATTGCAAAAGATAAAAGCAATCTTTTATATGTTGCAGACTTACTAAAAAGATAAAGTGTATTAATTAATGTATTTTTGCTCTGTAGAGAATGAGTAATTTGATAATTAAATTAATAATGCTCACATATAATGCTTATAAAGCAGATATGTAGTTAAACAAAAAGAATTATATGCAATGCTAATTGAAAATGTTGCAATAGTAGCTGCTGTCAATATAAAGCTGCTTAATAACAGAAGTTAATTAATTTTAATTTAATTTAAGCTGTCAAGAATAGCTCAACTTAACTCTGTCTGAAATCTGACTCTGCACAGAGTTGAGTTGAGTTGCAAAGTAGAGCCTAATAAGTTAAGTTAAGTTCTAAAATCTGAGCTCAACTTAATCTGACAGCCACTCTAAAGATGAGTTCAGATTCATTTTTATTTAAGATATAGAATAATTATTCTTCAATTTGTTCTTATTCTTAATTGTTAATGAGTCTATGCTTCATTAAATATGTATTATAGCAGTAAACATGTTATTTTTTTAAAAAGCTTTGATCTCAGAAGTTCTGCATCAACTTATGTTAATTAATAAACAATAACATATTGCTAAAACATCACATTGATCTCTGCTGCAGTGTTTAACAATACATTAATAGAAACTCAATTAAATTTAATTCAAACTTAATTCTTTTTTATAATGCTAGATTTCTTTATGATTTTTAATTTAATTTTTGTCACTAAAGTACAGTCAATGAGACTCTGTCTTTTTTTATCTTGACTATATTAATCTTAATGTAATTAAGATTTTTTAAGAGACTTCTGCAGTTCTTTATGAAATGATTTAATCTCTTATAATTATAGCAGTTATTCTTCTTGACATCAGTCTCAAAACAGAGTTTATCTGCATTGTTATGATGATTTAATTTTATAATCTTAGAATTGAGATGATTATTCTGCTGTGACTTTGTTATCTGAGTAAAAGAATGTAAATAATGCTTATAAATTTTCTTAATAATGTAACTTTAAACTGTATGATTGTTTACAGATTACTGATTAATCTTTAATTTAGTGATTAAAGTTATCAGATTTTTTCTTGTCTTTAAGAAATCTTAACAGTTGATTAAAGCTGCTTGAATCTTCAATTAAAATTTTATAAAAAAATAACTTATTTTCTGTTTCTCTGTATAGCTTAAAAGCTGATTCTTCAGTATGTTAAGATATGTTATAAAAGCTTAAATTAATTAAATAAATTTCTATATAATTTTTAAGTATTTTTGTACTGTACTAAGTCTGCAGTTCACTAAGTTCTCAATGAGATTGAGCAGAAACTCTGAAAAAAATATTTATAATTTATTATTCAGAAATTTGTTCTTATTAATGTGATGAAATCATGCATCTTAAGATTCTTCTGCTAAGAACTGCATGACAAAGAGAATTTTATTGCAGTTATTAAAGAAGTTTTTAGAAGCTAAATAAAATGTTGTTACAGTGCTGCATATAAATTCAGTATATTTATGAATAAACTTCTTATTATATGTAAGCAAGTTCTTTAATCATTGCATCTGTTTTACTGAAAGTGCATACACAACTTTGAATGCATATCACTTTATTAAATTTAAAAAGTTAATAAAAATATAAGAAGATTCTGTATGCAGTTTTTTCTCAGATAAAACTTAAGAATCTTTATCTCTCAGAAGTTTATCAATCTCATTATGCATATTAAATGCTTACAGTTCACAATTAATTTCTATAAATTGTTATTTTTTCTCATTATTAATCTGTTTAATTTCAGTTAAACAGATCTATTTATTTAAATATTAATTTTTCTTTTCTACAATCTAAATAGCAGTCTGAATCTCTGTAAATTTCTGTTCTTCAGAAATCATTTAAATCTCAATATGATCAGAGAATGACTCTGTCTCATTTTGCTGACTTTTAGTCTGCATATTGTAATGTAATGAATCATCACTCTTTAAAAAGATAGAATTGTTAAAATTGTAAATTCATGAGCTTTTTATTCATAAGAGACTGATGAGTAAGATATGTAATAATGTGAGACACTATGTTATAACAGCTATTCAATGAAGTTCTGATGTTAAGATCTTGTATTGATGAAGATTAACAACTAAAAAACTTAAAAGATTTATATATAAAGACTGTCTATATAGTACTTTACTTATTAATCATTGTGTAAGAAATTCAGCTATGATTCAGTATGAGTACATAGTAATATCATGACATTAAGTTAAGTTCTAAAATCTGAGTCTAATCTGACTTGACAGTCACTTTATTTAAAGATCTTTCATCTTTTCTGCATTCATCTACTGCACATCAATAGCACATAATATACACTCTGATCTTTTTCTCTGCAGCTGTATAGCAATATATCAAAGCTTAAGATCTTTCTTTTATAAAGAAACTTTCTCAAATTAATCTTATCTGTTCTTAGCTGCATCTTAATTGTACTTTTAGCTTTAAAAAGCATCTTATATAGTTTAAGAACATTCTTGTTTGACTGCTCTGTAATGCAGTAGCTGTGTTGTTTCTTAGAACTGATCTTTCAGTCTTGCTCTCACTCTTTCTGTTATCTGTGTACAGATTGCATCTTGATGGCTGTAATAAGGCTTTTAAAGGTGTATTTCAGGCTTTAACTAATCTGAACATCTCTCTCTGTCATCTTCTTATAAACTAAAAGATAATAATATTAGAAGCAGAATGCTTAATCAGCTCTATGTGTTGTTAATCTTTAAATTGAAATTGAGATGACAATATATTGAGAGAAGAGTGTTATGAGCTTTTTTTAAAATGAAAATGATCAGTAGTCTTATCAGCACAATTAGAAGCAGACTTCTTTCAGTTTAAGTTGTTGTTATCTGCACTGAATGACAATAGTAATGTGAGTAAAGTAAAACAATGTGAATGCAAACTGCAGACAGAAATTTTACAGAATGTTAAGCAAATCTCTGTATTCACATTAGTGAACTGTTGTGACTATGCAGTAGAAAAGAATGTAATATTATTGCTTACTCATCTCTTATTAAGTGTCTCTATTTATGTCTTAGTCATCATTTTCTATATATACTCTACATAGTATAAATAAAAAGTAACAACTTTCTACAGACTGATTCACAGTTGGCTTTATGTGTACTGAGTGAATTAGTTACTTTGACAAGGTTATCTTGTATTATAGCAGATTATGAGTATTGCCTATAGACTTCTATTGTTGAAAGATTTGATGAATCATAACTGAGATGTCAAGTCTCTCATAAGTGCTCTTAGCTAGAATGGCTAAACTGTACTTCATACTGCACACCAGCCCCTCTATCATGAATCAAAACACCCTTAAGATAAAAGATCTCTGCACTCTTGTTAATCATATCTTTCTATCACTGTCAGGTACACTATGCACTGTGTGATACACTATCATGTGCTAGTCTCTGAGATTGATATAATCAGTGACACTCACTGTTCTGTTGTGTTGCACAGTTTCTACTACAACTCAGGTCAAGAGCTTCAATCATGATATGAACTCATGATTCACTGTCTTTCAGATCTACACATATTCACAATAGCTGTAGAGTACTTGATCTTTACTGAAATATCTACTTCTGTTTGGCGCTGTTCTATTCTATACAGAACCTGAGCAGCATTTTGAGAAACTGTTTTAAAGAGAGAAGCAAGAGTCATTGTCACAGCATGGTGAAGCTGAGAACTGAGCAGTGGTGGTATGTTTATTCTTTAAGCTCAAGACATTTAAGATGAGTATTTCAGTGAAGAATTCTAAAACATAATTGTCACACTAGCCAGCTCAGTTGTGCATGATTCAGTGGCACCTGTCTCATTAAGCGCATAACTTGCTCAGTGAAGCGCTTTAACTTCATCATAGTAGTATGTAATGAGTAGAAGCTCAGTTTAGTTTTAAATGAAGCTTATATTAGTCTTAAATGCAGCTCAGTTTAACATCTTCATCACTTAGTTGAGCCAGCCACTCAGTTAAGTCACCTCATTAGCTACAAACATTCTCATCAACATTGTCATTCACCTTATCATCATCACACATTCACAATGACCTCAGATAAATCAATTAAGTCAATTTCTGATATTTTTATGCAATATAGCCTTGCCTTAGCTGATTTAAACAATGATTCATCAGTTTTTCTTTGTGAAATTGCTTAAATCTATGATTTATCTTGATTTATTCTACAAATTCATTGAAAAGAAAGACAATCAGCAAAGATCTTTTAGACAGATCAACAATGACTGTCAGTGCATGAGAAGAATGCTTTAATTTAATGAATTGATATTATAACAGCTTGAGAGTGATCTTCATAGATTGAACAACTGAAATTCATAATAAAGCATTTAATGACAGTCAAAGATGATCTGAATTCTCTAGAACAACATTGATATAAGAATTTTCTGCATTGACATTCAGACTTCAAGACATGATATAGCTGCAATCTTAATTAGAATTAAAAGAATGTCAAGAATCTTAAAATCATTTAAAAATGATTTGATTTATACAACTTTATGTGAATTCAGCATGATATTTTGAAGTCAGATATATATAACATGAATAAAAAGAAATTTGCAATGAGCATTACAGACAGCTTTAAAGTTCTAATATAATGCACAGAAGCACAAGCTTTCAGTATTCAGACTGATAATTAGAACTGAGTGTTTCTTATTGAGTATGTGTTGTTTAATGACATCACTCTTTCATTCTACTTCATTTTTAAGAACAAGCTGATACAGCAGACATAACTAAACTTTATTAAGAATGATTAGACTGTTCTATAAGTCAGTGATAATGATTAAACTATTAATGTAATAGAGCTTCAGTGACTTAAGATCTTCAATCTACACATTAGAATTCAGACTCAAGGCACTCATCAATTATTAATACTGAATAATCACAAAAGTTATGTCTTTACTGACTTTATTCAGTACTGCTGTAATTACAGCATTATAACTTTATGTCTTTCTCTGCATTCAACTCATTTGCTGTAGTCATTGAATGTTGAAGTCTTTAAGTCATTGAGCAAGATCTATAAGAAGTGTATTTATACTTATTCACATTATGAGATCATCAATGTCAATAAGCTGAACTTTCTACACTACTATCAGAAAACTAAATCAACAGCAATTACAACTCAGAACATTCTGAATGCATAATGAGATACAGATCTTATTCTGTTTAATTCTTTCATTATTATTTTGAAATTATCTTAATTAAAGACCTCATTCTATGTCTTCTTTATGAATTTTAATGAAGTTCAAGTCAACATCACTGTCACATCTAATACAGCAATCTGAATCAATCAGTTTGTAAATGAGATCATAGTAAATATGACATTATTGTTGCATACACATATCTTAAGTCTAAAAGACACAGCTCTGACAGCTGTGACAGATAGAACAGTTCTATAGTGAACTAATTAGAAGCTGCTTAACAAGCAGAAGCAACAGCAGAAGAAGTAGTCACAAAAGAATGTTGAAAATGTCTGAGTTCTTATTGTTGACAAGAATAGAGCTATGATGCAGAAGACAGAGAAGAAGATGAAGAAATTGACTGATAAAACAATTAGATATCATGCATTAAGAGACAAAGTTAAATTTGTGAAGCTGATCTGAAAGAAAATGCTTATGAATAATTCAGTTTTCATGTAGTTAGTTTAGGAAGGTGATAATCTCAATAATTTAAGGTGTTTCAACAAGGGTTAATTAAGTGACAGTGAGGTGGCTTGACTGAGTGGCTGGCTTGACTGAGTGGCGATTATGTTAGCTTCAAATGAAGCTCACATTAGCCTTGGGTGAAGCTTCAGTTTAGCTTTGAATGGAGCTCACATTAGCCTTGAACAGAGCTTCAGTCTAGCTTCAAATGGAGCTCAGTTTAGCTTGTCTCCACCATGTGCTTTGGACGACGGAGGTATCTGGTACGCAACATTGTTTATGCCCAGCAACTACCTGATTACTGATCTGTTCCAACAATTGCCTGCCGTCATCTTTCTCATCTTTACCTTGTTCAGTTAGGAATCCAATTAACCATCAGCTGGTTCCCCATTTCCTGTCAATGTGACATATAGAACAATCTGTGCTGACTGTAGCAATGGTTTCCTGAAGAGTCGGCTTCTTGCCTTGCAGGATGCATGACCCCTTGATTGTTGCTGGTTATGCAAATGTCAGCCTTGTTTTCATCGTTCTTCCTCGCCGATGTTATTATCCAATAGCAATATCCAAAGTGTCGTGGATCCAAGTACCTATGGAGTCGACTTCTTATTTGACCCATTTCTTATTTCGTCGTTTCGTCGGTTCTTATTGTATTGATGGAGATAAATCTCAACAGTTCAGATCCGACAAAGGATTTCCTGTTTTCAAGATGGTTGATGCCACTTTGCTTGTGGCCTGCCCTTGGCCTCGAGGTATATATTTTGACTCAAGCTGATGAAAATGCTTTGCTAATGATCAGGTAGTTTATCATCTTGTGGAGATTCGGCAGTAATCCACAACTCATATTCAATTCCTTCACGGTCGACCTCTCCAGATTCAGCAGTCCAGAAACAAGACTCTCCCCACTTCACCTTCCTACTGTGTTTGTTGTTGTAGGCGTCATTTCACTTCACGCAACTGGCTTCCGTAAAGCTGAGCCTTCACAGCAATCACTTACCGGTTATATCCTGATGGGATCAGGAAGCCTCATGATCCATCTTTTGGTGTTGACCTTTCTGATATACTTCAGCTCAGAGTTACTTGACTCATCACTGAAGAGCACATGGTGTGCAGTTTTGATATTGGTTGGGGACAGATGAGCATGGGGTTTTCTTTCTGCAAGCATGGTTAGCCTTTGTGCTGCGGCAGCATCAATCTACTATTGATTTGGCATGACAGGCCTGTGTTTCTTATGATAGGATGACTGACCATCTCTGTTTGGCCTTTCTAACACATCTCAGGGTCAATCGGTTGCGGCATGTATCACAGTAGGTTCATGGGTTTTGGTATCAGCTTACAAGTTGCTTTGACGTTGATGGTGCTCTCATTCTTCTCTGCAGCGACTATCATCAATTTAAATGCCTTGGGGTAAATTCCTCCTTTTTATGTAGATAATCATCTATGCTCATAGCGAAGCAAGCAATCTCATTGCCAGTGAATAGGTCCCAGACAAGGGCCATTTTACCTGGCGTAATAGCTAAAAGGCTGAAAAAGTTATGGTCATGTAAAGATTGGCGTCGCATGCATCGTAGACTGCACAATGGGAATTTGGCCCTGATGTGCCAGCAGCATATGACATTCCATCAGAAGACCAGGCTATCAGTAAAACATTGTTCAAAGCTTCTGTTCAAGTCCTCCATGGCTTCAGGTCACTGACCTTCAAATCTTCAATCAGGATCGATTCGACAAGAGCTACACATCGGCCTGCCTCCAACTCACCACATCTCATTACTGATTCTTCGCTGCGTCACAAATAGTTTCCCATGGAGTCCGCCAGCACATCCACAGACTCCTCATCCTTCCTTTGTATTGCAGTCCATCAAATCAAACGCGCAGTGTTCTGCAACCCTTGAGCACTTGCTGCTACAAGCGCAAGCACAGATGACGGAGGACTACCCTTCTTTCTCAAATTCTCCATAAAGTTGAAGTAGCGCTTGGACGGCGGTCCAATCATTATCAATAACAGCTGCATATCGGTTGTTCGCTTGATGAGAGTCATTTGGTCTGAGTCGGTGTTGTCAATAAATATAATAGTCTGAGCGGCTGACCTCATGGCAGCCTCTGCATGTGGATTGATTTGAGTATTGCCATATGGCAGCTGGAAAACAGTCAGTGATATTATATAGTTGAAGAGAAGAGCCTTTTGAAAAGTATTCAAGAAGCTGTTCAGAAACTCAAAAGATGTTAAGATGAGAAGCTGTTGTGTTGACTGTAAGTCCTGAATTGTGAAAAGTGTATAGTGATTGTCACACACAAGAACAGAACATTCTAGACTGATTGAAGACTTCATTGCTTGTAATGTCTTGTCTAACTTTGCTTGACAAATTCTTGCATAGTCAGATGTATTCTCAGATGACTGTCTTAAGTGTATGTTAGCTGAGCAATTAAGTAGAGAGCAATGAATCTTTGATTTACAGAAAGCTGCTTTTACACAGTCTTAGACAACATCAAGACATTGATTTTTAATGAATGTTGCATGTTCTTGAAGTGATGTGCTTTTCAGTGTTAAATACATTGTTAAAAGCATCTTGTCCTTGTTGACAGTCTGAAAGATCATTAAAGTTAAAAGAGCAGAGATCTGAAGCTGTTGATATCTGAATGATTGAGATGATTTAAAAGAAGGCAGACAGAAATTCAATGCACTATGTTGTGTAAGCTCAGAGTCTTATATTTCTAAGTAAATAACAGCAAGCTTGAGCCTCATATTTGAGTAAATTGTGATAGATATAAACTGACAAAAGAAAAGAATCTTGTCTGAGCTTCAGATTGAGCTCTGCTGAAATTAAAATGTGCATTAATTCACTTTTAGATGCTTTTCTGAATGTAGACTGAGAGCATAAGTCTTATTTAATGAGTCTCATGTTGAGATCATGATAGACTTGTTAAAGCTTGATAGTGATGCAAATCAGCTGTCACTGCTATTGATTAAGATATCATTATAATGATGATCTTGCTTTCATCAGTATGTATGTAGCTTCACTTTCACAACATAAAATTCAGCTTTCTCAACATCAAATACTTTTAAGATTCTTTCTTTCACACTCTCAGAGCTTTATGTAATTACTCTCTAAGTGTCTTGACATTAATCTTTAGAGATTTTTCATCAAATGTATAACTTCAGCCTTGATACCTTCAATCACATGCTTCAAGTTTGTTTTTCACTTCTAAGAAGCTTTTTCATTTCACTGTATCATAACTTAAGAAGACATGTATACATTAATTAAAGTTCAAGTCTAACTGGTGTCTTCTCTCTCTGTACAAAATACTTAAAACAAGAAGCTGACTGCAAGCAGAATTCTACAAACTGTCATGATTGATAAAATTATTTACTGCATCTGTAACTCATCAATATGAATTTACAGCTTCTCAGAGCATCACATGTGTCATTTAATGTCACTGTGAAAGTCATGCCTCATTAAACTTATCTTACAATGTTCTCTGTCATTTCTGATCTCAATTAATTAAATGTCATCATGTCATTCAGCAACAATGAGTCAGACTTTTAAATGATTAAAACTGTCATCAAGAATTATCTCATCAATGATGCAGTGAAGAAAGCAATACAAGTAAGTGTGATAAAGACTGAAGCAGAGACATACAGCAGACTGAAATGCAGTTCTGCATGTGAAAAGCTTTTAAACTATTACTAAAAAGAAAAACACTTGCAGATTTGTTCTTAATCTCAGAAAGCAGAATCTTTAATCTAGATTTCTTCTTAAATCATTCTTTCACATCTCTTTTAGCCTCAACATCTAAGTTCATAACAGACTGCACAAAGCTTTTCATTCAAGTCACAGAGTCACTGATAATGAATTAGACTGTTAGCAAACCTGAGATAATTGATATTGTTAAGTTTTCTTTGAAGATGAAGGCAATCATGTCATTGATGATGTGCATTGAACCTCAGAATCCTGAAGAGAAACTCTGTTTAATAGAACTTCTTGACAATTATTACATCATCATTTCATTTGTACTTCAAGATTTACTGAAATGAGTTGAAGTACAGTCTATCAAGAAATGCACAGAGATATCATGAAAGAAGAAATTGATGATTTATTGCAAAAGAGAGACAGCTCTGATCTGTTCTGCAGAGAAGCAGGAAATTTGTGTCTTTATAGAAGAAAAGTTTAAAAAAGAATGATTATTCTTGACTTATTAAGATACATTGTTGTAACTTTAGTTTGTTTCTTTCTAAGTCTACAGTGCTATCTTCAGTGATTTCATCTCATACTTCAAGAAATGACTTCTGTGAAATGTCTAGAAGCCTTTATGTGATCAATTAGCATCATTTGCAACACAGAATAAGATTATTCCTATTAGTCTGTGCTGTTGAGAGTATTTCAGCATTAACTTAATTCACAAAGTGAGAATCAAAGATCTATTGAAGCTGTAGTGAAGAATGATCTCTCTTTATAAACTGATCTGCTGAAATTTGCTGTGCAGAGATATGACCTTTATTGAATACAAAATAAGCAGATAACTCATTGTCTGCATAGCTTTCTCAGTGAGTTGCTCTGCTGTAATTGACTGTGCATTGAAATAATCTTCATCAAAGAAGTCAGAATCATTGAATTAAGATTTTAGCATTGAAACATAATCTTTCTCTGTGAATTGCTCTGCTAAAATCAGCTACACATTGGGATAACCTTCATCAAAGAAGTCAGAATCATTGAATCAAGATTTTAGCATCAGAACATAATCTTTCTCTGTGAATTGCTCTGCTAAAATTGACTATGCATTGAGATAATCTTCATCAAAGAAGTCAGAATCATTGAATTAAGATTTTAGCATCAGAACATAATCTCTCTCTGTGAATCACTCTGTTAAAATTGACTGTGTGTTGAAATAATCTTCATTAAAGAAGTCAAGATCATTGAATTAAAATTCTAACATTGAAACATAATTCTTCTCTGTGAATTGCTCTGCTGATATTGACTGTGCACAGAAATCAGATAAGAAGAGTATAGACATCAAACTTGACTGCACTAAAGCATAGATTTCATCAGTAAATAGATCAGCAGTTCTTATGAGATGCTCAAAGATGTGATTCTTGAAAAGATAAACATTAGATAAACACTCTGAAGCATGACTTATGTCTGATGTCTAAACAGAGAAATGACTAGATTGAAGATCATTGCATAAAGCAGTATCAGAAGATATTGAAGCACTGAGCTCTGCTGCTGTTACTTAAAATTTTATTTCAGTGTATAATAGATCACTGAATGAGCTAGATGTATTGAGATTATTGAATAAGTGAAAGACATTTGCACTTATACAGAGATCTTGATTTTCTATTAGAAGCTGTTTGTCTCTATCTTTAGATTTAGAGCTGACAGCACTAAGAAGAATCATGATGAAGTCTACATAGTGTTGTTAAATAGATTCTTAAAAGAGTTCATTCATGAGATATATTGTGCTTTATAAAAGGTTCTCTTGTGTTCAACAAGCTTGTATGACTTAAGAAATATTCTTGGACACTGAAAGCAAGTTGTTGCTTGTAAAATAATATGAACAGTTAAGTGTTCAGAATTGTTGATATCTCAGAGATGACAAAGAAGATTTTTTTTTTTGTGAAACAAGCTGTAACATTCACAAATCATACAAGCACAATCTTCTGAGATCATCTCATAGCAATATTTGATATTCAATGTATTCTTCATTACTGAGAGACAAGCAAATGCAGTCTTCATCTGTTTATGAAACAATCAGCATGTTGTATCTAGCTCTGTTAAGACATTGACAGCTGACATTTTAAAAGTGTTTTGCTTAATCTTGTTGAAATGAGAATGCTTCTTAAAAGAAGAATGAGTAATCAATGAGAAAGTTCATTCTTTCAAGATCTTGATATAAATAAAGATGACTTTCATATATCTGCTTAGCAGGTTCTCATGACTTTCTTTCTTTAATAAAGAATTGTTCATCTAAACATTATCATCAGAAACATTCAGCATCTTGTTTACTCACAACTCTGAAGATTTCTTAAGCTATATGTTCAAATCTGTTCTGATCAGATGACATACTCTTACTTTGATGCTAAGAACTTTGACTTAACCACTTTACAGAGTTTGACATAACTTCTGATCTGAATTGAATATAGAAGTAAGCAATTGTAGAGTTTAGTATGAGAAACAGTAACAGATTGATGCAATCTTTGTAATCTGAAAGCTTAATAAATGATGTATATAGATCAGTTATCTTTGTTCAGATCTCTGATTGTCATTCATATGATATTAAGACTATGCAAAGAATCTCTGAAGTTCAATGAAACAATTAAAGAAATACCTGAAGTCTAGTAAACATTGAGTAAGTACAATCAAAGAAAAGCATTGACTTATTTGTAATTATTGCAAAGCATTCTCTAGAAAACTTTCTAAATCATTTATGAGATTCACTTTGAAAGATAAAGCAGTTTTATAAGCTGAATACAATTTCTTATGATGATACTGACAATAATTTCAATCAGAAACTTCTAAAAGCAGTGTTAAGACTTCTCTCTATCTTTCAGTCTTACAACATAATTCTTATTCTTTACTCAAAAATCAGAATGAAGATCTAGTCTCTAACTTATACACTCTTTTTAGATGTGTCTAAAATGGCAACTTCAATTATCAACAATATTGTGTGCTTTCACAACTTGTTATCAAGAAGACATCAGATTTTAATATCTAAAACACTGTTTTCAATCTCATAAGATCTGTTTCTCAGATAATCTCTTCTACAAGCATTTCTATCTTGTTTAACAGCACACTCATTACACATTTCTCTGCATTGCAGCAAGGCAGTGAGCAGACTGAAAAGCTGTTGAGAGCATTGATAATTCATGAAATCATGAAATGTACATATTAAGATGTTGATGAGTTCTTTCTGAAGTATTTTGAGAGCAAGAAGAGTACATACTGCTTAACAATGAGAAGAAACAGAATCATCTTGATCTCTTACATTACATCTTTGATCTTCTGCTTGATGACAGTCTCTTCTGAGTATTCATTGTTTAAAAGCTGCAGCACATCCTTGACTTTAACATCAGCATTGACATCAGTATCTGAGTTATCAACTTTGTTGATAAGTTTCTTAGCATCAAAGTCATCAGCATAGATCTCAGTCTCATTTAGCTGAGCTGAGTGCTGCCTGAGTGCAAGTTCTACATTGATGATGTTGAGAATCAGTGAGCATACAGACTGAGTAAAGTGTTTAATTTCATCTGTGATCACAACATAAAAGACAGTATTAGAGACTGAAAGTGTCTCTATACTTAAGCTTATGCAGACCTGAAGCTTGATGAGTGAATTGAAATGCAAAAGTATAAAATGGCAGTCTAATCAGATAACAATACTGTCAACAATGCATTGTACACTCAACAAGTCTTGAAGCTTCTCAATGAGACAAGCAAGAAGTTCAGCAAGTGCCTGAATGAGGCTCTGAACCATAAGTAGCAGCTATTGATTTAAGCTTCAATCTGATCTTTAGCTTTGCAAGTGAAGCTTTACTGAAGAAGCTTCACACAATTAAATCTCTAAGTCAGAAGTCTTAAACCTTGCTGAGTGAAGACTTCAATACAACTGTTAACTCTCAGAAGTCTGAGACTTCAACAGATGAACTTGTGTTAAACTACAGACTTTTAGTTAAATGTTCAGTAGACATTCAAAGTGATCACATCAGTCTTAATGAAAGTAATGCAACACTGATGAATCTAGCATCATCAGAGATAGCTATTGATTCACTGTCATATTCAACATGCAAAGCTCTTCAGCCAGAAGTACAGCTGAAGAGAAATCTGAGCAAGAAAAGTTTGCAAAACCTTCTGTATCTTAAACATCTGTCAAGTACACAAATTCACTTAAACTGTACATAAAGTCTTTAAGTGTACTGTTATGTCTGTAAGTACAGTTCATTTCAGAGCTCTTCATTAGCAGTGTTAAATTATTGACAACAGCTACAACAATGAGCACTGTAGACACAGTGTCTTTATTGTGATCACTACTTCTGAAAGCTCATTCTGGTTAAGCTGCAGAAGTAATGTGCTTAATCAGCAAATTTTGCAATCATCATTCTTCATGTTAGTCTGATGACTCATCACAAGTGAAAAGAAATGAAAAATTCACAGAAGTACATAACAACAAAACTTTAGTATCTTGATCTCTTCTCTGTCTCACTGCAAAGACTGCATAAAACTATTAGATAAATCAATAACATTAATTATATTCACTTTGAATTCTTCTTTTAAGTCATAGACAGCTCTGCATATTCATTTGTATCTAGAACAATCTTCTTCATGAAACATCATCAGTGCATAGAATAGTGTCAGAAATTCTGCTAATTCATTAAATCTGCATACTTATTGAGTTGAATGTATGAGTGAATATCATCAACTACTTGATAATATTTCTACACATGACTCTCACCTTAATGAACAGTAGTTATATTTAAGTTAAGCATTCATTAGAATTTACACACTCAGAATCTTTTCAATTCATTATGTTGTCATTGTTGTCTACATTTAATTGTCTCACTCTACTTCTGCAAGTCAACAAACTCAGCATCTGTGTCACTTTGTAAACACAATAAAAAGCAGAATTGTGTCTCTATATCTTTCAAACAGAGTCAATAAAGTCATCAGTTTTGAGTTCATTAGCTTTATAAATTGTCTCAATAACAGAGCTGTTTTGAAATACTTATGTGTTGTGAAAGAGCAGTGAGAAAGATTCATTATTAAGAAGCACATATACAAAGTCTTGAGATCTCATCTTCATATCATTACTTGCTTTGATCTAGACAGATAAGATTTAAAGTTGAAGTATGTGTCAAACAGAACATTAAGAGATTTTTTGTGCAGCTTTAACTCTTTTGATTTTGACTTACTGAAGAATAGATTGAGATGATCTCAACAGACTGCTGAAGCTATAGTCTATATTCATATGAAGAATATCATACACTGTGATATTAATATTTGAAATTTTCTTCTTGACAGAGACATAAATATGAAACTTTCTGACTTTTAAGATCTTTATGTTGATTTACATGATGTCATCTTCAATGATTTCACTCTAGAAAACATCAAATCATATCTCTCTTGTTCATTCATTCACTCAGACCAGAAGTCAGACCTTTTTGTATTGGGCACTGCTATCTATGAAATCATGATGAGTCATAAATCTTTCTCAGATCTGAATGAACTTGAGGATGAGAAAGAGATTGAGAAACAATACATTGAGAGAAGATTCTCTGTCCTTAATGATGTTTTGAGTGAGCATATCATTTATAAATGCTGATTGCTTGTGTACAAGAAGATTGATGCATATGTAGAGAAACTCAAAGCTCTGAAGAAGTGTCTGACTGAGCAGTCATAGTTCTTTGCATGCCCTTTCAAGTCAGCTACAATTGGGGGGACAGTTCTGTTGAGTCGGTTCGCTTACTCCCTTATATGACTCATTCAGGACCCCAAAGTACGACGTCAGTGCGGCTAGAGGGGTTGTCAGGCTCGTGGAGTTACAAATCGGTACCTAGTGTTTCGGTAGAGGTCCGAGTTAGCGTCAATCTAATCTAATGCCGCGGTAATTCAAGACGATGCATGATGCGCGTGTCCGTGGACGACTGGCAACAATGCAGAGGAACGAACATATCTCGGAACTCTCCCTTTCTTGATGGCTGCCAGGTCAATCCCATCACTATGCAGTGACCTCTCACGTATTCATCTGTGAACTCCTCGCAACATCTCTCGAGCAAACATGTCGGACTCAGTGGGTAAGTCATCCAATCATCGGAACGAGCTCCGCCAGCTGCCATTGCGCCAGCGCGATCATCAAAAACAGTCGACAGATACTGAGTAGCCCCCCTACAGATCGAGTCTTCGTGCACGCCCTCAACACCGTCAAAAAGATGCCGCGCACCGGCTCCGCGCGCCCACCACAAGCGGACCGGCTGAAACTCTACGGCCTTTACAAGCAGAGCATGGAAGGGGACGTGGACGGAGTGATGGATCGCCCGTCCGGCGACGGCGTAGAAGTAGAAGCCGAACGGGGGAAATGGTAATACGCCCCCATCCGACTACAGTGCTACCAGGGCTCCGTCACGTGCTGATTGGAACGTCTGCTCGTGCGGCTACAGGGACGCATGGCATGCGCAACACGGCGTTTCGCGGACCGAGGCCAAACGTCGCTATATCTCGACGCTCATCGATACGATGCACAAGTACGCTTCGACGACGCCAGACGCGCGCGAGCTCGTGTCGGAGCTGGAGTTTGTGTGGGATCAGATCCGGTCGAACGCTTCGTCGTCTTCGTCTTCGAGCCCGCTACAGGCGGCGGGGTTGCCGGCACACCTGTCGCAGCAGCCAGGGTGTGCGTCGGTAGCCGGTGGTGAGAGTAGCCGGGGGCAAGGAGTCGAGCAGTCTGGTCTTAGGGTGCTGAGCCCTGTCAGTCACGGTGACGAAGAGGAAGTAGACGGGAACGACGAGTTCGACGATGCCCGCGATGGCACGGACGATTCAGGTGCCGCTCCGGACGAGGTTGAGAAGAGCAGGAGGGATGAGGAGGGGTTCGATTACGAGGCCCGGAATCGCAAATGGAGACGGAGAGTGGAGCAGGCGCTCGTCAAGATGACGGCGGAGGTCGCGGCTTTACGGGAACAATTGGAGTCGAGAGCTGTGTACGGCGGACGGCGGTGGAGAGGCTTGTGGGCGTGGATGTGGTGGTTGGTGTGGGTGACCATCAGACATGTTGTCGTGGACGCGGTCGTTCTGGGGGTGTTGGTGATATGGTTTCGGCGCAAAGGGGATGGGAGGCTGGAACAGGCCATTAGGATGGTGGTGGGGCTCCTTAGGGACAAGTTACGAAGGACGAGATTACCGAAGATACCTAGCCTACCGCAGCGGTGAATGATAGATTCTCTGTCATATCAGGTATGGACTTGATATTGACTGTGGGACGGGTTCTTGTGAGATGATCTTGAAAATCGTAGCCATCACCGACATTTGCTTGCTTTGGTTCTCGAGAAGAGATCAGGTCGGGCAGGGATACGATAAAGTCACGCTAACGGGGCATTCATGTGCTGATTCCAAATTTGATCGTAACAAGCACCATCCCACACGCCTCTTGCCATCAGCGCCTTAGTCTCGGATCCCGACTAGCATCATACGCCCCACTTCCCCCTCCCGTTTCCGCTGCCCCTCCCTTCCCACCTCCTCCTCCCCCCGCCCCGCCCTCCTTTCTCTCCCCCTGCTCAACTTCCTCTAACCTCTCCGCCGCCTCCAACACCACCCTCGCCGCCACCGAAGTCCACTCCCCATTTACATCCGCACCCGCACCTGCACCCGCACCCGCTTGTCCTTTAGCGGACGTGTAGACTGGCCTCGGCCTTGACGGCGACGGCACCCAGCGCGCGTAGAGGGAGGCGGTCAGGGCTTTCGCGTCATTCTCGGAAGCAGCATCGGAGGCGGAGGAAGAGGAGAAAGGGACATGCGGGAGGGTGGATTGGGCGTGTGCGTCTATGACGAGAGCTTGGGCGGCTTGGAGGAGGATGTTTTGCCTTTTTAGAAAAAAGGGAGAAGAAGGAGTTCAGTTCTGATTGGTTCGGTGTTTGGGGAATGGGAGGTGGGTGCGGTGGGTTGGAGAGATTTGTGAATGGAAGGGCGGAGTGGAGACAGGAGGGAAAGGGGCAGGGTAAATATACTTACTGGACCTGGAGCTTGTGTTGTCTTAGGTTCTCAGCCAGTTCTTTATCCGTGTCGGGAGTGTCAGATGTCCTGCCATATCAGATAACCACTTAGGGGTCAGTCGAGCAGCTCCCATGGCGTATTCGCCTCTCTCTGTTGGCTGTCTTTGTTCGTAGACAGTGAGTCTTGAGGCTCAGGATCGGTGTATGCGGGTAGAGTTGATAAACAGGCAAGGCACGTACGGTGACTGTAGAGGTGGGGTAGGGAAGGGGACGAGGACCGCTTGCGCCATTGATATTGATGGGATCTGTTTATCGTTAGTAACATTTCTTCCAGGCTTTGAGCTGGGATTTGGAGTCTGGGTTTGGGGCCCTGGTCAACGGGCTGTTGAGGAGGGGATATTAGAGTAGGATGAAAGGGTGTCAGAGGATATCATACTTGGTCCTGGGCTCGGAGTTGTGCCATGGCCGTGCGTTGCTTGTTGAACCTTGCCGTTTGGATGGCTAGTAGCGGGAGAAATTGTATGTCAAGCGGTGTGCTGGGTTAAGGTCAAGACATGAGTGAGAAGAAGGAAAAGTGTGATGAAGTGGGTTCTTTCACTTCTCTACAAAGCGACCGCCCGTGAGACTAGTACAGTTTCTCACTAGGATATGTGACGCGTTAAGGGCATGTATTGACCGTGTGTTGCGCTTTGGAGGTTTACGTAGGGTTTCAGATTTAGGGCCGAGAATGACTAATGCTTTAGTATAGTGCAAGACGTGATATGGTAAGATCTTGACTAAGAAAACTGAATTGGTGAAGGCGCTGATTCGATGGAGTGGTTAGTACAGGTGCGAGGTGTCATAGAGATGGGATATCCAAATGCATTTTCCAAAACACAGGAACGCCTTTTTGACACAACACGATATTAGCCCAAGTACATGGTCAACCCGTCTCATCCATGGAAACCTCTTTCATACTGTGCATCAGTATCTCCCAATGTCGAATGCCCAACAACATAAATGACCACGCTACGTTCCAGTCCTGTTCTGTGCGTCTACTCCCCATCAGCCTTTTGCTCGCTACCACCCTCTTTTTCCTCCTCCTCCCCCTTCTCCTTCACATCCCCCAATGAACTTCCCTCTTCCTGATGATGGCCAGAGAACTTCCTCCCACGATCCATACTGGCATCCCTGGCATCCGGCACGCTCCTCGTATCCAAATGCCACTCTTGAATCGAACGGATGATATCCACCGCCAACTGTCCATTCTTCCTCAACGCGCGGTCCCAATGCGGCGGGATACTTTCGCTAAGTGTCAGATACCTCGCCACGCTGGCGACCATCATCTCGCGCATGATGTCATCGTCGCCCGTTTCGGCATATATGTACTGCACCCGCCGCAGACCTGGGTAGGTCTCATTGTTGTGATAGAATGCGCGCACCGTCTCGACCACGTCCTCGGCCAGTTTCGAGATGTCGAACTTGTCGGCCAGGAGATAGAGCTCGAGCAGAGGACCGATGTCTTTCTCTTCTTGCGGGTAGCGCAAGGCGCGCGAGTAGAGCCAGCCGACGAAGAGTTCGAAAGCGGCGTCGTCGACGTCCGGCATGCCAAAGGATTTGGACGACGCGGATTTGTACTTCTTGTCGTAGAAGGTCTTGGCGAAGAACGGAGAATGGTAGCAGAGAAGTTTCTCGTGTAGGTTCCAGTGTGTTGATTCGGGGCCAACATAGATATCAACCATCGTTCGAGAAAGAAGCCTGGCATTTGTTAAGCTATACATATATATAAGTACCAATTCCAGGGCACTCACTCATTGAGCGGCTTCTCGGGCTTTTCCGACATGTTGTTTTCCGACCTTGTGATCGGATCTCCTCGCCGTCGATCAAGGTATACAGCAGTGAAGCAACAAGTGCAGGTCAGCAAGTCAATGCCAAGCTCAGTTCAGCCAGAAATCAAGGCTAAAGAGAAAACTCCGTATAAGTGCTATACTGGTGATATATACGAAGATGTAAGTTCAGATGTTAAGAGTTGGGACGGGAGTGGCAGAACGATTGAAGGAAAGAGGTTGGTGTTTCAGGAGAGAACAGCCACAATCTTGTATTGTAGCGCTTGAAGGGCCCCCAATCATTCCGTCATCTTGTCATCCTTGATGTCCGGATGTTGGGCCTTTCAGCCACGTCTATGAAGTACTGGTAACCATTGGTTGCCTGTATCCCGTCAAAACAGGGTTATGGTACAGTAAGTCAGTGCCTCGTGTCCGGCACGAGCTTCCCTATCAGCTATGCCGGTAACTTTACGCTAGACTTCGGGCCGCAGATCGCTTTTTGCCGAGGCTTGAGATCGATTAGCTTCCTGATAGTGCCTACCTAGGATGTAAGGTAGATCCACAACATCAGCGTCCTATGCGTAGGATTGACCTCTGACCCAAGAGATTTTACTGTACAACGACCCAGTCGTTCATATGGAAGCCAGCTCCGAGAGAGACAAGGCTGTGGCCGCTGTACAGTCCATCTTCGACCAGTGCGCAAACAACCCCCGTTACCCATGTTGATCACTCAATATTCCAGCAAGCTGATAATGCGTGTAGTTTCAATCTCCTATCCGAGAAACTAGACTACAATGTCCGATAGCTCTCCTCGCATTGTCATCATCACTGCTGAGGAACCTGTTTCTAGGGCTTTGACCGCCAGCTCATGCGCGAATGTCGGCTTATTGATGCTGGGCCGGAAGGTCGAGTTGTGTTCGAATTAGATATCACAGACACTTATTCAAATCTGAATCGTGCGTGATGTGCATTGCCCCGTCCAGAGGTCGAGGCCAAGGTTAACGGTGCATGGTAGATGTCATGCACGGAGGATCTGCAGGCCTCATATTCGGTGTGCCACACGCAAGGAAGAGAAGAAGATGAAGGGTGCATGACTGACATTGTGGGAGATATGTGCACCACAACAGCTCTCGGTCCACTCGCAAAGCCAGGATATTGGGAGTGAGTTTTAGCTAAACCGAAGATGAGCCCTACTCATGATGGTTTGATCGCGGGGTAGCTTCCTCGGCGGGGTGACGCGGTCTCTATATATATCCTATCTCAAAGCTGTTCCTATAGGTCGGTCAAACCCTGCTCTGCGTCCTAGTCACTACTTGACGTCCCTTAGGTGAAACCATTCGAATCAACTCTCACGTTGTACAGCATGGTCGGACAATGGCGATGATAAGGGGTGTGATGGTTTCGAAAGACGGAAAGACGACCTACGCAACGTGTGACCATCACAAAGTTAACGTACCTACTCAAGAGTCGCACATTGCAGCGAAGGTGGCGGCGGAGGCCGAGCGGAAGGAGGGAATGAAGGCTAAGTTATGATACTTGTATAGCTTCAACCTTGGATGTGTGCTGGTGGGTGTGTCCATCTGGGAACGATCAACCAGCGCCATGTAAATATGCTTTCTGCAGGCTTGATTTCCCTTCCGGTAGCCATAGTCTATAGCCATTAGTCTAGGGCACCTTCTTCAGTATCGTCTGATATGACTGTGGTGGTGTACAAAATTTGACAAGTTACCAACACTCTCCTTCTGTCAGCGTCTCTAACTAATACAGGTATTGAGCTTGGATATCATCCAGGTGACCGGTTCGCTACTACGAGACCAGCTATACCAGACCCTCTATGCCTTCCGTTGCGATATTCGTCGTTTGTCTTGTCGTTGTCATAGCCTGTTCAGGCTGCAAAGGTACGTGGTTTAGTCAAGTCATGAAATCGCAGAACCAGAAGCTGATCAAGGAGTTTCCAGAAAGTTGGGAGACTGTTAGATGACCTTTACGACGAGTAGAATACAGATATGGCAGAGTCTATGCTTAAAGAAATATCTGGGACAGTTTATTAGTCTAATAACTCGGTTATGACACCTTGCTGTCCTTCCAGTCTCCTAGACTTTGCACATTAAAGGCACCCTCGAGAGTCCGGAAGGCAATGAGTCACAAGATCAGCTATAGCAATCGCACGGGTCTGGAGGCTCCACAGCGCTCCAAAGGGAAGAAAGACAGTGCTAACGTTATGGATCACAAAAAGCTCGAATGAGCCACAATGCTATAGTCCTGGGTAATCAACTGGACATGGAGCGACAATGGTATTGGAAAGAAAGTTGCCCTCTACCTTGGTACGGCAGGAAACCTTAAATTACCAAAGGCTCTCATCAGTTGAAGACGTTCCAACCTTCAACTCGATTAGGTATGGTAAGGTAAGTCTCGAAAGCCGAGAACGAGGAAGCCGCGTGGTGATGTGGCGCACTGCTCGATATTCGTCTTTTTCTCCGAAGCGCTCGTTTTTACTAGGACGGATGTTGACAATAGGGTTGATGCGTGCCTTCATTGAGTTGAGGAACTGAATTGAGTAGTACTGTACTGTATCAGACGTCGGGAAGGAAGGCTCCGGAATTAATTAGCTAAAGTTTAGACCCAAGTTTAGGTGCAGAGCAGAGCCGCATGGATGGGCATTGCATTATATCTGTTTCTAGCCTCTGAGCAATCTTATGAGTGCTATCAAACCAATACTATGTTGGTGTAAATTCAATTGTCTTGAACAATAATCTCTGAGTCCCTAATCGAGACTCGGGAGAGATTGGGGACCTTTTGGACTGTCACAGCCAATGCCAGCAAGAGGTGCGAGAATAAGGAGGACCCGCAGGGCAGGGCAGAGCAGAGCAGGGACACGCGACATCGACAAGGGATAGGAGTGACTTTGTTTTCTGTGACGGTCGTTACTTTACTCGTGAATACGGGACGTACTCTTTTTGCAAGCATCCGCCCTTTCTGCAGGATTGCGCGTTCGCTGACGACTTCCTTCCCATCAGCTCACTTACTGCAGCTTCCCCAAGACTTGACTTGGCACAGTTTGAAATGCGCATGAGACACTCGATCCGTCCTGATTGGGGTGCTTGCATCTTTGTGTGGGTTGAATTCGCTCATCGGATCAAGATTGCTCACGCTTGATCATCTCTTACTCCGTCTTCATTGTGTTGTTACATATTCTCCACAGTACACGTACTGGAGTATCATCATTGGCCGACTATTTTATTGTTGATATTCACTCTTTCAATCAGACTCTATTCTATCCTTCTGAACTTCTCCTCAACTCTTTCACCTCAACTCGATTGATACAGGTATCAATTCGATTCTTCACAGTCCTGTTTGCCAAGACACAGTCCCTTTGGCTTGGCAAACGGCAGGGCGTTCCATTTCCTTCCTTCTCAGTCCCTAGAGCAGATCAGCACACGGGATCTGGCTGGTCGTGTGCTCACGCAACAGGTTATGATTGATTTGGCCACTCCCCATTCCATCTCTACCTCCGTCCAGAGTTTACTTCTTGCCTTTAACCCCACTCAACTTCCTGTGTGATACGCCGTTCGTGTACCTGAAATGAGACTACGACTCTTCGCTGTACTTGCGTCGACAACCATACTGCTTGCTCGTGGTATATCTGCGCCATTGCCCGAGGAGTTGGCGCAATCAGCACCGTCTGAGGATGAAGTCCGGGGCACAAAATACTTCCATGAACCGGGTCATGATGATCTCCTTGGACACTATGACCAAAGATACTTCAAGGGCATCGTGTCAAACGAAGAGCGGACAGACACCCTCCACCACATGATACGGGCCTACTTGAATACTTTCCGAGAACTTGGGATGGAAACGTGGATAGCTCATGGCACACTACTGGGATGGTGGTGGAACGGCAAGGTGTGTTTGATTCGAAGACTAATGGCTTCCCCCAAAGTCTGTGCTCACTCATCTTCCTGCAGATTCTTCCTTGGGATTGGGACCTCGACACTCAAGTCTCCGGCGCTACTCTCGAATACCTAGCCGAACACATGAACCGCACGATGCACCAATACACCAACGACGACAACACCATCCGTCGAGATTACCTCCTCGACGTCAACCCTTCCTCTTCCCAGCGCGAACGGGGCGACGGCTTCAACATCATCGACGCACGCTGGATCGACGTCCGGAACGGCCTGTTCATCGACATCACCGGTTTGAGCGAGACGCATCCGGACATCCAGCCCGGCGTATGGAGCTGCAAAAACCTTCACCGATATAGGACGAAAGATCTATACCCGATGCGCGACAGCATGTTTGAGGGGGTACCGGCCAAGATCCCGTATGCGTACGATCGGATCTTGACTGAAGAGTACGACGTGAAGGCGCTCGTGGTGACGGAGTATCAAGGGTAAGACAATCTACTCAACCACCTCTTTCGCCCCAAGATGTTGACTCCAACGGTTGCTAGTCATCAATGGAACCCGGCATCGAAGGCCTGGTTGAGGAAGAACAAGCCTCTGGACGCCAGGGACGAAAAACAACATCCGTTACGCCCTCCACCGCGCATCCCGAGACACGTCAACCCACGATCCAACGGACCCCGTTTCAGCAATATATGGCGCTTGGTCCGTGGGTCATAACTCAGAGCAAGGGATACTTCTCCTTTCTTTCGTTGCGTTCTCAGAGATACCCGCTGAATCGCATTGCTACGGCGTTTATCGACACTCTAGATCCGTTGGTGGATCCCTCTTCCCGCGTGTTCGTCCGTTGTGGCAACGCGTGTCGGGCGCGGGCTGGGTGGACGGCTCTGGAAGTCTGAATCGTTGCAGCATTGAGAGATTTGGAGTCTCGAGAGGCAGTTCTCGGGTTGGAACCGGCGGAATCTGTCCTGTACCTGTATGGGTACTTGGGCCTTGGATTTTACTAGTGACCACCTTCACCGTGATGTGGAAACAACTCATGTAGTCTCGAAGGACGGCTGAGTATGTGATCACAACGGAGACATTGAACGAAGGATGCCATGGTCTTGTTCTGCAATCAATCTTATTATTGCCTTCGCTAAGCGTGCTATGGTAACCTAAACATCGTCCAAAATCCTATTGCCGTGTAAATGCTCGCTTACATCCGCTCCTGATATTCCTAATCCAAAATGCCCGGATTGCGTCAGCCAACGTCACGAAGGATGCCCATCGATACCGCCATGGCCCTGCTCCGCAGCCCTCTGCTTCCTCATCCTCTCCTCCGCCGCTCTCGCCAAGACATCCCTCCTACTAAGCTGCCCGCCCGCAGTACCGATCCCCGCACTCCCAGGCCCCCCAACACCAAGCACAAACTCCCCTCCACTCCAGCCCCCACCATCAACATGCTCCCCACCCCCATCCCCACCGTCCCCCGGCTCATAAAACACCTCCCCCGTCAAACTCCGCCCACCCGACCTCCAATCTCCCCTCTCCACTTCCCGCTCAATACGCCCGCACAAGTCCCAAAAATCCCGATCATGCTCGCCGTACACATTATGCGCCAACTCATGACACAGGGTGCGCCGGATAGTCTTGTAATCCCGATACCCGTCATAGGCGTCAGTGCGCAAGCGCAGCTCGATGACCTCGCCTCTGTTGCGGTTAAGGCCCAACGTCCGCCCGTCGTGCGTCGTGTGCGCGGCCGGGTCCATCTCGGTGAGGAGGCCGACGGAGAAGCGGTGGGCGGCCATGGCGGCGCGGATGCCGGCGTCGGCGGCGAGGCGGGTGAGGAAGGCGGTGGAGCGCGAGGGGTTCGGGAGGTAGGCGAGGGGTAGGATCGTGTGGAAGGTGTAGGTTGCTGCATCGTGGGCTTTGCGCACGTCGCGGTGGCGGGCGGGTGTGGCGGGTTTGAGGACGGGGTTGGAGTTGGTGTCGGCGCGGCGAGGGGGGGTGGTGGTGTCGAGGGTGTGGATTTCGGAGGGCGTGCTGCCGAGGAGAGTGATTTTCTTGGAGAGGAGGGTGGATAGTGGGAGGGGGGAGGTGGTGAATGGGGGTTTGAGGAGGCCGGTTTTGGGCGTGATGAGGTATTTTTGGTGGGTGGGTGGGATGGAGAGGGAGGATGAGATGGTGGCGGAGAGATCGGTGGTTGTGGCGTTATGGGGGAAGGTGTAGGTCCGAGGTTTGCCGTGGTGGAGGATCGTGAGTTCGATGTTGGAGTCGGCGTCGGTGGTGGTTGGTGGCGCTGGTGATAAGCGCATGTTGGCTGGACTGGGAGTTCTGGTGTCTTCCGCCATTATTGTTGTGATTGTTGTGAAGGTGAGAGCGACAGGGTATTCATGGGGATTGAAAAGGTGCAAGGTCGTATGGACATGTTGTTCTGGATGGTTCTGCCTCCTCATGAGCTCCGTCTTTGTAATGGTAAGCCCTCATGACTAAGCACCTGTCAGATGCTCACCTTACCTTACCTACCTAGGTTAACGTACCTGGTACCTCAAGGTAAGCCGGTAAGGTAAGGTAAGGTACGTTTGTTGATCATAGGTATTTCATTTCCAATTATATTGGAGTCTGAAAAGTCATGGCCGGCTCATGGTGGTATAAGCCATGAGCAGCTCGATCATTGCATCAAATGAACCAGATTTCTTCTTCCTCTTCCTCATCGATAGCTTATGCATCAGCCAATCACGCTCTACCAAGTTGCTATAGACGAATGCGGTGACTGACATTAAGATTAGGAGGCGCTTATTGCTCGCCAATCTTGTATTACATAATCTAGCGCTCCCACGGCGCTGCGCTGTGGGACAAAAGCCCCGTCATCACCGGTAAGGTTAGCTCGATTTATGAGCGTAACACCTTTCTCCAGAATCTAAGGTAGTGCTACAGTAAGTTAGTGCTGCTGCTGGAATCTTTACATCGACGAGGTGATATATCTGGCATTGAAGCTCACTTCTTTGCCATTTGTCGTCATATCTCATCGCATCTCCTCTGCTCATGTGGTCTTGAAGCATCCATCACTTGAACATGTCAAATCTGGAAAGCGATCGTTTACAAAGTTTTTTTGCAAATCTCCGCCCAGGCAAAAGCGATTCGCCTTCAGCCGACATCCGTCCACTCAATGAAGACAAGTACACTCAGAATCACAACGCATCTCATGTCGCTGCCCAGCCTCAGCGATTCTTTACCTTCGAACCTACTACATCTCAACCACAACCTCATGTGCCCATGATGAGTGCGAACAATCGATCTGCAAGTGCTTCGAAACCACACTCAGGCGACTCAAATGCCGACCGAACCGCCAGTCTACTGAATTTACTCAGATTCAATCAGCCTGCATCTAATACGGATGGAAGCGCGGCGCAGCAAGAGCACAAAGTCCAACAACACGAGGTAGTCCCATCATCACCAGCCTCCACGGCCGCTCACGGGCAAAGGGGTCAGGCTACTCAGAATCCAGCTGGTCATGATATCTCCACATCCGACTTGGTTGCGTCGTTGATAGGCAAATCCTCATCTTCCACGCCACGGTTGAATACAACTGCACCGCCGGTACAGAATCTGTCGGAGCATTCGCGACCTGCCTCTGTAGCATCACCATCTCAGAACTCCCAAAATTTTCTCCTCAAGCTTCTGAACCAGACCAAGCCTTTGCAAAATGTGTCCCCATCTATCGCGCAGTCGGCGGGGCAGGTGCCATCCCCTAAAGAGCAAGACCATGAGGCGGTCCCTGACGACCTTGCGCAAGAGCTCGCGAATGTGTCTCTTGAAAAAGCACCATCTGGGTCGTCTGACTCTGGCGCACAGCGATCATCTGGCCGTACCGACTCTCCAATCCGAGTGTTCGGTGATGAACAAAGCGCTCAACCAACGCCATTCGAACCTCAGCAGGTGCCTAAAAAGAGCTCATTATTCACTTATGTTAATCCCTTCGAGCAGCTTGCGGCATCTTCTCCACGCAATCGTACCCCTCAAGCCGATAAGTCGCGGTCTGCAAGCACAACACCCGCGTTAGAGGTTCCCAAGCCCTCCAAGACAGCATCACACGATTCTAATAGAGATGGCCCCAAGCGAAAGACAAAAGAGACTCTACCTCGGTCAGAACAACCTACGTCGAGGAGGAAATTGACTCCATCCGGTGACGAGATAATGGCCAGTATTGAGTCATCATCACCTGCTCTGCTTCCAGACGGTCGAAGCCAGGTTGAAGCTTTGCTGGGAATCGGTGTACCTACCAGGAGTGCGGAAACTGTGGCGGAAGCTCTGAACGAAGTTGGCGATAAGGTTAACAAGCAAATGGAAGCAGCCCTAGCGAAAGCCGAAGAGAGGAACGTTCAAGAGGGCGTGAAACGCCGAGAACAATCACAGGATACGGGAGCGACCTTCATTGACCTGGAAAAGAATGTTCAGAACACTGCTATCGAGGTTAAGAAAGAGTTGGACAAGGCAGAGAATCAAGGTTTACTGGAAGAAGCTTTGTCAGAGCCTGTGGCGGAAGTCATTAAAGACATCATCGATGACGCTGCCCAAGGGACCTTGGCAGACAGCTGGGAGAGTGCCGATGGAGACGACAGCCCTACCAAGGATGGAAACGAGCGCGTTGTGCGAGTTTACAACTTTCCTATGCGTCCTTTCGTGACGATCAGCATCAAGTCAGAGGAGAAATCCGCAGTTGCGTTTCGAGACGACGCTATAATGGACATTGCTCGCCTCAAAAAGGAGTTTGATCAGATAGACCGTACGCTCGTGACAGCAACGACTAATGTTATAGTGTATGCCATGTCAAAGTACGGAGGATTGAGGATTATTAGGCAAGATGACGGCATGGACAAGCAAGTCTTTCGTTCCGCGCAGGATAGCATCTTCAACGTGACCATCTCGACAGGTGCTTCTGGAGGTCGTTCGTACAATACGCAGGCGGCCATTGCGACTGGAGTCAGTGGCTCTGTTTATTGGATTCTGCTTTCTCAGGACGGACAGGACCTATTTGAGAATGAAAACATGGAAAAACAGGGTCTTGTCTTCCCACCAACCCCAGCACACGATGACAATTCCTCCGGAGGCCAGCTAAAAACGAGAGCGAAGAAAAGCAGTCGACATCCAGAGTTCTTCGCAATTGGGCGTGGCAAGTCCATACACATCGTTTGGCCATTCGTTGCTGGGAATTCCAACTTCGGTGTCGAGGGCAAGGCTCGAGTGGTTGATACCGAAAAGCTCTTCAAGGAGCGGACTCTGAAAATCACCACTGGCAAAGCTGGAAAAGATTTCACCTTCAGTGAAGACGATACCTTAATCGTTTCCTTGGACAAAGCTGGGAAAATGAAGCTTTGGGACATTCGCGACTTGGTTGATGAAGCGAACGCAACTGCAGACAAGATTGCCCCCATCGACGTCAAGACGCCGCTCCTGACGTTCAACACAGTCGCGCCTGCTGAGAAATCCTGGCCTACCTCTGTGCAATTCGTCGACAAGGTTCGGCCGTACGCGAAAGGCACTGCTCTTCGGTATCTCGTTGTCGGGATGAAGCAGAATCATACTCTGCAACTGTGGGATTTGGGATTAGGTAAAGCCGTCCAGGAGCTCAACTTTCCTCATGCCAAAGAATCCGATGGTATCTGCAGTGTTGCGTATCATCCAGCATCTGGTATTATAGTTGTTGGCCACCCAACTCGAAACTCGATCTACTTCGTTCATCTATCAGCTCCCAAGTACAATCTACCCGCAATGTCTCAGTCAAAGTTCGTGGAACTTCTTGCTCAGAAAGACTCAACGCTTCCTAAACCCGACGCAACTGCCATAATGAGTGGTATAAGAGAAATCTCCTTTGCGTCTAAGGGACAGCTGCGAAGCGTCGATTTACTTCCGGTTGCGAACGGCTCGGGCAGTGGACCTGACCGTAATGACGATCAAGTCTTATTCGAATTATATGCTATGCATTCTAGAGGTGTGACGTGCCTTAGCATAAAGAGAGAGGATCTTGGCTGGAGCAAAGACAACAGGGTCTTGCACCCCGTGGACGCCGAGGAAAAGGGTGTGGTCAGTGTCAATGACCTTCGCGAGCAGAATATCGGGCCATTCAGTGAACCTTCTTCGGTCAACGGCGATCAGACTTCACCGCCGGAACTATCAGCTACGCCAGCCAATAAACAAGGTCAGCGGGATATTACCAGAAAATCGACTCTTGAAACTCCCAAGCCCATAAACCATCGAATCCAATCTACTGGTAATGCCTCGGTGCTCTCGGATGCTGCTAGCGCAGTGAACGTGACGCCTGTTGTAGCATTAAACGGGTTTCACGATAAGCAAGCGAAGCCGGTAGAGAAACTCGAGAAGAAGAAGAAGAAACGTGGGGCTGCGCCGGAAAGTGTAACGCGTTCAGACGACGCGTCTACTGTCCTCACACAACCCACCTCTTCGACTTACGCGACTGCTGCACAGAGGGCTCTGTCACCAGTAACTTTACCTCCATCCCCTTCCAACAAGACACCAAGCCAGACAGTCTTATCGAAAGCAAGGTCCATTACCGCGCCATCTTCACACCTCAGCTCAATGGAGAATCAACCCAAGGCTTCAATTCCTCATGGCGAGTCCATCAGTCTTGGGATATCTGGCGAGTTCCTGGACAAGGAGCTCAAGAAGATCGAGAAGGGCGTTCTGGCAGAGTTTAACAAAGTCATTGGCCATGAGTTGAACTCGCTGTACCGTCGCTTCGACGAGGACAAGCGCGTCCAAGATGCTGCTGGTGCTGCCAAACAAGATGCAATACTTCGCCTTGTCTCCAGCACACTCTCGGATAATGTAGAGAAGAGTCTCGCTCGTATCATTACGTCGAACATCCAGCAAGTGGTTCTCCCATCAATTGCGGACGTCACTTCGTCAACGCTCGACAGGAAACTTCAGGAGGTCGTTTCTCACCACGTACATCAATCCATCCCTCGTGAGTTACGAGCGGCGCTTCCGGAAGCCATCAGCAGAGCCATGCAAAATCCAGAAGTTCTACGCGTCATCTCGGATCTCGTCGCGAACAAAGTCGCAGCACACGTTGAAAGCGAATTCTCTTCCGTTCTTCACAGCAGCATATCACCAGCCTTCAAGAGTCTCGCGGTTGGTGCTGCTCAGAGAATGACTGGTGAGGTCGAACGTCGTGTCAGCAAGCAGATCCATGAAGCAGACGCTCAACGCTACAACGACAGCCTCAAGATCGACCAACTAACAAATCTCGTTCGAGGACTGTCCGAGACCATCCATACCATGGCAACCGCGCAGTCCGAGTTCCAGCACGAATTCTTGAAGCTGCAGCGGCAAGTGGCCCAGGGTCGCCAGGATAGTACTAGTAACGCCGCGTCCAGTCATCACCCACAGGTATCTGCGGAGCCCAGCGATCATCGTTCTCCGCCTCCAGCGGTACAAAAGTCGCCCGAGGAGGAAGAACTCGAAGCAATCATTTCACTCATGAACGAAGGCCGTTACGAGGAAGGAACGATTCGGGTCAGTCGTGCTGTTATATTCCAACCATCGTAGTAAGAAGGCTAACCTTCTCTAGTGGCTCCAATCTACTCGACAAGTTGAGCTATTCGATCAATTCTTTGCTCGCTGTAGCCCCGCATATCTGCAGCAACTCACACCACTGATTGCACTTTCTGTGGGGGCTGCCGTAACGAACACGCTCGAGACTAACGTCATGGAACGCCTCACCTGGCTTGAGACTGTTTTCAGTACCATTAATCCAAGGGTTTGTCCAAGCTATCCTGTTGCTTCCCGAAAATCTTGCTAACGCGAGTAGGATCCTGAGATACGGGAAGTCGCGCCTAAGATTATGGACGTGCTGACCCAGCGACTTGAGGGCCAGTTCATGTACATCGCCGAAGCTAATGCTCACGATCCGGCTCTCCGCAAGATTCCGCCGTTGACGAGACAGGCGAGGGAGCTGAAAGCTCGCGTCAACTGACCAAAGGCTGCGGAATACTATGTATCAATTCGTTCGTTGTGTTCGGTCGTCTGGGCTAGTGTACCTCGCAATGGGGTTCAGTTCATCGGTCTCCTCGATGATCAATACCAGGCAATGTTACGCACTTCTTTCCCAGTATCTACAAGATAATCACGGCTGCTTGTCGAATCGCTTCGGCCCTTTAATCCAACTCCATCGCACCTTCGAGGTGGCTTCTGATCCTCCATGTATTTGTCACTGTCGTTCCGTGTTGATACCTCCGAACTTGTACCCCTTTGCTTCCGTTCCTACAATCAAAAAGCTTGCTCTTATGATAGCGACCTTTAATACATCAGTTCACGAGGTTCTTTTCGTCCGAGATATCCACATTGAGGGGAACGATGATGGCAGTTCCGCTCGATTCATGATGGATAGGTGATCGTTCAGGTAGAGCTCTGGCCTTGGGCCATCGCCAGTCTTTTTTTAGGGCTGCGGGTTCGTGACGGGGAGAGTGCTTAGGATAGGTGTCTCAAGCTGTTTCAGTTTAGGAATTCGATGTCTATTTGTTCTAATGATATCCTATCTATCATGGTACGGTGCTGTTGTCGTCCTGTAGTTGGACGAAGGCAGATTGGAGAAGCCGCCACGGCAGAACTCCTTGAAATAAGCAAACAACATCAGGCCTCTCTAAAGGAAACGTCAGTACTGATACGTAGCACCCTCCGTGTCCGTAACTCGAACCTTACGTAGTAGCAGAGCGTGAAGTCTGAATACGTATACAGGCCACCCACCAACAGACAGCAGACGCACACTCTTTATACTGATAAGAGCAGGCACGGTGATACCCGAGGTAAGGCGTGGTATCTGGTAATCATACTCGTATCCCGCGCCGGCGGTAGTGGGAGGAAGACGCTGGTCTTGAGGTACAGATGTGTCAGGGTTGCTGTCCGATGACGTTAGTGCAGACTCGAGAGATTAAGGGAGGTTTGCTTTACCACCTACGAAGAGAACTGGGGTACTAGGGCTGAGGCGGTTAGGTACAAATATGTTTCTGAGTGGAGATGTGGATAGAAGAGACGCGACGGAGAGGTGAGGGTCAGAGGAACAGAAGGACACCAATGGTGCAGACGTCAGGGCGTGGTGGGGTTTGGGAGCGGAGTGGGTGGAACGGGCCGTTACGGTGTAGAGAATAAATAGGTGCATGCTGGGTCCTCTGCGCTCCGTCTAGCTTCTGGGCTGGATGTGAGACTGATGGAGCTACTTCTTTGACTCTTCTATTAGGAAGTCAAACGATGTTTCTGTTCATGGAGGTAGGCAAACGGCAGGGCAAAGGTTGGAATATTCCCTCTCCGTCTGAACACGGGACTGTAACACTGTCGGATGCTGGCTTACGGGAAATTGAGGACGGTAGTTGTTCGTGGAGGTACGGTTACGCACGACTGAACTGAAACAATTTTGAGCATGATGGCTAATAGGGAACAGAGCCAACCTTTTGAGCATTTGCGTTGTGGTAAGCCGGTTTGCGGTTAACTTGCACTTCAGGACACCTTGACAGTTCGATTCTGCAATGATTTTGCTATAGAATTTGCCTTTCCAGTACGCCAATCTCCATGGAAGGACTGGAAGCTGCCATAATTGAAAGAGAATAAGATGATCGCAAGGCCGACGTTCTGTGCGCTAGATAAGGATAAGATCATGTTGATTGTCAATGATATTTTGTGCTAGATGGTATGAAGGAACGACAACGAGAGTAAATCAGAACATACGCTCCATTCAGGGGCTTGAATTGCCAGAAGCTCCCTTCAAAACGTGATGTTGTGGTCGTCTCCGGACTTGGTACGAGACCAGGACAAGCTAGAAAGAAGTCTGCTTTTCCTTGTGCATCACTCGCGCCAAGTCAAGTTGAATGGTACCGTTGATCTTGGCATGGGCGTCCTTAGCAAACTCTCGAAGGCTGGTCTGAAGCTTCTTTATGCTCGGATCGTTCACCTCTACAACCACGAATTGACGGTCGTAATCCTTCACGATCAAGTCGAAGACGGCCTCAACACCCCTTACCAATTCTTTCTGTTGCTTTTTGAGCCCTTCCTTGAACAATTTCTTGACTTCGTCGTGGATGTGTTCGAATGGTCTGCGACTGTCTATCTCATTTTCTATCAACGTACGTCTGGCGCCATGGGATCCATTACCTTGCTTCTCATTTAGCACTGGCGTACATGAAAGTCTTCTGCGTGGGAAACGTACCAGCCAAGTTTCCGCATTTCGCATAAATTGGATTCATGACTTGAGGCAGGAACGCATCGCCTGAGCCATCATCGGCTACCGCATCTACTTTGATAGTCCTGATACCCTTAGTGGGCCGGCTTCTGAGAAATGTACGAACGTGCTTACCTGCTAAGCTTGTCCATCTGCTTTGCCAGGCCCTCAAAGCAGGTACGGAGCATCACTTTCTTCGGCAGAAGTGATGCCATGAATGGATCCATAGGTAAGACTGAAGCTCCTGGTTTGGCTGCAGTGCAGGCATTATGTCAGTTATTAAATGAGTACGGGGCATCATCCTAAATGAGAAAGATCCTCTTACATTTTAAGTCTTCACGAATGTTGTCTACCGAGGCGGTCAAGCGTTCAATACATTCTTCCACAGACTCCGCCCAAGCAGCATCGAAAGCTCTCCATGGCTTCTCCAGGTCATCGGCCACAGGTTCCAAGAGCTGGGCGTTCCAAGACACGTAAGGTTTTGACTTGGTTGCATAACTTCCGTTATGGCGACACCACGCTGCATATGTACGAGAATTCCACTAAAGGTTCGTTAGTTGATTCAGTTCATGATGCCTATCACCTAAGAGAAGGGTACTTTCAAGTGCCCATCTCTCGATTGTTGTCCTTCCCTTATCTATCCAAGTCTCGATCGATTCTCCTACAACAGTATCAGCAGGTATCTAGAAGTATCTCTGTTGTTCGAACACACCGATCTTTTCAACGACACATATTGTTAGGTGAGACATTATGTCTTCCACGAGACAGGTGATATCCTTTTCAGCGGCCTGTAGACCAGATAAGTATCCAAGTATGCTTGACGAAAGGTGAGAATACTTCGCGAGGCTTTAGGATGATCTGCCGCAGCTCATTTCGTCTCTTGGAAGCTGATTTCATACTCCACATTTCGAGGGAGCTAATGATGCAAGGCAATGGACCCTCACAGTGTTGTCTCAGGGTGTTGAACTTGCTCCAAGCTGGTAGCTGAAGGCTGAAACCTCGAAGGGCAGGAATGCCAGTAGAAGATATTGTTATCGGAATATAATCCTCGCTGTACCCTTCAAGATGGCGTGCATAGTCTGCGTTCGAAACACAGTAAACATCCAAAGAGTTGTTACCTAGTTCCAATTCCCTGTACTTCTTTCGCATATTACTTGCGACTTTTTTTATTGCGCAACTGCATGAGATTCTCAGAGCATCTGAACCCAGAAGTTGTCAGAAGCCCAGACAGAGTAGAAATGACTAACACTAACTCACAAGGTTCTCAAAACCCTGACCTTAAGACTTCACTCGGCAGTTAGCCCTGATCTAATAAATGCCTACCATCCCAAAGCTTACGCAAGGGTCTGCTTTTGCTCCAAATCTCCATTCTTAGATTTCCCTCTCATACCCTTCATCCTTGTGATGACATCATTGAGCTCCGCCTGAGTAGCCGCCGAAAAGTTCATGAGTCTCTTATGCTCGATTTCATCAATGACTGTAGTGGCAACATCACGGACACTTGTTTTGTTGTTGATATCCTTCATAGTAAGCTCAATTCGGCTCCAGGGCTTCCGAGTCTTACATCTGAGTAAGTACAAACTAGTGCTTGGTTGCCGCCGTGGGTCTTAGAGCCCTCCTTGAGCTTTTGGTGAACAAATTTGTCGGTGACTACCCGTTGAATCCGTGATACAAGGTAAAGGAAATCACACTGGCGTTGGTATCTTTTCGTTGTTTGGGTTCTGACAAGGTTTGTATCGGAAAGTCCTAAGAGCATACAATTAGCTCAACCCTAATAACAGAAATGCAGCCCTACCTGGAAGATCGGCAAGCACCAGGCCTTGTTGCAAAAGTGGGCATGCCAGACCGACTCTAAGACAGCATCAGCCTTCAGTCCCCAGGGGGTCCAAGCCATAGTATTACCGGACCACTTCAACAAGGGGCCAGGGTGAAGGAGTAGGGTTCTCTCCTTCTAGGGTGCTGACAGTCTTCGCAAAAGGCTCTACCTGGTTTGCGAGCTCCACAACTGTAAATGCCTGACGACGCACACTACCATCCTTCATTTTATATTTGGACACCATAGCACCAGTCCAGGTAACGAACCTGTCCAGGAGGTATTTGTTTCCTTTGTCTCTTCCACACTGCAGGAAGCAAGAGGTAGAATCGTCGTCCATAAATTCTGGGCGGTCAGCAAACAACGCTTGGAAGACTTCAAGTGCAGTATTGTATCGACCCTCGGATTCATCAAGTGCATCTTCATCAAGATCCTCACGTAGTTCGGAATGATATCGGCAGTAATCGTCTACATGGCTTTCAAGAATACTCTTTCGCCTTTGCGCGTCGAAGAAGACAATTTCCGCCGCAAATGGAGTGTCTTGCTGGGGCCAAGCTTTTTGATATTCAATCACGACACTTGTGCAGGCACTGCCGGATGAACCCTAAGAGCGAGTGAGTTTGGTTTTAGAACAGACTGAGATCCAAGGATGCGCACTTCAGAAGCTAGGCCGGGTGTATCAAGCAGTGAGTTGATTAGAGAGCTTTTCCCTGGTGAAATTCAACGTCTTATCAGACAGGGAGAATCGATCAATGAACATACCTGTACCCGAGTCACCAATAAGAGCAACTTTCCTATCTCCTGGATACTTAATTTGCTGCAGAGATATCGCTTGCTCAAGCAGCTGAGCAGTCTCGGCATCCTTATACTTGGCCGTCTGTAGAATGTGAATGGCATCTGCAATGATACTGTATCGAGATTGCTCTATTGACTTGAAAAGTGGATGGTAGGCGGGTAGATCCGGTAACCGCTCCTCTGCAGAATCGTAATGGGTGTCCATGTTGGAAATCATGTCCATGACTTTCTCATTGATGGCTTCCATGTACTCCGCGTCTCCGTCTTCATCTTCGTCGTCGTCCTCCTCTGAATGTTCCTCATCGGCGTCTGCATTTTCGTCACCTGGGTCTTCAAGACCTTGCATTAGAGCCGGACTCGGAGCATCAACTACAGGTCCTGAAGATACAAACAGGCCAGCTTCATCCTTCACACGGGTCTTTCTTGTCGGATCCGACACACCAGAGGTATTGTTGCTTCGCCCAGTTGTAGACATTGCCGCTAGGCGTCAGCTGCAGGTTTGAGCTGTGCATCCAAGTTTTCGAGTTGTATGTTAGGATACTGATGACCACACCCTAAAGAGTGAAGTGGTTCATCAGAATAATCAAGAGATTGCAAGACGGAAGTGATGTTTAGACGAGCTGCATCCAACAATAAACTAGAGAGGAAACCTCCTTGTGAGTGATGTTCGAGGTAAGTGGACCTGTGATGAGTGCGTTCGAAGGTAATTTAAAGGATGGTCTTCAGCAAATGAGCCAGTGTTGGTGCGTGAGGCGGATGTAATAAGCAATTTCAGATTGAAGTAGACAGTGATAGAACTTGACCAAGTACGAAAGCATGCGCTTCAGATAAATGAAGGCTATCAAAACGGCAGTAGTAGGGTAAGGTCTCCGTAGAGGAAAAGCTTGAATATCAAATCTTCTTTGAAGAGAGGACTATCAGGATGACCATGCTATTGTCTAAAAGCATTGCTACTTCTTGACATTGTATGGGCCCGGTAGAAAAAAGTGCGTAAACACGATATGAAGAATTAGACGAGCCAGTGCACTGAGTATTTCAAAGCCTTGTCCGTCAATGTAAAGGGTGCTGCGGTGAAGCTCATGATTGAAGTCTTTCAAGCCAGTAGTCTTGCGTAGCAATGACACGATTTGAGTTAAGATCCGTTCTCAAAAAGACAGAGAACGATGCTGTAGCTGTACTGCGGGCAGTAGCTGCCGGTTTCGACGTAGGAGCTGGGCGGTCTCAGTCGAGCGATTTTTCCTAATTGCCCGAAGTACATCCTCAGCGCACATCCTACCATCAGCAGTAAGGGCAAAGGCAGCCAGCAAATTGGCCTGTCAGTAGGCGGTTATTAAATACAAGCTAACCTTATCTGATTTCCGCGATAACAACCTGGAACACAATCACCCAGATTAGGTAAGCTAACCATAACTCGTCTCGCTCGACCAACGACCAACGTTGTCCTCAAAGCAGGCCGTTATCTGGCGATCGACTTGCTCCACCAGGCAACCGGAGGACTGTGCCCAGGACGGACCTTCTCCCAAGAACAAAGAAGGAGACTTGCCATTATGTTTTGTCTTCGAAGGTACGGGCTTTTCCATCCTGGTCTACACTCCTAGTCTCCCACTAACCATCTCTGTAGCTGGTTACCTCTCCTCTTCATACCGACAAATGCGTCACCTTTGTGAGTGTTGGCTTGAACCTGTGGTATCGACCAACTTGCCCATGGAACTGTCTGCTTACCCCAGCCTATCGGCAGATTCGTCGTCACCTTCTTCGTCCTGACTTACTTCCTCAACCGACCATGCGTCTATTGTTCCATACTTCTCCTGATTCTCTTCGTCTCGTCCTGTCATTGGTCCGACCACTGCTTCTTCGACTTCCACAGCAATTGGTTTGAACCCCGACACCTATCTTCTCCACTGCCGAATCCAATAGCAAGCGCGGCCAATGAATCAGCCGCGATGTCGAACAGCACCGCAGGGGGGAGCTCGTTCCTTGCTACCGCTATAAACAATACAGCTGCCGCCTTGACAGGCGCAGCGATTGAGGAAGTCAAACGGCGGATGGACATCAGGACGGAGTGGACTGGTATTGGGGTTGAGTGGATCAGGAGCATACTAGGGAAGAAGGAATGGCGCGTTCCATGTGTGGATGTCCTTATACGGCTATGAGTGTACTCTTCGTGCGTCAGCCTTAGTTACAATCTCCATAATGGGCAGGGCAGATAATTTCCGGGAGTGGAGTCATACAAGGATGATTGTCGATACCGCGTCTACTCTTTCGCATCCAGGGGGGCGCACTGGCATGGGTGAAGGAAGGCTACATCAAGATGGATGTATATCATGGCGCAGATGGCGAGGTATTAAGTGGTGCTCTCTCCTGAGAGCCCATCACATGTAGTCTACTCTACAAATTTTCTGTCTCCCAGCTCATACAGTTGCAGAGTGATGTGATATACCATTCATGTTTGTTCGAATGCTACAAAACATGGTCTACTTTAGCTGCTTCGCGGCACACAGATGGGTCCGGTCAATTGTCAAATAGAACCCTGACGCTACTTACCTTGTTCTCTACATACAGGTGTCAAGGTAAACAACCTACAAGGCCGAAACAGATGTCCTTGTGGCCTCGTATTAGCATTGCCAGTACCGTTCGAGCTTCAAGAGGATTTTCAAGGCCGATCATTACAGTCTACTTGCGGCGTGCCTCAACTGCGGGGCACTCCCTGACTGCCCCACTACAGCTGCAATTGTCACAAAGCTTACCCATTAAGAGCAGACCTCCTACAAACTCACTCCACTTTCAGCGCATACCTGCCTGCTGGAAGTCTTCTGTACTAGCGAACTGCACGGTTCGTTCACGGTGTCATTCAAATCTACAATTACCCAGCATCATGGTGGCCCAGGACAGAGACGTGCTTCCCAATGCGTGAGCACAGCAACCATATGCGTCGAGGATCATTCAATGCTGACTGTCTTGTGGGTGATAGGGTAAAGCCAGTGAACTACGATATCTCGCTGTATGACCTTGAGCTTGGCGGCGAATTCAGCTACCAGGGCACCGTCAAGATTGACCTCAATGTTAAAGACGCTACAAACGAGATTGTACTCAACGCCCATCAGCTCAAAGTACATGGTGCGGAGTTATATTCGGACGGTAAAAAGGGTGAATGTATTGGTATCTGTATTGTAACTGTGATGCTAATTGGCCCAAGCAGGAGACCCCACGAAGGCCTCTGCTATCTCCTATGACGAGAAATCCCAGAGGGTTACGCTCGCCTTTCCAAATGGTCTTCCCAGTTCGTCAGCTGCGCAATTGGTCTTGAGATTTAGTGGAACGATGAATAATGTTATGGCTGGCTTCTACCGATCCAAGTATATGCCAGTTGTTCCTCCAGCGGCATCGGTCCCGAAGGTCAACGAGCACCACTACATGTTCAGTACGCAATTCGAGTCCTGTGATGCTCGGAGGGCCTTCCCCTGCTTCGACGAACCCAATTTGAAGGCGACCTTTGAATTCGAGATCGAGATTCCAGATGACCAGGTTGCTCTGAGCAATATGCCGGAGAAGGAAGTTAAGAGGAGCAAGAATGGGCGGAAAGTCGTATCGTTCGACAGAACTCCTGTAATGAGCACCTATGTAAGGTCTCAAATACAATTCCCCGCGGAATTTGGATGCTGATTGTTCTTAGCTTCTAGCCTGGGCTGTTGGTGATTTCGAGTTTGTAGAGGACCACACCAGAAGGAGCTATAATGGCAAAAACTTACCAGTGAGGGTGTACACTACACGAGGTTTGAAAGATCAGGGTCGTTTCGCGCTTGAGAACGCGCACCAAGTCGTTGACTACTTCTCGGAGGTTTATGCATCATACTGCCTTCCTAAACTACAGTATACTAACCTATGTCTCCAGATCTTCCGCGTCGACTATCCATTACCAAAAGTCGATCTCTTGGCTGTTCATGAGTTCGTAAGTTACCCGTTCTTCCTAATATTCTGAAGCAAAAAGGAAGCTCAAGTCGTGCGTCGAGTGTGGCTGACCCATTAGCCCATAATACGTACCCTCTTCCTCTGACGAAGCTATTCGGCTGGCTGATCGGGGGCATTTAGTCACACGGTGCCATGGAGAATTGGGGCTTGATAACGTATCGGACAACGGCCGTCTTGTTCGACGAAAACCAGTCAGCTGCATCGTATAAAAACCGCGTTGCATATGTTGTAGCCCACGGTAAGACGGACGGCTTGCTTATCGTTGAACATTCAATAGCTGACCAGTTTGAGAACTTGCCCATCAATGGTTTGGCAATCTCGTGACTATGGACTGGTGGAGCGAACTTTGGCTCAACGAAGGCTTTGCCACGTGGGTTGGCTGGCTAGCAGTTGACCACCTCTATCCAGGTCAGTGAAAACTTTTTTTGAGCTATCCAAAGTAGACCTGCGTGAACAAGGTGCTGACTGAGAGTGATGTTGAAGAATGGAATATCTGGGGACAGTTTGTTGTACGCCTCATGTCCAAATTTATCGAGTCGATCTGGCAGTTCAGCTGACGATGTAATGCCTCTCCTAGACTGAAGCCGTCCAGACAGCGTTCCAGCTTGATTCACTCCGCGGATCTCATCCTATCGAGGTGCCGGTGAAGGATGCCCTTGATATCGACCAAATCTTCGACGCCATTAGCTACCTAAAAGGGAGCTCCGTCATAAGGATGCTCAGCGGCCACCTCGGTGTAGAGACATTCTTGTTGGGGGTTTCGAATTATCTCAAGGCGCATGCCTATGGTATACTTATCACCACTCAAATTGACGCTAGGTCCACATGTTGACCAGTTGAAGGGAACGCTACAACCACTGACTTATGGGCTGCGCTAAGCAAAGAGTCGGGCAAAGACGTCAACAGCTTCATGGTAAAGTCCAATTTCAACAGGCTCGCTTGGAACGAAGCTGATAGGGCTTAGGACCCCTGGATCCGCAAGATTGGCTTTCCAGTGCTGACAGTCGCTGAAGAGCCCGGTCAAATTGGCGTTCGGCAGTCTCGTTTCCTCTCCACTGGTGATGTTAAATCAGAGGAAGACCAAACTACGTGGTGGATTCCATTAGGGCTCAAGACGAAATCCAAGGGCTCCGATTCAGCTACCACAGCTGTGACATCGAAAGAACAAACCATCCGTGACGTTGATGAGTCCTTTTACAAGCTTAATGCAGACCAGATGGGGTTTTATAGAACGAATTACCCTCCGGAGAGGCTGGCCAGGCTTGGCTCTGCAAGAAACACTCTATCCGTCGAGGACAAGATCGGGCTTATTGGAGATGCAGGCGCTCTCGCTGTAGCTGGCGATGGCAAGACGGCTGCGCTACTCGCGTTCATCGAGGGCTTTCAATCTGAGGAGAACTATCTGTAAGACATCGTCCCGGAACTGGGTACACGACTAATGGCAAGTAGTGTTTGGTCACAAATGGCGGGTTCCCTTGCCAATGTCCGATCGATCTTCGCAGACCCCGAACCTTTAGCCAACGGCTTGAAGCAATTTGCACTGAAGCTAAGCAATCCGGCAACGGAGAGAATTGGGTGGGATTTCCCGGCGAACGAGGACTTCTTAACAGGTCAGCTGCGAACGCTGCTGATAGCGACTGCTGGTGGCGCAGGCCATCAAAGGTAAGATCAACGCAACATTGTCGGTGTAAATGTCCGTTAACTGTGCCTAGTACAATCGCCGAAGCCAAGCGTCGATTCAAAGACTATACCTCTGGAAACAGGACTGCCATTCATCCCAGTCTGCGCTCCGCTATCTTTCGTACCGTGATTTCTGAAGGGGATGTGTCGGACTACGAAGCAGTGAAGCAGGAGTATTACCAGACTACTTCCATCGACGGCAAAGAAATCTGTCTCCAATCCCTCGGACGAGTGCAGAACCCAGCCTTGGCCAAAGACTTCTTAAAGTTCCTTTTCTCGGACACAGTTGCCGTGCAAGACGTCCATAGTGGCGCTGCGTCCCTCGCCGCAAATCCCAAAGCACGTGGAGTACTCTGGAAATATATCAAGGAAAATTGGGACACCGTCCATCAAAAGCTGTCCGGAAACTCGGTCGTCCTTGACCGCTTCTTGCGCCTGAGTCTATCGAAATTCGCTAGTCATGAGGTGGAGGAAGACATTTCACGATTTTTCTCTGGGAAAGATAACAGAGGCTATGACAGAAGCCTTGGTGTCATCTCTGACACTATACGAGGAAATTCGAACTACAAGAAAAGGGACGAGAAACTCATAATGGAATGGCTGAGTGCGCATGGATATGCATGATTTGGCCAAACCTTGCCAAGTTCCAGCTGCCATGTATCACAGAGTTGAGTCTCTGATAAAGGTAAAGCGAGCATTGATATGAAGCACAAGCTTCGTTTCACCGGTATGGTGATGTACATACAAAGTCGTTTGGCGGGTCAGCATTAAGGATTATTATGCTGAACTGAGACATGATTGCATCACAAGCATTGCTGCACATCTCCAGATAACGGCTGAACGCCGCAACGCTGTCTCAGTGACAAAGACTCTTTTGTCCTCCTGTCACTCAGTAGTCGCTATCACGGTCACTCCGTCGGCACGCGCTTACTTAAGCGAGAACCGCTTTAGTGTTGAATGAATCGCGCTGTTGTCCGTCATCCTCCCCGTAGTTACTCATTCAACGCCTCGTACTCCGGAGAATACAGATATCCTCTGATTAGACTCTGGCTTCTCTCAACGTCGCCATCTCTACTGTAACCTTCCACACGCCTTACACCAGTTACACATAAGCCTAAGAGATATCTTCCTATCGCAACGTCAGCATGAATCCTGAGTAGTACGTCCTCTCCCTATAGCGCCCGATGGCAATAATCATGGCTTGGCCTTAAGCCAGCGACCTGATCGCTAATTTGTGTCCTGGCAGAGTTCTCACTCCCCTTAGGAAGGCTTCTGTCTTACCTTGTTCTTTTACCAAACGCGGCGCGCGGTACCCAAAACAGCGAAAGGCTGGGCTGATCGAATGCTGTTGTAGATACGATTACCTTTTCAAGCTCCTCCTTATTGGTGACTCTGGGGTTGGAAAGTCATGTCTTCTGTTACGGTTCGCGGATGATACTTACACAGAAAGTTACATATCGACTATTGGTGTTGACTTTGTGAGCTTGCCTCCGCCGCTTCGTGGCTGTCCAGGTTCAAAAACAACAGGGTAGCTAATGCAAGGCCAGAAAATCCGGACGATCGAGTTGGATGGCAAGACTGTGAAACTCCAGATTGTTAGTGAAGCCTGCTGGTGCAGAAGCGACGATGTGGTTCTTGGAAGCCTTCTGACGGTTTGAAAACAGTGGGATACGGCAGGACAGGAACGTTTCCGAACTATCACATCCTCCTACTACCGCGGTGCACACGGTATCTGTGTCGTGTATGACGTAACAGACATGGAATCCTTCAACAACGTGAAGCAGTGGTTGCAGGAGATTGATCGCTATGCTACCGAAGGCGTCAACAAGTTGCTTGTGGGCAACAAAAGCGATATGTCCGACAAGAAAGTCGTAGAATACACTGTCGCAAAAGTATGTGATCAATATTTCTTGGGCATACGTCCTTTGCACTAGGAGCGATACTAAATCTGAGTTTCCCCTGCAGGAGTTCGCCGACAGTATCGGCATTCCGTTTCTCGAAACCTCGGCGAAGAATGCTTCGAATGTCGAACAAGCTTTCTTGACAATGGCCCGACAAATCAAGGAGAGAATGGGAACTACGACCGTCAACAACAAGCCAACGGTGCAAGTCGGCCAAGGTCAAGGAGTGCAGTCGGGTTCCGCGGGTGGATGTTGTTAGATAACGGAAAAGGGTCAAGAGCATACAATCAGGAATGGGAGGGGTCTTTGTGCCCTTGATAACCTCGTACAACGACACTTGCTTCATGCGCGTTAGAGGTTTTCTTGTCTTTCTTTCCAGAGGGTTCGCTGCTGTGTCGGGTAGATCTAATGGCAGTCGTGTGAGAAGAGCAGCATTCACGACCACCCCACAGTCAACTGTTTTGAAGCGCTTAAGGGTAGGCCAGTCATTCGCAGCGCCGCCATCGGCCTTCTTGATATCGAGCGCAGCCATTTGATCTTTCCTTTATTTGTGGTGTTCTGCGTGTGGTCTCTTCTAAGCGCGTGTTTATGAAATAAACTCCTTACAAAACTGCTCTCCCCACCGACGGCTTCTCTAACGCTTTTGGTGGCCCGTCTGTTGTATGACACGCTAACCTGGCTGATGGACACGCCTCAGACACTTAGCCTAAACGAAACAGCATTCCACGAAGTTTGTCCTATCAGGGCTCTGCTGACTTCACCAACCGGCCTCATACCCTTTGGTCTTCTTGGCTACCACTACCATGACTCTAACATCTCAAGGAGTGACCTGACGGAGATGACCGCAAACTCAACCGCCTGGAAGTCGATCTTGACCTCGAACGCCGCCCTTTCGTCGCATCAGCTAAGCTCTCTGTGTGGAAGTACTAGCATGCGGAGGCAGTACTTACACAGAAGCAAAGCAGTTAAGATAAACACTGTCACTGTTATGGCAATTATGACACCAATAACGGTATGAGAGCCAAGTTCATTTGTTTGTGGTACTGAAGAGACGCTCTGATTAGTGGGAGTGATGGGATCAAGTGTAGTTGATGGTTTCGCAGGCGGAAGTGAGTTTGAGGAATAGTCGACTGCTGAGATCGAAGTGCTTAGAGACGACAATGGCTGAGATCCCGATAGAGGTGAAAAAGCAACCATCGAAGTGGTGGGTGATGACTTGCTTGTCTCTTGCAATCCTTCGGATGAGGGAATGCTTGACACAGGCGGAGGATTTGGTCTTTGAGAGTGAGGGCTACTTATATCGGACTTCACCGATGTGCTCGACAATGCTGAAGTGTGCGAAGACAAAGTATGTGGATATGCTGTTTCTGAGGTCAAAGGGTATGGAGATGGAGTGTATGGAGACATCGTATACGGAGATGGAGTATACGGTGAAGGGGTGTACGGAGACGGTTTGTATGGCGAAGGCGTGTATGGAGAAAGCGTGTATGGAGAAAGCGTATAAGGAGATTGGCTGTACGGAGATGGTGTGTAAGGAGATGGCGTGTATGGCGACGGAGTGTATGGTATTAGAGAATAGGAGACGATGTCCAGAGCCAACGGCATCAGAGACATGGTGGTCGGTGCCGCAGGAGGTGGAGGCACCGAAGTATGACCCTAGCCTGTCGTTACTAACCAACTGTAGGGGTGATCAGGCTGGAATATACCATTTCCAGTGTCGGTGTCGTTCCCATCGCGTCAATGCTCGAACGTACAGAGGGCTAGGATGGTAACATGCGTTTCATCCAATGAAAAAAAGAAGCTATTGCTATCACGACGTCGGCCTTACATAGAATGGTCAACGTTGAGAGCCAGAATATTGCAAGTGATGGTGTTCTTCTGAGGCGGATTTCTCATCTATACTCGGGGTAACCCAACCCACCCTCCGTTCCATTCACTACACAGAAGCATTGGATACTAACAACACCCGCAGGCTCTCAGTGACTGGGAGACTACCCCGCCGTTACACTCTACGGCTCAGGCCTCAGCACTAAGACTTAACTCCTTCTGGACATCTGAACTCCTTCCGCACGGATCAGGCCTTCCTCAGCCTGATGTCCGCAGCCTCTGGCCAAAGACGCCTTCCTAGCAGTGGCCCATCCACTCAGAACAAGCGTCGCATGGCCGTTCCATGCATCTAAATCGGAGGCTGACGTAGTCTTGACATTGATACCGCAGTTCTGTTGCGCAACAGCAGGCCAGCACACCGCTAAGCAGGACGATAACTCCCATGACGACGGCGACTATGGCGACAGCAGCCTGTTGACGATATCAGTCTCGAACTTTCCAAGTGCGGGTGCGAGGTTGATACCGTGTCCGAGGCCATCGCGAAGCGGGTTGCGAAGGTGGCTCTCTCACTGGCCAGCAGTGTTGCTCGTGGAGGTGGAGTACTTTGAGTGATGCAAGGGTTGTTGATTAGGGCTTGATTTGGGCTGGATTGGGATCATGATGGTATCGAGGTAGAAGGGACAGCCATATATGTCCGGCCATTGTGATCTAGATGAGTACACCTGTCAAGCTTTCACTGTGCTGGCTTCAATGACTTGCAGAAGAGTACGGATAACTTGGGCTCGGCGCTTCACTATATTTGGGCCACAGCAGCTTCACCCGGCCACTGCGTTCAGTTGTTGCGGGTCGTTAGCCATTCCCGCTCTCGGGGATTGTGAATACGATCTATATGCTACAGACCTGACTACGGGACCTCTCTGAAACAGTCCCTCATGGAGATTCATTACAAGCACAACAGTGAAAGTGATGCGGTGACAGCCTTGACTGAGCCTTGTGGGTGGGAGAGGTTCTCGACCAGCCCTAAGAAATGTAGTTTAAGGACCAAAGCGGATCTTAGCTTAGGTTGGAGACTGCTACAATAGAAAGACATAGAATGCCTAAATATATCGCATAGCCCCTCGTAGATAATTCACGTAGATGTTGCGCAGTCGGAGGAGGCTCGAGCTAATGTCAGGCTTTGCGTATCTTACCCAGGTAGGAGTGGGCTCGTCCCAATCAACGTCGTACACTGAGGTGGTGGAAATTCATCGGAGGCTGAAACCAGCCCTCTACGAGATACATGTAGTAGATTCTCAAGCTTCTGAAGGTTAGCAGCCTTCAAAACTTGACAAATATTTTCAAGGGCCTGATGTTCATCCGCGTGCTTGAAGGACTAGTGGCTCTCCCACCACTTTATCGATAACGACCTCGTGCCTACTTCGCATCACCCGCCCTTTAGTGCAATGGCACAAACTTCAGACGCCGATAAATTCTTTCAGACGACGTGAGTACCCCCGCTGAGTTCTTGGCAGCTCGGAATAATAATCAATGCAGTACGTCGATCGAAGAGATCAACCGCAAGGCCATCAAATCCAAGAACACGCATGGCGCCCCAGTCCGCCTCCAGTCCAAGATCCTCGCAGTCATTGGGGATCCTACGGATGACGGTCGAATCTACGTTGCGGAGAGCGCAGGAACAGTAAGAAGGGTAGTGCTTGAAGTGGGTGAGACTCCGCCTCTTCTGAACAAACCATATATCCACCAAAAGCACCTGCTGACGGTGAATGTGAGATAGACAGGTGACAAATCACGTGCGTATCGTGGGCCTACGAGCCCTGTCACTAGTGTGGCATTAAGCCCTGATGGTCGGACACTTTTTGCGGGATGTTGGGACAAGACTATTTGGAGCTGGGATATGTCCACCCGCGAACCCTTACATAGATATATCGGCCATACAGACTTTGTCAAGACGATCATCTGCGTGGTACTCGACCACAGGGCTTTTCTGATCTCCGGAGGCGCTGACGCGAGCATCATCGTTTGGGATATTGGTCGTCGAACGAAGGTACAGACTCTCAAAGGCCATAAAGGGGCAATCCAGGACCTAGTCGTTGATCCGACGACTTACACCCCGTCTTCGAGTTCCGTGACGGTCTTCAGTGCCAGCAGTGATCGGGAGATCAGGCGGTGGACCATCGGCCATGACCAATCTTTTGAAGCGGAGCATAGCCAACCCATCATGGAACACGAAACTAGCGTTTACAAGCTCTTTTTCGATTCAGACGACGATCTGTGGACCGCGTCTGCAGATGGGACGGTGAAGTGTCTTAGCAGGGAAAGGGGATGGAAAGCGGACACGGTCCTCACACATCCGGACTTTGTGAGAGATGTCGTTGTGGATGAGCGAGGTGGGTGGGTGGTCACTGCCTGTAGGGATGAGGATGTCAGGGTGTGGGACCGGGCCGTATGTGTTCCCGTCTTCGAATACACCATGCAACTATAACTGATAGATGTGCACTGAAGACCGGAACCTTACACCATACATTCTCAGGCCATTATGAGGAAGTCACTGGATTACTATTGGTGGGCCAGACGGTCGTAAGCGTGTGTATCGATGCAACGATACGAAAATGGTCATTGAAGCCGGAAGACCTTCGCAAGGCGATAGCAGAGGCTGAAGAGGCGAGGAAGGGTATCGTAGAAGAGAAAAGAGAGCCGACGAAACCATCTTTGATGACGGCAGAGGAGGAGCGGGAACTTGCGGATTTGATGGATGATAGCGAATAAGATCAGGTCTCGGGCTGGATCATCTGATTGCGCAACTTTGCAGCATGCAGAATACCTAAGAACTTCCACCATATACCCTCTGCTATTTTTCGACTTCGAGTTCATCTCAACAACTGCACTTCTGCAGGACTTCTTGCCACAGGTTGAGTCAATTCAGAATCCACAAGAACGGCCCGTGTCAAGCCATCCGTGGTCGACCGGCCATTCATGTCTCCAGTAATTCTAGAATCAAAAGTGGTGCCTATAAAAGGACTTTTATAAGTCGAAGTGGTAGGAGAAGCTGAGGGTTGACTTACTGGATTCAGAGGACGACCGATTTGACGGCGCTGTGCGAAAGGCCAAGCAACAACTGTTCATCATTGCTATAACCAGTCCTTTGGGAGATGAATTTGACCTACCTGAGATGCCTTAGGTACCTTACCTTATCTTAGGTACGGTATGTATCCTCTCTGTAGACGGGAGCTATGACCGGATGCAGGTGCAGCGGGCGGAATCATGGAAGAAAGCTAGCCCTAGTGCTTAGGTAAGGTAGTAAACAGATCCCGCTCGCCTTCGAACCTTAGGTAATGCATTTAAGCTAACTCTAGCTAAGGTAATTACCAGTAGCTCCGTACCCCACCCTTCCAAAGTTCCGGTTCGCCGTGGCGGAGATGCAATCAATGAACAACCAGAAAATTACACAAATCAAAACATTTCGTATCACTAACGTAAGTTATTCCTTTTGCGATGAAAGAGCTTGAGACTGCTGATGCTCGCTTGGCTTGAGTACTGACGTTGTTACAGTACCTTATATACCAGCCCGCTGCCCGCTCCCCATCCACATGCGATTGTCATATAGTGCTAGAAAGCTGGGGTAGCACCCCACTCACCTAATAAACGTCACGCCCACAGCTTTGCCTCCCATCACCCGTCCCCTCATCATCCCCTATCCTCTCGCCCGTAAGTATGCTGTACTCATATGAGGACACAAACCCCGTATCCTTCGTCCTCCATCAGTAATCCTCTTCTCCCGCAGGACTTCCGAGATCCCCATCCGCCCGCTAAAACATACGTCTGCTACCCGCCGGTAGAGTGGAACCGCATTCGGTCAACAAGACCCCGACAACCGCTTCACTGTACGGTACGTTACGGAGGAATCCAGAGGCGAGAGAGTTGCTGGCGCTTTTTGGAGCTAAGCCGGAAAGACAACTCCGGTTTGTGCCCGTCCCTTTCCCTTTAGTTACGCTGGATCGGCTACCGGCGTCCAGACCAGCCAGTACATCTTCCCTACAGTGAAGACCTCCCCTTATAGTTCCCTTCTCTGCACTTACCTTACTGAACCGCAATTGAGCCGCGGGTTCTACCCCACCTTTCTGCTTCCAGCCTCTGTGCCTTGGATTTACTGCCCGTTATACAGAAACATCTCCAGGTCCGTCTCATGCTTTGATACTGGAGCACCTCATGCCTCTTTTCTGCTTTCAAGACTGCCATTACTTTTACCGCAGTGCCTTGCGGCTACTTTCAATCCCTACCTTTATATCATCTCTCTACGCTTGACTAAACCATCTTCATCATGACAGCCCGCAAATTCACCATGCCAACATCCCTCAACGAGTCCCTCTCCGCCTCTCAACCCCCAAACTCCGGGACTGATCCTTCCCCCATGACGAACTCTGACTCCTCATCCGCACGGCAACCTCTGGCCTCAGACAAACCGAAGATCAGCCCGGGTATTACGTTCGCGGCAGAGGACAAGCTGCCTAAATTGCCCATACCGGAACTCGAGAGCTCGTGCAAGAAATATTTACAGGCGTTGAAGCCGTTACAGAGTGCACACGAACACGCAGAAACTCAGGCAGCTGTGGACGAGTTTCTCAAATCAGAAGGACCAGAGTTGCAGGAGAAGCTCAAAAAGTATGCTACAGGAAAGTCGAGCTATATCGAACAATTTTGTAAGTACCTCGAGAACTGAGCGTCAGACGTGGCTGTTGCAGCGACGGGCGTCGTGCTGGGAACTGCTAAGATTAGGGCACCTTAGCTGACCTATCACAGGGTACGACTCTTATTTGAACTTCGACAACCGTGAGTAGCGCATCTGCTTCAGTTGTCTGGATCCGGACTGAACCGTCTTTAGCTGTCGTCTTGAACCTCAACCCTTTCTTCCTACTCGAAGATGACCCTACACCTGCGCGGAACAATCAGATGAATCGCGCAGCCTCATTGGTGGTCTCAGCCCTGTCGTTCGTCCGCGCCGTTCGAAAAGAGGAATTACCGCCAGATACGGTTCGGGGCACTCCGTTATGCATGTATCAGTATTCCCGTCTTTTCGGCACCGCTCGAGTCCCGACCGAGAATGGCTGTCAGATCGTGCAAGATCCGGATGCGAGGCATATGGTGGTCCTCTGCCGCGGTCAATTCTATTGGTTTGATGTATTGGACGATAACTCGGATCTCATCATGACGGAGAAGGACCTGGCATTAAACCTACGAGTTATCGTTGAAGATGCCGAACAAACACCGATTCCCGAAGCGGCAAAGGGCGCTCTCGGTGTTCTGAGTACAGAGAATCGAAAGGTCTGGGCAGGTCTGCGAGAAGTACTGACAAGGGATGAGGGCTCGAACAACGCTGATTGCCTTGGTATTGTGGATTCTTCACTGTTCATTCTCTGCTTGGATTACACGGAGCCACAAACCACCGCGCAGCTGTGCACGAACATGCTGTGTGGTACGAATGAAGTAGTGAAGGGTGTTCAGATCGGAACTTGCACCAACCGATGGTATGACAAGTTGCAGATTATAGTTTGTAAAAACGGCAGTGCAGGCATCAACTTTGAGCATACTGGTGTTGATGGGCACACTGTTTTGCGAATGGCCAGTGATGTATACACAGATACTATCTTGCGCTTTGCGAAAAGCATCAATGGAGAAGCCCCAAGCTTGTGGGCGTCCACCAGTCCCGACCCTGCCAAGAGGGATCCGAGCAGTTTTGGGGACGTCAGCACGACGCCTCACAAGCTGGAGTGGGACATGCATGCTGAGCTCAGCACAGCGTTGCGGTTCGCAGAAACACGACTGGCGGACTTGATCCAGCAGAACGAATTCCAGGTGTTGGAGTTTGGAAATTATGGCAAGAATTTTATGACATCCATGGGCTTTTCTCCCGATGCATACGTGCAGATGGCCTTTCAAGCAGCCTATTATGGTCTCTACGGTAGACTTGAGTGCACCTACGAGCCGGCGATGACCAAAACATTCATGCACGGGCGGACGGAAGCCGTTAAGTCTGTGACGGTCGAATCATTGGAATTTGTGAAGACTTTCTGGGGTGAGAATCCTCCCCATCAAAAGGTCGAGGCGGCGAAAAAAGCTACGCAGAAGCATACCGCCATCACCAAGGATTGCGCCAAGGCACAAGGCCACGACCGACACCTGTACGCGCTTTTCAGCGTCTGGCAACGGGCCCTCGATGAGGACGGTGCCGAAGCCGCCAGCAGCAACGGCTTCAGCTCCAACGGCTGCTCCAGCCCCATCGAGGCGGATTCCGCCGAACGAGCCCCCACCTCCAACGGCGAAACCCTCGTCTCGCTCGATGCCAGCTCGGCGGCGTCCAACTCGCCACACAGCCGCCAACAAGCAACGCACCAGATGCCCGCTCTCTTCGCCGACTCCGGCTGGGAGAAGATCAACCATACCATCATCTCGACCTCCAACTGCGGCAACCCGTCGCTCCGCCACTTCGGCTTCGGCCCCACCTCCGGCGACGGCTTCGGCATCGGCTACATCATCAAGGACGACTCCATCTCCATCTGCGCCTCGTCCAAGCATCGCCAGACCAAACGCTTCGTCGACGCCCTCGAGTCGTATCTGCTGGAGATGAAGAAATTGCTGCGCCTGACGAAGAAGAAGGCGACGTCGACGCAGACGAGCCGTGCGCGGGAGGCGGAGGCCAGGCCAGACGGGAGCAGGCGAAAGGGGATGGGAAGGGGGAAGGCGGTGAAGGGCAGCGAGGAACCGGTCGAGGACAAGGAGGAGAGTGATGATGACGGCATGGGGGGTTGTGAGTTTCTTCTTCTCCTTTCCCTGCAGAAGCAGATGTTGGAATTTTCACTGACCGATCTGGGGTTCAAATAGATGGGTTTTTCGACGCAGGCATGCTCCTGCAAGCGCTCAAGGCGAGTCAGGGAGATACGGAAGCGAAGCCGAGCGCGAAGGCGGCTCAGACGCGGTCGAGGTCAGGCATTGGGAAGAGGTTGAGGCTGAGTGAGTACTGAGGTTTAGGTAACCTGCGAGTAAGTAGATTGATGGAGGGATGGGAGGGGTTGATTGGATTAGGATGGGATGTATGTGGGATTCGTTCTTCGGAACATTGTTCTCTGCTTCTGCGGTGGATCCCTGAGGGACTGAGAGGCAGGAGGTAGCGGACAGTCTTGGCCTTTGTACTACCGCTCGTCTATTCTGTTCTTCTTGTGGGTCGTGGAGATCTGGACGTTGAGATTGTACATTCACTCAAAGCACGGTATAGTCTGCTCGGTGTCCTTGTGCCCTGTCGTATACTCGCCATGCATTGGGGAACCTAACTGCATCGGGGTTTTTGCCTCGATCGTCGAACGTCTCTTGAATACGAGTCTGTCACATCCGTACCTTACTGTTCCATCTGAGACGTGTTGACGATGCACCCCACTCAGCTTGAAGGGTAGTAAGTTATTGAAGATCATCGTCGAACGTCTCTTGAGGGAGCACCCCCTCCTGCACGTGAATCCTCCAGTGAACAATGAGAAGTAAATGTAGCTGCTGCTGCCTCTTGCACCCACCGATGCAGCTTTGAGCAGTTTCCTGAATTGTCGTTGAACGTCGCATGAAAGGGAGTACTCTCCTCCTCCTCTGAACCCTCTTGACTTCCGCTGTATTATTCACTTCGTCCACGATGATGTGCCCCTACGCTAACCCAATTAGAGTCTTTGAAGATGGTCGTCGAACGTCGCTGGATTGGAGCATTCCTCCTCTTCGGGCTGAATATCGTAGGCCACGGTGAAGTAAGCGGAGCCCCTGATACGAGCGATTGCTATCCCCTGATATAATTTAGTATACTCTGTAATTTATTAACCCGATATGGGACGTATATAAATTACAGGATATGCTAGCTTTCGCTCGCATCAGGGGCTGCGCTCGCTTCACTGTGGCCTACGTTATGCTTCATTATAAATCCACTAGGCCGATATGGATGGTCGTAACGGTCCCATGTCGAACGTCTCGGTGCTGGTTCTCGGCGCTGGGGCTCGGCGAGGTACGAAGTGTATAAACGGTGAATTGAATCAGTGGGCCTATAGTACAAGTCAGGTTGACAGCAGAGGGAAGAGACGAAGCAAGCAAGTCACGAGAGCAACGAGAAGGCAGCAAGGAAGTAAGCAGTACGACCAACGCCCCAACAGAGGCAACTCCATAAAAACACAGACTAGTTCAAGCCGCCTGCCCCAACTCCAATTCCTCCCTACAAGCTCCCCCTTCACATACCCACACTCCCTTCCGATGAGGATCCATACTCCGCAAAAGCTCATTCCGCCCCCTCAGCCACTCGCTCCTCGCTTCCCTTCCACCCAACCTCACCACCGTCCTCGTGACCCCGACTTCCCTCCTCATCTTCCGCAGCGCCTCACTCACCACCCTCCCCTTCCCGCCCTCACCTCCATCGTCGTCATCATCATCGTGCCCCGTAACGACCACGGCCCGGCCGCCCAGCCTCTCCCAGACGATACAAGGCAACATGCTCGAGAACACGAACGGATGCTGCAGGATCTCACTTTCAAACGCCATGAGCGTGAAGCGGGCTAGTTCGGCGTACGATGCGTCTTCGAGGAGGGCGGAGAGGCGGTAGAGGTTCTGGGCGGTGATGCCGTTCGTCGAGGGCTCGGCGGCGTCCATGCCGGATTTGAGGCGCAGGAGGAGGTCGGGCTGGTGGGCGGGGGTGGAGAAGAATGCCGAGGCGTGGGGGTCGTGGAAGAGGGCGTTTTGGGATTCTGGAGTGGTCAAGGAAGCGGGTCAGTTGTTGTGCGTGGGTAGATGGTGAAGGCGGGAAAGAGGGAGAGAAGCGGGTAGAAGTGGGGACTTACTTTGTAGCTTGTCGGCGAACTCGAGGTAGGTATCATTGAAAGTGGCTTCGTAGAGTTCGATGAGGCCTTGGATGAAGAAGGCGTAGTCGTCTGCGAAGCCAGGCGCGTCGCCCCGGCCTTCCCTGTAGACTCGCCATAGCTTTCCGGACGCCTCGTCCCAGAGTTCCTTTTCGATGAACGCGACGGCTCTTTCGGCTGCGGTCCGACAGTCTCGGGATTTCTCTGGGTCGATGTCGACTAACGCTTTGCTTGTCCTCGCCAATGCGCCGATCGCGAGTCCGTTCCATGCAACGACAATCTTATCATCTAAGCTTGGACGCGGTCTCTCTTTCTCCCTCCATTCTCTCAACTTGACCCTCCCATCCTTCAAAATCTTGACGACCTCTTCTTCGCTCAGCCCGAATTCCCTTGCCAGCGCGCTCGGCGTTGATTTGATGTTCAGCACATTCTGGCTGATGAACTCGTCGTGTGGGTCGTTCTCGCGACTGACGTTGCCATCTGACGTCACTCCGTAAAAACGTGCACACACGTCTGCAGACCGCTTGTCGAGAATGGTGTGGAAATCTTTCAGTGTCCAAACGTAGTACGCACCTTCCCTCTTCTCGTGATCGTTGCGTGTGGGGTAGGAGTCTGCATCTTCCGCAGAGTAGAACCCACCTTGCGGCGCGGCGAGCGGTGAAGAGGCCAAGTAAGTGGAAATGTCGTAAACGGCACCTAGCATCTCTGGATCTTGCGTGATGAGGAAGGCATCGAGATAGACGTTGAGAAGTTGCGGTTGGTCGTAAAGCATCTTTTCGAAATGCGGTAGACTCCAGTCGGTCGTCACGGAGTATCGAGCAAAGCCGCATCCGATCTGGTCTCTGATTCCTCCTCTTGCCATCTTGCGCAACGTAGTTGTAGCCATGGCCAGCGCGCTGGCACAGTCCTCCTCTCCAACCACACCTTGCACCGCTTGCGGCATCTGACACAGCCGTAGCAAAAAGGCCAGATTCACTGGGGTCGGGAATTTTGGTGCCCTCGAGAAGCCTCCATTGACAGTGTCATACTTGCCGGCAAAGTGCTGGTAGGCGTCCTCCAACAGCTCGAGTTCCAGTCCGTCATTCTCCTCGCCTTTTCCGCCGAGTTGACGATGCGAATGAGTCCCTTCTTCCGCAAACTCGCGCAGCTGCCTGGTAATCTCCTTTGCACTCTCCAGACATCTCCGCTCTTGTTTCTGCCACACATCCCTCATCTTCTCTAGTATCTCCAAGAATCCAACCGTCTGCCCAACCGCCGTCATTGAGTTATTGGGTCCTGGCCAATAAGTCCCACCAAAAACAGGCTCCAAGTCAGGAGTCAGAAAGACATTCAGCGGCCAACCGCCCGACCCTGTGGTGGCCTGCACGTAGCTCATGTATATGCGGTCGATATCCGGCCTTTCCTCTCTGTCAAGTTTGATCGGGACAAAGGAATTATTGAGGATGTATGCGATTTCGTTCGAGAGGAAGGATTCGCGCTCCATGACATGACACCCTAAAAGCTGTCAGCAATCCACACTATCATGCAGACTGATGTTCACCCATAGGACAGAAAGCTTACAGTGGCACGCTGCGTAGCCAATACTCACGAAAAGTAACCTGTTGTGCTCCTTCGCGAGTGCTATGGCCTCAGGACCCCACATCTGCCATGCCACCGGATTGTCCCTATGTCCTCGCACCTGAAAGGACCCGTTGTATCAGCGTCACAAGTCCATAAGCTATTGAAGCCTTGGGCTTATCAAAACGAACTCACATACGGACTCCTGCTTTCTCCCAGCCGGTTTACCAAACTCAACTCTTGTCCAGCAGGCGCAGGCTTGTGTGCCGTGCCTGCCATCTTGGCAAGATCAGAGGCAAGAAGCTGGAAACTTTGAGAGTGTACCAAAGGCGAGCTCCGGCTCAAGGCCAGCAGACGTTGGCGCTCCCTTAAGTACAGCTGGATCGAAGCGATTCTCAGAGTTGGCCTGGATGCGAATTGTGCAAATATCTGTTTCGTATTGCTCTGTAAAGGACGAAGTAGAAATTGATACATGAACTGTCATATCGACGAGTATAAAAAGATGCGGTGGAAAGGGTCAAATTACCACTGTGAACTCAGCGTCAACATCACTCTGCAAAGGTTTATCTTCTAGAGCGAATAGGTACTGATAATACGTCGAGGTACCGACGTGGCGTTGCGGCGACCTAGAGAGTAGCCGGTGACGTCGTAGTGGGGAGCGACGTTACCTAGTCCATTCTATGTCAGGTACCTACGAAGTCAGGTACCTTAGGTACAGATATTATTGTGTACGAAGTACCTTTTGCGGGGCTAAGGCCGATAAGTACCTAAAGTACATACCTAACCTACCTTACCTTAGGTACCTTACTTACCTTATTCACGACCATACCTTATTATTGACATCACGGCAACAATTTCACAGATGGCGAGAAGTACCGTATGTGTAGTGAGCGCAAGTGCTCTTTCATCTCGATCAAGACCACGTACACGGGGTTTAGAAACGAATGATTTTCCGGAAATCGTAGAGAACTCGTCTGACCTGCCACGCAAAGTTGAATCCACAAAGAATCGAAATCCATACCCGTCCATCTCACCCACCATGTTCGCAAGACCCAGACCATTTGGCATCCTGTGAAGGATCAAAAGGAAAGATTCTACATCAAACCCACTGAGAGGACCGGGCTAAGAATGTAGCAAGAAACGCGTCGTTGAAAATGCCAAACACACGAGGTGTGAGACATACCCCATACATGCAGCCAGCAGGCCTTGGATGAACACTGACGGCCGTCTAGAAGGTCGATGTACCGGACATGAACCATCACAAGGTTAACTATGTCATCCAAGTAGTGCGATGAGGAAATCGGTGCTCAGAAGCTTGTACAATCGCCCGATGCCGGTGGCTCCGCTTATCAATATGCGGCATGCAGAGACTCGTGGCCCAGAGGGCGGCCGACGTTCGTGTATTGGCCCGAGTTGCCTGAACAAGCGCAGTCAGCATGTATTCCACAGCCATACAGAGAGGATCGGGCTTACCGGCAGGACTATAGTTGCAGACTGTATTCCAATTTTGGTCAGGATGATTTACCAAAATAGGTGATTCCGGTGTAACTGGCTCTGACACACCACCTGGGCAATATTGCGTGTAGCAGCCAAGTGATGTCGTCTCTTTCCAGACCATCTGCGAGAAATGACCCCAATTTGGGAAGTTAGCATCGGACGGCGATTCTTGACCGTACAAGTCCTGGTACAGTGGCATCTCGTCGTTGTACCATCTACCTGAGATAGCAGCACCAGTTGAGGTCGTATTCACATTGGCAAGAAGATTCTGGCCGTAACCACCAACACCGACATTGCTGAATAAAGTCAGTATCGAGGATCAAGACTGCTCGGGAGAAAAACTTGCGTGTCGTGCTTCATTACACATCTAGCTGCAAGCTCCTGCGCGGCCGAGGCGAGAGTCTCGTTCCACTGAAGCGGGTCCGCAGAATGGTTGGCACGGTGAATGTTGTGATAATAGAGAACATTGGACTGGAAATTATCACCAGCGGGCGCCTGTTGGACCGGGGCCGGTGCCGGAGCAGCCGCTGCACTCGAGCTTGGGGCTGCAGCTGGGGCCTCGGAGCTCGCGGGTGGAGGTGGAGGCGGAGCTGCAATGGTTGTAGTAGGAGCGGCCGGGGCGGGAGCCTCAGGAGTCGTTGAAGCAGCACTGCTTGAAACCGGGACTATCCTTCCGATCAGAAATAGCTTACTTTGGAGTGGAAAAGCGTACCGACCTTGATAGAATTGGGCACCAGGCGCGGTGGTGGTGGTAGCGGCGACCGCGGCCGCGGCAGCATCCTCAGTCACGTAGGCGACGACCGTGACGATGTCGTACTCGGTCACATAGTCACGCTTCCGGATGATTGGCGAGCTAAACGCGCCGGCGACGAAAAGAGCGGAGAGGAGTGTTGAGGAACGCATGGTGATAAGTTGCGAGTGATTCTTTGCGAGATTGGTACTTTTCTTGAGCTCGTCTGAGATCTCAGATCCCAGAGTTTACGAACGAGTGTATGAACAAAAGGAGTGATGTACGCGATGGCTATTAGAGAGAGACAACGGTCAGTGTACGCTTTAAAAGAGTGATATCGGTTGACAAGAGGGAGTGGAGTGAGGTGAGAAGATGCAAGTGAAGTGAAGGTAGGTGGGTGGGTGTACGATAAGGACTTACTAACGTGTTATGTTCCACAGGCAGTGAATGAGTGAGAGAATGATCTTAGGCCTGGCGTAACGTTCCACGTTCGACGGGTAATGAGTGAATGGCTGCTGTGCACACCTGAAAGAGTGAAAGTGTACAAGAAGCTTGAGAGAAAGGTGCGAGGGACGACTCTTTACCTTACTCTTTGTGTATTGTGGTAGCAAGAGGAGAGAAGGGGAAATGGAACAAAGGGGAGAAGGAGAAGAAGGTAGGTATAGCGATAAAATTGGTGGTAGCCAATCTAATGTAGTTTGATTACTCGCTTGAAACAAGGAGCGGCGCCCGGCAGCTTAAGGCAGTCCAGTACTGTACTGTAGGTAACTTAAGGTAGGTACTGTACCTGTTGTTGAGATTGAAAGAGATCTTGTCACCATCATGAATTTGATCGGGAACAGTCACTTATAGATATGCGCAGCTCTATCATTCTTGAAGCAGAGGATTCCCAACCCCATCTTGAAGCAAAGCGTGTTGAGCATTCCAAAGGTGACACCAGAACACGGAGCAATGAGTGGTGCGATTCTTCAGATGCGCCAAGCTTTTCCAGCCCCTGGCCAATACCCTAGGTAGTACCTGCAAGGTACATGTACATGGACACGTAGTCTGAAACTAGGAGATTACTCAGATATTCTCTGATTGGCTGAGCGCGACTTTGTACCTGACGCTAGGAAGCCCTGACATGGATGCTAGACAAACGTTACCAAGCCTGGACAGTACCAACCTACCCAGGATCCCGGGGTATTGGACTCGGATTAAGGTAGGTAACGACGACAGTTTTATCGCTGAATTCTGAGTGAAACGAATTAATTCATGCAACAGGCATATCTTTACCTGATGTCCGAATGGGAGTTGATGAATACTAGCGTGGGCCCTTCAATGCGGTTAAAACTTCGTACCTGGCTATAACTTATGACATTATTACCCCTGAAACCCAAGGTCGGTTTAGCCTGCTGAGTGAGATTTGGTTCACTGGTTGAGGCCCTAAATCTCATTTCCCCGGTGGTCTTTCCACGTTGCCAGGTAAAGGAATATTATTTGATTAATAATAAATATCGTTACTCTACCAAGGTATTATTGTTACCAGCGACAGGAAGCGCCGACGGGCGATTCCTTCATATCATTAATATGCGCAGGACCCTACCTACCTTAGAGTTACCAATCCTCACCGAATTAAACCTGGAAGCAAGGTGCACATACCATACGTACCTTAGCCTGCATAGACATGCCTGGTTCAATCGCAAACTGAAGCTAGCAAGCCAAAGGTGAGATTGAGTGGTTTGGAGCAGTTACGTTTTGTTTCGTCGCCACGGCAGAGTTACCTCAGATATCTTGATTGTCAATGCGACCCGTGTCGTGTAACCTCCGGTAAATGTGGGATGGGAGACGACTGGTTATGATGTGAACAAAAAATGTGATCGAAGGAGAAAGAATCGTTGTCGGACTCTAGATTGACATCTCGCATTCCATTGTCCCCGACGGCTGCCCGTCTTACAACTACGCAAAGCGATGCTCGGTTAGGGTCTGGTTGCGGCAAGAAAGGATTCCACATCCTAGTACTTCGTACAACAGACCGCCCCATCATGCCTGGTTACCGCTGAAAGCAAAGCTGGCACACTCGGCGATGAGGATTCTTCGTCGCATCATGCACGTCATGGTGGGTAGAGGTCGGCTCACCGCAGCCTTCGCTGGCATCATGTAAAGCGTGCGATGTACCGTAGGAGGTAGGTACAATGGGTAGGTGATGCGTGACCGTAAAGTATGACATCCCGGGCTTTGCAGGCTGCTGTTTAATTCATCAAAGCCCTCATTACAGAAGTGCCGAAACTGATATGTAACAATCCATGGAGCAGTGGATTGCTCTCCGAGGCGGGCGAAGGCACTTTCATGGGTATCTGCTTTGAACCTCGCAGTCTCCTCTAGAGCGTACATGATTTTGTTGCCGTCCAAACGGAGAAGTCGGAAGTCGAACCAGAACTCTTAATGTGATCTCCATAGCTCCACCAAAGTCCGGCACAACAGCAACTCTAGAAATTGCTGACGTCGAGTAAAAGTGTTCGTTACCTGTGGTCCACAGTGCCTTGCTTAACCGAATGTTCCCACTGCAAGCCACCAGATAACCAGATAAGGCCGTGCTACGAGACCGCGACTCCGAGACAATGGTCCCCGAAAATCAGTATGAAGCTCTCGTTAGTATGCAAAGAGCACGTAATCCTCGAAGTGTGATGCCGAAACTGTCACTACGGACAGCGACTCGCTCAATTCCCGATATAACACTTAAATCTTTCGGTGCAGTACCAAATATGACACCAAAATCGCGTCAACTTCTAAGCTCTCGACGAATCCGAGCGCAACAGGTGCGCTTTAGTCGCTCTAAAAAGGCAGCCCTTGTGAGCTCGCAGGAAAGGCCTATATTTGCTGGCCGCTTACCCCGCAAGAAGCCATTCGAAGCTCACCGCTAAACTTGTCCGCAAGTCATGTCTTGTGGTTGAGGTGTGGGTCGCAAAAGATAGTAGAAGGTATGGATCAGGGTGTCACCTTCCGAGTTGCTTGCGCAAGGGTCTGGAGATGCGCTTTGCCAAGCTGTGAGAAACGCAACTTGTTCTTTCTCTAAAGCGTTGTCCGTTGTCCCAATGCGAGCCCTCATCAGCAGCGGATCTGCCAATGCTGCCCAGGTCGTAGCTACCAAGGTGTATCAGGCCACAGCTTCTCCCCCGGGCAAGTATCAACGCAGAGTTCGACCTCGAACAGGCAGATACTGCGGCTGAATGTAACGCTCAAGACTCAGCTTCAATGGGCCAGTCAGCGATCTGAAGCCCGGACACACCTACGTGTGAGAGTAGGTTAAGGCAGAGTGACCTATCGTTCCTGGAAGTTGCCCTAAACCATATTCGTATGGATTCATACCATGAATCGACTGTTGTATTCTTGCTGCGGCACCTGATGGCAGCCCTATGTTCCCACCAGAAGTCTTTGCGGATTTTCGCTGCTCGCCACCTGGCAGCCTCTCTACAGTGCCGCTGAAAGTCTTCGTCAGGTTTTGTTGCTCGTCACCAGGCGACGTCTCTACGTCTGCTATTCTGGGACGCTTTTGCTTCGCCTTCTGATTTTCTAGAGCGTTACCCAGCTCTTGCCTTCTCTTGGAACGGGCTTCAGGATGTGTTGGGGTTAACGAAGTTAGTACTCTTAAGGTATCTTGGTGTAAGGGATCTCCAGTAGCTCCTTCGGCGCTCTGTGATAGATCATCACCTTGACGATGTTTAGAAGGTCGCCCAGGCCTGCAATTAATGTTACCGAAAGCTACTTCTGTGCACCGTGCTTGCTTACGACTTCAGGGGATATACGCATTTCAATATATCGAGTAAATCATTGCTGTGCGCACGTTCCTTCGCCCTGTTGTACGCCTGTCGCGCCGATTCAGGGTGGATCTGGAGGGCGGTTGAAATATCGACCCACGACTTATCGCCAATGTGCCTAGCAGCTACGACTGCTGCGATGATATGTACTGGTAACGGCTTGCCCATGGTTCCTGTCTCTAGGGCAGCTCCATCTTCACAAGAGATATATGTGGCGTTCGGATCGTGGAGAAAGCGGCTCAAGCGAGACGCTTAATCTTTACAACTGCACGCTTGTGTCGAGAGACCTCTTCTCCGGTTGCAATCCTCGACGTCTTTGGGCCCATTTCTATTCATTCTTTTCAGAGAGCATAGCAGCTGCTCTCCGCATTCGTTGTCCTTGGGGCCTGTGTTGCCCCTTTCGCGCTCTTAGATCGAGCCCTGCACCAGACTATCCTTTCGCCATGTCCACCACAGCTATCTCTCCCGCACAACGCAAGAATATTTTGAAGGTCCTATTCATATCATTACTACTTGACTTAGTATGCGATTTATCGATGACCAAAGATTACACCTGCTGACGGCGCATACCTTAGATATCGTTCACTTTCATACTCCCTCTGTTCCCAAAGCTACTCGAGTTCTATCGCAATCTTGAGGCACCTACCGAGAGCTCGAACTCCGTCCTCGACCGCGTCCTATCCGGGCTTAATGCATATAAGAACTCCTTTTCTCGCCCTATCAACGATCGTTATGACATTGTGCTTTTGGGCGGTGCACTCGGGTCTCTCTTCTCCTTCCTCCAAGCCCTGGCATCCCCTATTATCGGCACTCTCTCCGATAAGTATGGGCGTCGAACAGCTCTATTATGGTCAATGGCTGGTAACCTAGCCTCGGTGGCGCTTTGGGTAGCAGCAACAGACTTTCGTACTTTTCTGGCCAGTAGGATTGTTGGAGGCCTTAGTGAAGGCAATGTGCAGCTCGCCACTGCCATCGCAACAGATATCAGCGACGACAAGCAGCGCGGAGCAACGATGGCATTGATAGGCGCTTGCTTCTGCATTGCCTTTACATTTGGCCCAGCGCTTGGTGCCGCCTTGTCGACCGTTACCACTGTGGCCGCGAACCCTTTCGCAACCGCCGCAGGTTTTTCCCTCATCCTCATCATGGTCGAGACTATATACCTGTATTCTTACCTACCAGAAACGCTCCCGTCTTCTCGTGCGAAACCCACAGCGAACGCATCTTTATCGAAGAAAACCCCAGTTCCACCGCGACAATGCACGAATTCCCACCTCCTCCTCAACTTCACCCACTTCATATTCGTACTCTTCTTCTCTGGAATTGAGTTCTCCCTTTCCTTTATGACCTATGACCTTTTCGGCTACACTTCCTCCCAGAATGGTCGTCTTCTAGGCTTCATCGGCCTCATCGCCTCCATCCTCCAAGGCACGGTCACCCGCCGCTTGCATCCACTGAGAGTGGTGCAGCTAGGCGTCTCAGCTTGCGCTATGAGCTTCTTTCTCCTGGGACGAGTCAGCACGCAGACGGGCTTATACATCGCGGCCAGTATGCTGGCGGTCACCACGGCTACTGTGGTCACCGGCTTAAACAGTTTGAGCAGCTTTGAGGCTGGAGAAGGCGAGAGAGGCGAGAAATTGGGGAACCATAGGAGCTGGGGTACGTTTTCCTATCCCGGTCTTCATATATCCAAGATTACCCACTGATTTTGGCGCTATAGGTCAAGTCGGAAGGTCATTGGGTCCATTGATATTTTGCTCGTTGTATTGGTGGGCAGGCAGGGATGTCGCATACGCCATTGGAGGCGTGGGCATGGTCGGCGTTTGTGCAGTTGTCTTTGGGGCCCTAAAAGCTCCTGTGAGCTCCCTCGCCACGAAAGCGAAGCCATCATGAGCTTTGTCACCTAATTTCTAAATGATCTAATCATCCACCCTCTACGTCTATCACGAGTATTCGTTGTTACAGCAAGCTGACCTTGACTATGCCTATTCAGATTAGGATTTGAGAGTGAATAAGAGTGCTCGTTCAGACTATTATTGAACGTCTCTAAGGCTATAAACAAACTACCGCTTTTGGATGATGTGCATCAATCTTCGTCGAACATCGGTTAAGCTGCTTAACCAGTCTCATTTACTCGGTAAACAAAGCCCTGGGGCTCTTTGAGTGATATCGCGGCCATATGAACTTGCGACCTCAATGTGATCTTTCAGTCGCGACAGAAATAACATCGGAACATAAGGTAGGGCAAGCCTACAGTAGAGGTCCCCGACGCGGAACATCCCGCTCCTCCACCAATACCCAAACAATACCCAAACACCCCTCGACCAGTTTCACACCACCATCCACCACTACCCCACGATGGCCTCGCAAAAACTATACCCCCGGCCGACCCTAAAGCGCATCATGCGCGCCCACACGAAGATGAACGTCGGAAAGAACGTAGACATTCTGGTCCGTCCTCTCTTCCCCCATCTCCGTGCACGACAATCGGGAACAAGAGATGGACAGGAGGCATCCAGGCTAACAAGGAGGGGTAGATTTTCTTAGATTATATCCTCTTCCTACGCGAGTACGGTTCTCCCTCTGCTGTCGCGTACTGGCTCGATCCGTCCCCGGCAGTCGGCGCCTCCTTCTCAGCCGGGAGCGGATGGGATATGCGGTCTGTGGGACAGGCGACTGACGCGCGCTGTGGGTAGTTTGATGCGCGAGGCAACGATTTACGAGAAAACGCGCAGTGGGCGGGGAAAGGGCGGGAAAGCTGGGAGTGGCATCACGGGAAGGGGCGTGAGAAGGGTCGTTGAGGTTCGTGTTCTTGTATTTTCTTCTCTTTGCACGGTTGCTCGTGGTGAAGCTTGAGGATGAGGAAGGGAGGAAGGGGAATGTAGTAGTTGGGATACTGATGGAAGGTATAGGGTAGTTTGAGGAAATTCAAGGGTTGAGTTGCAGGAGCAGGGCAGACGTGGTGGGTGAGTGGACTGGAGGCGTTATAGGAAAGGAGATGGATGCCCTGATGTGGTACTGGGGATTTTGGTGGCATTCTCTGGCCTGGAGTTCTAGGTTGAGATACCCGATATATGGTCTGTCAGAGAAAGGAGTAGGAATCCTCGGCCTCTTCCAGATTGCAATACGTCGTCTTCCGAGTACAGTCAATAACTTATGCTGCAACACATGGTACGCATTTGGGTGCCCTCCAGGATGGTCGGTCAAGTCAAAGCAATACCTGCTTACAGCTGGACTGGCCATGGCCATGGATAATTCCGTCTATAGATATCCCAATCGTGATCGTGGACAGTACGTCTCTGCTTCGCGCCGTAACTGGACCCGCCAAATAGACATACCAGGGAGGAGGCTGAGAGCTGGGAACCCTGAAACCGATGCCAAGCCAAGGTACTCAGCCTTCGAATGGACAAGGTGTGTATATCAAAGTGGCGATCAGGTTAGGATGTGGAAACTCCAGACATATGCACCTCGCGCACACAAGGGTGAGGAAATTTGGCACAACATTCGGGGAGTTAAATACTTCGTCCAACCATTGCTTTAACCCATTCATCCACTTGGGGTAAGAAGATAGGATGTTGGTTCTCTGACCGCAGGGGTGTCATGGATCAATAGCACCAATTTTCCACTTCATCGACACTAGCAAAACAGCAAGAAATCAAAAGTCAGAGAAGGAAGACAAACGTGGCAGCCACCCATCTAGGTATCCACCGATTCAAGAGCGCTCTGGGCGGCCTTCGCCCTATTTGTCTGCGGGTTTACGTCCATAAATGAAATGGCTAGGTACAGACAATCAGAATAACCTCATCCATAGGAAGCGGCAAACTCACATCTTGCAATAGATATGGATGCGTGGGTCCTTCAGCTCCTTCCGAACTCCCGTCAGAAGCACTTGTACCTGCTCGGGCGTCCAACCGAGAACCCTAGTGAACAGAGCTAAACCGTACGGTTCTAGGCTGTCCAATGTTGCGATCTGTTGATATCTCCCGAGTTCCTTAAGCTTCTTATTCTTGGCCCAGGGGCTCAGAGGGACCTATTGGCACATGAGAAGCTGAATTTGACAAGGAGCTAGAACAGGGCAATGCCGCGCAGAGACCTTATAAATATCACTCGTGACGTCCTCAAACCCCGCGTTCTTCATCTTTCCTTCTAGCAGCTGCACACTATTCATCTTCTTCCCAAATTTCTCGGATGCTTCATCCAATGTCTCTTGATATTTTACACAGTTGGTGGCAAGAGTCTCCAGGGTCCCATCGTCGCTGTGAAACCACACCTCATACTCTTGTGATTCCATCCAGCCGCCTGGTTGGAGGTGACGAAGGGCTTGACCGTAGAGTTTATCCCAGTCGCCAATGGAGCCGCAAAGGCTGCGGCCGTGGATGTAGTCGAAACGTGCGTTATAAGACCAATCGAACTCGGCATCGTCGACTTCGAACTTGACATTAGGGGGCACCCTGATATACCCGTTAGGTTCATACCTTGGAGATCATCCAAACGACTGTTTGAACTCACCAGGTGGGCTGTATGGGGGACAAGTCCATGCCGGTGACTTGAGAACTTGGGTGCTCGCTGATTGGGACGCCGGCTTAGCTGTTGGAAATCTCAATAGGGGGAGACCACTGAGGGACTGACTCGCCGAACTCTATCGCCCAGATGCCAGTACCTGAAGGAGAATCAGACAAGAGTGAACGCCAACAAAGTCCCAGCTTGAATACCGGTGCCAATGTCCAGAACTCTTTGTGGACTGCCGCCGATTGGGGCGCGGCCGAGGCTACCATCCACGACTAGGCGATGGATATGATGAACCTAATTCAATTGGCAAAGCATTGACTTGATGTTCAACATTGACGTACCAGATCTAGACGTTCCTGTTCTTGCTCGTCATTGGGCTTTGACAATCAGCAAGCCATCTTCACCAGATTTGTTCGTGATGCAGTGAGTTTACCATCACGTATACTCCCTCGCGATAGCTGTGGTAACGTCGTCCATTCTAGGGTACCAGAAAGCTTAGCAACCTGCATTATCAAATGTTGAACGCCGACGTAGTACGATCGTACTTCATATCTGCAAAGAGTCAGACTCGTTGTGGCACAAGAAGGACAAAAAGTGTTTTACTTGTAGTTCCTCACGCTCGAAGCAATCGAGGTCGTGTAACTCTCGTCCCTGGAGAGGTTACCGTCATGATCTGAAGCTTGCAGAGTTCATACCGCCGTACGAGTCGCCACCAAACGCAGAGTCATTATCGGCTACAGAGATCTGGGGTTCCTAGAAGGGGCCACATCAGGAATTTGAGAGCCTCTTAATTGACTGGACCCACTTACGTCTGCGATCAGAGGGGCATTGGGATCCGGTGCAGGAGCTTGCCTTGTGGGAAGTACGGCAGCCATAGCTATCGGCTATTGATTCGTCTTTCCGGGGCAATTTTCTTCACAAGAAAGAGGGATGGCTCGTCAAATTATGAGGCAGAATGGCGTTTTATATTTGTTTTTGGCAGTCTCAAATACTGGTACTGCATCTGCGACGAGAAGCAGGACCCCTCTTCTTGTGGGCTGATCGTTCATGTACCTCGCCGCAGGACAGCTTATAGTAGGTTAGTGGCGCGAACGTGGTCATAATAACAGGAAGAGGCCACAGAACAAGAGAGGCGGGCCTCACTACTGCAACATCGAGGCAGGGCTTTCGCCCTCCATCTCATTGACCTAAGTTAAGTGGAGTCCCGGTTCTCCGTTGGGTACCCGTACTATAAACCCTGCCGACGGGCTTGCGTAGCTGCCGATGCCGCCGCCCACTGCTATTTTCTCGAACAAGCCATTGAACGCTTATACATGGGCCTAACAATGCACGCGCTCGTGTGGGAGCAACCTATCGTTCGTCGTCATTGTAGCTCCGCGCAGTAGTGTCAATCGCTTCTAACTCGTGAGTGACGCCTCATGCAGCAAAGTTTCTCCTATCATCATCACCAGTCGCCGACACCAGTCGTGATTACATTGTCCATGCATCATGATGCACCTTAAGACCGCGCTCCTCGATCCATGTATTCGCCCCTCCACTCATGACAGACCTGCTTCACATCGTCCCCTCATTCCCCACAAAGTCATACACCCACCTCTTGCCCTCTCTCGAGAAAAGTCTCATCACCACGACCGATCTGCTCAGCCTCGATGCATTGGAGATAGCTAAGCGAGCTCAGCTTCCGCTCCTGGACGTCCGTAGACTGGCGAACCATGTCTTGAAAGAATTACAAGGTGAGTTAGGGCTCGGTGAAGTGAACCGAGAGGATGCCGGAGCTGGTAGAGGTCAGATCAGAGAGAAGGAGGCGCGGGGCCGGTTGAGACAGTCCGGCCGCGAGGTTATTGAGCGATGGAAGACCGTCAGCACTCTCAATGAAGAATTTGACGCCGCTCTCGGTGGGGGCGTTCCGACTGGTTATATTACGGAGATTACTGGAGAGAGGTAATACCATTTGCTTTGGATCTTTTCCTATACAATCGGCAGACGACACGTCTGACGAGATTCGTCCTCAGTGGCACAGGCAAAACTCAGTTCCTACTCACCCTCCTCCTCACCGCGCAACTCCCCCCTCCGCACGGCCTATCCCGACCCACTCTCTACATTTCCACCGAATCTGCACTCTCCACACAGCGCCTTTCCCAACTCCTCACCACGCAGCCGCTCCTCTCCGCCCTCCCTCTGTCAGCGCGACCCACGCTCGACCGCGTCCTTAGCATCCAGACGCCCGATCTTGAAACCCAAGACCACATCCTAACCTACCAGGTCCCCGTTGCAATAGCCCGGCACAATGTCGGCCTTGTGGTCCTCGACTCCGTGGCCGCAAATTATCGCGCAGAGTTCTCCAACTACAACGGCCAACCGGGTAGAGATAGGGGTAGGGGTAGGGGCCTCGCGATGGCCCAGCGCTCCGCCGAGCTCGTCCGCCTCGGCCAACTCCTCCGCGACCTGGCCCGAACGCACGACGTCGCCGTCGTAGTCGCGAACCAGGTCACTGATCGATTCGCCCCTGTCCCGCCGCAAGGTCCCCCGTCAGGACCGTTGTCGCACCACATGCCGTCCTCTCTGCCTCCGCCCCCATCGAGCTCCTCAGCCGCACCACCTTCGTCCTCACCCAATGGACCGACGTCCAACCATCACAACCGCACTTCTACCCCTACACTAACACTAACATCAACACGAAACGTCAATGCGAACGGAAACGCGAACCTGTTAACGCTCGACTACCAACAACGCTTCTTCACCGGGTGGGGCGACATCCCCCTCCCTTCAACCTCCACATCCTTCGAATTCGCAGACGCAAACCTAAAAACCCCAGCCCTGGGCTTATCTTGGACGAACCAAATCACGTGCCGGATCGCGCTTGTCAAGGAACCGACCTACAGTGAGCTCTCCACCTACGCCTCTACACTTACGACTCACGCCTCGATTGCATCATCAGATCAGCGACAGGGACAAAGACAACGAACGGATGAAAACGCCGCCATCTGGAGACGCTACATGAAAGTTGTGTTCGCGCCTTGGGTCCGTGGCACGGAGGGTGTGGAAGGGAAAGGGGTTGAGTTTGAGATTACGGCCGCGGGGATGAGGACTTTAAGGGGTGGAAACGGTGATGGGGATGAGGATGAAGTTGCAGAGGAGGCAGATGGAAGCCGGGAAGATGGGTGAGGGGTTTATTGATGGGATTAGATGGAATGACAGGAGGGATCTCTGTCAATTACGGCACGGCTTTTGTTCTTAGTTGTTCGGTCTACAATGGTCGTGGAGCGATGGACAAAGTTGGCTCTAAGTAGAGTGGGTTGGAATGATATGTCTATCTCGTTCGTTGGGACTTTGTGATGTACGAGTCACTTGTACTGTGAGATGAGTACCCGTCACCATGCCCTCAATCCGGTCATGCAGAGAGTTCGCCCCGCTTCATCTCGGCCCATCCAATACTACTCAATGAGCAGAGTCATCAACCTCTGCATCCAACATCCCTATCATTCTATCTATCTTCGCTTGACCTATAGACTGAATATATCTCGCAGATCAAGCTGAGATCTATTTGGGAGCGCACAAACTACGAGGTTCATCTCGTGCAGCATGAAAAAATTCACTCAGTGAATAGCTATCTTTCAATTGAAGACAAACATAAGTGCTTTAGGTAGGATGTGAAGGCTCATACGCCACATGTGGTTACAGTGCCGGTGGTAATTCTGGTCCGCGCCGAACACTCACAAAAAAAAAAAAGACCATTTTTTTTGAAAGCTCAAAATCCTTAAAACACATAAATACTGTAATTACTTCACAACCACAGTGTATACAGACATTCTGAGTATGCAGAATGATGAATTATATAAAGTTTTAATAGTTGTGAAAGTTCTGAGTCAATTAA
>JAABUJ010000246.1_pt1:0-37500 | contig 118548 bp, 106 predicted proteins | sample 5559131 | NCBI WGS metagenome assembly JAABUJ01 (sample SAMN10711875, study PRJNA513366) | rock metagenome | isolation source: Antarctica rocks | place: Antarctica: Victoria Land, Mt New Zealand nord | collected 2016-01-07
CTTTGGTGAACACCTTTGGTGAACACCTTTGGTGAACACCTTTGGTGAACACCTTTGGTGAACACCTTTGGTGAACACCTTTGGTGAACACCTTTGGTGAACACCTTTGGTGAACACCTTTGGTGAAGACGCGTGCTGGTGCCAAAGGTGAGGAGTTGAGCAGGGGACTACGATCGCATCAGCTTCCTCTTCCCCTTCTTTTTTGGGAATGTAGATGGAAATGGTAAAGGTAATGCGAGGTGGAATAAAGGTATCGAATTACCTTTACCCTTTGGGCAAAGATGATGCAAATCGAAGGGAGGGAAGCATCCCCTCAAAGGGAAGGGGAAAGGGGGCAGGATGAAATTCCTGATTGGTTTTAAGGCCCGTCCCTGCTGGGATGAAATCTCCCACGATGACATGCTCTTTAAGACCGCGTAAATAATCGATTTTTCCACACGCCATATATCGAGTTAAGACGCGAGTCGTCTCCTGAAAACTCGCAGCCGACAGAAAGCTTTCGGAGTCGAGGGCGGTTCGGGTGATGCCACAAAGAACTGGTCGATAGACAGCCTTCTCCGCCGCGCGAGGAAGGGATCGATTAATTTTTGCCACCACGTCTACAGCGACGTACTCTCCCCGAAAAAGGCCGCTTCGACCAGGCGTCGTGATCGCGACCTTCGAGGTCATCTGTCGGATTATGATCTCAAGATGTTTGTCGGCTATGACGACACCTTGGGAAAGGTAGACCTTTAAAATCCCTTCCACCAACATCTCTTGAATGGCGTCCATACTTCGTTTCACTGCTTCTCCCAGGGGGAGGTATGCGCCATACGTTTGAAAAAGGAGTTTCAACCGCTCCTGAACACCATTTTTGATGGGCTGGCCATCCTTTTCATGGGCGGCCTCAAAAAGTTGTTCAATCTTTGGAATTCCTTGAACAATGTCATCGATCATCAATTGGCGATACGGTAATTCGACAAGGGGGGTGCTTCCATCGATCCATTCCCCTTCGGCCACAAAGAACTGGGACCGTGCATAGGCGAGAATCGTTTCCGTTCGGCGCATCGTCACCGCGCCTCGCTCGATTCGTATCACCTGTCCCGGCATCGGGGTTGCTACGCTGGAAGCGAGGCGTTGTCCGGCATGAAGAAATTGCCCCACCGAGACGAATGGCCTTTCTTCTCCCGTCGAGAAGCTTATTTGATCTCCCGCCAAGAGGATCGCGCCGGAGGTCGCCTCTGCCTTCTTCCCCCTTGGCCGTTCCATCTCACCCTGAAATGCCCTTCGAGTCGACCGCCTCCTCTCCTCCCCCCCACGGCACCCCAGCTCCGGCGTTTCCCATGTGATGCCGGAGAGTTGAGGATACCCTCTTTGTAAGAGGAAGGGTCTCAATTTTTCTCCATAGAAGAGCTGCGTAAGCAAGGAACGATGATCCACCAAATGGCCCCCCCATCCATGAAGGTGGTGGATTGTCGCCATCGTTACCCGAATTCGATCTCCTTCCCGTTCACCATCTTTTTGTCGAAGAAAGTTGGATTGAATCAACTGATCAATGCGTCGTCCGCCCATCGGGAGAAGTTGTGCGGGAGTGCGCATCGCTTCGGTTTGCGAACCATCGGCGTCGCTGCTCGCATCATTAAAAGTGATGCGAGGGGGCGTCAGTCGTGGAAGCGAAGGGTGGCCCTCCTTCAACCGATCTCTCACCCCTGCGGGGTCGGCCAGGGGAAACCTGTTTCCAGCGAGAATCCAGATCGCCCTCAATCTTGCACCTCTTTTCCTTTTTGCCTTCTCCTTTTTCCACCGGGTCAAGGCGACCTGTCCTGCAGATCGTGCAAACACAATTCGCGTGTCTTGGACCGTGTCATCCATTTCGGATTCCATGGTAGGAGACTGCGCGATCACCTCCCCCTCAAAAACGTGTTGACCCTGTCGAACGTAAAGGATGGTCGTCGCTTCAAGCCGAAGGCTGCTGGTTTTGGGTAAGCTGAAGACTCCATCGTGGAGCCGTGGAGACTCGGTGCCCTCAATGATGCATTCCCCCTCAACTTTAATCAGAAAGGCGACCCGTCCGTGGGAGGTTCGAATCAGAAGGCCTTGCAACGGGCTTGGAAAGCGGACGACCCCAGAATGAGGTGCTCGCATTTCATCCACAAGTTCCCCCGAAAACACCCCTCCAGTATGAAACGTTCGCATTGTGAGCTGCGTTCCTGGCTCGCCGATCGATTGCGCCGCAATAATGCCCACCGCATGGCCGACGGTGACGAGCTTTCGTTTGCTCAGGTTCCAGCCGTAACATAGTTGACACACCCCACCCGGCAGTCTGCATTTCAATGGTGAACGAACCAGCACCTGATGACGTTGGGACGCCAATTGGTCAGCCAGAGTGTCAGAGATGATCTGATTTCGTCTTCCCAGAAGAAGATCGCCATTCAGCTCCGTCGACTCGGGGTACAGCGGAACGTCGGCTGCAAGCACACGACCGAGGAGCCGATCATGCAATGGAACTCCCTTCTTCTTTGTCGACGTAAGCTCCTTGAGAAGGATGCCTTGGCGTGTTCCGCATGTCTCACCTTTTACGACGACGTGGTGGGCGACGTCCACCAACCGTCTTGTCAGATAGCCGGCATCGGCAGTGCGAAGGGCGGTGTCGACCAACCCCTTTCGAGCTCCATAGCACGAAATCATGTATTCCGTCAGCGTTAACCCTTCCCGGAAGGAGCTTCGAATCGGAAAGCCGACGATCCGTCCCTCTGGGTCCGCCATGAGGCCTCGCATGGCCGTCAATTGGCGAACTTGGGAGATGTTACCTCGAGCTCCTGAAAAGGCCATCATATAGACTGGGTTAAGCACGTCGGTGGCCCGAAAGTGGTCAACAACATCCTCGCGTAGTCTCTCGCTGGTTCGATGCCACGTATCGATCACCTGTTGAGACCATTCAACGGCGGTGACACCCCCCTCTTGGCAACGTCGCTCCGTCAAGCGAAGCTGGTATTCAGCCTGCGCAACAAGTCGTGGTTTCTGGGGAGGGCGTTGGATATCATCCAACCCGATTGAGATGCCCGCCTGCGTCGCAAAGCGAAACCCATCCTCCTTCATTCGCCCGGCGATGTCGGCGGTGGCAGCTCCTCCATAATATGAGTATGACCAAAGAAGAAAGGCCTTTAGCCTTGTCTTTTCGAAGCATTGATTAAAGAAAAAGTCGGGCGGCATCATCGCATCTCTCGTCTACTGATCGGACATTTTTTTATGAAAGTATCAAAACTTCACCCTACTTTTCGCGACAAACATACCACTACCACTACCCTACGGTATAACGACTCCGTACCATTTCGTACCGCCTGGAACACCATTCAAGGTCTTACCGTCGATGTACCCGATCTTGACACCTCTGCCAGTTTTAAATACCGCATCTCCAAAGCCACTAAAGACCCGCGACGAAAGCTTACCCCACTTTTCGGATGAGCCACGTACATACCAGACCTTCTACAAACCTATTCTTAGACGGGACCAATTAACCAGTTACCTATGAATCAAAAACCCCCATTAACTCCCCCAGATCCACCAGACGGGATACCCATCCACTTACGCTTAGCGCCCACCTCGCACCAAGCCTTTCTCGACCGATGGATTATTCAGTCCATCCAGATCGATCCACACACCAGTACTCGACTTAACGGAGAGAACTCCCTTTATCAGACTTACCAGGACGCTTGCCGCCAACGAGAGGCACCTCCACTCTCTGTTCGATACTTTACCAGACGACTTGAAGTACTCCTTGAATTCCATTTCCACATAGCCACCACCAAAACCAGGGATTACAAGGGAACCTTCTTTCTCGGGCTTAAACTTAACCCTGTTCAGACCACCCAAAGCCGACAAAACGGCCTTATTGCCTCTACAACCGCACCTACAGGGGCAGCAGGATAGTATTCACAGCCATTACCTCCATCTCCGCTCTACGGGCCAATTAGAGGCCTCTACGAGACAACCAATAGACTCTTACCGTATCAAAGCAGCAACCAACAGGCTACCCTTCCGCTAACTGGACCATCACATGTCTTCGGCATCTCCCATTTCCTTTGCGCGAGAGCGTTAAGGGACAAGACTACCCGGGTTCTAAGCCCCTATGATGGCCTTCACCATACGCTCTCAGCCTTAAAGCCCAATCACTACACGTCTTAACCCGGCTAAGCCCGGCTTATCCCAACCGGACATATACCGACACCCCCTTTTTGGCCCAATGGCCCCACGTGGCCCCAGCGACTTGGAAATCTTAGATTGGCGCGCCACGCAAAGATATAGCAAGCCTTTTATTCACGCTCTAAGGACCGTTTGGTCCCAATGGCCCCAATGGCCCCAACATATCAAAAGAATGAACATGGAGGCAATATGTCTATCCCGGAGCCCTCTTTCATTTACATAGGACCCCATTGTATGCCCCTTCAAGGCTCTTTAGACCTCCCTACAAACGAGCAGGAGGCGAAGAAGGCGGAGAAGGCGGCGAAAGTAAAGCAGGTTTCAACATCTTTTCGAATCAGCGCACGAAAACTGTTTCTCACGTATTCTCAAGTCCCGCAGGCAATGACACACCAAGAGGTGCTTGAGAGTTTGAAAAAGGTTGTTGACTTCGGCGATTACGCCATAGGCAGGGAAAAACACGCCATCAGCCAAGCTGTCAGCCAAACTGAAGGGCAAGACCAGTATCACTATCACGTCTTACTAACTGCCAGAACTAAATTCAACATAAAAACCCCTACCCTACTCGACCTGAGGTATAAAGAAATTACGCTTCATGGTAAGTACGAGGCGGTTAAATCTTTTAAAAAAGGCGTTGAATACGTTTGCAAAGATAAGAATTACCAAACTAACATTTAAACAATACCCTCTCGCTTCAGTGAAGCGAGAGGACCTCCTTCCATCACCTTTTCCATCCCCAAAGAGGAAAAGGAAAGGGATGGGGATGAAGAGGGGGATAAGGGTGGGAAAGGTGATGCGGATCATCCCCTCCGTCTCCCTGGTTGGATGATGTCATGCATCGCGATTCGTCCAGCCGTCGTGCGAATGTAGCGACCCACTAGCCTGCTTCGCCCTCTCCTCGTGCTTGTCATTTGTTGCACCTCAGAGCGAATAGAAAGCTGCCTTCCATCGACATGGATGCGAACTTCAAGGGGTTCCTCCGAATTGGTTTGACTTTCAAATTTGCCCGCAAATCGAACCCAGAGGGGAGTATGCAGCGCGATGTGGCCAGCTGTATGGGCCCCCAACGCATCTTGCAAGTTGGCAAAGTAAAGCCCCTTCCTCATCCCCATCGCCAAAGGGGAAGGTGATGGCTTCAGCTTCGGTGATTCTGCGTGCTTGGGAGAAACCGACGCAGCAAGGTTTTGAAAAGCCATCTTTTCATCCAAGCTCGTGATGTAGTAACATCCCAGTACCATATCTTGGGTCGGGACGACGATGGGCTGACCTGTGGCGGGCGACAGAAGATTATTGACCGACCAAAGTAACCTCCACGCTTCGGCTCGGGCCTGAAAAGAGAGAGGAATATGGACACCCATCTGGTCGCCATCGAAGTCGGCGTTGAAGCCAGTGCAGACGAGGGGGTGAAGATGGATGGCACGACCTTGAACCAGCATCGGTTGAAAGGCTTGTATTCCGAGTCGATGCAAGGTTGGTGCTCGATTAAGAAGGACGGGGTGGTGTCCAATCACCTGCTCCAATATTTTCCAAATAACCTGTCGATGTTGATCGATGTATCGCTTGGCGGTGGCGACGTTGGTAGCACGTCGATGGACTTGAAGGTACCGAATTAAGAAGGGATGAAACAACTCGATGGCCATTTCTCTGGGTAAACCACATTGATGCAGGTGGAGCGTTGGTCCGACGATGATGACTGATCGGCCTGAATAGTCGACCCGCTTCCCGAGAAGGTGGTGCCGGAACCGACCCTTCTTTCCTTTCAACGAAGCGGATATCGACTTCAATGGCTGACCCGTTGTGTGATCGAGGACCGCCTTGCCACCTCCCTTCCCATTCTCTATCAGCGCATCGACTGCCTCCTGAAGAGACCTCTTTGCAAGGGAGATCGTGTTTGGATTGACGATCGACAGCCTCCGAAGCCCTCTATTGGCGTATAAAATTCGTTGATACAGCCTATTCAGATCAGAGGCGGCAATGACTCCGTCGGGAGTCCGGATGATGGGTCGTAGGTCAGGGGGAAGAACGGGGAGATTTGATAATACCATCCACTCCGGTCTCCGACGACTCGCCAGGAAGGAGTGTACCACCTTGATGCGACGAATCACCAATTCTCGCTCTCGTTTCACATTTTTCACCACCCTCTTCATTTTTTGTCGTCTTCTGTCTAAGTCAAAAAGAAGGCGCTCTAAGTCGAGAAGACGATGTTTCAGATTTCGTCTCAAGACGGTCAAATCGACCTTTCGTAGAAGATGTTGAATCGCTTCTCCCCCGGTCTGGCGGAGCACCTCTTGCGCCGATTCTTCACGATTCATCGGATGAATTGCGAGGAGGTTGGAAAAAGTATTTTTTAACCAGAGGGGGCTACGCGTTGTTTGGTGAAGCGACGCCGTGGGCGACGCCATCAGCGAAGCTGAAGCCATACCCTTTCCCATCTCCATCCCCATCTCCATTTCCAAAGGGGAAGGGGGAAAAGAAGGGGAAAGGGAAGGCTTGGCGCGACGATGGTGGAGCAGCGGCCTATCTTCTCGGGTGGCCGGCTCCACCAAAAAGGCACGAAATGCTCCCCTGTAGGTGTGGGAACAAGTCACAATGGGGCGGCAAGGAAAAGTCTGGCATTGAAAATATCTGCCTCCTTTTCGAACCCTCCTTGCTTGGCGTCGCTTCACCCAGGGGCCTCCTTTCAATAAAGACGAGAATTTTTTCTTTTCGCTCCACTCTTCGGTAAAAAGCGTGGTAGAGAATGAAACGTCGCGCCTTTTTTTCTCCTCCCCATCCCTATCCCCATCCCCATCGGGGAAGAGGAAGGGGAACAGTGAAGCTGAAGCTTTCACCTTTGGTGATGAGGATACCGAAGCTGTTCTACGAAGGGGATGGGAAGGGGAGCGTCGTCGTAAAAGTTGGATAGGCTCTTCTGCTCCATCGACCGGTTGAAGGAGAAAGGTATTACATTTTACGAGCCTCTCCAGCCAGCTTCGCCGTGCTATTCCGACCAGATCGGTGATATGGCTGGAGCGACCTCGCCAATGCCACAGGTGGGCCACACCGGAAAAAAGCTCGATGTATCCCAATCGACTTCGACGTACCCATGAGGATGTTGGTTCTACCTCACATAGGGGACAGACGCGTAACACCTTCCACTTGGGGGGGAAGAAAGACGGCGAAGAGGATGGGGGGATCAACGGGGGTGACGACCACCGCCGACCACATCCACACCGATGGCTGGAAACTGGACCAAAAATTCGCTCACAAAATAATCCATCTCTGATCGGCCGATGCGTTTTATATTCTACTGTGTCCGGATTCTCGACCTTTCCCACCACACTTTCTGTCGAGAGCATCCGCTCCGCCCAGCCCCGAATCTGCTCCGGTGAGGCAATTCCAATTTCAATGCGGTCGAGTCTTGTCCACCCCGTCTCGCTTCCTTGGGCCATCGACGGGTCCTTCGACTCAAGGGGGGGAAAGAGGCTCGACCCTCGCCATTCAGGGGGCAGAGTCGGCTTCAGCTTTACCATCGCATCACCTTTGCCCTTTCCCTTCCCTTTCCCCTTCCCCTTTGGGGATGGGGATCGGGATGGGAAAGGGGATGGGGAAGGTGATGGCTTCAACTTCGCTGTTCCCTTTCCCCTTCCTCTTTGGGGATGGGGATGAAATGGAGGATCGAAAAATGGCGTTTTTCCCTTCAGCTGCTTTAGCATACCCTTCGAGAAAGGGTACCCCGGCTTCGCCTTGGACCCTGCCTTGGGCAGTATCAAAGGTACGGCCTTTGGTGAAGAGGAGCCGACCTCTTCCTTCTTCGATCGATCTCTTAAGTCGGGTCGAGGGAAGGGGGGTTTCATGGAGGGCATCTTCTCATGCTGCCTTGACAATGCGGTGTCTGGCGATTCGCTCATCGATTTTTTTCCTCACATTCTTCTACTTTAATCTTCTCAAAAAAACTTCTCAACAAATTTTTTTTTGAGAAGTCCAGTTCTGGAAGACAACCACGCCTTTTTACCCTTGTCACCTTCAGAATCTGACTCTCGCATCGTATTTACCTTGGGTAAAGGTGATGCGACACTTCCTATCTCGTCATTTATCGAGATATAGAGCTGGAGGCGACTACTGACCGCCCTTCTTTATATTCTTTGGAAATGACCTCTCAAAGAAGGAATCTCCTCTTTGAAGAGTGTAGTCATCAACCCTGTTTTCTTGAGCCTCTCCACCGTGGAAGTCAAACTCGATATCTCTTTTTAGATTTTCTGCATTTTTTGGGGGCGAATTCTTCCCCTCTTCTGCTTTGTAAGTGGGGAAGGGGCAATTTGGCCGTCTTGAGGCGGCCTCGAGCCAACGAGACCAACGTCGAAGCAAAGAGATTGTAATTCACGCAGGAGGATAAGAAACCCTCCCGATCTTCCCACCGGAAGCTCCTTTCGGTCCTTCCATGCACGATCTTGGACGATCCACTGCCATGCGCTTCTTCGATTTTGAAGATCGTCGGACTTTGTCGTCAAGATTTCTTGGAGCGTGTAGGCTGCCCCATATCCTTCAACGGCCCAGACCTCCATTTCACCCAATCGCTGTCCCCCACCCTTCGATCTCCCACGGACCGGTTGTTGCGTAATTAGGCTGTAAGGCCCCCTTGCTCGAGCGTGAATTTTTTCATCGACCAGATGAATCAACTTCAGCATGTAGGCCCTTCCAACGGTGACCGGTTGATGGAACGCCTCCCCTGAACGGCCATCGAAGATCCTGCTTTTTCCAGGAAAATCTGGACAAAAAAGCCAGTCGTGGCCAGTTCGGAGTCGTGCTTGGTAGAGCTTGAGATAAACTAAACTTCGAGACGCCTCCGCCCCATACATCTCATCGAAGGGGGTGATTGTAAATCGCTGCCTTAAAAAACCTCCTGCGAGGCCGAGCAGTGATTCAAAGACTTGACCAACATTCATTCGGGAGGGGACACCGAGCGGATTGAGCACCATGTCGACGGTCGTACCGTCGGGGAGGTATGGCATATCTTGACGAGGAAGAATCGTAGAGACTATCCCTTTATTTCCATGTCGTCCCGCCACCTTATCCCCCACCTGAATCTTTTTTCTTTCCACGAGATAAAGTCGAACCGAAACCAACTTCTTGGGCCCCCTTGGCGGCCCCTCAAACTCTTTTTCAACCTCGATGATTCGACCCTCGATCCACTTGCCGACGCGGAGGGAAATATCCCGAGTCGTTGGAGGTTTCTTTCGAAGGATCTCATACGCCAATCGCTGGTAGCCGGACAAGCGTCGTTTTTCGATATCGACCACTCGGCTTACCAAAAGATCGCCCGTCTCGACCCATCTTCCAACCCGAATTACCCCATCTTTATCCAGACACGCTCTTTCAGCGCGGGAGAGAAACTCATTCTTTCTGGTAATCTTCACCTTCTCCCGTTCCGTCTCTTCGATGTGAAGATCGTATCGTTCAATATGGAGTGAAGTATACAAGTCGTCGAAAAGGAGCCGGTCACTCACGACGACGGCGTCTTCAAAATTATACCCATCCCAGGGAAGGTAGGCGACGATCACGTTTCTTCCCAAACAGAGTCGACCACCTTGACTCGCTGCGCAGTCAGCCAGAAGATCGCCGGGTTGCACCCACTCCCCTTCACGAACCCAGGGTCTCTGGCATAGGGAGGTCTTTTGATTCGATTGCTCGAAGGGTTGAAGCGAGTAAGAATCATACCCCATCTCCAATCCCCACTCATCTCCCTTGAATGGAGATGAGTCGAACCCCCCCTCTCCGACCCCTCTTCCCATGTCCGGAAAGGGGAGGTGGGGCGAGCGGAGCGTCGCATACTGGAGAAGTCTTTTTTGCAAAGCTTCAGCATCCCCGACGCTGCTCGGGTCGAGTCGGCTCGACGGAGGGGACTGGACGCCTAGTCTCCGGCGCACCGAAACATGGGTGAGAGCTGATGCCACTTCCCACACACCACCCTTTCGTTTCATTAGCGACGACTTTGTAGCTGAGGTCGATGCCGGTGAAAAGAGGCGGATCCTCTTTCCAGTCAGATCAAAGGATGCTGCTCCCTCCAAGGAGGGGGCCGACACTCGTGGTTTGATCCGCGGTGACCAGGCTGTCTCTCGACGCCCCCTTTCCCTTCGCTGCACAAGGATCATTCTTCCACTGACGTAAGAGATTCGGCCAGTCGTCTGCGCCTCCAAAACATGTCCCGACTCCCCTACAACCCGACCCTCTAGGCCAGTACCGACGATGGGGTGCTCCAGTGTTAATGGTGGCACAGCCTGGCGTTGCATGTTGGAGCCCATCAAGGCTCGGTTTGCGTCATTGTGCTCCAAGAAGGGGATCAAAGAGGTCGCGATGGAGATCATTTGGATTCGTGAAATGCCGACATACTGGATTCTTTCTCGAGCAGCTTGGTTAAAATTGTCGATTAAATTATCACCTCGTCGTAGCGGGAGACGCGTGGTAGGCAGCAGAGGGGAGCGGGAAGAAAGAATGTCGGCGGGAGCAATCTTCGCCCTCTCCTCCTCTTCCCGCTGCGATGAAAAGAAATGGAAACCTTTTCTTCGCTGAATAAAGCCCTCCTCGACACGGTAGTAGGGTGTTTCCAACACCCCCTCAGGACCGACTCGCGCATAACTCGTCAAGGAGTTCACAAGGCCTGCGTTCTTTCCTTCCGGTGTTTCAATGGGACAGATTCGCCCATAATGACTTGGATGAATTCCCCGCATTGACATGCCCGCCGTTTCTCGGCTTACCCCTCCCGGTCCCAGACAACTGACACGTCGTTTGTGAGTAATTTCCGCCAACGGGTTGGTTTGATCCATGTATTGGGAGAGCGGATTGGAACCAAAAAATTCCCGCCAGGCCGTATCCAGAGCTTTCACGTCGATCACCCTTTTGACAGAAAGAGACTCCTCTCCCCGGCTTACCTTAAAGCGAACCAAAGTTTGTAATCGATCAAGGCCCACCTGAAATTGATTTTGTAATAACTCTCCGCACGTCTTGACTCGACGATTCTTTAAATGATCGATGTCATCGACCACCACTTTTCCTTTTTTAAACCGTTCCATGTAGCGTTGAGCCAATTCCAGATCCCTCGCCATCAATTGTGTCGACCCACACGAAAGCAGGGATCCCGTCTTCCCATCCCCCAATTTCTTATCGAGGCGGGTTCGACCCAATCGCCCTAAAGTATAGGCGGCTGGGTTCTTTAATTTCTTAAAAACGAAGGATCGTGCTCGTTGGCAGCGGGAACGGGAAGGAGATGCCCGTAGAAACAGCAAAGACGTCATCTTTGTCAATGCAGCCCCCCAGCCTGCGGAGGTGGTAAAGTGAGACGGCAGCTGGTCTAGGTCGGCCATTTCCAGTCGTGCAAGGAGTTGATCCGTCTTCCCCCCTATCTCCATCCCCATTCCCATCCCCTTTAGGGAAGGGGATGAGGAAGACGCCATCGACCTCCGGCGGGGAAGGGAAAGGAAAAAGGCAATTTCATTTATGGTCATCTCCCGATCCTGGCCTTCAACAGTCGAGTCGATGGCTACCTCCTCGATACGATGTCGAGACCAGGCGCGAGCACCGGCTAAAAAAGCCTCCCTCCACCCCTCCCCTTTGGTCGTCGGTAGTGGCTTGACCGACTCATCGTTCGATGAATCGGCATCGAGTCGCCCCTCCTCTCCACCTTCGCTTCCCTCCACGTTGGAGACGGGAGGAATGATCCTCTCTAGGAGGTCTTGGTCGATGTCGGTTGCTCTCCACCGACCTCCCACCCAGCCAGCGAGACGTAGTTCTCGCGCAAGCGGCGGGTTTCCGCCTTCTTCCTCCCCTCGGCATTGATCCAGCTTCTCCTCTATCTTCTTCCATCGATCGTCGGGCATGCTCCCCCTGACGAAATGATCCAACAGATGGAACGCCAATCTTGACCGATATCTCCAGCGCATCGAAGAGGTCCCCCTTTCCCTCCCCTTCCACCCTTCCTGTTCAAGGGCGGCCATGCAGGCGGAGAGAAGTTGGGACGGAATTTTTGGCGTTCTTTTGAGATGAACGTAAAGATCTTCCCCCTCCCTTTGCTGAAGTCGAATCCAACTTCCAAAGAGGGGTATCAGGTCGGCATAGTACACCCGTCTCCTTTTTTTTCCTCCCACAAATCGTTTATGAAAATAAATGCCGGGCGATCGAACCATTTGATTAACGATGACCCGTGGTGAGCCGTTGATGATAAAATGGCCCCGCCTTGTCATAAGAGGAATACTCCCAATTAACACCCATTCAGCCTCCCCCTTAACCCCCCCCTTCGACACCATCGTGGCCGGCACATAGAGCTTCGACTCATACGTTTTCCCTTGGAGAATCGCTTTTCTAATCGAGCAGTCGGGAGGGGTGAGAACGAAACGGGTTGGATGAAATAGAATTTTTACCTCACCAGCTCCAGCACGGATGGGCCCCATCCTCTGAAATTCTTTTATAATGCCGGCCTCTACAAATTGGAAAAAACTTTTTTTTTGAATCTCTACAAAGTCGGGAATAAAAAAATAACCATCTGGTCGACTCACCTTCTCTTCCATGGTCATCTACCTCCTTCATGATGGGTCATCATATCACGCAGTGCAAAGCCGAGACAAATTATCATTTCTTTTCGTCAATGGTGAAGACGTGTCGAAGATCGATTGTAAAAAAAAAATTTAATGGTACAATGTCATATTAAGATCCCCCTCGGCGGTATAGCCAAGTGGTAAGGCAGAGGATTGCAAATCCTCGATTCCCCAGTTCAAATCTGGGTGCCGCCTTCCCCCATCACCAAAGGTAAGGTGAAGACATGGCCTCGAGCCGACACTCAGAGAGGCAACCAATCCTCCACCACTCCCTCCTTCCAAAGGAAGAGAGGTCTTCACCTTCGGTGAAGCAAGGTAGTCGAGTCGTCGATAAAAAAAATCGGCTTCACCTCCGGTCACGCCTCTCTAATTCTCGCCTCACAAAGCGAGGCATCGACGATCTCCGCCATGACGACAGAAAAGAAGGTGAGGAGTAAAGTTGATGCGACCTAAGGGTCAAGAGTGGAGAAGCCAATCAATTTCACGTTTTAAGAATATTTTAGTAGAGAAAGGTATGCCTTACATGAAAGGCAAAAGAGAAAAAAATTCAAGGGATTAAAGATCGATCGTTGAGAAAAGCTTGGTCATCAGCTAAGCTCATCAGCTAAGCTAAAATCGTCCACCGAAGACGTTAACCGAAGGTTATGCCATGACGAAGCTGAGGGTGGATTATCTCACCCACTCCTCTTCTCTTTTCGACATCCATACCCCTCCGCTACGGATCCTCTTCCGCAATGCTGCTACTCTTCAGTTCTGACATAATTTGAAAGGGATTGCACGGCGGTATGGACTTAGCAAGAATCATACCAACTTTCTAGATAGAAATCAACTCAATTATCTCGGGAGGATTCACCAAAGGTGATCAGTAAAGGTGATGCCGAAGGCGGATCGAGAGGTGAACGAGGCGCCTCTTCCCCATCAGCTTCGCTCATTAGCGAAGCTGAAGCCATCACCAAAGGTGAATACCAAGAATGAATACCAAAGGTGGTGGCGATGCCCTTCAGCAAAAGCAACCCGGATTCAGCATCTTCCCCTTGGCCGACCAATGACGGCTTTGCTGGGCAATGACGGCTTCAGGGCGGTACATCCTTCCACCATCGTGGTCGAAGACCGATGGGGTGGGACACCGGATCAATCGCAGATCAATTAACCAGACCGTTTCATGGCGGTCTTGAAGGAGAAGAGGTGGGGCATCGCCGTAGGCGTAGAAAGTGATTCCAGGAAAAGAGGGAGCATTCTTGTTCCTTCTAGTAAAAAAAGGTTACGAAGTCTTAGCTCGTAAAGCACCGCCATGGTGAAATGGGAGACACATGACTTTCAAAAAGTCAGGAAGCAATTCGTATCGGTTCGAGTCCGATTGGCGGTAAAAAGATCGCATCAAAAACGTTTAAGAAAATTTCTTGTCCCCCGAAAAGAGGATGAAATCCTCTCCGCACGTCGCGGCGAGAGCCCACCTTTGCTTTGCGTCTCGCCTTTTCTTCGCGATGCGAAGGTGTAAGCGAAACTATCAGCGAAGCTGAGGGATGAAACTAACTTCATGATGGCGTCTCGTCGTGTCGATCGACCGGCCATTACGCCTTCGTATTTTTGACTGGTCTGAATAAGTCGAGAAGGAAAGACGGCGAACAGAGACTTTGCTTGAAAAGAAGAAGACTGTTTCGATCTGTTTTTCCCTTCGACATCGTCATCACCGACACTGATCAAAAAAGCTGATGGCGTGGAGGGTTTATTTTACTTGCCGATGCGCATCATATGGTTTAATTTTATTGATTCACTGTAAAGTCGCTAGGGAAGACTGGACCAACTTGAAGCGCCCTCCTGTAACCCAGTTAACGAATGTAAAAAGAAGCCTTCTGCGTAACCAAGGAGAGCTCCAAACAAGCTACGTCTTTCCTTGACCACCGGTGGAAAATGGGAGGGGGGGAGCTAGCTTAATCCTAAGAAAAGATGTTACCCGACTACCCTGGACGCGATGCGCGCCCATGGCGCAGGGTTGTACTGATGGGGAATGGCCTCTCATGGTTATTTTCATCCAATGGTATTGAGTGATTTGCCCACGAAGGGAAATCGAATGCCAGAAAGAGCCGTCGACCGTTCTTTTACCAACTCGATTTGGTTACCCCAGGCAGCAGACAATCATGCACCATTTCACGTAACACGTGGCGCGAGACGCCAAAATCTCTAAAAAAACCCTTTGGGCGACCGGTCAAAAGGCAACGGTTATGAAGCCGAACCCGGGCACCGTTGCGGGGTAGGTTCTGTAATTTTCTATGAATCGTCAGCTTTTCTTCAAAAAGATCAACCTCTTTAATTCGTTGTTGGAGGGCTTGACGCCTGTTTCGATATTGTACAACCAGTCGATGGCGCTTTTTTTCGCGCTCAATCATGCTTTTTTTTGCCATAAGTTAAAAAATGATCAAAAACGAGAAGGCCGACTTATATTTATAAAAGGTAATAATCCCAAAATTCTGGCTTTCTTAATGGCGTTTTCGATGTATCGTTGCTGCTTTGAGGTGACGCGAGTAAGCCGTCGTGGAAAAATTTTTCCTTCGCCGGTAATACATTTTCGGAGCAAGGACACATTTTTATAATCTATCGTGCTCCGTGTCTTTTGTTTGACCGGAGGCTTTAGCGTTGCCGAAGGCATCGGCTTCACCGAAGGCGACGTTGGGCGAAGCGACTCCTTCGATGAAGCTGAACGCGACGATGATGAAGATGCCTTTTTTTGAATGACGGCAATGACGGGAATAATTTTCCTCTTCGAATACTTCCATCGAGGACGACGGGGTGAAAATTTCATCTGCTCTTTTCTCAAAAAAAAAGTTTTCACCTCGAGAACACGTCATCGAGGTGGTAAGTTTTCTGAACTTTGCTGCGTGAGGTTGGATCCTTTTCTCCAAGCCTTCCCTCCAAAAAGGGGTACTGACATCTTTGCTGATCGCCCAAAGAAAGGAGTCGATAGAAAAAAAGATGTCGTCGGCCGTTGAAGCCAGCCACGATTGGCTCGTGTCGGCCGAAAAAAGATCCCTTCTCCAAGTAAGCTTCTAGGGGGGGGAATTGGGTCACGTCACTCGTGGATCAACTCTACGACACGACGAAACGCGTCTCCATCTCGACTCGCCAATTGAGCAAGCACTTTACGGTTTAAACACATATTTGCTTTTCTCAACGAAAATAAAAAATCATTATACTTGACACCTTGCGATCGAACGGCTGCGTTGATTCGAGTAATCCAGAGACCTCTTAAGCTTCGTCGTCGTTGAAGTCGGTCGCGGTGCGAGGCGCAAAGCGCCTTCAACGCATGCTGGTTTGCTGTTCGAAACAGGGTCGAGGAGGAGCCTCGAAATCCTTTAGCAATTTTTAAAATTTTATTTCGCCGCCTTCGCGCGACGTTTCCACGCTTTACTCGGGTCATATCATGAAAGGGGGGGGGGTAGAGGATTGCAGGGAAGCAAAGAGCCGCCGGCAAAGTGGAGGTTCTCCCATTCACTAACTCCCTTGCTCTGTCCCTGCACCGGAATTGTTGTTTGCTTGATTTCAATACATCAAGTGTAATCGATGGAAGGAAAGAAAGCAAAAATAATGGAGCGATGAGCGAAGCTGATCTACCCATTCACGCAGCGCGTCAATCCGTATTACCTTTACTTTAGGCATTCACTAAAAGTGATAGGTGATGCGATGCCGTCATCTCTCTTGAAGGGAGAACAGGTGTTCAGCAAAGGTGATGCTCAGTGGCTTCCTCTTCAAGAAATCTTGGGCAAACTGGTGCCTGCTTGGAGTTGGATGTGATAGGCAAGTTCGCCCTGATTGCAGGGAGAGCGATCATCGCGACGGACGTGTAGGAAGAGTGGTGGTCATCGAAGAGAAAGAATGAGGACAGGCACCAAATGAAAGCCAACTAAATTGATAGGTCTCGATAGTTGTCACTGAAAAGGACTCCTGTTGGCGGCATTAATTAAAATTTAAGGCGACAGGTTTAACGGTGCGATGTAATGAAAAGAATATGGCGGCCATAGGAAGTTTCTAATGAAAATAAAAAAGTTCATCAAGGGTGCGAGGACGGAATGTCTCGCGTGAAATTAGTAATTACTTTAGATGGTAGAGCGTACTTCAAGTGGCTGGCTTTCTTTGACCTTTGACGAAGGTCAAAGTTTCATAAAAGTCGTGCGCTTTGAACTCCCTTTCCGGTTTTCTGAAGCTCTAAGGGGAGAAAACTCCTGTCGTGGGAAGATCGATGAAAAGTGGTTTTGGGAGCGGTCGTAAAAGGTGCCTCTTGACATTATCGAGGTGGCAAGATCGGCTGTTTCACCAAATGGGCCACTTTTTAAAAAGGTGGGAGAAAGGGAAACAAGCAGGTATACTAGAGACTAGAGACGGTTTCAAAGAAAAAAGCTCGATTTTTTCTTCAAAGAAATCCCGACATGGCTGAGTAGTCGATGGGTGTCTTTGTCTTGGCCTCGCAGATGAGGCCTTTTATGGCAGGATACTGTTTATGGCAGGATAGTGTTGAACTAAAGGGAGTTTTTTATGTCTGGTGCTACGGGAGAACGACCTTTCTCCGACATTTTAACCAGTATCCGTTACTGGGTGATTCATAGCATTACCATTCCATCATTATTCATCGCAGGATGGCTCTTCGTCAGCACAGGGTTGGCGTACGATGTCTTTGGAAGTCCCCGTCCCAATGAATATTTCACAGAAGATCGTCAAGAAGCGCCGCTGATCACCGACCGGTTTAATGCATTGGAGCAGGTACAACAATTATCTCGAGTCGAGTAGTCGGTACCGCCTCCGTGCGTTGACTGCCCTCCGCTTTCATGGTCATTCCGTGGCGAAGGGCGACCTTGATCACAACTTTCTTTGACGCTACGCAATGACCGACCGTTCTTGCCCTTTCGAGTATCTGCCTTTTTGGATAGAATTATGACTACAAAGAAATCGATTACTTACCCCATTTTTACCGTCCGCTGGCTTGCTGTCCACGCCTTAGCTGTCCCCACTGTTTTCTTCATCGGTTCCATTACAGCGATGCAGTTTATTCAACGTTAAAGAAAAAGTATGGTTAAACCAAATCCAAACAAACAGTCTGTGGAATTAAATCGTACCAGCCTGTATTGGGGACTTTTATTAATTTTCGTCTTGGCGGTCCTTTTTTCGAGTTATATTTTTAATTAATTACGCCCTCACGAGCATGGGGGAGAACCAGTCTTCCCGCCCTTTCGAGGATGCCCCTTCCGGATGGGTTTCGTGAAACTCAGCCAGTCGGTTGGAAAGAAGACGGGCATCGAAGAAGGAAGCTTCCGTCTCCTCCAACCTACTCATCTTTTGAATTTAGGAAACGATCAATGTCTAACACTGGAACTACTGGACGTATCCCTCTTTGGCTTGTCGGGACGGTCGTCGGCATCGCAGCCATCGGTATATTATCTATCTTTTTTTATGGATCCTACGTCGGTCTAGGATCTTCCCTTTAAAACAGCTTGCCCTTCGAGGCCTATACGTGCCTGGAATCGCCCTTCGAGACCTCGAAGCAGCCCATCGAAGGCTTCAGCTTCGCTGATCAGCAAAGCTGATGGCCACCACGGATGAAGACCGTCGCGACGAGAAGAGCACCTCTCTCTTTCTCTTCTCTAAAGAGATGGAAGGCTTTTTAACTCTGAAGAAATGGAAGGCTTCTTAACTCTTCAGAGACGGAAGGCTTCGGAAAAAGGTAATTTTCTCGTCGATGGGTGGGGGACCGATCTCTGCTCTGCAGGGATGGGTTGGAGATCGATATGACAGGAAGTTGGTATGAAGTTAGCTTATTGGATGTACGCGGGACCTGCCCACATAGGAACCCTTCGCGTCGCAAGTTCATTTAAAAACGTGCATGCCATTATGCATGCCCCCTTGGGCGATGATTATTTCAACGTAATGCGCTCAATGTTAGAGAGGGAGCGAGATTTTACTCCGGTCACAGCAAGCATCGTCGATCGACATGTGCTGGCGCGCGGTTCGCAAGAAAAGGTGGTTGAAAACATTCTTCGCAAAGAGAAGGAAGAGCGACCGGACTTAATCATTCTTACCCCTACCTGTACCTCGAGTATTTTACAGGAAGATCTACAAAACTTTGTCCACCGGGCATCGATGGAGTCTGAATCGGATGTCATATTGGCCGACGTCAATCATTATAGGGTCAATGAATTGCAGGCAGCCGATCGGACATTGGAACAAGTAGTTCGTTTCTACCTCGACAGAGAGAAGAAAAAGGAGTCGTTTCGCGTTCTTCGCACGGATCAGCCCTCGGCCAACATCGTCGGCATCTTTACGTTGGGTTTTCATAACCAACACGATTGTCGAGAATTGAAACGTCTTCTCAATGATTTAGGCATCTCAATCAATGAGGTAATTCCTGAAGGTGGATCCGTTACTAACCTCCAAAATTTACCACAGGCTTGGTTTAATGTAGTTCCCTATCGTGAAGTCGGCCTCATGACCGCCACCTATCTTGAAAAAGAGTTCGGAATGCCTTTTGTGAGCACCACTCCGATGGGTGTGGTCGATACAGCTGCCTTTATTCGTGAGGTGGGAAAAATTGTACGGGCAGAAAAAAGAAGGCACCCTTCTTCTTCGTCTGCTTCATTGTTGAGTCCAGAGGCCCAGGTCGAGAATCGGGGTGGAACCGTCTCCTCCTCCAACGAAAAGCGATGGGAGGAAGAATGGCTCGAGAAGTACATCGATCAACAGACGCGATTCGTTTCCCAAGCAGCCTGGTTTTCTCGCTCAATCGATTGTCAAAATTTGACGGGCAAGAAGGCGGTCGTCTTTGGAGATGGAACACACGCAGCCTCGATGACAAAAATTTTAGCCAGAGAAATGGGAATTCGTGTCTCCTGCGCAGGGACGTATTGTCGGCAGGATGCCGACTGGTTTCGTGAGCAAGTGGATGGTCTATGCGACGAAATCTTAATAACGGACGATCACACACAAGTAGGAGATATGATCGCTCGCATTGAGCCGGCAGCCATCTTTGGAACGCAAATGGAACGTCACATAGGGAAGCGATTGGACATTCCTTGTGGTGTGATCTCTGCACCCGTCCACATTCAAAACTTTCCATTGGGGTATCGCCCTTTTCTCGGGTATGAAGGAACGAATCAGATTGCAGATTTGATCTATAATTCCTTTACACTGGGTATGGAAGACCATTTATTAGAAATTTTTGGTGGTCATGATACCAAGGAGGTTCTTACCAAATCATTGTCAACGGACGCAAGTTTCACGTGGGCAGCTGATGGGGCGATGGAGCTCTCTAAAATACCAGGCTTTGTGAGAGGCAAGGTGAAGCGAAATACGGAGCGGTTTGCGCGTGAAAACGGGATTGCCCGCATCACAGTCGATGTGATGTATGCTGCAAAGGAGGCAGCCGGTGCGTAGTTTCCAATGATCTAATTCAGCGGAGCGTCAACCAATCTCTGACCCCCTTCGATCGATGTCTGCAAACCAAAAATCAGTCTCTAATCCATCGACTCTACGCGTTGCAGCAGCTGTTCTTCGTCAACGACGGGAAAAAAAAGTGTTTCGGTGGAAAAGCACTTGATCGTCCCGTCACGAATGGAGGCGCTTCTCTCCTATAGAACAGGAAAGGTTGAATGGAGGCGCTATTCTCCTATAGAATAGAAAAGTCGATGCCGTAACCAAATGCAACTCCAGTCTGCTCGAAAAGGGGTCAGAGACGCGTGTCGGTAATCGACTAGAGACCCGTCTTCGTTGATCAGCGAAGCTGATGGCGTCGCCCGAGATGTTCACGTGGGCAAGGCCCACACACTAAGCCACCGCCCTCGGTGAAGGCTTCAGTTTCGCTGATCAGCGAAGCTGATAGGGAGTGTGAAACCATTTTAAACACACGGAGAGCATCATGGAAGTCAATATCCTTGGATTAATGGCAACGGCCCTATTCATTATCATCCCAACCGCCTTTCTCTTGATTTTATATGTTAAGACGGCCAGTCAAGAAGCATAGATTGAGGAAGGAGGAAGGTTTGTTCGATCTCCATCGAGGCGCCCTTACCTTTAGCATCACCTTTAATCATTATCTTTACCTTCCCTTTTCCCTTCCTCTTCCCCTTTGGGGATGGGAATGGGGAAGGTAAAGGTGAAGCCCTCAGCAAGGATTTGCTCTACCGAAGGTGACACTATTGGTCCAGGGAGGTGGCGACACGCTTGATTGATTGTTATAAGTGGAGAACGGAGAAAAGTGGGAGAAAAAAGGTCGGAGTAAGAGGGATTCGAACCCTCGGTATAAGGTTGTTATACACTCGATTAGCAATCGAGCTCTTTCGGCCACTCAGACATTACTCCATCACCGAATGGGCAAAGGGCGAGTTATCCAACCTCAGGTGCTTTCAAGGGAAGGGCTCATCGTCTAATGGATAGGACATAAACCTTCTAAGTTTTCAATGTAGGTTCGATTCCTACTGAGCTCAATGTGTTTCTTGACCTATTGTCTTTGACCTCCTGCTGGATGGCCAGTAACGATGGCACCCACGCCACGCCATCAGCTTCGCTGGAACCAAAGATGATGGCTTTAGTTATGCTTAGTTATACGGAGCGACGACAGTCCATGGCCGCCCTTTATTTTTCGCCCACTCGAGACGAAATTAGCTAGAGTTTACCATACAACATCACCCCTCCACAATGGAGGAGGACGCCGCCCTCTTGGAAGCTCACTAAAGGTAAAGGGAAGGGGTTTCGTGACGTCCAGACAACCAAGAAAGGATCAAGAACTCTTTGATTTTTTAGAACCCACCATAGATGTTGAAAAAGGGGTAATTTTTGACCAAACAAATAAGGGTGTGGTGTGAATCAAGTTGCTACGCTTCGCTGTCATCTCTTTTTAAGGTGGAAAGGGGTGAAAGATTTGGGACGGAAGATAAAGGAGTGGATAAAATTGTATCAAGGAAGAAAAACCATGGTAAAATACAGATCGACGGAATATGAGACCTCGATGGCCAATGAAGAAGTTTTTCTAGGATAATATCCAGTGAAAAAGGAACTGCCTTTTTGTCCGTTCCTTATTTTCGTATCACCTCTACCTTCCTTTACATCTTCACCTTCCCCTACATTTTCTCCATCCCCTTCCCTTTCCCCTTCCCCTTTGGGGATGGGGATGGGGAAGGGGGTGGGGATGGAGATGGGAATGGTAAAGGTGATGCGCCTCTGAAGGATTCACCTTCGCTAAATCGAACCTAAGGCGAGGAGTAGAGTCCTGCCATCGACGGAGGCCGAAAAAGAGCCAATCCCTTTACCGGAGAAAACTTCTTCTCCGTTCACCTCTGGTAGAAACTCGTTCCACACTTTCTTTCACACTTTCTATGGTTGAACCCTTATTGTCTGGCATTGTATTGGGATTGGTCCCCGTCACGCTGGCGGGATTATTTGTAACCGCCTACTTGCAATATCGACGCGGTGATCGGGTGACTAACTCGCTTTAAAGGGTGATCTTCACTTCTGGTAAGCATTCGTGGTGAGATGGGCCAATGCGCCCCTTAGACATCACCACGGGTTCGTATCACCTTTGCTTTCTCTTTCCCCTTCATCTTCCCCATCCCCCCTGCCCATCCCCATTTCCTTCCTTATCCCCAAAGGGGAAGGGGATGGGCAGGGGGGATGGGGAAGAAAATGGTAAAGGTAATTACTTCATCAAGGTGATGCGACACCGTGGGTGGTTCGAACCCCTTGGTGATGGCCAAGGGGATGCGTCCTATTCGGAAAGAAACTGGAGGGCCATCCTTCGTCTCAACACCCCCTTTGAGAAAAAAAGAATTGATTCTTGCTTCGACTCGTCTCCTTTGAGGAGGCGGTAGACCAAGGATGTGACTCGCTTCACGGGGGGGGGAAAGAAGCTACCCAATCATTGATCTATGATACCTGTTATTAGCTACGTTGGGTTTCTTACCCTTTTTTTATTGGGCACGCTCTTTCTTTATTTGGGACTCCTTAAGATACGATTGATTTAATGGTTTGTTATTTCTCCTCTTTTATTGGCGCCATCACCAAAGGTGATCACTTTTGGTGATGGCGTCCAGTGGCTGCATGGTGATGGAGAAGGGGAGTTAGATACGCAAAAGATAGCCGACTTTTTTTTTTTACTATATTATATGGCATGGGACGAAGGCGTAATGCGCATTGAACAACGTGATCTACTGATCGTCGACTCACCGGGCGCCCCTTACAAGAGAGCGTCGTCTAGGTGAAGGCCAAAGTCCTTTGCATGATTGATGATCGTCATCATCAGCGAAGCTGTTCCTTATCCCCATCCCCTTTCCCTTTAGGGAAGGGGAAGGGAAGGCCGCCGGTCGAGGCCGTTGCCGACAATACGCCGCCTTGGTCTCTTTTTTTTTTTAGTGGAGATTTACGCTATGACCATAGCCATTGGTAAACCTCAAGAAAAGCAAACGTGGTTCGATAAAGTAGATGACTGGACACGCCGTGAACGATTCGTGTTTGTTGGCTGGTCGGGTCTTCTTCTTTTGCCATGTGCATATCTTGCTTTGGGGGGGTGGTTTACGGGGACAACCTTTGTAACCTCTTGGTATACGCATGGATTAGCAAGTTCTTACTTAGAGGGGTGCAACTTCTTGACGGCTGCGGTATCAACCCCAGCTAATAGCATGGGCCATTCATTGCTTTTCCTATGGGGTCCAGAGGCACAAGGCGATTTTACACGCTGGTGTCAATTAGGGGGTCTATGGCCTTTCGTTGCTTTGCATGGTGCATTTGGGTTAATTGGGTTTATGTTGCGCCAATTCGAACTTGCTCGTTCGGTAAAACTTCGCCCCTACAACGCCATTGCCTTTTCGGCTCCCATCGCTGTCTTCGTGTCAGTCTTTTTAATCTACCCATTAGGTCAATCGGGATGGTTCTTTGCTCCAAGTTTTGGGGTGGCCGGAATTTTTCGATTTATCCTGTTCTTCCAAGGATTTCATAACTGGACATTAAACCCATTCCACATGATGGGCGTGGCGGGTGTCCTTGGGGCGGCGCTTCTGTGTGCCATTCATGGAGCAACAGTTGAAAATACGTTGTTCGAAGATGGAGATGGTGCAAACACCTTCCGTGCCTTCAACCCAACGCAGGCGGAAGAGACCTACTCTATGGTCACAGCCAACCGATTTTGGTCACAAATCTTTGGGGTAGCCTTCTCTAACAAACGATGGCTTCACTTCTTTATGCTGTTTGTTCCGGTGACCGGTCTTTGGATGAGTGCCATTGGGGTTGTTGGTCTAGCGCTGAATTTACGAGCATACGACTTCGTATCACAAGAGATTCGTGCTGCCGAAGATCCAGAATTCGAAACCTTCTACACGAAAAACATTCTTTTGAACGAAGGTATCCGTGCATGGATGGCTGCGCAAGATCAGCCTCATGAAAAACTTGTATTCCCTGAGGAGGTTTTACCACGTGGAAACGCTCTTTAATGGCGCATTAGTTGTAGGGGGTCGTGACCAAGAGTCGACCGGCTTTGCTTGGTGGGCAGGAAATGCACGGTTGATTAATTTGTCGGGAAAACTATTGGGTGCGCACGTGGCACACGCAGGACTGATCGTTTTCTGGGCAGGGGCAATGAACCTGTTCGAGGTTGCTCACTTTGTGCCTGAAAAACCGATGTACGAACAAGGGTTAATTCTTCTTCCCCACCTTGCAACACTGGGGTATGGTGTTGGACCAGGGGGAGAGATAATCGACACGTTCCCCTACTTTGTGTCGGGAGTGCTCCACCTTATTTCTTCGGCTGTCCTGGGATTTGGTGGCGTTTATCACGCACTGGTTGGACCCGAAACATTGGAGGAATCATTTCCTTTCTTTGGATATGTTTGGAAAGACAAGAATAAGATGACCACGATCCTGGGAATTCATCTGATTATTCTTGGTGTCGGTGCGTGGCTACTCGTCTGGAAAGCACTCTATTTCGGTGGGGTCTATGACACATGGGCACCGGGAGGGGGAGATGTACGAACCATCACCAATCCAACGATCAGTCCGGCCATCATCTTTGGATATCTTTTAAAATCACCCTTCGGCGGTGATGGATGGATCGTCAGCGTCGACAACGTCGAGGACATCATCGGTGGACATATTTGGATCGGAACACTCCTTCTTTTTGGTGGCTTGTGGCATATCTTGACGAAGCCGTGGGCATGGGCAAGACGAGCCTTCGTCTGGTCAGGCGAAGCCTACCTGTCATACAGCCTTGGAGCCGTTTCGCTAATGGCTTTCATCGCATGTTGTATGTCTTGGTTTAATAACACCGCCTACCCAAGCGAATTCTACGGCCCAACTGGACCGGAAGCGTCGCAATCGCAAGCCTTCACTTTCCTTGTTCGAGATCAACGTCTTGGAGCCAATGTTGCATCGGCTCAAGGGCCGACCGGTCTTGGGAAATATCTAATGAGATCTCCGACTGGAGAAATCATCTTCGGAGGTGAAACAATGCGTTTCTGGGATTTCCGTGGCCCGTGGTTGGAACCACTTCGTGGACCCAATGGGTTAGATCTCAGCAAGTTGAAGAGCGATATTCAACCATGGCAAGAACGACGAGCGGCTGAGTATATGACCCATGCACCACTTGGTTCATTAAACTCGGTGGGAGGTGTTGCAACCGAAATTAATGCTGTCAACTTTGTTTCACCTCGAAGTTGGCTTGCGTGTTCTCATTTCTGTCTCGCATTCTTCTTCTTCGTCGGCCACCTATGGCATGCAGGACGAGCGCGTGCTGCCGCTGCAGGTTTCGAAAAAGGGATCGATCGAGACAACGAACCCGTTTTATCGATGCGTCCTCTTGATTAATTGACACTATTTCTCCCCTCTCTTCGGGGGGGAGAGAAAGTTCTTTGATAGTCACAGAGAAAATGGTACCCGAATTGGGATTCTTTGCGAACAGGAAAATAATATTTATATCCTTTTTAACCAACAAAATTGAAACAAAGTATTACTTTCATGAAGATTGAAATACAAAAATTAGCTCAATTTATTTAAGGATAAGCATAACTCAGTGTAATTTGCAGCCTTTGCTTAATTTAATTTTAACTGGTTTTTTTCAGGAGAAAGTGCTAAGTTGCTTGATTTTATTTTAGTCAGTTATCTAATTCCAATTTTGTCGATGTACTCACAATATATGTTTCAGCATGAAACAAAGGTCGAAGATCTTTATCAAAAGGGTTTGTCTTTGTCATTACGCTCTTCATAGTAATACCTATGACGGTATCTGATTCTTAATCAGATTCCTAAACAAAACCCATTAGGCAAGACCTTTAACGCAGGGAAGGCAAAGGTCAGAAATACTTGGTTAATGCATTAACCTAATATAATGCCGGAGCGTGGACCTTTTATTGGCCTGAAAAAAAATGGTTATCAAGCTGCCAGAAAGCACCTTTAGGTGGTAGGTGGAGGATCGTTTCTATTAGGTTGATACCTGAGATAAGTTAGAGTGTCCATCAACCGATGAAAGACGTTTCTCCTGTGAATTTATACCCTCAGCTAGAATATTTTATCCCTTATGTCTCATTCAGTAAATCCCCATCGATTCTGAGATGCGTGGAGACCTCCTTCTAGTTAAGTACTCCCACCCTCCCACTTCTTTCTCACAAGGATCTTTCCGAGGTGCCCTCGAAGACAGTCTTACAAAAAGAACGCGTCGGTGCCACCGGTGGGAGGAGGGGCTGGGGCTGGTGACTTGTGCAATCAAGTGCATTTCAAGTTGTCTCTAAGAGAGTTAGCGAGGTTTCCAAACCCTTTCCGACGCCACGCACCATCCCATTACCAGTCGATGGCTTCAGCTTCGCTGATCCAAGACGCCACGCCGCTTTACCCTCCCATCCAACCTCTCTTCACAGATAAAAGGCCAACAAAATAGACCTTTTCATCGATCAAGTATCGGATATCTGCCTTCGCACTGTTGCCCACCTTTGGATGGCTTCAGCTTCGTTGATGACGCTCATCATTACGTGAAAACCCCCTTTTGACCACTGTGAACTTCGGTCGGTGGCGCTTTTCACCCCCTTCTACAGTTTATACAGTGGGATTGGCAATTTTATACATCGACTCAGGTCCACTCGACAAGCTCTGGAGGGCCATTAAATGGCCTCAAGCAAAAAGGTCTTGGCAAACAGGCAAGGAAAATAATTGACTTTGCAGCGGCGAGCCGGTATGATTAAAAGAATGGGCGGTACTCGTATAATGGTAATACCTCAGTCTTCCAAACTGAAGCCAGGGGTTCGATTCCCCTGTACCGCTGCTTGGTCTTTCAACCTGATAAAAAAAATGTACGAGAGAATTGACGAGGGTTGGACGCTTTACCCATCAATTCCTTGGCGAGGGTTGAACGCTGCACCCATCGATTCCATCGACGTGACCTTAAATCGAGGTTATACATCTAAGCGGGATAAAACACATTTAATAATAATATGTTACTATTAAACATAACGCCTTGCTCCTATTCTTTCTAGGCAGAGAAAAAGCCTCATCACATCACCTTTGGTGAACAGGTAAACACATCAGGTATCACCTTCCTACTAGAGGCTTCGAAGCGAAGCAAACCGTAGATCGAGCCGCCTATCAAAGCGAAGCTCAATCTTTAATCGATGTCACGGAGCGGGAAGAGGTTTTCCAGCTCTTTCCAATCGGCCTGATAAAGGTGCCCCCCTTGGACTTGGATCACAGCATCAGCGAAGCTGAATCAGCTTCGTTGCATCAGCTTCGTCTTGCCAAGGCATAGCAAAGCGGTGAAGAGGGGTAAAGCGATGACGGTGGTGGTGTGGAACAGATGGAGCGAGGCGTGACACCTATGATGATCGAGTTAGTAAAATGTCCGGTCGTAACGGAGAAGTCGGTCGGTTTACTAGAAATAAATCAATACACTTTTGAAGTCGACTTCAAGCTGACGAAGCCCCAGATCAAACAATTGATCGAAAAATTATTTCAGGTGGAGGTGATGGCGGTCAATACGCATCGTCCGCCTCGAAGGAGGCGAGGGCGAGGGTATACGACGGTCCGAAAGCGAGCCATCATTACGATTAAGTCGGGACAATCGATACCCCTCTTTGAAGAGTCGGCGGCCGGATAATTCTCTACGACCGCCTTCGTTGCTTGTCCTTTGTCTTGAGCTTCGCTGAGAGCGAAGCCTGCCCTTCGCTCTCAGCGAAGCTCAAAACAAAGACTTTGTTTTTTACACTTCTACCTCTACCTTTTTTATGGGAATTCGTTTTTATAGGGCGTATACGCCAGGAACTCGGAATCGGTCGGTGTCAGACTTTGCTGAAATTACGGTCGATGGACCGGAAAAAAGATTGACTTGCTCTTTAAGTTGCTCCGCTGGACGAAATAATAGGGGCATCATTACTAGTAGACATCGTGGTGGTGGGCATAAAAAATTGTATCGGCAGATCGATTTTCATCGAAATAAGATTGGAATCGACGCTAAGGTAGCGACCATCGAGTATGATCCGAATCGAAACGCTCGCATCGCCTTGCTCTATTATCGGGATGGTGAGAAGGGGTATATTTTGTATCCACGCGGATTGCGTGTCGGTGAAACGATCCTTTCCGATGTCACGGCACCCATTCTGGTCGGAAATGCATTGCCCGTTACTAATATGCCGTTAGGCACGGAAATACACAACATCGAGGTTCATCCTGGCCTTGGCGGCCGACTCGTCCGAGCGGCGGGTGGAGTTGCACAATTGGTGGCCAAAGAGGGTAATTTTGTAACAATTCGCCTTCCTTCGGGGGAGGTACGATTAATACCGAAAGAATGTTGGGCGACGGTGGGGCAGGTTGGAAATGTGGATGCAAACAACCTGCTCGTTGGGAAGGCGGGTCGGCAACGATGGCTTGGCCGTCGACCAAGAGTACGAGGTGTCGTTATGAATCCGGTCGACCACCCGCATGGAGGTGGAGAGGGTCGTGCACCCATTGGAAGATCACATCCCGTCACGCCTTGGGGTCGACCAGCTCTCGGTGAGCGGACTCGACGAGCGAAAAAGCACAGCACACCTCTGATTCTGAAACGTCGAAAGTAAAGGAGGGGGGGAGTGCTCTGGGTGAGACTTAGACGTCACCACGCGCGATCGGTGAGGCCCAGAGGGGGAAAAGGGGCGGGCCATGTTATCGGCTTCGTTATTCCCTTTCCCCTTCCCTTTTGGGGATGAAGTGATGCGGTCCATTAACTTGGACGCCGGTGCAGAAAGGGAAGTTTGCCAGGGTGAAGGGATACGTTGTAATGAAAGGAGTCTATGTCACGTTCATTGAGGAAGGGTCCCTTTGTCGCGGATCATTTATTAAAAAAGATCGAAACGTTAAACCTTCGCGGAGAAAAACGGTTGATCATTACCTGGTCTCGTGCTTCCACCATCGTCCCCATCATGATCGGTCATACAGTGGCGGTACACAACGGTCGTGAGCACGTTCCAGTCTTTGTCACTGAGCAAATGATCGGCCATAAATTGGGGGAGTTTTCGCCAACACGGACCTTTCGAGGTCATATCAAAAGCGATAAAAGATCGCGACGCTAGCCCGTCCTTCTCCAATCTGATTAGCTTCGCTGAAGCAATCACATTAATCATCTTTGGTAAACACCTTTGGTGAACACCTTTGGTGAACACCTTTGGTGAACACCTTTGGTGAACACCTTTGGTGATGGTTTCGGCGAAGCTGATGGCTGGTGGGATGGAGGGAGGAGCATCGAAATTGAGTCACAAGGCCTTTCTTTCGATCGAGCGGAGAAACATCGAAAACGAACACATCTTCTCTTCTATGGGACAAAAAGTGAATCCTTTATGCTTCCGTCTTGGCGTGACGCAGCGACACCGTTCGCACTGGTTTGCAAAGAAACTCAAATATTCATACCTCCTCATGGAGGATCAATTTATTCGAAAGATGATTAGCGACCAATTTCCAAAGGCGGGCATCCTGTCCATTTCTATTTCTCGACGAGGAGAAAAATTGGATGTCGAGCTCGTTGCCACGCAGCCACGGGTTTTTACGCTATATGGAGGTCCAAATCTAGAGAAATTGAGGGAGGAGTGGAGCGAAAAGCTTTTACGTCGTCGACAACGAGCTGAGCAGGTCGGGTCAGACCTTTCAACCTCTATAGTTGACCTTTCTCTTAAGGTCAACAAGGTAAAAAATCCAAACACGTCGGCACCATCCATCGCAGCTCTCTTGGTAAACCAACTTGAGGAACGAAAACCGTTTCGGCGGGCGATGAAGTTTGCGTTGCGGCGTGCTACCTCGGACCAGGTCAAGGGCATTAAGATCCAAGTCTCGGGGCGTCTCAATGGGGCGGAGATTGCGCGAACAGAGTGGCTGCGAAAGGGCAGAGTTCCGCTTCAAACCCTTCGCGCACGAGTCGACTACACCCATACGACGGCACAAACTAAATATGGCCTTTTAGGAATTAAGGTTTGGATCTTTGAAGGACTCGCTGACAAGGGGGATCGAGTTGGGGCGGAAAAGGAAAAAAGGGCGGCCATCGTCTGACTTCCTCTAGCCCCATCCCAATTTCCATCCCCTTTCCTTTCCCCATCCCCTTTGGGGAAGGGGATGGGGAAGGGTTGTAAACGTCCTTAAACACGCCTCTTGTCCCCCCATCCTCTTCACCCACATTTAGAGTGAGGGGGGGCTAAAGGAGATCGAGGAAAAAGATATAGCTCCCTGTTTTAACGAGCCATCAGCGAGTCATTACAAAACCCAGGAGGGTACCATGTTGAGTCCAAAGAGAACCAAGTATAGAAAGCAGAGTCGGGGCCGGATGCGGGGCAAGGCGACCCGTGGGGATAAAATAGCCTTTGGAAACTTTGCGCTGCAAGCACTCGAACCGTGCTGGATTACCTCTCGACAAATCGAGGCGGGGCGGCGTGCAATGACTCGGTATGCTCGACGAGGCGGAAAACTCTGGATTCGAGTATTTCCAGACAAGCCGGTCACTCAGCGCGCGGCCGACACTCGAATGGGGTCAGGAAAAGGGTCTCCTGAATACTGGGTTGCTGTCGTCAAGACGGGTAAAATTTTATATGAGATGAAGGGCGTCTCCCCTAGCCTTGCAAAGTCGGCCATGCGAATTGCCGCCCATAAAATGCCGATCAAAACACAATTTTTAATGAGATAGGCGGAAAAACCTTTCCATCAGCTTACATTTTGGGTGAACACCTTGGATGATGACGATAGCTTGGCTTCAGCCAAGCTGATGTAGAAGGGCGAAGAATGAGGATGCCCCAAGATTTCTCTTGTAGAAGAGCCGATCAAGGCAGCATTAAAACGGGAACAGGGTCTGCTATTCACATGGAGGTATCTACACTATGATTCAACCTCAATCCTATCTTTCTGTGGCAGACAATAGCGGGGCAAAGAAGTTGATGTGCATTCGCGTGTTGGGGGTAAATGAAAAGCAGTCTGGGAGCATCGGGGATGTGATCATCGCCGTGGTAAAGGAAGCGCTTCCAAATATGGCATTAAAAAGATCAGACATCGTCAGGGCAGTCATCGTTCGAACATGTCGGGCAATACGTCGGCCGAACGGGATGAGCATTCGCTTCGACGAAAATGCTGCAGTCATCATTAATAAAGAAGGTAATCCGCGCGGAAGCCGCGTCTTCGGCCCGGTGGCTCGTGAACTTCGAGATCGTAATTTTACGAAGATCGTATCGTTGGCCCCCGAAGTCGTGTAAGGAGGCGTTTTTGTGAGGAGTCTAGTATGGCAGAACGACTAAAGACGGTCTACCGAAGCCGCATCGTTCCAAAATTGATGGCGGACTTTGAGTATAAAAATAGATTACAAGTGGCTCGCATCGAAAAAATTGTGATCAATCGAGGGCTGGGCGATGCGTCCCAGAATACAAAGATGCTGGATTCATGCTTACGAGAATTGGCTCTCATAGCTGGTCAACGGGGAGTTATCACTCGCTCAAAGAAGGCCATCGCAGGCTTTAAACTTCGAGAAAAGACGCCCGTGGGGGTGTCGGTCACGCTCCGGGGTGACCGTATGTACAGTTTTTTAGATCGGCTCATCAATTTAGCTCTTCCACGAGTTCGTGACTTTCAAGGGATCAGCGTGAAAAGTTTTGATGGACATGGAAATTACAGTCTTGGGGTTGAAGAACAATTGATGTTTCCCGACATCGACTACGACAAGATTGATCAAATTAGTGGAATGGACATATCCATTATTACAACATCGAAAACCAATATCGAATCTTTCGCTCTCCTGAAAGAGTTCGGTCTCCCTTTCAAGGCGACCAAGTAACCTAGAGCTCGTCCAAGGCTCTCTCGAAAAGGGGATTGCGAATCAAAGAGAAAACAAATCAGACATCTCACCTATCCCTTGCCCCATTCCTTATCTCCTTCCCAAAAGGGGAAGGGGATGGGGATAAGAATGGGGATGGGGAATGGGGGGTAGTAAAGATCGAAGAAGCGCGTCAACCGGAGAAGGCCTACGCATGGAACAACCCCTTTGAGAAGAGAGGAAAACCACACGGAGTCTTGATCCTCCACGGGCGGCTTCGCCGTGAGTGGATCAGCGAGGAAGATGAAGGGTCGTGACGGCTCTCGCTCACCAACGGCTTGATAACAAGAAGGAGGATAGGAAGAAGGTATGGTGAACGACACGATTGGTGATCTTTTGACGCGGATTCGAAATGCTGGTCTACGACGGAGTGAGACCGTCTCTCTCCCCTTGACGCGAATCGGTCAACAAATTTGTCAAATTTTAGAGAAGGAGGGGTTTATCGAATCCTTTCAAACCGAGTCGATCCAAGAACTGCGGGTTCGCCTAAAATATCGGAGCGGTTCTCTCAAAGGAGAGGAGAGGCCGTGTATCACAAATTTACGAAGAATAAGTCGGCCGGGTCTTCGAATCTACGCAAACCATAAGGAGATACCCAAAATTCTGGGTGGAATGGGAATCATTATCCTATCGACGTCGCAGGGTCTTTTGACAGATCGAGAAGCTCGACTTCACGGGATCGGGGGTGAAATTCTCTGCTCCATCTGGTAGGGGAGAACTCCACCCGATCGGTGTTTGTTGGAGAAGTTCAGCTTTATTGTCGCCGTCATCCCTGGCTTGCCATCTTTGGCCCGTCAATTTTGGATCGCTATCTTGGTCCGTCGCGCATCGGCCTTATTAAGGGTTGCACCTCCGATTCGCGGAGCGCCACCTTTGGTCAGATCAAAGCCTAAGCGACGATGACGCCTTCACCGACTCGGCGGCCGTCATCCTACGCAGCTCCTGGTCGGGGGTCGGTTGATAGTTTCTTGATTCGTCGAATATCCATTTTGGCGGTAAAATGAAATCTTCCACTTGCAATGGTCGTCGGTGCCCAGGAGCTATCAGATCGAGAGGAATGATCATGAGCAAGGTTTATCAAGGAAAGGAGGATGGAATCGACATGGACGGGGTGGTGACGCACTGCCTTTCAAACGGCCTCTTTCGGGTGAAACTGGAAAATGGGTTCTATGTCCTTGCCCATCTCTCAGGAAAGATAAGACGAAATTACATACGAATTTTGTTGGGGGACAAAGTGGTCGTCGAATTAAGCGCATACGACCTCACCCGAGGCCGAATTATACACCGGTATAGGCAAAGGAAGTCGACTCCACGATAAAGAAAGCGTGGAGGGGGGGGGAGTAGACAAGGTCTCAGGAGACTGTCAGAGTAAATAGAGTGGTCTCAAATAGTGGCAACCAAAACTATATGAAAGTTCGTCCTTCTGTAAAGAAAATTTGTATTAATTGCCGTCTTATTCGACGAAAAAGGAAGGTGATGGTGATCTGTTCCAATCCAAAGCATAAACAACGTCAAGGGTAGACGTTGTCTTCGCTTCACCTTTCCTGATCACCTTTGGTAAAGCGAAGACAACATAAGAGGATGGTCTGCTCTTTTTACCACCCATTGTCAATGAGGGTCGGTGAAACGAGCTAGTACTTATACTACTTAATACTTAATGGAGGGATAAAATCGGTGACTTGTCGATGTGGTCGGCCCCTTCGAGGGTGAAGGGGCTAAGGAAAACTGAACACTTCAGAGAGCCTCCCCTCGTAATCGCCAAGACCGCGCAGAGAAAAAAAGAGAGTCACCCGTATGGCAAGACAAATAGCGAAGAAATCGAAACGAAAGACGCCCAAAGGGGTGGTTCATATTCAAGCAAGTTTCAACAACACCATCATTACTATCACGACATTGCGAGGCGAGGTGATTTCTTGGTCTTCGGCCGGTGCCTGCGGCTTCCGAGGAGCGAGAAAAGGAACCCCCTTTGCCGCCAAGACGGCGGCTGGAACGGCTGCCAAGCAATCGATGACGCAAGGAATGCAACAGGCACGGGTCATGGTAAAGGGGGCTGGTCCTGGTAGAGACACCGCCATACGTGGATTGCAGGAGGCGGGTCTTCGTGTCAAATTAATACGTGACATTACCCCCATTCCGCATAACGGCTGCCGTCCGCCAAAGAAACGGCGCATCTAATTTTCCCCAACGTAGAGAGGGGGAGGGAGAACTCGGAGTCGACTTGGAAGAAAAAAGGAGATCTCATGGTCCTTTGTCTAGAATTACGCGTCGAACGAGATGGAAGTATCTACGGCCGGTACCGGGTGGGCTCATTCAAGCGGGGGTACGGGGTAAGCATCGCTGCGACGCTTCGCCGTGCAATGCTTTCCGAGTTGCCGGGCATCGCGTTGACCGCCGTCGACATCAAAGGGGTTGCCCATGAATACTGTACGATGCGGGGAGTTCGGGAGTCGGTGCTCGACATCACATGTAACCTTAAGGAGGTGGTGTTGTCCGGCCATCTCCCGCCAAGGCAGGGAGCCTGGGAAGGTTCGCAGGCCGTCTTTGGTCACCTTTCCATGCAAGGCCCGACCACGGTGCGTGGCAGGGATTTAAAGCTACCGGCCGGCCTGCGTTGCGTCAACCCGGAGCAATACATTGCAACCTTGGCGCATGATGGGGTGCTTCGAATGAGGGTTTTGATCTCGACTGGAAAAAATTATATTCTTCATACGTCAGCACGGAATAAAGCGTTGCAGACCCGCCGGCTTCTTCCCATCGATGCCAATTTTATGCCCATAAGAAAAGTCAATTTCATATTGACACCCAACCAAAGCAAGACATCGCTAGAGGAAGAGCTTATGTTGGAGATTTGGAGCAATGGGAGCATCGAGCCCTTCGAAGGGGTCCGGCGGGCGGCCACGTCGTTAATTCACTTCTTTGCCCCCTTTCAAAGGATACGACCAAACGGGTCCCAGTTTTATAGACCCTTTCCTCTCCCGCTCCCATCAGTGAATCTGATGGGCGAGGGAGGGCGTTCACGGCCGCCCATGTGGAGAGCCAGCTCTAAATTATCTTCTGGCATGGCCCAAGAGGCGGGGCGTAATAGCCTGATTCGACTGGAGCAGCTAATCGATATCGGCAACTTTGACCTTTCGTTAAAAACATATACCTATTTGAAACGACGTGGGATCGGAAGTTTGCTTGAGCTGGTTTCGCTCAATTCGGAAATGCGGAGGGTGATGCCGAAAGAGATCGTCGTCGATCTTGAAGCCCATCTGTGCCGCTCCTTTGATGGGATCATAGATGGAAGCGTCGACGGCACCACGTCATGATGAAAATTGACCGAGAAGGAAGAAGTGAACGTAAATCTATCTTCGGCACAGCAATGCCGCCACCTTTTCACTCTTGAGGACCCGTGGTGGTTCCCCTTTTCTCCCTTGAAGGGAAAAGAGGGAGAGGCTGAAGGAGGTCGAGGGAGAGGCCGAAGAGGCGGGTAGAAAATTTTTGTCGTGGGAGAAAAAATGGTACGTAGGGAAGGTATCAAACTTTTTACAGGTCGTCGAAAGTCGGCCATCGCACAAGTCAGGCTAGTTGAAGGGGAAGGTGAATTTTGTATCAATGGGATGCCCGCAGCAACCTATATGCAACGTAATCACATTTCCTTGGCCGCCATTGAGGCCCCGTGCAAAGTAGTTTCCTTAGAAAAAAAGTACGACGTCATCGTTAAGGTAGAAGGGGGCGGTCTAGTTGGTCAAGCGGAGGCGATTCGATTGGGGGTAGCGCGCGCGCTTTCTACCTTGGAGCCCTCTTACCGAGCTCCCTTAAAAGAAAAAGGGTTCCTACGAAGAGACTCACGCTGCAAGGAACGTCGAAAATACGGGCTTAAGAAGGCTCGAAAGGCACCACAATTCTCGAAGCGATGATTCGTCGCCTTCGTCATCACCTTTGCCTTTCCCTTTACTTTCCCCTTCCCCATCCCCTTTGGGGCATCCCCAAAGGGTATGGGGAAGGGGGTGGGAGAATAGAGATGGGGGGATGGCTTCAGCTTTGCTGATGGCGAATCCCACAGCTCTTTGCTTCTCACTCTCCTTACCATTATAATTTGACAACTTGAGGGGAAAAAGCCCCCCTTAAGATTGTGGGAGTCCTTCACGACGAGGCAATACTCCTGAGAAAGTCATCAGCTTCGCTCCCTCTTAACAGAGTCCATAGGTGTAGAGGGGTCGATTGGAGGGGTTGCTTTCCCACAGCGATACGGTTCTCTCGACGAAGGGCATAGTAAAAATTCCTCGATTAGCTTTGCTGATGGCGTGGGCGTCATCTTTATTACCGTCCGTCGTCGAGGAAGCAGACTCTCCTCTTCCATCCAGGAGAAGCCTTCACCTTTGCTTTCCCCATCCCCCTTCCCCATCCCCCAAAGGGGAAGGGTAGGGGAAGGGAGAAAAGATGGGGAAGGGGGATGGTAAAAGTGACGGCTTGATCAAGGTGATGAGAAAGTCATCACCTTTAATCAAGGTGATGGCGGAGTGCTCGTCCAAGGCAAGAAACTGTTTCTAGGAGAGATCATGTCTACAACGACAGAAGAAATTATAACTAAATTAAAAACAATTACTCTGCTGGAGGCGACCGACTTAGTTTCCCGAATTGAAGAAACTTTTGGGGTGGATGCTAGCCCCCCCATGGGGGGCGTTCCTGCGCCGACCATCGTCGGCGGTGAACCGGCCGAGGTGGTCGAAGAGAAAACAACATTTGAAGTGATTTTAGAAGACATCGCGAGCGACAAACGAGTTGCGGTTCTTAAAGTGATTCGAAACTTGACATCGTTAGGATTAAAAGAAGCCAAAGAATTTACAACCTCATTACCGAAGACTGTCAAGGAGGGGGTATCGAAGGATGAGGCTGAGGCTGCGAAGCAGCAGCTCGAAGAGGCGGGCGGAAAGGTGAAGATTGGTTGACGTTTTCCAGATCTGCCCTCCCATCCCTCGCTTTCCCCGTGGTGAAGGCCTTGACGTGGCATCAGCTTCGTTGATTGCGTACCCTTCCATGATCCACTCCTCCGCCTTAGTCGAGGGGAGCTGGGATGGGTCGAAGTGAAACTCCAGAGTGGAACTCTATTTTTTTAATTGGGAGATTTTTTTGTGGCTACAACCATCGATGATATGGTTCAGATGGGCCTTCATTTCGGCCACCACGCTCGAAAATGGAATCCAAAGATGGCCCCTTATATCCATAGTAAACGAAATGGGATTCATATCATTGACCTAATTCAAACATATTCATATCTCAAAGAAGCTTCACATTTTTTAACTGAGTCAGCTGCTCAAGGAAAAACCTTTCTTTTCGTTGGCACCAAAAAACAGGCAGCTCGATTGATCTCAAAGGCAGCCATGGAAAGTGAATGCTTTTATATCAATCAACGATGGTTGGGTGGAATGCTAAGCAACTGGGGTACGATGA
>JAABUJ010000246.1_pt1:42500-118548 | contig 118548 bp, 106 predicted proteins | sample 5559131 | NCBI WGS metagenome assembly JAABUJ01 (sample SAMN10711875, study PRJNA513366) | rock metagenome | isolation source: Antarctica rocks | place: Antarctica: Victoria Land, Mt New Zealand nord | collected 2016-01-07
CACATGAAATGCACCAAATCCGAAGCAAGCAAGGCCAGAAAGAAAGAGGTGAATCCCAAAGATTTTTGGAAGGTCCAAGGCCGGGTTCTGTGTTCGTGGATCACGAAAGAGTTCTAAATCCCAAAAAACCCAATGCCAAATGGCCGCCATAAACAAGGCACCCGAAAGCAGAATGTGCGCAGTCGCAACGCCTTCATACGTCCAAATACCTGGATTGGTCGCTGTCTCTCCGCTGATCGTCCAGTTTCCCCATGATTCGGTGATCCCTAATCGAGTCATAAAGGGAAGAACAAACATCCCTTGACGCCACATCGGGTTCAGCACTGGATCGGATGGATCGAAGACAGTGATCTCGTAGAAGGCCATCGAGCCTGCCCATCCCGAAACAAGTGATGTGTGCATTAAATGAACTGCAATTAAACGACCCGGATCATTTAACACTACAGTATGGACACGATACCAAGGTAATCCCATAAATTATCCTAGAGGGGGTAAAAAATTGATTTCCTTTCTTTCTTTTTAAAGAGTACCACCATTATATCATAAAGAAGAGCCACCCCTCTACTGGAGGGGACCTATCTGCGATGGGTGGTCTCGATGCCGATCTAGAGCCGGTAGGTGAAGCGGCAGATCGATCTGCGCCCCCTTCGACGTGGAGACAAGAAGCCGGTTTCAAAGAGACGGACTTGGCGGCTCTATCTCGATGCCTCGACACGGGTTAAAGTCGGGATTGCAATTGGTGGCCTTTGGGTTCTCCCAAGCCAAAGATGTTCACTGAAGGTGATAGGGGAAGTCCTGATCAGGAAGGCATCTCCAAAGAGACGTGTAAAAATTTCGCTAGTTCTGCGGCCTGCCCTTCAATCTGTTCCAATGTGGTCGGGTCTCCAACCCGGGTCAGAGGAATTTCACGATCTCCCCGTATTCGCATATAGAGGGTTCGACGAGGGTTTACCCCCTCCTTCCATTCGACCTTAATGCCTTCGACGTCGCTCATTGGGTAGGAGATGTCGATGCGACGGTTTTTTCCAGGGAATCCCCATCGAAAGATGCGTACCGACCCCGCCTCCCTATTAAATTCATTGAACCCGCCTCCAACGCTCCAGAGCAGCGTGAACCAGACATAAACGCCAAGGAGAAGGGCGAGAACGCCGTAAAAGGACATCACCAATCCTTGCGGAAAAAAGAGTATATTTTTTGATTGAATTAAAGGAAGGACGTCTCGTCCCAGGTAACTCGAAAAGCCCGTCAAGAGGAAACCGAAGCCACCAAAAGAAAGTATTGTTCCCCACCAATAATTACTAAACCTTCGAGATCCGGAAATAATATACCGACGAATAACGTCGGTGTCATAGGAATCGACCATGCTGAACAAAAAAAAGTCACAAGGAGCTCTTCCATACCTTGCCATGCCTTGCCTTGCCATGCCTTGCCGAAGGCATGGCAAGGCATGGCAAGACATGGCAAGACATGGCATGGAAAGGTTTACCCCTTCGAACCCGAAAGGAAAGTGAGTCGGCCTCGACGTGGCTGTCATCGAAGAGGTGCTCCTTCGAAGCGATCAGGGAGCCGACTTCACAAGAGAGGTCCATCCCAACCCTTGCAACGACCGATTTCGTCGCAATGGACGTGTTACCAATTCGAGGATATCGCGTGAATTAGTAAAGCCATGAATTTGAGCGAAGGTAAACTCAACTGACCACTTTGTGCTGATGCCACGGGCTTCCAGCGGATTAGCGTGCGCCATGCCGGTTATCGCTAAGTCAGGTTGGAGCTCTCGAATCCGCTGTACCTGATGATAATTGTCCGGCTTTTCCACTATGCGAGGAATGGGGACATTCATTTCATGGCACGTTTTTTCGAGAAGAGCAAGCTCGGCTGCTTGAAATCGGCGATCCATATATGGAATTCCAATCTCGTAAACGATCATTCCACACCGAATCAGAAAGCGAGCAAGGGAGACCTCCAACAGGTTATCACCCATGAAAAAGACCGACTTGCCTTGAACTAATGCAAGGTATTCCTCCAATCCATTCCAGATTAGTCTTTCACGTTCCTCTAGCCCCCGTGGAATGACACCAAGGACGGAACAGATCTTTTCGATCCACGCCCTCGTTCCGTCGGCTCCGATCGGGAAGGGCGCGCCGATCAACTTACATCGTCGACGGCGCATCAATGTCGTGGCGGTTCGACTAAGGAACGGGTTGACTCCACAGACGTAGACGTCCTCATTGAGGGCCGGCAAGTCGGTGTACCGTTGTGATGGAAGCCAGCCTGAGACCGTAATCCCCTGTTTTTTCAGTTCCATGCTTAATTGAGTCGCAACGGTACTTGGCAACGACCCAAAGAGAACCAAGGGGGGGTGAGCTGGACCCGCCTCCTTCGAAGAGGACGTCGATGTGTTCGATCCCAATTTTAATATCGTATCGAGAAGTGAAGGTCGACTCGGCATCTCCTCCTCCCCATGGAGGGTCTTACTGGTCCGCCGAGTGGGGCAACGATGCGCCATGGCGGCCAGGACGGTGTCCTCTCCCTGTGTAAAGGCGTAATCGAGCCCGTTTGCTCGTGCCACGACGATGGGAATTCCAAGCTCTGACTCCAGCCGTGGTGCCATTCCTTCCAAATCCATTTTAATGATTTCGGTCGTGCACGTTCCAATCCAAACAATAACGCTGGGGTTTCGATCCTGTTTGATTTGAAGGCAGAGCCGTTTCAGCTCCGTATAATCATTCAATTGCGCCGAGATGTCACCCTCCTCTAATTCTGCCATCGCATACCGTGGTTCGGCAAAGATCATGACACCCAATGCGTTTTGCAAAAAATAACCACACGTCTTTGTGCCAACGACGAGAAAAAAGCTATCCTCAATCTTTTGATATAACCAGGCAACGCAACTAATAGGACAAAAGGTATGATAATTTCCCGTCTCGCACTCAAAGGCCAATGTCTCAGACATCGATGTAGACATTTCTCTCCCCATATTTTATACTTTCATTCACCCCTCCTCCTTCGTTTTCACTAAGGGGTGCTGCGAAGCAAGGGTGTTCACCGTTGGTAATGCCGACTTCCCCATCTCCTTCCCCATTCCCATCCCATCCCCTTCCCCTTTCCCATCACTTTTGGGGATGGGGGTGGGGAAGGGAGAGGGGAGGGCGGCTAAATCATCATAAAATCCAACTCCTCGGTGACCTGCTCGGTCGGTCTCTGCTGTGGATTTAAATAAAAATCGGACAGCAGGGTAAAAAGGTCGCGATCCGGCAATTCATGCGGAACGACCCCTTCAGGTTGAGCTAGTAGTTGATCCGCAATGTTAAGATAAAAGTCACACACGTACTCCAGACCGGTCTCCGATTCGGCCATCTCAAACAACGTTTTTCCTTTGACGCGAGAGACTCGAATATCCTCGATCAACGGCAAGACCTCCAAGACCGGCATCGGACAGGCTTCGACATACTTGTCAATCAAATCTCTCTTGCCCGTCCTGTTTCCTACCAATCCAGCGACTCGAAGGGGGTGGGTACGTGCTTTTTCACGAACCGAGGCGACAATCCGATTGGCAGCAAAGAGCGCATCAAAGCCGTTGTCAGTGATGATAATGCAATAGTCGGCATAATTGAGGGGGGCAGCAAATCCTCCACAGACAACATCGCCCAACACGTCGAAGAGAATAACATCGTATTCATAGAAGGCATTTAACTCCTTTAATAACTTAACCGTCTCCCCGACAACATATCCTCCACAGCCGGCACCCGCCGGTGGACCACCAGCCTCGACACAATCGACGCCCCCATACCCTTGGTAGATCACATCCTCCGGCCAAACATCCTCGTAATGATAATCCTTTGCTTGGAGCGTATCGATGATCGTTGGAATTAGGAACCCTGTCAGGGTAAAGGTACTGTCATGCTTTGGATCGCAGCCGATTTGGAGCACCCTTTTTCCACGCCTTGCCAAGGCGATTGAAATGTTACAACTCGTTGTCGACTTTCCTATCCCACCCTTACCATAGATAGCTAATTTCATTGCGTCTCCTCCTGAACACAGTTTCCCCTCCCATCGACGTGATGCTTCGGGTCTTTATGTCGATGACAGTATCTTACATCAAATAAGAAAAAAAACAAAGACATGTGAAACTTATTAATGTTATGTCGTGTCGTCAAGTGGAGGTGGTGTCTGGGAGGACGTCTCGTCAGCATGGAGATTTTTAACCAAGGAGCAGAGTGGTAAGGTCTTCTTTTTTTTCCATGTCGACCGTAGAGCCCTTGCCTTCCCATCCTTATCCCCATCCCCATCCTTATCCCCAAAAAGGAAGGGGAAGGGCATCATTTTTAATCATCACCTTGAGGCTTCAGCTTCGCTGATGGAGGAAACTCCTTCCGTCGATCGGTTTCTTTTCTTTCTCTTTACTTATTTAATCACATGATAGCCTTTGACTTCGATCACTTTCTACAAAACGTCTCTTTCGCTTCACTTCTTGTTCTCCTCCTCTTTCATTGGGGAGACGCAACTTTCTTTTTTCATCCTATCATTGGTCGTCTTGGAATGTGGATCGCCAATGTGGCTCTTACCCTTCTCCTTCTGGGCCGATGGGTGACGGCGGGCCATTTCCCGCTCAGCAATTTGTATGAATCATTACTTTTTCTTTCCTGGAGCTTTACCGCCCTTCATCTTTTTTTGGAAAGAAACAGCGATCTCCCTTTTCTTGGACTTCTCACGACACCGATGGCTCTTTTTACGAATGCCTTCGCCACCTTTACTCTGCCCCCAGAGATGCAACGAGCGACCGGTCTCGTTCCTGCCCTCCAATCCAACTGGTTAATGATGCATGTGACGATTATGATCGTCAGCTATGCTGCGCTAATGGTCGGGTGTCTGCTGAGCATGGCTTTTTTAATTGTCCAGTCTTGCGAATCACGCCCAGAGCCGGCATCACCTTCCTCTTCCCCATCCCCTTTGGGGAAGGGGAAGAGGAAGGTGATCAACATAGATCCCACCTCAACCGTGGCAAGCATCTCGACATCCGACTTATCCGTCTCTTCCTTGCTTGCTTCGGAGAATGGCACCATGCTTTTTCGGCCGGCTCGCCTTGAGCAGCGGGAGGCTCCTTCGATCAAACAAAGTTCCCAGCCTGCCTTAGCTACAAGGCTGGATAATTTAAGTTATCGTACTCTAGGGCTAGGCTTTCCGCTCCTTACGGTTGGGATTTTGTCCGGAGCCGTCTGGGCTAATGAAGCATGGGGGTCTTATTGGAGTTGGGATCCGAAGGAGACATGGGCGCTGATTACCTGGTTAGTTTTCGCCATCTATTTTCATACACGATTCACCAAAAATTGGAGCGGGACGAAGCCTGCCGTCATCGCGACGATTGGCTTTTTTGTCCTCTGGATTTGCTATCTCGGAGTCAATCTCCTCGGGACGGGGCTTCATAGTTATGGATGGTTTCAATGAGAATACCCTTCGCTTCCCCCTTCTCAAAGTCGAGGCCGGCAGCGAAACGGAGAAGGGGGTATGGTATAATAGCGGGCGCTCGGTAGCCTATTTTTCGTACCCTTCAAGATGTATGCTGACATTAAAGATCTTCGTTTACACCGTCGTAACCTTCTTTGTTTCTTTGTTTCTCTTCGGCTTCCTCTCAAATGACCCTGCGATAAATCCCAATGATTAGGGGGGGGTTAAGAAGGGATGGTTAATTCGAGCTCCCTTCTTTTCTGCCAAAACAAAGTTCAACCGGAAGAAGGCCACTCGCAGCGTGAGTCAATAAACTCCTCCTTTGTCTTAAAAAGGAATGAGCGAAGCTGATCAACTTCGCTGATGAGCGAAGCTGATGAAGGTTGTGGCATCGATGGATCGCAGATCAATGGACCAAGCAGATGGGTCGAAAAGGAAACGAGTGAAAGGGAGGAGATCGAAGACGCGCCTCACAATGAGGTGTTTTTGTCTGATCGTGGCCGCGAGTCTTTCTATTCTCTTCCTTCAGCTTTGCTGAGAAGCTTCGCTGATTAGCTTCGCTTTTCAGTAAAACTGAAGACTCACGGTCGAGTTTTACTAAGAGGAGGCTTTTTCCGTTCCGATCTTCGACGGAAGGCAGCCCAATTTCCTTTTCTCTGAAAGAATTACAGCCTCTTTTTTTTCATAACGAATTTATAATAATAAAGCTTTATTTTTGCCATCCCCATCCCCAAAAGGGAAGGAAAAGGTGATGCTATCCATCGGGTAAAGCAATTAATTTCTTCTTCCCATCCCCATCAACGAGAACTTATGGATAACAAAAAACTGATCATCGAAATGTTCCGTTTGTTAAAAAACAAAAGTGGAGCCAACAGTTCATGTATAAAGCAACTGCCGAACTATCTGTCTATGCTGATAACATCTAATATGAAGCTTTCTGAAGAAGCTTCAAAGGAACTTGAAATTTTATTAATTGAGGCTATAGCTTATGCTGAACAATTTCAGGTCACATTGCAAAAAATCGTGAAAATGCTACACCAGCCTATACAGCAAAAGGTTAAGTCAACGAAAAGCAAGCAAGATGAATAAGTCAAAATGGCTTGTAAAATTGGTCATATCCACCCGGACATCACCCAGTACGTCTACCCTCTTTATCGGCCTGCAAGGTCTACCACTTTTTTTTTCATATGCTTTTTACTTCGCTCGGCCTTTTTATCCCCCTTCTTTGGGGGGTACCAGGGTCGGGGTACTGATCAGTTAGAATGCAAGGACCGCCAAAAACAGCTGATGGCAACAAAGAAAGTAAAAACAGTAAGAACGTGGGAATTTTAAACCCTCGGCCGTCGCGTAGATCTTGATGTTTCCTTACATTTACACCCTGATTCAGGGTCACTTTGATCCTAGTAGCACCAATGGCACTAAAAACACTACTTATTTAGAAAAGAGGAACACAGCGGCCCTCACTTTTAGTTGGCAGTATAGGCACCACGCTTATTTTTATTTTAGAATAAAAATAGTAAGACAAGGAACAACCTGGATAAGATATGACCCTTCCGTATGGTTGTAATTACCACTTGTATACTAAATTGGATTCAATTTCACAAAAAGCTGAACGAGTTGTAAGGGCCACAATTTGTGTGAACTTTGGAAATCTAGTGGTCGTGAGCGTACAAAGAAAGATCGAGAGTCTCTCTTCCCACCTCCATCCACGATGGGATGGAGAGATGAGAAGCTTTTTACTAGAACGACTTCAGTGATATTATCCGTTGATCGAAGGAGCTTCCACAGATGCTAAGTCTAGTGGGAAGTTGTGAGCGTTACGCTCGTGCATTACTTCCATACCTAGGTTAGCACGGTTGATGATGTCACCCCATGTGTTGATTACACGACCTTGAGAATCAACAACCGATTGGTTGAAGTTGAATCCGTTTAGGTTGAACGCCATAGTTGAGATACCAAGTGCAGTGAACCAGATACCAACTACAGGCCAAGCAGCCAAGAAGAAGTGTAAAGAACGAGAGTTGTTGAATGAAGCGTATTGGAAGATTAGACGACCAAAGTAACCGTGAGCAGCTACAATGTTGTATGTTTCTTCTTCTTGTCCAAATTTGTATCCAGCGTTCGCAGATTCGTTTTCAGTAGTTTCACGAATCAGTGACGATGTTACAAGTGAACCGTGCATTGCAGAGAAAAGAGATCCACCGAATACACCAGCAACACCAAGCATGTGGAATGGGTGCATAAGAATGTTGTGCTCAGCTTGGAAGACGATCATGAAGTTGAACGTTCCAGAAATACCTAGAGGCATCCCATCTGAGAATGAACCTTGTCCGATTGGGTAAATGATGAATACAGCAGTAGCAGCTGCAACTGGTGCAGAGTAAGCTACAGCGATCCATGGACGCATACCAAGACGGAATGAAAGTTCCCATTCACGACCCATGTAGCAGCAGATTCCTAGAAAAAAGTGACAAACGATTAGTTGGTAAGGACCACCGTTGTAAAGCCATTCGTCCAATGACGCAGCTTCCCAAATTGGGTAAAAGTGCAGACCAATTGCGTTTGAAGTAGGAACTACTGCACCAGAGATGATGTTGTTTCCGTATAGAAGAGAACCAGAAACAGGCTCACGAATCCCATCGATGTCAACCGGAGGAGCAGCGATGAACGCGATGATGAAAACTGAAGTTGCAGTTAAAAGAGTTGGGATCATAAGAACACCAAACCATCCGATGTATAGACGGTTTTCAGTGCTAGTTACCCATTCGCAGAAGCGAGACCAAAGAGTTGCGCTTTCGCGTCTTTCTAAAATAGCAGTCATAGTAAAAATATCAAGAAAAAGTACCTCAAGTGACCCCTTGCGGCTAAGGGGCCAACTCTTGGTTCCACAAAATAAATGGATTGTAAACCACGTGACGAAGTGAATAGATCTATGACTGATTGATAGATCGTAGACCATCCAACACGCTGCGTTGATGGGTCGAAGACAATGCCTTTCATTCTCTAGAGCAGACAAATAAAAAACCATTGTCGACCCACCTCGAGGGTCGCCAAATGTGAATACAAACAACTTTTTACCTTGCTAGAAATTACTATATCTCAAACAGCCCATCGACACAAGTTTAAGAATCATGTATATACTTAATACATTATTAAGCTTCCCAACGTTGAAAAAGCATAAAAATGTGTCGATGACGTCTCGCCTCATGACTTTTAATCATTACCTTTCTCTCCCCCTTGCCATTCCCTTGCCCTTTGGAGATGGGGAAGGGGATGGGGATAGGAATGAGGATGAGGATGGGGTTGCATCACAATTTTCAAAGGGTGTCCAAGCAAGTCTTGCTCGAGGATATGTAAATTGAAAAGAAAAAAAAAGATTTTTTTCTTTTAGGAACCCCCGAGGAGTGGGGCCAATGCGAAAAAAACTTCTTTCAATTTGTAGAGATCAAGGATCTCTGAGCTTTGGTCTCACCCTCGATTCTTTCAAAGAGAGAAAAGGTGAGATTTTATCTTCGCTTGTTAAGGTAAAGGAAATTATTTAGCGGGAGCAGGATTCGAACCTACGACCTCAAGATTATGAGCCTTGCGAGCTACCAGGCTGCTCTATCCCGCACTTTTACTTTCTTCGTGGCAGACCTTACCCTTACCCCCAGGGGAATTCGAATCCCCGTTTCCTCCGTGAAAGGGAGATGTCCTCGGCCTCTAGACGATGGGGGCTTGTTACCTTCTCTCCAGCAGAGCGAAGAGGATTGGCAGTGTCAATAATTCTCTTCATGGGAGAGGAGAAATGGATAACTTTTTTTTCTAGAGCAATATCAAGGCTCGAGAATGATACATAGCATACCTTATCTTGACCATCCGTGTCAATCCTTTTTGCTTCTTTCAACCCCAACCTAAGGCTGGGGGCAGAGGACGTCGATCAGCCTGCATGAAATGCATCATAAAACCCACCCATGCAGAGCGAAGATGGCTTGAAGACCGACATCTCTTCTGCATCCATCGAGGAGATGCTTTGCATCTTTCTGAGAAAAGGCTGGTAGGAAGAATTTTTTTCTTCCTAAAAGGAGAAAACTAAGGGGTCGGGAAAGAAACGATTCACTTCGATCAGTAACCCTGCAGTGAAGGTGAACCAGATCAAAGCAACGACCGGTGCGGTCGATAGATAGGTGGTAAAATTTTTCATACAGTTTATCTTTCCTCTATTTTGAAAACCGATCTCTCTTTAGGTCATCGACTTCGTTTTGCGAAGCGATGCCCAAGTGATGCTTTTGCCTTCCCCTTTACCTTCTCTATTCCCTTCTCTATTCCCTTCCCTTTAGGGAAGGGGATGGGTATGGGGATGGTAAAGGTGATAGCTTCATTACCTTTGGTAAACTTTTCCGACTCCAACAAAAAGACATCGTCTCGACTTGAGAGGGAGCTTTCGTGAAATTAAAAGACACTTTTTTCTTTCAATTCTACCATGAGACCACTGATACCAACAAAAAAAAGGTGATTTGAGGGGTAAAAACAAGAAACCCTGCCTTCTTCCTGGTCAAGAGGGAAAGGATAGGCAGGCTTCATCATGACTCCACTCGTCTCTCAAGCTTGCTGCCACGGCGGAACACCGTTTTATCGAGATGACCGTCACCAGCCTTCACCAAAGCTGATGAGAAGGGCGGCTTGCCAAGAGAAAAAAAAAAAGGTAGACTAAAGAAAGGTGGTCAACAGCGACAGGGATGTAGCGCAGTTTGGTAGCGCTCCTGTTTTGGGAACAGGAGGTCGCAGGTTCGAATCCTGTCATCCCTATCCACCTCCCTTCGTCTCCCCCTCAAAGGGGAGGAGACAAAGGACTGGAAAAACCAGGTCACTCCCCTTTAAAAACGTCCTTAGTTCAGTTGGTAGAGCGCAGGTTTCCAAAACCTGTTGTCGTAGGTTCGAGTCCTACAGGGCGTGTTGAGAAGAAAGGGAAAAAAGGAGATTTGTATTTCTTTCCTTGGACACGCTGGGAAGACTTCCTTTTTTGCGAACCAAGGGCTCTTTCCATGTATCTGGAGTAGAAAGATTTTCCCTTTACCGAAGGCTTTGGGAACACCCATGGAAGATTATAAATTACCGCTTCGAGCCGCCAAAAGGACGATCACAAGTGGGCCAGCAGCCAAAATAAAAAAGAGAGCGAGCAATTGAAACACGATTTCAAAGTTCATATTTTTTCCTTGGTGAAAACAGCATCGACGCACGGCATTGCTTTTTGATGATGGGAGGGGTGTCGACCTCTTCACCGACTTCTTAAAACAAAGGGGTATACCAAGCCATTTTTAGGCTCCCTTCGCCTCCATAACTGTTGCCCGAAGGGCAAAGGTTATGAACCGAAGAGGGAGAAGACCCGCACCCGCATCGCTCGTGACGCGCCTATGCGTAGAGTTCAATGCCTAAGCGAATCGCCAATATGCCGGCCAGCAAAGCCGCAAAAAGTCCAATAAAAACTTGACTGTCAGAGATGGGCATAGGGAATACTTTTCAATCACTGTTTCTTCGGAGAATCGGAAACTTCTCCGAAGGGATAGTAGGGGGGAAAGGAAAGAAGAGATCTTCCATTTGAAAAAATGAGAAATTGTTGAAGACCAAAGATCCGTCTTTGCACCCGTTTTTCAGCAAAAAAACGAGGATCGGTCAATCCGACCATCGAAGCGGACACCTTCGACCCGTCGGGTGAGGCAGCTGCACCCTAAAAAATTTATCGAAAGCTGACGGCCGCCTGCCATACGAAGGCCAAAAGGATGAATAACACAGGAATAATCGGTAGCACATCGACGATGGGGTCGAATGGTGCATACGCTTCGGGTAATTTTGCAAGTAAGAACATCATACTGTCTCTCCAAGGAAAACAACTTTCCATCTCCTGAATGCGTCTCTCACGCGTGTTGAGAGACGCGCTTCGATCCTACCTCTTCGTCATCCCCATCCCCATCTCCATTCCCATCCCCATCTCCATCCCCATCTTCATTCGGGAAGGAGAAGAGGAAAGGAAAGGGGATAAGGTGATGGGGATAGGGATGGTAAAGGTGATGGCTTTATCAAGTGATGGCTTGAGCTTCGCTGATGGGGAGGGGACGAATGGTTTTTAGTATATCAAAGCAAGGGTTTCGACTCGACATCATTCAAAAAGAATTCTCTTTTTAATGGTCGTTTCGACTGCCTTTCTCGAGACGCCTTTTGCCCTCACATCACTTTTGGTGATGCGACTTCTCCACCGACCACCCCTTTGCAAAAAAAAGGGAGGTCGCATCGCCTTTGGTGAAGCAAGGCATGGGTTGAGCAAAAGCGAAGGAGTCTAGTTGAGTTAGAAAAAGGGGAGGTCGACATGTCGCATCGCCTTTAATCATCACCTTTGCCTTCCCCATTCCCTTCCCCATCACCTTTCCTATCCCCATCCCCTTTGGGGAAGGGGATGGGGATAGGAAAGGTGATTGCTCCATCATAACCTTTGGTGAAGCGAGCCCACTCAAGAGTAGTGGTTACTTGGCGGTGGCCAAAAATTCTTCCGAGAAGTCAGCAATGGCCTCTTTCAAGAGAGTTTGCGCTTCCTCGGTGAACACGTTGGTAGAGCGAATGATCTCTCCATACTGCGATTTCTTTGTCCCCAAAAACTGACGTAGGCCAATGAGGAAGGCACGGACCTGATCGACAGGTACTTTATCAAGATACCCATTCGTTCCAGAAAAGATGCTGGCTACTTGATCTTCGACCGAAAGCGGAGATGCTTGCGCCTGCTTTAAAAGTTCTCGAAGCCGTTGTCCGCGCGCAAGTTGATTTTGGGTTGCCTGATCCAGGTCGGAAGCAAATTGGGCAAAGGCCTCCAGTTCAGCAAACTGTGCCAGCTCAAGTTTTAATTTCCCTGCCACCTGCTTCATCGCCTTAGGCTGAGCCGCCGATCCAACCCGTGACACGGAGATACCAACGTTGATGGCTGGTCGAATGCCGGCGTTAAAGATGTCGGCCGATAGAAAAATTTGCCCATCGGTGATTGAAATCACATTTGTTGGAATGTAGGCGGAAACGTCCCCCTCTTGTGTTTCGACGATGGGAAGGGCAGTCATGCTTCCACCCCCCAAGGTGTCGCTTAGTTTGGCCGCTCTTTCAAGAAGTCGAGAGTGGAGATAAAAGACGTCGCCCGGATAGGCTTCACGCCCAGGAGGACGCCGGAGAAGCAGTGACATCTCTCGATATGCTTGCGCTTGCTTTGAAAGATCATCGTAGATGGCCAACGTGTGACGTCCGTTGTACATGAAATATTCAGCAAGGGCGGCACCGGTATAAGGAGCAAGGTATTGCAATGTTGCGGGGGAATCTGCAGTCGCTGCGACGATGATCGTATACTCCATAGCGCCTCGTTCCTGGAGCGTGCTTACCACTTGGGCGATGGAGGAAGCCTTTTGGCCAATGGCAACATAAACGCAGATGACATCCTTTCCTCGTTGATTCAGAATTGTGTCGATGGCTACGGCTGTCTTCCCGGTTTGTCGATCTCCGATAATCAATTCGCGTTGTCCGCGTCCGATTGGAATCATCGCATCGACCGCCAAAAGGCCGGTCTGGAGTGGTTCATGGACGGAACGACGGGCGATGATGCCAGGAGCACCGGATTCGATCAATCGTGTTTCAGAGGTTGATATTTCACCCCGGCCATCGATGGGTCGAGCCAAGGAGTTAACGACGCGACCTAAATAGCCTTCACCTACCGGTATTTGAGCAATCTTTCCGGTCGCTCGCACGGAGGTTCCTTCTTGGACGGTCAACCCTTGACCCATCAATACGGCGCCGACATTCTTCGTTTCCAAGTTAAGCGCGATGCCGATCGTTCCGTCCTCAAATTCGAGAAGTTCACCCGCCATCACTTTCTCTAAACCATAGATTCTGGCGATCCCATCCCCAACTTGAAAGACGGTTCCGACATTGACCGCCTTGATTTCTGCATTATACTGTTCAATCTGTTGCCGAATAATGCTACTAATCTCATCTGGTCGAATTTTCACCATTCGGATACTCCCCACAATTTATATCGAGACGAAGGACGATGGTATTGAAACAGATTACTTTCGGTAATCACCTCAAGGAAAGCAAAGGGAGGCGTCAGCGAAGCTAATGACTGACGCATCCTCCTCGCCTTACCCCAGGCCAAGTCTAAGAGGACGCGTCGATGGAGTCCGAAAAAGGGGGTCACGATCTTAAGCAGGCATGCCACTCAACACACCTCATCAGCGAAGCTGAATCAGCGAGAGTGAAGACCGCCTTCCCTCCGCGTCTTGCTGCCGCCCTGCATTACCTTTGCCCTTCTCTTCCCCATCCCCTTCTATTCTCCATCCCCTTCCCCATCTCCGAAGGGGATGGGGAAGGGGGTGGTAAAGGTTATGCGATACTCCCCAAGAAGAACGAAGGTGAACAGGTGGATAGTTTGCTTGCTCACTTTGAGGCAACATTCCAAGAAGGAAGGTAGAATGTTTTTTCTCCACCCCAGCAAGCATCATTGGAAAACAACACAATAATGAAATAGTTGACCGATTGATGAAGGGCCGCATCTAAGCGATGATCCAATTTTTGTCTCACCTGACCCAACGCTCGCGTGATCACTCGCTGACAAACCTGTCTGATGGCTCGCTGACGTTGAAGCTGTACCAGCTCCTGCCTTCCTTCTTCGAGACGTCGCAGATCTTTGTCGGTTTGTGTGATCGAGTCCAGTCGCTCTCTTTCGGCTGTCTCCTGTCCTTGGTGACGGATTTCCTCCCCACGTCTTTGCGCCATTTCAAGACGACTCTTCGCCTCCAGTACTTTTTGCTCCGCCTCCTTAGCTCTTCGATCCGCTTCCTGAAGGGTGGTAAGGATCGATTGCCGACGATTTTCTAAAAGGGTGCGTAGCGCGTCCCCCCCAAAGGAGACGACGATGGCAACCACCACCGACAAATTAATAATATTTGTTTCTAGAATGTTTCCATTCAACCCAAACCCTTCACCCTGCGACAAAGACGAAGCAAGGAAAATCAATCCTTTCATACTACCCTCCATGTGGACTCTACTTCGATTCTGTTTGTATGCCCCAAGGAATTGGGTGCATACCTTGGGCATCACCTTTGCCGAAGGTAAAGGTGATTCACCGAAGATGATTCACCGAAGGTGATGCCGAAAGAAGGGATCGAATTGCCCGCCCTACGACGCAAAGGGGTTTGCAAAGAGCAATGCCAAAGCAACCACTAATCCATAGATCGTTAACGATTCCATGAAGGCAAAACTTAATAGCAACGCACCTCGAATCTTCCCTTCCGCCTCGGGTTGTCTTGCGATCCCTTCTACAGCATATCCTGCCGCAGTTCCTTGTCCCATTCCCGGTCCAATGGCAGCAAGGCCAACGGCCAATCCAGCAGCGATAACGGATGCAGCAGCAACAAGTGGGTTCATACGTAGTTTCTCCGATGTTTAAAGTACCAAAATAGAAATAGAATGGGTCGAAAACCGATCTGGTGTCTCACCGGACGAGAAGACGAGTCTTTCCCGATCTCGAGTCACTCTCTCCTCCAAGATCGCTTTGGAAAGGTCTCATAGAGGCCTTCCATAAAGCGAGGCGAGCCTCCTTTTCTTACGGAGAACGATACCATCGAATTGAAGGGAGCGCAATGCGACGTTCCATCCGAGACATCCGAGACGGCAACGCTTCTCCGGGTCGGAGGCTGATCGGGGGGAGATTGATGGTCGACCCGACAATCTAATGATCGTCTCCTTTGCCCGCTCTCCTCCTTCGACCGGAGCGAAGTGGAAGAGGCCGCATCGCAGGGTAGAAAGGCCCTGGCTGTCGTCGATGACCCAGCATCGATCGAGACTTCGATTTCGACCTCACTTTCGCCCAACCCTTCTTTCAAGGACGGGTAAAATCACTGCTCAAGAACGTCTCCAACACTTCCGTCCCATCAGCTTCGCTATCTTATCCCCTCCCCAATCCCCGAAGGGGAAGGGGATGGGGAAGGGGATGGGGATCATCTTGATCAAGCTAATGGCTTCAGCTTTGCTAATCAGCAAAGCTGAAGACCACCTCCATTCGACATCGCCATACGTGGATCGAAGTCTAATGCCCTTCTAATGATTCTCCGATGTAGGCACCCGCCAAGGTTGCAAAGACAAGCGCTTGAATAGCGCTCGTAAAGAGACCTAGTAGCATTAATGGAATCGGAACCACCAAAGGTACTAAAGCAATTAAAACACCTACAACCAATTCATCGGCGAGAATATTTCCAAAGAGCCGAAAGCTAAGCGACAAGGGCTTTGTAAAATCTTCAAGGATATTGATGGGAAGTAGAAAGGCAGCCGGTTCGATGTATCGTTTAAAATAGCCCACCCCTTTCTTCCGTAATCCCGCGTAGAAGTAGGCGATCGACGTCAATAAAGCCAAAGCGACGGTAGTATTGATGTCATTGGTGGGGGCCGCCAATTCACCATTTGGGAGTTCGATCAATCGCCATGGGAGGAGAGCTCCTGACCAATTAGAAACAAAGATGAAGAGAAAGATTGTTCCTAGGAAAGGGACCCAATCAATATACTCTTCCTCTCCAATCTGTGTCTTTGCAAGATCTCGAATAAACTCTGTAATGTATTCGGTTAAGTTTTGTACCCCTTCCGGCGCGTTCACTTTAAGATTTGAATTTCCTAGAAAGGCGAGGACGGCGATTATGCTTAAAACGAGCCACGAAGTTAATAAAACTTGACCATGGAGCTCATATCCCCCCAATTCCCAATAAAAATGTTGTCCAACCGAGACCTCCGAAAGATCGAAGACTGAAATGAATGGTACCATTGTGTTCATACTGCTTAGAGCTTCCTCCTATTATCGAAGACGGTTGGTGTGGAGTATGACGATCTCACATCGAAGTTGAAGCGCGGAAACGCTCTCTCGTTCAATGAAATCGATCGAACTCCCATTTTTCTTTTTTGGCTCTGTCAAGCCTTGAAAAAGGGCGTGAGAAGAAAATCCTTCTTATAGAACGATTTTCTCTATTCTAAGGAATGGTAGCAGAAGGGGGGAGGGAATGTAAGATTTGGTTCTTCGATATACCAGGAGAAAAGACGCTCATTCAATCAGAAAAGAGTATCCACTCTTCCTCGCTCCACGGATAAGAGAAAAGTATCGACATTGAGGCGGTCACTCTGAATGGCGGGTCGACCGGAGGATCTTTCTCTCCATGCGTCTCCCGATCCGAATCGGGTCCTGTAAAGATGTCGTGATTTGAATGGCAAAAATAAAATTAGGGGGCAGCCTTCTCTGAACGTCAGCTTCGCTTATACCAAAGGCAGTACCGGTGCTTGGCGACGCATCATACCGTAAAGTCCTGTTGCTTCAGCTTCAATGATGCAAAAAGCCCGCTCCCCTATTTTGAGTGAATGGGAAATTATTATATAAAATCCCTACGCCTTAGAATCGGTTGTATAAGAAGGAGAGGCATGATATTCTTTCGATCGATGAAGGAAAAATTAAAGACTAAAAAGAGACATCCTGCGCACCTTCATCTTTCCTCTGACACCCCCTTTATTGGGGAAGTTCAACCTTTGCTTTCCCCCTTGACAAGGCTGAAAGGCAATCAACGTCAGTCTTGACTGGCGAGACCTAATTTGGGATTCCACAGAGATCTCGCGTTTCTTTCTTGGCCGTCCTTATCACCTTTGCTGAAGCGAGACTGGAGGAAGAGGGAGACCTTAAGACCTTCACTTGCTAAAAATGCTCGATCCTCCCTCGGTAGAAGGTTTCGCTACTCGTTGCTAAGGAGGGTCGGCAGATAGAATCGGGGGGTGGTGATGCTTTGATGTCCCGCCAAAACAACGTTCTTTACCCTTTGGAGGGGGAGTTCCTCCTTTATGCTATGCCTACGATTCAACAATTAGTTCGAACCGCCAGGGCGAAGAGAATCAATAAGACAAAGTCGCCTGCATTAAAATCTTGCCCCCAGAGGCGAGGTGTTTGTACAAGGGTGTATACAACGACGCCCAAAAAACCGAATTCGGCGCTTCGAAAGGTGGCGCGTGTTCGATTAACGACTGGTCTCGAAGTGACCGCCTATATTCCTGGTATTGGCCACAATTTGCAAGAGCATTCCGTAGTATTGGTTCGTGGTGGAAGGGTCAAAGATTTGCCCGGAGTCCGGTATCACATTGTACGAGGGACACTGGACACAGCGGCCGTCAAGGTCAGGTCGCAAGGTCGGTCTAAATATGGCGTCAAGCGACCAAAATAAAATAAAGAATACATACTTTTCAATTCAAAGATCAAAGAATGGAGGCCACTGATGGCTCGTCGACGTCCCCCCAAAAAAATGGAATCATCCCCGGATCCCGTCTACGGGAGTACGCTGGTGCAAATGGTAGTAAATCGACTTATGAAGCAGGGGAAAAAGCCGTTGGCGTATCGAGTCTGTTATCGATCAATGGAGTTGCTCGAAAAGGAGACAAGGCGGGATCCGCTTCTTCTCTTAGAGGAGGCAATCCGCAACGTGACGCCAACGATGCAAGTTAAAGCAAAGAGGCGAGGAGGTTCAACGTATCAAGTTCCGGTACCCGTCGAAGTTAAGCAAGGGACCGCACTGGCGATTCGGTGGATATTGACTGCGTGTCGACAACGATCTGGAAAGACAATGGCTTTGAAGCTGCGCGATGAGCTTTTGGACGCTTCTAAAAGAATGGGAAGCGCGATGCGAAAACGAGAAGAGGTGAATCGAATGGCGGAGGCGAACAAAGCTTTCGCAAAGAACCGGTTCTAATTTTGGCGACCTCCGCTCCGTCGATCGGCCTCGGCTTCCTATGAAGTCGAGGCCGATCGACGGAGCGGAGTTCTCAAATCAAAACTAAACGGTCGATACTATTCTCTTTTAGAAAAAGAGGAGTCATGACTCTATGGCGCGTGAAAAGTTTGAGCGTAAAAAACCACATGTCAATATCGGAACGATCGGCCATGTCGACCACGGAAAGACGACCTTGACCGCAGCCATTACGATGGCATTGGCGGCTCGAGGAGGTGGGAAGGGAAGAAAATATGATGACATTGATTCTGCTCCCGAAGAGAAGGCTCGTGGCATTACGATCAACACGGCCCATGTCGAGTATGAGACGGAGCATCGCCACTACGCACACGTCGATTGCCCTGGCCACGCAGACTACGTCAAAAATATGATCACCGGTGCAGCGCAGATGGATGGCGCTATTTTGGTAGTCTCCGGTGCTGATGGTCCAATGCCACAGACCAAAGAACATATTTTGTTGGCAAAGCAGGTGGGAGTCCCAAACATTGTTGTCTTTTTAAATAAAGAGGATCAAGTCGATGATCAAGAACTTCTTGAACTGGTCGAACTTGAGGTGCGGGAAACCTTAGAAAATTATGAATTTCCAGGGGATGACATCCCAGTCATCGCAGGCTCTGCTTTGATGGCGCTCGAGGCGTTGACAGAAAATCCACAGATCAAAGATGGTGAGAATAAATGGGTCGATAAAATATATGCGCTCATGGGGCAGGTCGATACCTACATTCCAACGCCTAAACGGGATACAGAAAAACCATTTTTAATGGCCGTCGAGGATGTCTTCTCGATAACCGGTCGTGGTACAGTGGCCACTGGACGTGTGGAGCGGGGAGCTGTCAAGGTGGGTGAGACGGTCGAGGTGGTCGGCTTAGAATCGACACGATCGACCACTGTCACTGGGCTTGAAATGTTTCAAAAAACGCTCGATGAAAGCGTCGCGGGTGATAATGTCGGCATTCTGTTGCGAGGAATTCAAAAAAATGATATTCAGCGAGGAATGGTACTTGCGAAGCCTGGTACAATTACGCCACATACTAAGTTTGAAGCACAGGTCTACGTGTTGAACAAAGAGGAGGGTGGACGGCATACGCCCTTTTTTCCAGGATATCGACCACAATTTTATGTCCGAACGACCGACGTGACCGGCAAGATTGAATCATTTAAGGCCGACGATGGAAGTCCTACACAAATGGTTATGCCTGGCGATCGTATTAAAATGGTCGTCGAACTTATCCAACCAATCGCCATCGAAAAGGGGATGCGGTTCGCGATTCGAGAGGGGGGCCGAACCGTCGGTGCAGGGTTAGTATCGACCATTCTTCAATAATGGGTGGTAGACCTCTCGATGCCCCGGATCGATGGGTCATCAACTAAGCTCCTGTTTTAACCGATGCATAACCTTCCCCTTTCTCTTTCTCTTTCTCTTTCCCATACCCTTTGGGTACGGGGAAGGGTATGGGTATGGGGATAGGGATGGGAATGGTAAAAGTGATGCCGCCGGTCGAGATGAGACCTTCTCCAAAGAACAAAGAAGGCGTTCAATAAAATGGCGAAAAGACTTTTTTCTCTTCATCGATGTCATGAAGGAGCATCAAGAAAGGTGTATGAATATGAAACTAACCACTCTAATCAACAGATTGGAGGCGCGATGCAAAAATGGTAACCTTCCTTCTATCTCCGTTGGAGACACGGTCAAAGTGGGTGTTTTGATTCAGGAAGGAGAAAAGACACGCGTACAACCCTATCAGGGGGTGGTCATCGCACAGCATCGAGCTAGCCTCCATACGACCATTACCGTCCGTCGAGTTTTTCAAGGAATTGGAGTTGAACGGATTTTTACGATTCATTCTCCTGCCTTGAAAGGGATCCAAATTCTTCGACGAGCCAAGGTTCGAAAAGCGAAATTATATTATTTACGAGATCGAGTTGGAAAAGCGATCCGACTGAAACCACGACTAAGCGACCAAAGAAACCAAGGTGGTCAAAGAAGCGAAAAGGAGTCTTTTCAGTAAGCGAAGAGTGGTACCAGGTTAAGGTTGACGTCCTCTGCGCCAATAAAAACCCATCTATCTTGTCGAATTTATTAAGGAGAGGGTTAGAAATCGGCCAGTATCGACTCTTCCTTTCTCCTCTAGCTAAAATACCTTTTTGAAAGGCATGAAAGATACCTTTGCTATGCCTTGACCTTTATCACCTTTAATAAGGGCATCAGCATCGCAATCTAGGGAAAACTCCTGTTTCCACTGAAGGGTGGTTTAGGAGTCAAAGGGCAGTCGACCATCTTCGTCTCTTTCCCTGAAAAGGATGAAAAAGTGGATAAGAATCGACCACCGTTGGGCGAACGACGGGATTTGAACCCGCGAGTGGCAGAGTCACAGTCTGCTGCCTTACCACTTGGCTACGCCCGCCAATTTTTCTTTCAAGTATATCCCCCCTCCTCAACTCTTGTCAATTCTTTCCATCGGGTGAGGCGCCTTTTTTCTTCAAGTCAAGCTATCTCTAGGAAGCGCCGATTGGTCTGCCATCCATCTGCCTGCTCTTCGATCGTTAGTTATCGACTCGCTCCTCTCGCGAAGCGAGGAGGGAGAGAGTCTCGCTTCGGCTCGCTTCGCGAGTCGATCGATCGAAGTCCTAGTAGACCGGGGAGGGCTTATTCACGCGCGGGCGGTATATTAGAAGGAGAGAGGCTTTCTCCCCATCCTGTCTCTGCATTGGTATTGTTAAGGGCATGTAGACCGAACACCCTTTGAAAAGTTTCCCTAACCTTGTCTCCACTGTCGATTCCTTCTAGGGGGTCTTTTCGGAGTCGATGTCGTAAGCAGAGTGGGATGACACGAAAAATATCATGGGGTGTCACCCTACTTCGATTCTCGAAAGCTGCAATGGCTTGGCTTGCTCGATTGGTGACGATGTCTCCTCGTAGACCATCGACGTTCAGTTCTGAACAAATCTGCGAAATTTTAACGCGTGATTCATAGTCGATCTCGACGACGGCAAGACGATTACGGGCGGCCATGATTTTTTCGGTCAATTCTCTTTGCGATTCGGCGTACGTCGTTCGAAAGTCGACGGGGGAGCGATCAAATTTAGCTCGCTGTTGAACAATGTCGACGCGTAATGATGCCTCCTTGACCGTCCCGACTTGGGCATGCATACCGAACCGATCCAGCAGTTGTGGCCGCAGTTCCCCCTCCTCCGGGTTGCCGGAACCGACCAAGATGAATCGTGCAGGGTGGCTGATCGAAATTCCTTCCCGTTCTACAGTATTCCATCCTGAGGCTGCGGAATCTAATAAAACATCGACCAGATGATCATCTAATAGGTTGACTTCGTCGACGTAAAGTATACCTCTATTCGCCCGTGCTAAGAGTCCTGGTTCGAAAGCTTTGACACCTTCGGTAAGCGCTCGTTCGATGTCTATTGTTCCACAGACTCGATCTTCGGTCGCGCCAAGTGGCAGATCGACCATCGTAATTTTTCGAGTCGTAATGTCGATTGATCGATTTTGTTCCTTCTTTTCTCGAACCTCTTGACTCATTAGTTCTGGATCGTCTGGATCGGAGTTAAAAGGGTCGTTAGCGACCACCTGTATGTCTGGCAAAAGATCGACTAGAGCACGAACGGTTGTTGATTTTCCAGTTCCACGATCTCCCATAATCATGACGCCACCGATTTTTGGGTCGATCACGTTTAAAATAAGTGCTAATTTCATTTCTTCCTGACCAACAATGGCTGTGAAGGGAAAGATTGGTCGGGCTTGTTCCACTGCTTGGTTCATACTTTTTTTTTCTGCTTCTTTTTTCCACCTCTCTGGCAACTCCACAGCTGGGTTTAAACCAGCCTGATAGACTGCTTGCCCGCCTCAGTGAATCCTTCGATCTCAGCTCCGCATCGATCGGTCTCCGATTGATCGACTCAGAACGTGGAGACCACCATACCAACGGCCGACGGCGCGTCTATAAATGTTGTTCTTTCCGTGCCTATACTAAACGATGGGAAGCGTCGATGCAATTCCTTTCCCTTTTCTTTCCTCATCTCCACCCCATCCTCTTCCCCTTCCCATCCCCTTCCCCATCCTCTTCCCCTTCCCATCCTCTTCCCCATCCCCTTCTCCTTTCCCATCCCCGAAGGGGAAAGGAATTGGGAAGGAGATGGGGATAGGAAAGGTGATTGCTCCATAAAGGTGATGATGAAGCCATCACCTTTGACTTGTTTTCTCCTCATTTTAGGGTAGTATTGGCTAGAGAAGAAAATTTGTCTATTCAATGGAACCACTCCCTTATGGTTACTTTTAAATTTGGAAGTCGGGTGGTAAGACTCCTTTTTGCCATCGTCGGATTTCTCTGCTTCAATCTCCAATGGTCCGCCGGCGTTGAGGCGTATCCTATCTTTGCGCAACAAAATTATGCCAATCCTCGAGAAGCCAATGGCCGTATCGTCTGCGCCAATTGCCATCTTGCTCAAAAGGGGGTCGACATCGAAGTTCCTCAGTCGGTTTTGCCAAACACCGTCTTCGAGGCGGTTGTAAAAATTCCGTATGACCAGCAGATCACGCAGGTGTTAGGAAATGGGAAGAAAGGGGGGCTGAATGTGGGAGCCGTCGTAATTTTGCCGGACGGTTTTTCATTGGCGCCTAAGGAGCTAATTCCAGAGGAGATGAAAACAAAGGTTGGAAAACTCTACTTTCAACCCTATGCTCCGGAGAAGAAAAATATTCTTGTCGTGGGTCCAGTTCCAGGAAAGAAATATAGTGAAATAACTATTCCCCTTCTTTCACCCGATCCAACGAAGGATAAGACAGTCTCTTTTCTGAAATATCCCATTTACGTTGGTGGAAATCGAGGTCGTGGGCAGGTGTATCCGGACGGTTCAAAGAGTAACAACACAGTCTTCAACGCTTCAATCGGTGGACGAATACGTCGAATTCAACCTACGGAGCAAGGCGGGGTGGAATTAGTTATTGAAACCGCCGCCGGAGAAGAGGTGATCGAAAAAATACCAGCCGGCCCCTCTCTGTTGATTAAAGTCGACCAGATAATTCAAGCGGATCAACCGCTTACCAATAATCCCAACGTGGGCGGATTTGGACAAAAGGATACAGAAATTGTACTTCAAAGTCCGGCACGGGTGGAAGGTCTTCTCCTTTTCTTTATCTTTGTCGTCTTGACGCAAGTTTTCTTGGTTCTCAAAAAGAAACAATTTGAGAAGGTACAGCTGGCCGAAATGAATTTTTAATTTCTCTATCTTCCTCTCTCGATCAAAGGTGATGGGGGGTCAGTTGACAAATCCTTTTTCACCTTTTATAGTTAGTGCATAAATAAACTCACTTCCAATCGTCTTTGAAAGATGTATCCCTACAATGGTGAAAAAAAAAAGGTGTCTCCCCGTTGAAGTGCTGCCTCCACCGTTGAAGTAAAATTGATGGCGCACCGCCAGAAAGATCGATGCATCACCTTCATCAAAGTGATTCCCATTTTATTCCCCTTTCCCTTCCCCGAAGGGGAAGGGAAAGGGGAAGAGAATGGGAATGAAACGATCTCTCGATGCGGGCTATTAGCTCAGTTGGTTAGAGCACACCCCTGATAAGGGTGAGGTCGCTGGTTCAAATCTAGCATAGCCCATACTTCTCCTCCCTGAGGTCGACTCAGACCGAGCACCCGTTCTCGCCTCCGCACCTACCGTGCTCCCTGCTGTGAGCAAGACGATGGAAAGGGTGAATTCCAATTTTTTTTTCAAGGTGGGTGGCCTTCGTTGTTCATGGACCGGTGGCTTCAGCTTTGCTGATGCATCGAACTAGCTTTCTGCTCTCCGTAGCCGCCAAAGAAGGGTTGAAAATGGTCGAAGGACTCACACTCGAAGAGACTGGAAGAAGGGTTGCTTTTCTTGATGGGCTCGATTATACTTGCGTGAGAATATTCAAACAAAATAGGTAGGGGGTATAGCTCAGTTGGTAGAGCGCTGCCCTTGCAAGGCAGATGTCAGCGGTTCGAGCCCGCTTACCTCCACAGGTAGGTCAGCTACTTGGAAGCCAGTCTTCAAGCCTTTGAGTCTGATGAGCATGCCCTGTTTCCCCTTTGGGGATGGGGATAAATCCAGAATGGAAGGGGGGTTGACTTTCCCCTGGAGGGTAAGATAAAATTGGAGCGTGAAGGTCAAACAATGTAAGGATGACGGCGGATACCTAGGCACCCAGAGACGATGAAGGGCGTGGCAACCGACGAAATGCTTCGAGGAGCTGGTAACAAGCGTCGATTCGGAGATTCCCCAATGGGACAACCCCTTGAACTTTCCTTTAAATTCATGGAAGGAGAAGAGAGAACCCGGTGAATTGAAACATCTTAGTGGCCGGAGGAAAAGAAAGCAACAGCGATTCCCTTAGTAGCGGCGAGCGAAACGGGAACAGCCTAAACCAACCCCACGTCGTGGGGTTGGGGTTATGGGAGGAGAAAGAGATGTGCTTCATAGGCGTTGACTCATGTAAGGGAAGCAGCTGAATCCTGCACCATAGATGGTGAAAGTCCAGTACCTGAAAGATGAGTGGCATGAAGGCATCAAGTTCTACATCTACTCTTATCCCGAGTAGCATGGGGCACGTGAAATCCCGTGTGAATTGGCGAGGACCACCTCGTAAGGCTAAATACTCCTGGGTGACCGATAGTGAAGAAGTACCGTGAGGGAAAGGTGAAAAAGAACCCCATCGAGGGGAGTGAAATAGAACATGAAACCGTCATCCGACAAGCGGTGGGAGGATGAAGAATCTGACCGCGTGCCTGTGGAAGAATGAGCCGGCGACTTATAGGGGGTGGCGAGGTTAAGGAATTGATCCGAAGCCGGAGCGAAGGCGAGTCTGAAAAGGGCATCGACATGGTCACCTCCTATGGACCCGAACCCGGGTGATCTAACCATGACCAGGATGAAGCTTGGGTAACACCAAGTGGAAGTCCGAACTCATCGATGTTGAAAAATCGTGGGATGAGTTGTGGTTAGGGGTGAAATGCCAATCGAACTCGGAGCTAGCTGGTTCTCCCCGAAATGCGTTGAGGCGCAGCGCGCAACGAAAAGGTGAACTGTCTAGGGGTAAAGCACTGTTTCGGTGCGGGCTGCGAGAGCGGTACCAAATCGTGGCAAACTAAGAATACTAGGCATGTTTTTCCGTTGCGCAGTGAGACGGTGGGGGATAAGCTCCATCGTCAAGAGGGAAACAGCCCAGATCACCGGCTAAGGCCCCAAAATGACCGCTAAGTGGAAAAGGATGTGACAATGCTGAAACAGCCAGGAGGTTTGCTTAGAAGCAGCCACCCTTTAAAGAGTGCGTAATAGCTCACTGGTAGAGCGTTGTTGCGCCGAAAATGGACGGGACTAAGCGGTCTGCCGAAGCTGTGGGACATCGAATCGATCGATGTCGGTAGGGGAGCGTTCCGCCTTGGGTGAAGCGTTGACGAAAGTCGACGTGGACGAAGCGGAAGTGAGAATGTCGGCTTGAGTAACGCAAACATTGGTGAGAATCCAATGCCCCGACAACCTAAGGGTTCCTTCCGTAGGCTCGTCCAGGGAGGGTGAGTCAGGACCTAAGATCAGGCCGAAGGGCGTCGTCGATGGAAAACAGGTTAATATTCCTGTACTTGCCTTCAATTGGTACCGAGGGACGAAGAAGGCGATAAGTGGCCGACACTGGATGTAGGCGAAAGCGTTTGAGGCGTTGAAGGGTGGAAGAAAAACTATCCGGAGCCGAGGCGTGATACGGTCTCATACTGCCTTCCACCACAGGGTGGGGGGTAGCGTGGTGCTCACGTTCCATCGTCAAGCTTCCTAGAAAAGCTCGTACTACTATGTTATTGAAGGCAACCTGTACCCGAAACCGACACAGGTAGGTGGGTAGAGTATACCAAGGGGCGCGAGATAACTCTCTCTAAGGAACTCGGCAAAATGGCCCCGTAACTTCGGGAGAAGGGGTGCCCTCGAAGGAGGGCCGCAGTGACCAGGCCCAGGCGACTGTTTACCAAAAACACAGGTCTCCGCTAAGTCGTAAGACGATCCATGGGGGCTGACGCCTGCCCGGTGCCGGAAGGTGAAGGAAGTTGGTTATTCTTTGAAGAAGCTGACAACCGAAGCCCCGGTGAACGGCGGCCGTAACTATAACGGTCCTAAGGTAGCGAAATTCCTTGTCGGGTAAGTTCCGACCCGCACGAAAGGCGTAACGATCTGGGCACTGTCTCGGAGAGAGACTCGGTGAAATAGACATGTCCGTGAAGATGCGGACTTCCTACACCTGGACAGAAAGACCCTATGAAGCTTTACTGTAGCCTGGAGTTGGGTTTGGGCCCCTTTTGCGCAGTCTAGGTGGGAGGCGTCGAAGGTCTTCTTCCGGGAAGGCTGGAGCCATCAGTGAGAGACCACTCTTGAGGGGCTAGAATTCTAATGGCGTTCCTTGAAACAGGACGCTTGACAGTTTCAGGTGGGCAGTTTGACTGGGGCGGTCACCTTAAATTTGGGGCTCATTAGCAGCAATGTTGATGGAAGCATCTGGCTATATGCTGGGACCTCCGTTCTCTACACTTGGAGACATCCGTTACCGTCTCAAGTGAAAGGGATGCAGTATCCAAGAGTACATCACTATATAAAATGGGTGTCACAATCTCTTGGTGCGGACAATCAGCAGGGAAGTTGCATAGGCAACCCCTCAACGACTATACGCCGGACATCCATGCCTTAGAGCGTGGATGATGATAGAGTCTGAACTGGTGGGCGATCATCAGCCGTCTCTGCAATACTAAGCAAGCAGAAGACGGAATCTCAAAAATTATGCCACGACAACCAAATAAAGTCTCTGTGACAAGAGAGCAGAAAGAAATTCTCCTAGGAATCCTTGTTGGGGATGCTCACATGGAACTTGCCCCAAACCGGACATCGGCGAGGCTTAAAATTGAGCAATCTGTTACAAAGCACGCCTACGTGGAGCATCTTCACAACGTTTTCCAAGACTGGTCCCCTGGGAAAATTGTCCCCGCAAGCCACAGCCACAACTTGAGGTTTTCTACAAAGTACTCATCATCCCTTCTTTTCTATCACACGCAATTCTATCGTGAGAAAGGTCGGTGCGTGCCTCGATGGATGGAACACTCCTTTACTGCACGATCGTTGACGTATCTCTTCATGGACGATGGTGGAATCAAGTCAAAATCCTCTAAGGGGGTGTTCATCAATGTGTATGGCTTGGAAAAAAGGGAGCAGGAGTTTCTATGTCAGATTCTACGGAGAAAGTTTGAGTTGCAGGCTAAGGTAGTGCGTGATGGACAGTATTTTCGCATTTATATCTCTGGTCACAGTTACGACGCTTTGGTTGCATTACTTGATTCTTATATCTTGCCTTCAATGAGATACAAGATTCCTGCACCTCGCAAGGAGGCGGCTCGCAAGAAGTCTTCCAAAGAGATCTCGACGGGAGAAAAAGAAGATCCTTAGTTGGGGCAGGCCAGGTTGGATGAGATAACAAAATTGCCTAAAAGGTAACGGAGGTGTGCAAAGGTTTTCTCAGGCTGGACGGAAATCAGCCGAAGAGTGTAAAGGCAGAAGAGAGCTTGACTGCAAGACCTACAAGTCGAGCAGGGGCGAAAGCCGGCCTTAGTGATCCGACGGTACCGAGTGGAAGGGCCGTCGCTCAACGGATAAAAGTTACTCTAGGGATAACAGGCTGATCTTCCCCAAGAGTTCACATCGACGGGAAGGTTTGGCACCTCGATGTCGGCTCATCGCATCCTGGGGCGGTAGTACGTCCCAAGGGTTGGGCTGTTCGCCCATGAAAGCGGTACGTGAGCTGGGTTCAGAACGTCGTGAGACAGTTCGGTCCATATCCGGTGTAGGCGGTAGAGCATTGAGAGGAGCCTTCCATAGTACGAGAGGACCTGGAAGGACACACCACTGGTATACCAGTTCTTCTGCCAAGGGGACACGCTGGGTAGCTATGTGTGGAGCGGATAACTGCTGAAAGCATCTAAGTAGGAAGCCCACCTCAAGATGAGTGCTCTCATATCGATGATTCATCGATTGAAGGTCACGGCAAGAGAAGCCGTTCGATAGGTGTTCAGTGTAACGCCAGCAATGGCGGTAGCTAAGACATACTAACAGACCAAGCGAGTTTGACCTATGACGTAAGATCCCTCCCTTCTTGGGGGGGTTTCTCTGGTGCCCTCGCCAGGGTGGAACCACACCAATCCATCCCGAACTTGGGAGTGAAACAGCATGGGGGTGACAATACTTGTGGGGTAACCTGCTGGAAAGATAGCCCGGTGCCAGGGAATCAAAGCCCCTTATCTTATTAAAAGAATAAAACTAGAAGACTCTTCCTGTATAAAGCCGAGACTACCTTCTTGGTTGGATAAAAAAGGGTCAGTAACGACCCTCTGATCTTACTCGCCCTCTTCCTGTTCCTGTTCTTCTTCCTCTTTTTAAAATTCGTTGAAAGCTATCATGCACTCTTGAAGCTCAGCGTTGAGCTCATCGGCGGCATCCATAATTCGTTCGAGAAGGGCTTTAATTTTCTCTCTTTCCTCTAAAGACATCGTTTTATTCATTCTGCTCGTAGCAGTCTGATACCCTTTTATTTGTTTAATGACTTCAGTATTCGCGTTGTCCTTGTGGGTAAGAATACGTATCAAATCGGTAAATGATATACTTTTTTCGAATTTCTTATTCGTATTTATTTTTTTTTTTAATCACTATTTTCTCCTTACTAGTCATTTTATCATCTTTTTAAAGAGCAAAAGTAACTTTCAAAGATAAACCGTCTCAAAAGGGGCTATAGGCCCCATAGGGCTTTGTGCGTTTTATTAGTCCCTTCTGCTACCATTCAGGCAATAATATACACCCTCAACGCCACACCCAGGCCCTTACTATACCCTTCAATACCTTCTCCCACTGTTTTTAGCCCACAGCCATGGCGCCAGTTATTACCGCCATCAAACCCCAATTTTCCGTCATTTCACCCACGGCAGGAGGAAGGTTAGCTTGCGCGCCACGCCACTATTAGCACCTCTACGAGCATACCCCACCTCATCCGCCAATTCTCTCAGCAATTAGAGAACTTATACCAAAGTTATACACTATGCCCAAACAAAAACAATCTCGCACCAAGCTAATACCCCTCGAATTGCCCCGTAAAAGCCACCTTGAACCATAGGATGATATACTTTGATATACTTAGTCCCCCCAGACTGGGGATGCCCTCTACGGGCTCAATGGACCCCTTCTCGAGGCAGTACGCGGCGGGCTTAATACTCCGTCTACCCAGCTCTCTCTAAGTCTCTTACGGCCTAGCGCCAATCGACTATTCCTAACTTACTTATAAGTCCCTAAGGAGATGACGCACAAAGACATTCGCTAGAGGTTGGAGAGGGTCATTGACTTGCAAAACTACGTGATAGGCAGGCACAAGCACGCCAATGGGGGAGTTTCGTATCACGTCCTCTTGATCGCAAGGATTAAATTCGACATTAAAATAGCCAGTCTGTTCGATCTACGGTATAAAAAAAACAGGTATCATGGCAACTATCAAGCGGTGAAATCCTTCAATGAAACGGTTAAATACGTATGTAAAAGTATTCACCGAAGGTGATGACCATCGAATTGACCTGGAAACCAGAAAGGTGGCCGACTTCGCCAAACTCTTTTTTAATAAGGCCGACAAAAATGGGCTCGAGCGAACAGCGGCGGAGTATATTGATGAGAATCTAGCTAAGGCAGCAGGCGGAAACCTGCCCTTCACAGTATGGAGCAATTTAACGTCGCTTCCAAAATATATATCTGGTAGAAGCAGGGCTTTTAGCCTATCCTTCTCATCGTTGGCTATCCCCAAAGGGGAAGGGCGTCGCCGTAAAAACTGTTTTTGTTCATATGTTGGCTTATCTCAATGAATGGCATATGGGAACCCTCAATCACATAGAAGACTTAAAAAAGTGTAATGAGAAGTATCATGCCATTTTCCTTGATGATTTTTCTTTTAAAGGCCTCGATCGAAATCAGCTCCTGACTCTCGTCGAAAATATCCAAGAAAGGACGAAAAGGATTTTATTCGACGCTGTACCAAAAAAGAATCATCACCATCATACCTTTGAACCCAACGATTGCATATGCCCTTCAACCCAACGGTTGTAGATGCCTTTTCTCAGATGATCAGAGACCGCTCTTTTGAGACCAACAAAATAGCTTCAAAGTTTGTCCGTCGATGGATTACCGTCGAGATCGATGAGTTTTTTTTTCAAGAAAAAACCAACCACAATTAATATACAAATTAAGAACCATAATATTAATAACCATACGCATATCTATAATAATAACGCGGATCAAAACAGAGAATGATCTATGAACAACGATTTTGACCCCGACATGGGCGGCAACTCTGACCCCACTATGATCGGAGACTCTGACTGTGACATGAACAAAAATTTGGAGCCCAATCTAGTTTTGGTCCGGGTGCCACACAATTAAGAACACAGACCGCTTCTCCGAAAAGCAATCCTCAAAAAATGTGAGGGCGAGCGCAAGATCGATATTCTCATTCAAAAAATTGAGATTGCTTTGAACGGGGTAGTCGACTACACACGGATTAAACCTCCTTTGAGAGAACAAATGCTTACATACTTGGACTTACATACTTGCAGGAGAAAAAGGTCTTCAGCTTGGCTGATGGCAAAGGTGGTCATCAGCTTCGCTGATCAGCCATTGACCGCCTACGGACAGTTGATTGTGACCTATACGACCCATTGTCTTTTGATGACCTTTCATAAATCGACTTGAAGAAGTCGGCCTCGAATGATAAAATGAGAAAAGAGAGAGTAATCACACTCCCTTCTTTGCATCGCTTGAAATCGCGTGACCCGTTCTTCGGAATTTCGTCTCACCCCAACCTCGTCCCCTTACGCCCTCCCATCGCATTTTGCTCGACGCATCGCCCTCAGCGTCTTGCCGGCCTGCGCATCCCCATCCCTATCCCCTTCCCCTTTGGGGATGGGGAAGGGGATGCGAGGGAAGGGATGGTCCCTGCAAATACCTGCTTTATGAACCCATCTGTTAAAACAAAAAATGTTGGCCGGATCACGCAGATTATCGGTCCCGTCTTGGACGTTGCGTTTTCGCCCGGAAAGATGCCGAATATCTTTAATGCATTATCGATCTCTGGAAAAAATGAGGCTGGAGAGCAGCTGTCATTGACGTGTGAAGTGCAACAGCTATTGGGGGATTACTGCGTTCGTGCGATCTCGATGAATGCCACCGACGGACTGATGCGTGGTATGGAGGTGATCGACACAGGAAAACCGTTGAGCGTCCCCGTTGGACAGGCGACATTGGGGCGAATATTTAACGTTTTGGGTGAACCGGTCGACAATCTAGGCCCAGTCGACACAAAGGAGGATCTTCCGATCCATCGATCTGCACCCGCCTTCGTCGATCTCGACACGAGGCTTTCAATCTTTGAAACTGGGATCAAGGTGGTCGATCTACTGGCACCCTATCGACGTGGTGGGAAAATCGGTCTCTTTGGTGGAGCCGGCGTTGGAAAAACTGTGTTGATCATGGAGTTGATCAACAACATTGCGAAGGCCCATGGTGGAGTTTCTGTCTTCGGTGGTGTAGGGGAGCGAACCAGGGAGGGAAACGATCTTTACATGGAGATGAAGGAATCGAAGGTGATCGATGAGCAAAACATCTCTGCTTCGAAGGTTGCCCTGGTGTATGGGCAAATGAATGAACCTCCAGGGGCTCGGATGCGGGTCGGATTAACCGCCTTGACTATGGCCGAATATTTTCGGGACATCAACAAGCAGGACGTATTGCTGTTTATCGATAATATCTTTCGCTTCGTGCAAGCAGGCTCGGAAGTATCTGCTCTGCTCGGGCGTATGCCGTCGGCAGTGGGGTACCAACCTACCTTGGCAACGGAAATGGGGGGGTTGCAAGAACGAATCACGTCAACCAAGGATGGGTCGATCACCTCGATTCAGGCCGTCTACGTTCCAGCCGACGACTTGACCGACCCCGCGCCGGCGACCACCTTTGCTCATCTGGACGCAACGACCGTTCTTTCCCGTGGATTGGCGTCGAAGGGCATTTACCCTGCCGTCGATCCGTTGGATTCAACGTCGACGATGTTGCAGCCGTGGATTGTTGGGGAGGAGCACTACCAGTGTGCCCAAAACGTGAAGGAGACGTTGCAACGGTATAAAGAGTTGCAAGACATCATTGCGATTCTGGGTTTGGATGAACTTTCGGAGGAGGATCGATTGACGGTGGCACGTGCCCGGAAAATCGAACGTTTTCTCTCGCAACCATTCTTCGTCGCGGAGGTGTTTACCGGCTCTCCTGGAAAGTATGTGAGTTTGGCGGAGACGATTCAGGGTTTCAACTTTATTCTGTCCGGCGAATTGGATGATCTTCCCGAGCAATCTTTCTATCTGGTTGGAAACATTGATGAAGCCATCTCGAAGGCGGCTTCACTGCAGTAACCCTCACGCCTCATCACATCACTTTGTGGTGAACAGGTGAACACCCGCCTAGGGTGATATTCCATTTTCGATTCGATATCTTTGGTAAGAAAGTGATACCCCGGATGTTCACCTGTTCACCGAAGGTGATGTGATGAGGCGCGGCCGTAGGGCAAAAGGTTTTCCCCTCAACGGCCGTTTTCATGAAAAAGCCTCTCATGAAACAAGGTGTCTCATAGAAAAACAAGGGTATCCTACAAAAGAAAGAATCTCGTGGAAGAAGGGTCTTGTAGAAAAGGAAGGCGTTGAAAAAAAGAGCCACCTGGTCACTCTAGTCTCCTGCCGGGAGGTAGCCCACTCAGCTTTGCTTTCCTCTTCGTCGTCACCAGCAAGGGTGATGCACAAGATAAAGCTCACGGTTGGATTCTGCACGGTCACGCCACGCTCAGGTCGCCAGCTCGAAGCAGCAGGCTGCCTCCTCTCGACTCAAGTCATGACAGGAGACAACTCTCTCGACCTCTGGGTCGCCGCGTCTTCTCTTTCTGAGAAAATTCCAGAGATCGAGACGGTTTGAGCCGTAATAACCTCTTTGAGTCGCCTCCGACGGCGCCCAATGGACCTCGCGTCCTGAGAAGGGAAATGGGTGTGTATGAAGGATGACGTAAACAAAGTATGAGTATGCAAGTCTGTATCATGACGCCGGATCGTATTTTTTGGAATCAACAGGCGGAGGAAATTATATTACCTACCAACACTGGACAGATGGGTGTCCTGAAAAACCATGCACCACTTATGACGGCCTTGGATATCGGTGTCATGCTGATTCGAACCAGGATGGAATGGACGTCCATTGCCTTGCTTGGTGGATTTGCTCTGATCAAACAAAATAAGGTCACCGTCCTCGTTAATCAAGCCGAAACTCACGCCACCATCGACCCCGAGCAAGCAGAAAAAACATATCAGGAAGCACAACGGCAGTGGGTCGAGGCCGTTGGTGCCAAAGAAAAGGTGGAAGCCAATTTCGCCCTCAAGAGAGCACGTGCCCGACTGCAATTGGTCAAAGCCAAGTAATTCCCACCAATAAAGACTACCATCGGTGAAGGGGGTGTCGATGAGTTCTCATCCTCATGATTCTCTCCTTTGCTTCACCAAAGGTGATGGCCTCCCATCACCTTTGGCGAAGCAAGGGGCACAAATTAAGACGACTACGTCGTGGCTGGACCGTGGGTGTCGCATGACAGCATGCATGGCCGAGTGGTCGAAGGCGACAGACTCATAATCTGTTATCCGTAAGGACATCGCAGGTTCAAACCCTGCTGCATGCAACGTGCCTAAAAAGGATGTCCAAATTGAGGGTCGATGTGGTTTCGTCCACCCCACAAAAACTTACTCCGCCTAAGAGGAGTCGTCACCTCGAGGACGGTGACCGCTTGCTTGATGCGACACCTTCTAATTTTCATGATAAAAAATATAAAGGTATTGACCCACCGTTATCACCAAAGGTAATGATTAAAGGTGATGGCTCTTTCTCGTCCCCGAAAGGGATGGGTATCACCTTGATGAAGGTATCACCTTGATGAAGATATCACCTTTCCTATTTTTTCTATCCTGATCTCCTTTGGAGAAGGGGAAGGCAATAGGCTTTATTGTCCGGTCCATACGAAGTTCCTCCGCCCTCTTCTACCCCAGTCGAATCCTGATGTCGGGTGGTTTACTCAGGATGGTTCTCGCCAGCAAGAAGGCTCTGACCGAGAGTGGAGTGCGAAGGCCCCATTTTCCATGACGGTGGTCCTTTTTTAAGCCATCGGAACAGTAAATAGAATAAGGTCACCGATCTCTGCTCTACATCGGGTCGTAGAAGGTCACCGATCTCTGCTCTACATCGGGTCGTAGAGCGATCTATAAAGCGAGTGCCACCATGACATTGTCAAACTTTTTTTTCAGACTTGTTCAACCCTTTTTTTCCCCTTCGTCCGTTGTTCCCTTTGCCCCTTTTCGTGTCTCCTCCCTTCGTATCGTAAGGATGGCCAAAGAATAGGCCTTTTCACCCCTGTCCATCGCCTTTTTTTTCCACACCCACTTTCGAATCGTTTTTTTTGTTTTTGATGTACGCTTTTTAGGAACGGCCATAGAAAAAGAGTCTCCTGCATTGTGTTTCAATGGTACGGAAGGGTAAAAAAAGCTGATCCGTCTTCGACCCGAAGAGGCTCAGCTTCTCCAAGTCGAAGACGGATCCGGTGTCTCACGAGATGGATCGAAAGCGTATCGACCAAGAAGATGGATTGCAGACGCCCTATGCGAGCGCCGCGAATCCTTTCTCACCCTTCTTTCCCTTCTTTTAATCGGCCATAGGTTAGAAAAGGCCAAGCGTTAATGAAATATCGATGGGAAGGGTAGCTCCGATGCCAAGCCAGATGGCAACGACTGTTCCGATCAAGAAGACGGCCGTCGCGACAGGACGTCGGAAAGGATTTTGAAACTTATTAATATTTTCGATGAATGGCACTGTCAACAGACCCGCAGGGACTGCAGCCATTAGCAGGACACCCAGCAATTTGTTCGGAACGGTTCGTAATATTTGAAAGACTGGGTAAAAATACCACTCCGGCAAGATTTCCAAGGGGGTTGCAAAGGGGTTGGCCGGCTCTCCAACGACAGCTGGATCCAAGACCGCCAATCCAATCACGCCAGCGAAGGTTCCTAAAATAACGACCGGAAAGATGTAAAGTAGATCATTCGGCCATGCCGGTTCACCATAATAATTATGTCCCATCCCCTTCGCCAATTTTGCTAATAAAATTGGATCAGAAAGATCCGGTTTTTTCGTTACTGCCATGCTATTTTTTTCTCCTGATAAAAGTCGACATCGTCGTCGGTGGCTATTCCCCTTCAGCTTTGCTCATGGGGATGGCCTTGCCGACAACGATCATTCTTCCAGCCTCCACCGACCACCGACAAAGAAGAGGTATTCCTCATTGTCGTGAATGGAGATTCAACCTAAAGTGGTCCTGAAATACCTTGCTTACGAATCATTAAAAAATGCATCAGCATAAAGACGGCCGTCAACAAGGGAAGAACGAAGGTGTGAAGGCTATAAAATCTCGTCAATGTCGATTGACCAACACCAACCCCTCCACGGAGTAACTCGACTAGCGTCGGACCAACAACAGGAATCGCATCCGGCACCCCGGTCACGATTTTGACAGCCCAGTAGCCAACCTGATCCCATGGTAGAGAGTAGCCGGTCACCCCGAAGGAGACCGTACAAACCGCCATAATGACTCCAGTCACCCAGGTCAATTCACGTGGCTTTTTAAAACCACCGGTCAGGTAGACGCGAAAGACATGTAAAATCATCATCAATACCATCATGCTCGCGGACCAGCGATGGATTGAACGAATAAGCCACCCAAAGTTGACGTCGGTCATAATGTATTGCACCGACGCAAAGGCCTCCGCCACGGTGGGACGGTAATAGAAGGTCATTGCAAAGCCGGTCGCCACCTGAACGAGGAAGCAAGTAAAGGTAATTCCACCCAGGCAATAAAAAATGTTGACGTGGGGAGGAACGTATTTACTTGTGATGTCGTCCGCAATGGACTGAATCTCTAAACGCTCTTCAAACCAATCATATACTTTACTCATAGGAAGCTGTCACCCTTTACTTATTCGATTCGCAATTAGTCTTATGCTTTTGCTTTCCACCCAGCCATCAGCTTCGCTGATGACCCTTTTATCGGATTGCATCGAAGGCTTTCCTCTTGCCGGAATATCGACGGCTCAACCTACGTCCACGCCAATGGCGAACCATTTTTATTCTCTCCCCTCCAGTGTATAGAAGGGGACTTCGCCTTTGGCTTTGCCCACAGTAAGATCCTTCTTCAATTCATTATATGACTTTCTTCAAGATCTCTCAAGGAAAGGATTGAATTCGGGTATCCTCTCGAGTATACTATATTAAAGTTCTCAATCTTACCTACTCTGTTTCTTCGAGGTAGATCTTTATGTCTCATGCTGTAAAAATTTATGACACCTGTATTGGGTGTACACAATGTGTACGGGCTTGTCCAACCGACGTTTTGGAGATGGTCCCGTGGGACGGATGTAAAGCAAGTCAAATCGCTTCGGCACCGCGTACCGAAGATTGCGTGGGATGTAAACGATGCGAATCGGCATGCCCGACTGACTTTCTAAGCGTACGGGTCTATCTTGGCTCCGAAACGACCCGAAGCATGGGATTGGCGTATTAAAAAAAGGCGTAACTCCTGCTCGCATACGCTTTAAAATGATGCAAGAGAAGCTCGCATAAGCTTTAATGATGCAAGAGAACCTCGCACCATTAAAGCTTATGCCCGACGTCAGCGACGTAGACTACCGACCTGCGTCGATTTGGCTCCCCACCGGATGGTGGGAGCCCAAACCGATGGGGATGAGAAAGAAGGGTGCGGGCATAGCTCAGTGGTAGAGCATCTCGTTGCCAACGAGAATGTCGCGCGTTCGAATCGCGTTGCCCGCCTGACAGGAACGAAAAGGGAGGGGAAAGAGCCCCCAGAAAGAATATTCCAAGGCTTTCTACCTCTCTTGAGATCAAATTAATCTTCTCCTTCCTAAATGTCGAACACCTAAACTAAGAAAAGAAGTCTTTTGAAGAAAAGAGAGAGAGAAGAAAGAACTTCGCCTGCCTTTCCAAGTAACTTTACGTACGCCTCCTAGGAATAAAGAGGAACGGGGCATTCTTTTTACCCCCCTCCTCAACATTTATTCCTTTGCACAGGTCTTCTACGCCTCCTCTTGCTTCTTTTTCTTGACCATCGCCCGCTCGAAACTTATCTTTGAAATTGTCTCCTTGGGCCACCATCTTTGATTCGCGTCACCTTTTCCTTTTGGGTAAAGGTGATGCGACACCTTCGCTGAGGACGATGGTGGCGACCGTTTCTTGAGGAGAAGATAAAAGATCGGTTTCATCGCTCCTCTTTTCTAGCTGATCAGCGAAGCTAAAGGAGGGTGCCTTCTCCGTCTCTGCGGTCTCGCCAGCTTCATCATCAGCGAAGCTAAAGGAGGGTGCCTTCTCCGTCTCTTCGGTCTCGCCAGCTTCATAAGTATTTGAAGTCGAATTCTTCCAATCCCCATGCCTATCCCCATCCCCATTCTCATCCCCTTCCACTTCCCTTTCCCCTTTGGGGACAGGGATGGGAATGGGGAATAGAGAGGGTGAAGTGAGTGCTCCATTGGTCGAACCGGCCACCCTCAATAGATTTTCTTCCTTCAAGGGTGCATTTTGATGGAAGAGGAAGCTTTCTCCGAAAGCTTCCCGAAGGTGGTGACGGTGAACAATGAGATCGACCAATCCATGGTGATGGAGATATTCGGCCGTTTGGAAATTGGAAGGAAGTTCCTCCTGTAAAGTTTGTTCGATGACACGTCTTCCCGCAAAGCCAATGACCGCCTTTGGTTCGGCGATTATGATGTCACCTAGCATAGCAAAGCTGGCTGTGACCCCTCCCGTCGTTGGTGACGTCAAGAGAGAAATGTAGAGGAGATGGCCGCACGATTTATAAATATTCAATGCACCAGATATTTTCGCCATCTGCATCAGACTAAAAATTCCTTCCTGCATTCGTGCCCCCCCAGAGGCGCATGCCAAAATCAAGAATAATCCTTCATCGAGGGCATATTCGATCAGACGGGTAATTTTTTCACCCACGACGGAGCCCATGCTCCCTCCCATAAATTGAAAATCCATTACCCCCAACGCGACGGGAATCTCTTCTATAATGGCAGTTCCCGTTTGAATCGCATCCATAAGCCCCGTCCTCTCTTGCGATTCATCGAGACGATTGAGATACAGTTTTTCATCCTCAAAGTCCAATGGATCCCCTGGCGAAATGTACTCATTTATCGGTCGCCAAGTGTCAGCATCGATCAAACTTTCGATCCTTTCTTTACTACTCATTTCTATATGACTTGCGCAGGTAAAGCAGACCTTGGCGTTCTCCTTGACGTGTTTTCTATAGAGGATCGTACCACACTCCTCACATCGAATCCATAGTCGTCTGGCTCGCTCATTTCGATCCTCCACCATGCTGACATCCTCGATGTCGATTCGTTTTCCCAAAGGAAGGAAAATTTCTTCGCGAGGCGGCACCTCCTCCACCTCACTCCATGCCATTTGCAACGCGTCATGCCATGGCTTCTTCCAGACCGCCTCCCACTTTTCCTGCCATTCTTTTTCCTCTTCGCTCCTTTCCTCTTCCTCTCCTTGCGCCTCTTCTTCGCCCTGCTTCACCAAAGGTGATGATGAAGCAATCACCTTTTCGCTGCTTTCCTCTTCCTCTTTTCCTCCTTGCGCCTCTTCTTCGCCCTGCTTCACCAAAGGTGATGATGAAGCAATCACCTTTACCTTCTCCATCCCCTTTGGAGAAGGGGATGGAGAAGAGGAAGGCGAAGATGATACGATACCTTCGATTTGGCCCATTGCTTCACCGTCGATGGAGAAAGCGACATTTTCGCTTAGCGAAGCGATTTTTTCAGTTTGTAAAACGACACCTTTGGTTTCGTCTTCCACTTGCTTTTCATATTCCCTACGCCATTGCATCTCCAACTCTTGCCGGGCGTATTCCGCCTCCTCCTCCATCCTTCTTTCCTCTTCTCTGAGGACCGACTCATCGATCTTTCGATTGGCCTTTTTTAAATTGACCACTCCATGTAGGAGGCTAGCCTGAGATCGTATAGATAATGACTCATCTTCCATCCTCCACCCTTCTGGTTCATTATCATATCTCCAACCCTCACCCATTCTCCATTCTTCTGGATCAATCTCAAAATTCACTTCCTTCTCCCTTTCCGGGGAGATCTCTTTTTCCGGGGAGACCGGAGATGGTTCCTCCTCTAGCCCTACCTCCGGGGAGGCTGGGGATGGGTGAGATGGTTCCTCCTCCGCCACTCCTTTTTGAGAGGGCAAAGCCGAATCTTCTTTTCCTTCGACGGAATCAGTATCCGCCTTCTTGGGGTCTTTCTCCTTCGTGGTACCTTGCACTAGATTAGATGGCGTGGTTTCAACCTTTTTCCGATCAGAGTCTGAGGCCGAATCCTCAGGCTTTACCCATTCTGGATCTTTCCAGGGCGGTTCCGATGTCCATAGAGTGTGGGTTTCCGGAGCTACCCGTTCCGGATCCACCCACGCCAGCTCCGATTCGTGTGGCAGAGCACGGTAGGCCGGCCTGTCTGCCCCCCTTTTCTTCTGCGGTCGTTTCTCCATCTTTTCCATTTCAAAGGGCGACATTCTTTTCTTTTCAGCGTTCATCTCTTCAATCCTACAAAACATAGAATGGAGCTCCAACCTCCTTGGCAGATCTTGACCTAGTTCAGTCAGGTAGACCATCATTGAATGACATTCTCTCTTGCCACATCAAGACGGCAACGCTACCTTGCAGTTCGAGCGACGCGAGAGAGAGGTGCATCGATTAATTCTCGACGCTGGTGAAAGAAAGGTAAGTCTGGGATCTTTGACCAAGAGAGAAGTAAGTCTGGGACCTTTAACCAAGGAAGATAAGGTCCTCTCCAACAGAAGTATAGCAAAAAAAATATCGACGATGATCGCCTCCATCTAATAACTCGATCCATCTAATAACTCGATCTATCTAATAACTCGATCCATCTAATGACTCGATCCATCTAATAACTCGAAAGGTAGCGAGTCGAGGAGGAATTGTGGCACCATAGTGTTCACAATCGAAGGAGTGATGATCACCTTGATCGAGGAATTATCTTTCCCTTCCTTTTTCTTTTTCCCTTTCCCATTCTCATTTCCTTCCCCTTCCCCAAAGGGGATGGGGATCGGAATGATTCTTAAAACGACGCAATGACGGCAAGCAAATAGGTACTTCAGCTCCTCTCTCCTTTCTTTTTTTCAAAGGGTCTGCAACTTTTGTTTTATACCTTCCGACCTCGATCAAGCTAGGGAAAGGAATGCTTCCCCTTTAAGGAGGGGGAGGTGATCTTCGTGTTGGGCCGAGCTGGATTTGAACCAGCGTAGGCATTGCCAGCGGATTTACAATCCGCCCCCATTAACCACTCGGGCATCGACCCAAAGACGCTCCTCTTGGTCCTGGAGGAGAGGCTGCTTGTTTCCTTATTCATTACTTTTTTAACTCGATGCTACGAAAAGTCTCCTCGACTCGACTTCGTCGACGTCTCGAAGTAACCGACTTGGCAACTCTTTTTTTCAATGTTAAATCTCTTTGACAAAGAAGGGAGGTTTCATAGATATCTTTTCTTTTTTGGCGTGTCGCGTCACCTTTGGTGAAGTTGGTGAAGCAACTTACCTTTTGACAAGGCCGCAGCGGAAGTAAAGCATACTATCAGTAAAGCTGATTAGCTTCGCTGATCTGCAAGGAAAGATATCACGAAATAGAAAAAGAATCAACTAGCAATTTATTTGTTTTTTGCTATACTACGCACTCCAATGCCCAATTATATCCATTGAAGGCTTTGGAAGAAGGTGGGGACGTGGCGGAATTGGTAGACGCAACGGACTTAAAATCCGTTGATTTTCAAAATCGTGAGGGTTCAAGTCCCTTCGTCCCCAAGGAGGATCGGCATTGCATCAAAGGGGAAACGATCCGACCGACGGCCTTACTTCACCTACTCAAGGCGTAAATATCGCATCTTAAGAGACCACGGAGAAGGCGAAATGATGAGTTTCGCTGGGTCGAAAAAAACTGGATAAATGATGGATAGCTGAAGCGATCAGCTTGATGAAGGGGATGGGGGAAGGGGATGAATCCAAAAAAAAGGCAACTAGAGCGACCATTTTGCGTGCCATCTCCAATCTTATTGAATCGATGTCACTGCAGCACGTCTAGGAAGGTGATGGCGGGAGTAAGATTCGAAAGGATGGAGAATTTCCTCTCTTCAATTTGGGTTGCCTGGGACTCGAACCCGGAACTAAAATTTGGGTTGCCCGGGACTCGAACCCGGAACTAATCGGTTAAAAGCCGAGTACTCTACCATTGAGTTAGCAACCCTTATGGAAGATATGGTATGCTTTTTTTTTTTTTTTGCAACTATACTTCTTCGTTTCCATAGAAAAGGGGACTTTTCTTTTCGTCAGACCGCCCCTTTGCTTGCTCTTTGTTGAGGGGATTACCTTCTTACCAAAGGCATCGAAGCGAACCAGGGGTATCGCTTCGGGAACCAAGGTGAAGAGAAGTCTATTTACACCACAAAGGAATTTAATAGACCGACTAAAAAGACCAATAGGATCCATAATCCAAGACCTGAAAAGACGGTTCCTTTATTTTCCGTCCATCCTTCTGGGGAAGCAAAGGCAACCGGGACTCCGACAACCAGAAGAAAAGATAAGGCGATAAATGCGAATAGTGTCAATTGAAATAGAAAAGTCATAAGTCTCTCGAAGGGGGTCGGACTTGTCGGTCTAGGATGGGTCGAGCATCGCAGGTCAATTACCCTAAATGACGTTGAGGTGCTCTATTATACACAATCCGTCTTGGGAGCGAAGAAGATATGAGACACATCCTGCCACACCGGGACAGAAAGTCGGAAAAAACGGCTGGTCGCTCCGGCCAATTCTGGATGGCATCCTCGAACGAGCAGGCGGGTGTATACTTGAGGTGGTCTCCTTACGCCTCCCTTACGCCTCCCTTACGCCTCCCTTACGCCTCCCTTACGCCCTTTTTCTTGGGTCGCTTCGAAACCTCTGGTAAGAAGGTAAAGGTATAACTTTCGGTGGAGGCCCTATGCCAAGGGGAAGGTTGAAAGAGAGGAGTTGATTTGCCTGCTTCTGTCTGGGGACATGGGTGAAATTCTCGACACCGCGAGAATAAGTGTCGCTCTCCCGAAAGGTTATGAAGCAACCACCTTTACCATCCTCATCCCCATTCTTATCCCCTTCCCCTTTCCCATCCACTTCCCCTTTCCCATCCACTTCCCCTTACCCTTTGGGTAAGGGTAAGGGGAAGTGGATGGGAAAGGGGAAGGCATCAGCAAAGCTGAAGCCCGTCAAAGGAAAGGCGTCGATCTAGTGGAAAAAAGTTGGAATGAGTATTTTAATAGAGAATGTGTCGAAAAGGTTTGGAACGTTTGAAGCGCTCGACCATATTAACTTGGAAATCAAGACTAACTCATTGGTCGCTTTGGTTGGTGGCTCAGGTTCTGGGAAATCGACATTATTGCGAATAATAGCCGGCCTTGAAAAGCCCACGGAGGGAAGAATCTGGTTGGCAGGGCAAGACTCGGTGTCCCTCTCGATCCAGGAGCGAGAAATCGGCTTCGTGTTTCAAAACTATGCATTATTTGCACATATGACCGTCTCCGAAAATATAGGCTTTGGCCTTACGCTACGCAACATCCCCCGCCCTCGAGTCGAGACTCGTGTCCAACAACTTTTGCATCTGATACAGCTGGAAGGGTTTGCCAAAAGCTACCCTGCTCAATTGTCTGGGGGACAGCGACAACGGGTTGCGCTGGCTCGCGCTCTCGCGACGGAACCAAAGGTTCTCCTGTTAGATGAACCATTCGGTGCCCTCGATATTAAGGTCAGGAAGGAGTTACGAAGCTGGTTAAGAACGTTGCATGGGCGGCTTTCCGTCACGACGCTGTTTGTTACGCACGATCACCGTGAGGCCATCGAGGTAGCTCATGAGATTATTCTCTTCGATGGTGGTCGCGTCAAACAGGTAAGTCACCCAAAAGAAATGATTTCTTCCCTCCAAGGAGTCGCGAAGGAGCCACTCCATCACCTTCGGTGAAGACCGGAGGAGGTCGATCCCCCTTCATGGTATACTGATCGAAAGGCTTCTTAAAAGGCTTGCTCGACCAAGACGGTCCTGACCGACACATTCCATCCTTCAACGCAACGAGACTCTCCTATGCCCATTGGTGTTCCTAAAGTTCCCTTTCGCATGCCCGGCGAGCCTGCAGCTCAGTGGGTCGATCTCTATAATCGGTTGTATCGAGATCGCGTATTATTTTTATGTCAAGAATTGGATGATGAACTCGCCAATCAATTGATTGGCATTATGCTGTATCTAAATGCTGAAGAAGAATCGAAGGGCTTATTTCTTTATATTAACTCTCCAGGCGGGTCGGTCACGTGTGGGATTGCCGTCTATGACGCGATGCATTATGTCGAAGCCGATGTGACGACGATATGTGTAGGAACGGCTGCCTCAATGGCCTCCTTCGTTTTGGCCGGGGGCGATCGGGGAAGACGAATAGCTTTACCTCATGCACGAATCATGATTCACCAACCTGAAGGTGGAAGCCAAGGCCAAGCCTCCGATGTGGTCTCAGAGTCGTCGGAGGTTCTCAGAATTCGTCACCAAGTTGGGCGAATCTACGCAGAACGAACCGGCCAACCGTTGAGTCGAATCTCACGAGACATGGATCGTGACCAATTTATGTCTGCGCGGGAAGGGAAGGAGTATGGACTCGTCGACCAAGTTGCCGTCGACGAGGTACCGTCGATGAATGGCACCTAATTTTTTCTTCTCGATGGCCCCCTTTTGGGGGTCCTCCTAGCTGCTCTTCGTATAATGTCTGGATTCAACGGAGGGTAGTCCTAAAGAAGCTCGTTGGCGTAATGATAGTAACGGTCGTTGATCCTCATTTTTTTATTAAATAAGAGGTGATGGCTTCATCACCATCATCTTTGAAAGGGTTGTCGGATTAAATAGTACCGACTTGGATCGCCTACCTTTAAAAAGAAGAAGTCACGACGTCACCTTTTGATCTATTACAGTACATAACCAAAGGATGAGAACTAGAGGGGTATGTGCTGAAAGGCTGATGTTGTTCTCTATAATAAGAATACTAAAAATTGTCAAGATTGAGTATCTGGATGTAGCTTCTCCCCTTGGCAGTGCCAAGGGGAGAAGCCTTCAATGAAACGAGTTAAAGATAAGGCAAAGATTTTCCTTATAATTTATCGATGGTATCGAATTCGAATTTAATCTCTTTCCAAACTTCGCAGGCAGCAGCTAATTCAGGGCTCCATTTGCAGGCCGCACGAATCACATCACCACCTTCACGAGCTAAATCACGACCCTCGTTCCGGGCTTGAACACAGGCTTCCAATGCAACGCGGTTAGCAGCAGCCCCAGGAGCGTTCCCCCATGGATGGCCAAGCGTTCCACCACCGAATTGAAGGCAGGCGTCATCCCCAAAAATTTCAACCAAGGCAGGCATGTGCCACACGTGGATACCACCCGACGCAACCGGCATCACTCCAGGAAGCGAGACCCAGTCTTGAGTAAAGTAGATACCACGACTACGGTCTTTTTCGATGTAATCATCACGCATCAGGTCAACGAAGCCCAAAGTTACTTCACGTTCTCCTTCCAACTTCCCAACAACCGTCCCTGAGTGAAGGTGGTCACCACCTGACATACGAAGCGCCTTCGCCAACACACGGAAATGCATCCCATGATTTCTTTGACGGTCGATGACTGCATGCATCGCACGGTGGATGTGAAGAAGAAGACCATGGTCACGGCAATAATGAGCCAAAGTGGTGTTGGCTGTGAAACCACCCGTTAGGTAGTCATGCATAATGATTGGCACACCCAAATGTTTTGCACATTCGGCACGCTTCAGCATATCTTCACACGTCCCAGCCGTTGCATTCAGGTAATGACCTTTGATCTCACCCGTCTCCGCCTGTGCTTTATATGTCGCTTCCGCTACAAACAGAAAACGGTCTCTCCAACGCATGAAAGGTTGCGAGTTCACGTTTTCATCATCCTTGGTAAAGTCTAACCCACCACGAAGACATTCGTAGCACGCACGACCATAGTTTTTAGCTGAGAGACCCAGTTTTGGTTTAATGGTGCATCCCAAAAGGCTTCGACCGTATTTGTTCAGCTTGTCACGTTCAACCTGGATACCGTGTGGAGGTCCTTGGAAGGTTTTTACGTAGGCTGGAGGAATACGAAGATCCTCTAGACGGAGTGCACGAAGCGCCTTAAACCCGAATACGTTCCCAACGATCGACGTGAAAAGGTTGGTCGTCGACCCTTCCTCAAACAGGTCAAGTGGATAGGCTACGTAGGCGATGAATTGGTTCTCTTCGCCCGCCACCGGCTCGATGTCATAGCAACGGCCTTTATATTTATCAAGACTGGTCAGTCCGTCGGTCCAAACGGTTGTCCATGTACCTGTCGACGATTCCGCCGCCACGGCTGCGCCCGCCTCTTCCGGCGGAACACCTGTCTGCGGTGTCATACGGAAGGCCGCTAGAATGTCTGTCTCTTTCACTTGGTAGTCCGGAGTATAGTAGGTAAGTCGGTAATCCTTCACACCTGCTTTAAATCCAGCACCCGTCTTCGTTTCAGTTTGTGGAGCCATGTCTTATTTCTCAATTCAAAGTTTTTACGATCATGCAATCTGCCCGTTTCACCCCTCCAGCCGGCATCCCGCCGGCTGGAAGGTTTAGCTTTTGTCACCACCCCCCTTCACGACACAACCCTTGCGCCCTTCTATTCATTGACGCAGAGCAGAGATAGAACGACTTTTCTCCGCTCCCTTAAGAAGAGGATGCCATTTTATTTTACCATACCTCTCCCATAACTTTTTTTTATCGAAAAGGGGCAAGTCATAACCTAAATAATTCCGACATGTCGCCCCTTTGATCACCTTTACTCATCACCTTGATGAAGCCATCACGTTTGGTGAACACTTCATCAGCGAAGCTGATGAGGATGAGGGGGGGTTCGACTTTTCTCCCTTGAAAAAAGATGAGCGAAGCTGATTAGCCAAGCTGATCAGTGAAGCTGATGAAGAAGAGGGTAGGAAACCACGCCACCGTCTTGCCATATGGCGTAAGATCAGAGTTTCCGCGAATAGAACTCGACGATCAACAGTTCATTCAGCTTGAGACCGACCCATGGTCGGTCAACAACCCGGCCAACGAGACCCATCCTTTTCTCCTCATCGAGGCGAAGATGAGGTGGCAAAGTCCAGCGATCTCTCCTTTGCAACCAAGAGTCCACGAAGGGTTGAGATCGTTTTTTGGGAGAAATCAGGATGGTATCTTGCGGGTGACATTGATAACTGGGGATTGTCGCTTTGCGATCATTGACGACGATATGACCATGGCGGATTGCTTGTCGGGCCGACGCGATGGTCGGCGTAAAACCTAGCCGAAACAGAATGTTGTCCAATCGCATCTCCAAAAGCTGAAGCAACACCTCCCCGGTAGATCCCTTCACCTTTCGAGCCTCCCTTACGTATCGAATCAATTGCGATTCGGTAACTCCATAATTAAATCGTAATTTTTGCTTCTCCTGAAGTCGAATGGCGTATTGAGAATGCTTTTTTCGCTGTTCCGATCCACTCCGTTGGCCAGGTGGTGCTTCCTTGGTGGCCGTCTTTTGTGTAAAGCCCGGCAATGGACCTAGTCGACGAATAATTCGTAGGCGAGGACCCCGATATCTAGACATATCTTCATTTCTACTTTTACTCGTGCGGAATCATATCCCCTCTTCCCATTCCGAGAAGCTTCGCTGCAAGTGGAGAACCGACTTGGCCTGGTTGTCTCGATCCCAATGAAGGGATTTTCTATGGAAGACCCCTTCTACCGGATCGATCTGTCTTGGACCGACTAACGCCCTCCCACGAGGGGAATCACGAACTGCGGATTTTTTTCGCGTTGGCTTCGGTCTGGAAGATGATACCACATGGGAGGTTGCTGATACAAGGAGTCTTGACGAGGCGTACTACCACCTCCAAGGAGGAGCACTACCTCAAAAATTGGAGATCGATGATCTTGATCGTGTGGCGGCGGAGGAGATGAAATCGGATAAGATGATCCGCAAAGTAATCGAACAACTCCCTTCTTCCTTCAAGGATAAAAAAAGCCTCATTCAAGCATGTCGTTACAAAACCATGAACTATATACTCACGATCGAGACGATCGAATTCAGTCAACGGCAAGGAAGCCTTTCCAGTGCTAATCGCTCTATTTTGAAAAGCAGACGGAAAATGATAATTCTCGTCGGGGGGAATCCACTCCTCATTCCGCGCACTTTCCGCAGGATCTGGGAGGTAGATTCGAGACCATCGAGAGAAAGATAGCTGGACTAATTCTACCTCCTTAGTGACCTGACTTTGCCACCAAGCGGAAACGAAATGATTTTGAGGCCCTGAACGGGTGTCTTCCCCTTCCAGCTGCTGCTCTTCGGCGAGCCTCTTGTAAAATTCTCGCTCCGAAGGTTCCTCGATCTCGTCCCGACTTTGAGTCGCTCTTGTTCGATTCCTTTCTTTGATGAGACTCTCCTTCGACTGGAGATACCAGTCATCAACCATTGAGGCGGCAATCCGCGTTCCAAGTCGGGTTTCTTCCGTTCCGAGATCGGAATCCCATACCCCCTGCTGCCCGATTTCTCCTCCCTCTCTTCCCCTTCCCCAAAGGAGATGGGGATGGGGGGAGAGGGTGTCCGCGAGGGCGAAAAATTCCCCCGCCTTGCCGGCATGGAGGCCGATCACCCTCGCTTCGAGCCCCAGCCGACGAAGTGTGTGGCAAGACGAACGGTCGAGAAGGTTTTCCTTAGGATCACCCGATTGGATGTCCGGGTGAGGCCACAATGTCAGATAGGAGACGGCCAAATGCGGAGGAAGGGTTGTTTGGACGACCGCTTTGCCAGCTTGGTAGGAGGCTAATCGTGCCGGCAAGAAAGGATCGAGGAACTCCTGTTTCCCCATCGTGGGGGAGGCGGACGAAAAAGTAAGGTCGGGCAATCCTTTCTGGAGCATCTTCCGTCCGATCGTTTCGATGCCGGTCTCCACCGTTTCGATCGTATGCGTCGTGTTATTGAGGATCGCTTGGATGGTAGATTGATTCATCACGGCGGAAAGGTCGGCTGCGCTGAATCCAAGGGTGCGATGCGCAAGATACCTCCACGACACATCCTGTGCGATGCCCATCGATCTGCTGTAAAGTTGTAAAATATCGATTCGTTTTTCTTTTCCTGGTAATTCAAGATGTACCACTTTTTCGAATCGGCCTGGACGAAGAAGGGCGGGATCGAGGACGGCGGGTCGATTCGTCGCACCGACGACAACGAGGCCGGGCAAGGAGTGGAGCCCATCCAGCTCAACCAGAAGTTGCATCAAGAGGCTTAATCTCTGCTTTTCCATCAATAAGGCCGTCTCTTCGGAGACGGCCTCCTTGGTAGAGAGAACAACACCTCGATCGGCCGACCCATTGCCATCACCAAAGCTGAAGGTTTCAGCTTCGCTGATGGCCTCACTGCCGGCATCAGAACCGACATGTGACTGCTCCTCTTCTTGAAGCGAGTCCTCTTGGGTTACCTGATGGGGGGTCATCACAGACTCAATCAGTTTATCCACTCCCATCGTATTCTGCATCACGCCATCTCGAGAAGCACCCAAAGTATCGATTTCATCGATGAAGAGGATGCAAGGTGCACTTCTTCGCGCCTGCTCAAACACCTTTTTGAGCCTTTCTACAGGAGATTCCCTCTGTTCCGGATCGATGAGAAGGGCCGCCGATTGTATCACCACCGGCACCTCCGCCTCTCCCGCCACAGCCTGCACCAAGAATGTCTTTCCGGTTCCCGGTGGGCCGACCAAAAGGATTCCTTTTGGAACCCGTCTTCCACGACCCGAGCTTCGAAGAAACCAGACTATTTCACCTAAGGTTGGCAAGGTGGTGTCAATGCCCGCCAAATCGCGAAATCGTCTTTCCGTCGCTGAAATGATTCGAAAGTAGCTTGGATCCTCTCCAAGACCTAAATCCTCGATCAAAGCCTCCGCATCGAACCCCAACGACGCCAAAAGGGTGATAAAGTAGACCAGGATCTCTTTTCCGTAACTTCGATAGAAGTCTCCCCCAATTCGATGCATCCAAAGGACGAAGAGAAGCTTATATATCATCATCCAAGACAGCATCGTCGTCGGCTCCCACAATTCTCCCCGTCGACGGGTTCCTCTGATTTCACCCCTCACCTTTGTGAGGAGCGAAGCTGACGAAGACCAGGTCGACTTGGCTCGCCATCCCTTTTCTCTAAAATGGGTTACCTTCCGAAGATGGAGCGGATCGATCAAGGAGGAGTAGGGGGCAAGCTCATGAATGGGCCGTAGTGACTCGTGATGGGCTCGGATAAAAACTTGAGGTTCCTGCTTCATTCCGGCCTGGACGGGAACAATGCTCGATGGGAAGACCCTTCCTTCGACACCCCTTTGCTGGAGAATGAAACGATGAAAACTTCGCGAATCGAGTTGGGTCAGAGGCCAGAGAAAGGGACGTCCCGTCTTTTGTGCCACCGCAATGATCGGGAATTCAAGATCGAACTTGGCTGTCTGGCTTCCCACTTCGGTCGCCCCATCGATTTGCGCCTCCACCATCCTATTCCAGTCGTCGGGCTGAATGGTAGTAATGAGTGGCTCCTCGTTGACGGGGGCCGCCGAAAGGAAAGCATTTTCAACCGCTCGATGGATAAGCGGGTATCGTCTCTGGTCAAGGTTCTCCGGATCGAAGGGTGTCAACCTTCGACGCGAAGAGGTAATCGAAAGGGCTAGGTTGAAGAGGCGGTTCTTCGCGACCTGCCGGCTCTTGGCAGGAGGCGACAAGAACTCACTGTCATGATGCCATGGCCATGGCAGCGTCATTCGACGATGTTGGCCACCCATCGACACAAGACGTCGCGTGACGGGTTCGCCCGGCAGAACCGACTTTTTCCCAAAAAAATTGTGTTGTTGAATAGCCAACGGATTGTCGGCACCGAAGGCGTCGATTCCCCATTTGCTGAGACCAGCCGACCCTCGATCCGATCCTTTTTCCTGCCAACTCACGACATCGTTTTCCACTTTCTCCTTTCCCTTACCAACGGAGGGTCCATAATACATCATCTCCTCCAGCGGCATCAGTTCCACTTCCTTGCTGGCAAGAACACCTTCCGCCGATTTTTGAAATGTGGTTTCAAACCTTTTGAGACCAGCCAACTTCACGTGTTGATATTTCACATCAACCCACGGGAGGGGTGGATCGAATGGTGAAAAGAGATGGGGAAGGGTCAGGCTGAGGCCCGCAGGGAGGGGGATATGTACCGTTTGAATAAATTTTTGCCATCCACTCATCGACTTGAGCGTGGGCGGAGGAACCGGTCTCAACGAAAGAAGGCGTTGGCTCCATTGAAAGAGAAGGAGCGCCTTGAACCTGCTCCTTTCGATGTCGGGACATCGATGACCGGACATCGACCGCACGTCGATGGCGTCGTTGGCAAGAACCTGGTCCCATGGAGTCTCTTCTTCAACCAGCTCATCAACTAACTCCTCTACCGCCTTGTTGCCATACCTCTCTATCGCCTCCCCCCACTCTTTCCTTCTCCGTCCTTCCACTTCCCATCCCCATCCCCTTTGGGGAAGGGAAAGGGGAACAGCTTCGCCCTCACCTTTGGTGAAGGTTTCAGCTTCGCTACTGGGGATCACCGACAGTGTCGGTGCGCGATCCGACGCCGACTCGGATCCGAAAAGCGTATCATACAGGATACTTTCCGATTCCAATTTGAAGGGAATCTCATCCCATGGCATCGAAAAGGCGTAGAACCACTCCTGTGCATGATAGGAGCCCCGCCGCTCTGCCTCGAGGAGCGGATGGGAGCGGCCTGTCGACCTCGAAGAGCCTACCATCGTCGAGCCTGTTCGACGGGAAAAGAGGTCAATCCGCCTTCGAGCAAAGACGGGCAAGACGGTGGCCCGGTCGACATGCTGGGTGGAAGGGAGAACTTTCCTCCCTGAAGCCACTCCATCTCCATCCCCATCCCCTTTGGGGAAGGGGAAGACCTCCTTTACAGAAAAAAGGCCGGCGTACTGTTGATCTACTAGGCCCCTCCACCGTTCATTTAACTTGAGGACCAACAGGTCGGGGTAAATATCGACGCGATCGAGAAAAGAGGTGTCAGGAAGAAGGGAAGTCTCTCCCCCCTGCAACTCGAGGGACGACGCCTCCGACTCGCCGGGCGTTCTCCCTGAATTGGAAAGTGATACTTCCGGTGTCCCCTCGCTTGGCTTCATCTTTGGTGAAGCCGATGGGGGAGAAGGAGGAGAGGTACCCTCCCCGATCATTGAAGGGGGTCGATCACCCCCGAGCTGCTTGAGGGTGACGTTGAAGAAAGTTTCCCACCCCATTTGTTGTTCAACCTGTCTAAAGAGTGTAAAATTGTCTGCTATAATGAAGGAAGTAAAGTGATTTTTATAGTATCGACGGAGGGGAAAAATCATTCCCACAGCAAGGCACATAAAAAAAACGGAGGTGGTGCGATAAAAGCTGTCCGCCAACGTCGCTCCAACCAAATTGGTTGATGCCTCACGAATAGTGGAACCCGTCTTCTTACACCACTTGATGGTTGCATTCCAGAATATTAGAAACATAGAAAGGAGGGTTTGTCGCACGTCAAGCTACCACATTTTTTACTCCTCTTGCCCCCAGTTAAAGGCCGATCCGGTCTTTCAGCAATGGGTGAAAGACCACCCATCATTGGCCTACCATGGGCGCACTCCTTCAGAGGAAAGGTGAAAAGAAGATGCTTGACCTGGTAGCGCAACGCGCTTGGGTCGCATCACCTAGAGTGGTCTCTTCCCATGAAAAGGGGAGAAAAAGAGGCCGCCGTTTTAACCCCTTAAAAAGGTTTCAGCTTCCCTTCCACTTTGGCCTCACAGTGGGTGGACGGAAAACACGTTTTGACGAAAAAACCTTTTTATACGATGGCGGGCCCATCTTCGATGATTTCTTTTGGCGGTGTTCTTGACCACCTTTCTCAGCAATTTTGCAGGAGATATGCTTTCCGCTTGTTTACCTTTTTGCCTTACCAAAGGTCTTTAAAACACCAACTTTTTTCCAACCCCCAAAAGGGGTCTCACTCGAAGGCCGAACAACCTTCGATGCGAGCAAGTATACCTTCTGTATCAGACGAGATCAACCAGCGGCCTTGGGGCAGGCAGGCTTGCCCAGACCGTCTCGTCAGCTTCCCCCTTATCCCCATCCCCAAAGAGGAAGGGAAAGGGGATGAGGAAGAGGAAGGGGAACATCAAATGTGATGACCGCGACAGGGCTACTACTACCAGTCAAAGAGTCTCTCTTCTTTTAACCCTTTTTCTGAGGCGAAAGGATTCGAACCTCTGAATGGCGGGATCAAAACCCGCTGCCTTACCACTTGGCGACGCCTCATTCGTTCCACGAAATGAAACCATAAAGGATCCTTTCGTGTCAAATTTTTGTTCACCTGCCCGGACATCAGCTTTGCTGCTATCAGCTTTGCTGCTGGCGTAGCCCTCTACCGGACTTGAACCGGTGACTTTTTGCTTACCATGCAAATACTCTACCTGCTGAGCTAAGAGGGCAAAAAGGGAAAGTGGCACCGACTCCGGTCAACCCTCTTCACCCCTCAAGGGGGGGGGGTAGGGAGCACATTTTCCTTTCCATCCACACGTCGTGAGAGAGGGGACGTCGGCGTAGGGTTTGCCAGGAACCAGGCTTGAACTGGTGACACGAGGATTTTCAGTCCTCTGCTCTACCAACTGAGCTATCCCGGCGTCCTCCATTGTATGGTACTATACCATATGGTAGGTCGACTTGACAAGCCGACTTTGCTCCCCTGCTTCCCTTTATGACCCCTTCCCCCCTTCGTCGATTTGCTTTTCCAGCATTTACTCCTGGGGTGGCGGTCCTCCTTCTATTTTTATTCCGGACCCACCCCTCCCTTATTCCAATCCGCTGCGCCACCATGGCGCGTCTTTCCCTCTTTTCGTCTTATCGGCCTCCGGTTCAGCTTTCAAGCTACCTGCCGCACGCTTTTTGGGCATATCTGGTCTTTAGAGGTCCGGCCAAGACAGCCAAATCGAAATCGATGGCCTTCATATTGATCGTCTCGCTTATTTATTGGTCGATCCTGTACCTTCAGCGACACCTGCCCCTTTTTGTTTGGCATAATGCCATCCTTCGTCGATTCCTTTCTGTAACTCTCCTCCTTCAACTCGGTGCCAGCGCCTATATACTGGCATCTCTGCGTTTTCAGCGAAGTGTCAACCCTCTGAATCTGCTGACTGTCGCCTTTTGTCAGGGAGGGCTTTTGACATTAATTTTCTCCCTCCATGCTCTCCTTCTTCTTCTCTTCGCCAGCGCCGCCTCGATGGCAGGCGACGCCTTCGCGTCACTTCTGGCCAGTCTACTACTATTGGTCTTTGTTTACTATTTTCCTAGGATGCCCAATTTTTTCCTCTCCTTCTCCCCCACTCTTCGACGCACAATGGCTGCACTTTTGCTCTTTTTCCTCGTGCTAACCCCTCAATTCGTCATTATCCTTCGAATGGTTGCTGCCTATGTGCTGTGCGTCATTCTGCCGCCCCAGACACAAGCAAAGGGGATTAACTTTCTCGTGCGCGAAATACGAAAATACGTCTCCATCGAGTATAGTGACGCAACCTGGATCGTCGACCGATTTTCTTGGTCCATCGCTTCGCTCTTTCTCCTGTGCAATGTTGCCAAGGTGTATATCCATTAATCCGTCTAGTGAGACGACGTCGATCGACCACGAAATGTGGGAAGGCTTCCAGTAAAATTGTATGATACAAGGTCGCATCCAGCCCAATTGGACTTCACCTCTCTACCTCGTCGAATCGATCGACCGGCCGGTCGATCGATATCTCCAAGCCGAAACACGTCTTCTACTTGCCATGTCCGGCGGACAGGATTCGATGGCATTATTCTCCCTCCTTCTCCAAGAAAAGAAGCAAAGAAGATGTAAGGTCACTCTCTGTTGGTGTAACCATCTCTGGCACTGCGATACATTCTATGCCATGCACCATCTTATGCGCCTCTCCTCGATACTGGAAGAGGCGATTTCCTTTCTCCTCGAGCCGACCAGCAATCCTCCCCCTCCCGAAAGAAGGGGGGAATACTGGGAAAGGGGTTCATCAAAGGTGATTGCTTCATCATCACCTTTGGTAAAGCGCTACGACTCGGAAGGGGAGGTCGATCGAAAAGTCGACCAACGCAAAAGGCAGAGGCAGTCTTATAGGGAGAGTGATAAGCATCGTCAGGGCGAAAAATCCCTTCTTATTTTCTACGCCAGATTGCTCTTGCAGGAGCATCGTCGGCCGCCTCCTCCCCAAGGGGGTTCTTCTAAAAGACAGGAGAAACGATCCACCACGGAAGAGGCGGCGCGAAATTGGCGATATCAATCGTGTCACCGACTTGCAACTTTTCATACTTGTCGAGTGATCAAGGTTGGGCATACTGCCAGCGATGGCGTTGAAACCAGTTTCTTCAATCTGCTTCGAGGAAGCGGAATCAAAGGGGTGACCGCCATCCAACGGACTCGAATCGTCCGGCCACTCTATCCGAAACATTTCCCTCTTTCCAATTTTTATGGTGTTACCCGCAATACATTTAAGTAATCGAAACATGGCCGGGCATGGCAAGACGGAATCAGTGTTCAAGGCAAAATGGTATAATCTCATTGGTCGGTCCGCCTCACCTACGGCTTCACCGGAAATGATACCTCCAACATCGCCGAGGGGAGAAACGAAAAGAAGAAAAACAAAGTTTTTTTATTCACCCCTCCTGTTCAGCTTTGCCATTGCTTCACCTTTGCTTAAGGGCAAAGGTGAAGGCTTCAGCTTCGCTGATGATGGGGACACCCCCCTTTTTCTCCAGCGACCTCTTCTTTCGCTCAGTCGCTTCGATGTAAAAAAGATTTGTCTGCTTTGGCAATTGCCAATTTATCCTGACGCAAGCAATCGGAACCTGAAATATGCTCGCAACCGTCTTCGCAAGCAAGTGCTGCCTGCACTCCGCCTCCACCTCAATCCCCAACTGGACAGAATGATGATTCAGTTTACCAAGCTGGCCGCCACGGAGCAAATCTACATCGAATACCTTTCCCAGAGGATATCCCCTTTAATTTCTGTTCTTCGGCCAGGGTACATGACATTTCATGTCAGCGGGTTGACGTCTCTTCCGCTTGCCCTCCGACGGCGTATTCTTAAGGAGAGCTTGGAACGGCACGCGACTACCTCCCTCCACCTCTCCCACGTCGAGGATTTCTCCACCTTCTTGGAAAAGAGCAACTTCCAAGGATATCGATTTCCTGACAAGGGTCGTGTATGCCTTCTCCCACTCAGGGAGGAAGAAGCAGAAAACTTTCGAAGAAGGCCGCTCTTTCGCCTTCGCCAAAGGCGAAGCCATGGACCGACCTTGGGTCGAGCCACAACGAAGCACGCCTCTGATTGCTTCATTTACCCCATTCCCCCCTCCTGGAAGGGAGGGGAGTCGACCGGACGGCGGGGCTTTCTTACTCGCTATTTTAAAGCCCATCCCCATCCCCTTCCCCTTTGGGGACAGGGATGGGGATGGGGAAGGGTGCCACTTTTTCATTCCCCTCTCTACCCACCGAAAGGTGACTTGGGGGGCCGGGCGATATCGCTTCACACTGTCTCGCTTCCACCATCACGCCGAGTTAGAAGGCTGAATGGGTCGTGTTGCCCCATTGATCGAATAAGTGAGCATCTCGGAGTGGCAACGCAGTGGTTCCTTCCATCAGTGGGAAGTTTTCTCTTCCTTAGAGATCGCCTTGAATAAGCGGTGTCCTTGGTGTCCCTGGTGTCCTACACGTAATATCCTACGTAAAACGGCCTATAAATACCAGTATTGATGCAAATTTACGCGGCAGCTTCCGGCCTAAGATTACCTAGGCCGCAGTGTCCTTGGTGTCCTTGGTGTCCTTGGTGTTGTTGGTGTCCTAATCTGCTTTGGTCAGTCGTTGCATTCTAGCCCACGAGCACCCCGTCCCTGATACCCCCCCCAAAAAAGGGGGGGTAAAGGGGGCGAGGGGAGTACAGGGTGTGGAGAAAAAGAAAAGGTGGTAAGGCTTGTATATCGAAAGAAGGGGTAGGCGCACTGGGTTATGTCCACCCGGACATAACCCAGTGCAAAATGAAAAAGAACTTTTGAGGAGGAGATGAGCGAAATTAATCAGCTTCGCTAATGGCCCATTAAGAATGGTGATGGCGAAAGAAGTCAAGGAAAAAGGGGTTGCGACATTGGAAAGATAGAGTATACTATCTGTACAGGGACATGGGCGTATAGCTCAGTGGACTAGAGCACGTGGCTACGAACCACGGAGTCGGGGGTTCAAATCCCTCTTCGCCCATCGTCATCATCTTGTTATGGTCGATCGAAACAGGATGCCCTTCGTCGACGGCACAAGGGCATCCTGTTTCGATCGACCATAACATGGAGAAAAAGAAACCGACTCCGCTTTTCAGTGCGATTCCCTTGGAGGGGATCGAGGTCCGGTCAAAGGAAGGCGTGAGGGCTGCCCCCTGGAAGGGGGGGGGAAAGCCGTTCCCTCATTCAAATTCAAAAAGCTGCACCCTTTGAAGGACGTCGCTTTTCGCCTGCCGCCCTTCAGCAGGCCGAAGGCGACACAGCGAGGAAGAGAGCCACGCTGCGGGGATTGTGAAGCGGGGTGGCAGACGACAGGACAAGAAACAAGAACGTCAAATTTCATTGAGATGATCATTCCATGGTCAATATGAACAGCAAAGGGGAATCCTCTTTTTTTTCGCCTACGACATTCTTCAAAGGTGATGAAGGTTTATCGGACGTCATTTCTTGCTTTTCCGCGACACGAACCATCGTCATCACGTCTGGAAAGGGGGGGGTTGGAAAAACAACCGCCACGGCGAATTTGGGGATGTCGATAGCGCGACTCGGGTATCGGGTTGCCTTAATTGATGCCGACATAGGGTTACGAAATTTAGATCTCGTTCTAGGTTTAGAAAATCGTATCCTTTTTACCGCCGTCGATATCTTGGATGGTCACTGTCGATTGGATCAAGCGTTGATTCGAGATAAACGATCGAAGAACCTGTCCCTGCTTTCGATCTCAAAAAGTCGCCAACGATATAACGTGACTCGAAAAAACATGCAGAATATGGTCGAATCGATCGCTGCACTTGGATACCATTTTATCCTTCTCGACTGCCCAGCAGGAATCGACGTAGGGTTTATTACCGCCATTTCATCTGCCAAGGAGGCGGTCGTCATTACGACGCCCGAAATAACCGCCATTCGAGATGCCGATAGAGTCGCAGGCCTGCTTGAAGCGAATCACGTCTACGACGTCAAGCTGCTGATCAATCGGGTTCGAGCCGGCATGATTCAACGAAACACAATGATGTCGATCGAAGATGTTCAAGAAATGCTCGCCATCCCGCTCTTGGGTGCGATTCCAGAGGATAAACATGTCGTGATCTCAACCAATCGGGGTGAACCTCTCGTTTCGAAAACCACATTGACCCTCTCCGCCATCGCCTTTGACAATGCGGCTCGACGGTTGATCGGACGGCAAGATTACGTCTTCGATCTGCCATCTTCGTCACAGAATGGGGCTCTTCACAATATGATGGAGGGAAGCAGGACAACGCTCCAAGGCAAGCAGACCTTGTCTAGGCAGCCTTTAGAAGGGAGCACCCCATGGGTCTTCGACCCACCAGTGAAACACGCCTTTTCTGATGCTCTGTTTTTCGACGAAGAGAGATTTACTCTGACATATTGGATTCGGGGTACCCGTTGGTGGGCAACGTTATTCTACATCGGTGTGCTGGCTTTGGGTGGAAGCAACTGGTTATTACCCCGTCCTTTTCATGTGAACCGAAACTTCAACATGATCACAGCAAGTGCAATCATCATCCATAAACCATTGGCTCTCTGGAGGCGGATCGAACTCTTCCAACCCCATCGCATTGGCCTGGTTAATTTTATCTTAGAGGCGTATAAGAGGGTACATCACGAAGCTCTTGTAAAGATTGTTTTAAGGGCCCGAAGTCTTGCTTCCATTCAAATCGCCCGGGCTATTCCAAAGAACGCACTCGCTCCAAATATGGCATCCATGGGAATACCATTCTTTCTTTCGCCAAGGAACATCAACATACGAGGAATCAACGTAGGAGGAATGGACGGTCAGGCAGTGGTTCCCCCCCCACTAAACCCTGAACAGCAAGTAAACTTTAACCAAGCGCAGGCCTTTTGGTTGGCCGCTGCCAACAACCACCAGCCTACCCAGAACCAACAGGTTAACCAAAATGATCAGCCTGTCCAGAACGATCAGCCTGTCCAGAACGATCAGCCTAACCAGAACCAAGAAGTTAACCAAAATGATCAGCCTGCCCAGAACGATCAGCCTAACCAGAACCAAGAGGTTAACCAAAACGATCAGCCTGCCCAAAACGATCAGCCTAACCAAAACCAAGAGGTTAACCAAAACGAGAAGCTTGGGGGGGATAGTCCCCCCGCCACTAAACCCTGAACAGCAAATAGTAAACGCCCTTTGGTTAAAGGCTACCAACTGCCACTTACCTTAAAAGGAAAGACAGGACTGGGAGCCGCCATAACCTTTAGTGAAAACCGGTCAAACCATCAAGAGAGTAGGGCTGCACCGCCACTGTCCGGCTCCATAACCTTCGGTGAATAACCTTCGGTGAAGACCGTGGTAAGTATTCTTTTTTTCGTTGCCCCCGGTCGGACTCGAACCGACACGCCGAAGGCACGAGTTCCTAAAACTCGCATGTCTACCAGTTCCATCACAGGGGCGGGCCGTCACGATGAGGTGGTGTTTTGACCACAGCTTCAAGCTTCAATGCGATACTCGCTCGAGGTGGGGGGAGGAGGGTTCATAGCACGAGATCGACTAGGGCGGAAGGGGAGGGAGTCGAACCCTCGGTAGCCTTACAGCTACGTCGGTTTTCAAAACCGATGCATTAAACCACTCTGCCACCTTTCCAATCCGATTATATAGGCGTTGACCAGAATGCGCAACCTTCTCCCTCCTCGTCGAAGGAGGCCCTTTTATTTCACCTGTTGTGAGGGGTGTCAGGATCGAAGCCATGGAGAAGCCATGGAGAAGCCATGGAGAAGCCATGGAGAAGCCATGGAGAAGCCATGGAGAAGCCATGGAGAAGCCATGGAGAAGCCATGGAGAAGCCATGGAGAAGCCATGGAGAAGCCATGGAGAAGCCATGGAGGAGGCGTTTTTTCTTTAGGCAGTTAAGTAGAAGCTTTGCAGTTAAGTAGGACCTTGGAGACGACTCCTCGATGAAATCGAATCGTAGATTATTTCAACGACTTCTGACTGGACGCCTTGGCTTCGAAGGGAAGATACAGGCGTTGAATACGTTTTTTTCGATCAGCCTGTTTTTTCTATTTTTAGGTTTCGTCGTAGGAAATGTATTTGGAACTTTTCTGAACGGCCTGAGACATGTTTTTCGTTGGGATGGGTCTATTATTTTATTTGTGCTGAGTTTTATCGAAGTCACGAATTATGGTGTCTACCGGCCAGGGGGGGAGAGCACTTCTTTTCTCTCCCTTCACCAAGGGCGGTGCCGACCGGTCTGGAAGATATGTAATTTTTTTAAAATTGGGTTGATGCTGGGTTTTTTTATTGATGCTTTTAAAGTAGGCAGCTAACAAACACCTGTCCTTCTGTCCAGGACTTAATCAAGAAAACTCTCCGCGATGAGGTCTCGCCTTTCCACCGAAGGCTTTGAAAAGCATCCGATTTTCTAAAGGTGGTGCTCAGCAAGGCCAGCACGCCTTCGCTTTCTTTGCGAAAGGAAGCGAGCCCTTGGCTGATGGCAAAACCGAATGGGAAAGAGGAGAGAGGATGTCCTCATCGCGTCGACATTTTCTACACGCGGGAGCAAGCTGAAAAGCCTCTTCCTCCTCCTTGATGGAGCGCATGGCCTGGAAAGAGAAGTTGTTAGATGGAGAGAAGCGCATTACGTCCCGATACGTCCCATTTTTCTCAAAGGAGGTAAGATTGGTTTCTTTGTTTAGAGGCGGGAGTGGCTTCTTTGTTTAGAGGTGGGGAGCAGGTAGATTGCCCTTCCCATGAAATGGTATACTATATAAAACTGAGCACACGAGCCGACAAGGAAGGAGGCTCTTTTTCGAAGAGCGTACCTCCGGTCCACCGACACGGGGGTTTGAACCAACATATGCCAAGATCACAAAGAAATGATAATTTTATAGATAAAACATTTACCGTCATAGCTGACATTTTATTAAAGGTGTTGCCTACCTCTCAAAGAGAAAAACAAGCTTTCATGTATTATCGGGATGGAATGTCGGCGCAATCTTCCGGAGAGTATGCCGAGGCACTGCAAAATTATTACCAAGCGATGCGTTTTGAGACGGATGCCTATGATCGAAGTTATATACTGTATAATATTGGATTAATACATACCAGCAATGGTGAACATGGCCGAGCGCTAGAGTATTATTATCAAGCACTGGAACGAAATCCGTCCCTGCCCCAGGCTTTGAATAACATTGCAGTAATCTACCACTATCGAGGAGAGCAAGCCATCGAAAATGGAAATCTCGACATAGCAACCCTACTATTCGATAAGGCGGCCGATTATTGGAAGGAAGCGATTCGGTTAGCTCCCACCAATTACATCGAGGCGGTCAATTGGTTACAGATGAGTGATCGGCTTCAGCTTCGCTGAGAGCTTCGCTAATCAGGGAAAAGTCGACGTGATCGATCTCACTCCACCTGTTTTCTTTCTGCCCTGTGGCAAAGGTTACCCTTAAGGGAAGCCCAAGGCCGTCCTTCGGTCCAGCTCCGCCGCCGATCTGGATCCGTCGAATACCATTCTTCCTTTGGAGGGTTTGTAGCTCAGTGGAGCAGAGCACGCGCTTCCGAAGCGCGGAGTCGAGGGTTCGATTCCCTCCTTGCCCAACCTCCTTCCCTCGAGGTAATACATACTGGGTGGCAAGGCCTTCTTCCCTGATAAGGAAGGGAAAGGTCAAGAAAGCCTGTTTCCTTCCTTCTTCTCTATGGTATACTAGGGATAGAAATAGATAAAAAAGGGAGTCTTAAGTATGGCGACGGCCTATTTACCATCGATCTTAGTCCCATTAGTCGGTCTTGTTTTTCCAGCCATCGCGATGGCTTCTCTCTTCTTTTATATCGAAAAGGAAGAAATCGTCTAGTGTGCAGCACGTGGCGCCTTCTCGAGGGCCGGCATCCCCTTGGGGTGGCTTCGATACTTCATACCTCTGGTAAGAAGGTATCTTGGTGAAGCCATCCGGAGCTCGATGCCAAACAACGCGTCTTGAGGCGGGCAAAGAAAGACCTGTGCCTGCAAAAGGTGCCTCGTGAGCCGCGTCCACTTTGGCCGGCAGGGAACGCTCCGACATCTTGTCATTACGGGAAAGGTTGAATCGAAACACCTTTACGGTGTAAAATAAAAAGGTCCAGTCTTGAGCCAAGTGCAACTCCAGCAAAGGACCAACATGTTGGATCGGCAGGACCGATGCCTGCTTAGCTCAGTTGGTTAGAGCGTCCGTCTCATACGCGGATTGTCACTGGTTCAAATCTAGTAGCAGGCAGAAAAGACGGTGCTACCATGGCGCATCCTTGTTAATCAAACAAATGGAATGTAAAAAGTTAAAAGCTGGTCTCGGTGAGACCAGACCAAATTAAACTTCTCAAGGCTCCCCTCGGCTCTTGTTTTACTAATTTTGTACTGTTGCTCAATTTCATGGAGCCTTTCACGTGAAATGTTGGGGATCTCCTTTTTTATGTGAGCGAAGCTAATTTGTTCGAGTGTACGCCAGTATGCGGTCATGCAATAAAACGCAATCTTTTCGTTGTTTAACGCTTGTTGCGCGATTTCGACCATGTAATAATCGTTGGACGATCTCAATCTGCCTTCCAAATTTTCAATATGGTTTGCCAAAAATAATTGAGTCCTGCCGCTCTTTTCGACCTGTGCTGGCTGCTGGAATTGTGGAGCCAAAAACGCAAAGAGCGAGGGATAATATTTAGGGCGTTCGGACAAGGCATGACGAGCCTTTGCCATCATTAAACCCTTTGGCGGGCTTCCCACCAACACTCAAGTCGAATTAAAAAATCGTGCCTGTTCCATCTCCATCCCCATGGAGGTACCGGTCGCGTGCTGCACTCTAGCTGTTGAGTTCCTAATAAACGTTCCCTTGCTAAATGCGATCGTAACAGCTAGCATTCCAAAACCGATTATAAAAGCAAAAAACGAAATAGGACTGTTCTGGATGCGCGTCGTTCTAACACTTTTTGACTTATGGAGAAAGGTATACAAGCTTTCCTTACTCTCTATTCCCCACCCGTCAAGTAATGCATTGGGGTAGAGCTGCGGGCTCTCCTCATTTTATATTATAGCGTGTCAAAATCGTTTTCAAAAAAATCAACAAAGTTTGAATGAAAATTTAAGATCATAGACTGTAACGATTAGCCAAAGGCTATACGACAGTTTCAGCTTCGCTGATGAGCGAAGCTGATGAGCGAAGCTGATGAGCGAAGCTGATAAGCGAAGCTGATAAGCGAAGCTGATGAGCGAAGCTGATAAGCGAAGCTGATGAGCGAAGCTGATAAGCGAAGCTGATGAAAACGCATGGCGTCGATCCGTCGAAGACGGATCGATGCTAAACGATCAATGGTCGAGAAGGGGTTGGATTACCCGAATTTTCCGGAGGTCGATGCGATCAAGAAGGCGGCATAGGTGAAAATATACCCTGCGGAGAAGTGTGCCAATCCGACCAATCGGGCTTGGACGATGGAAAGAGCGACCGGCTTATCTCTCCAACGAACCAGTTGCGCCAACGGGGTTCGTTCGTGAGCCCAAGCAAGCGTTTCGATCAGCTCTTGCCAATACCCACGCCATGAGATCAAGAACATAAATCCCGTTGCATAGATCAGATGTCCAAAGAGGAACATCCAGGCCCAGACCGACAAGCTATTCATTCCAAAGGGGTTATACCCGTTAATAAGTTGAGATGAATTCAACCAAAGATAGTCTCGCAACCATCCCATCAGGTAAGTTGAGGATTCATTGAACTGATTGACATTTCCTTGCCACAGGCCAAGATGTTTCCAATGGAAGTAGAAGGTAACCCACCCAATGGTGTTGAGCATCCAAAAGACAGCAAGATAGAAGGCGTCCCATGCTGAAATATCACACGTTCCGCCACGTCCCGGTCCGTCACATGGAAAAGTGTATCCAAAATCTTTTTTGTCCGGCATCAACTTCGATCCACGAGCATCGAGAGCTCCCTTCACGAGGATCAACGTCGTTGTATGAAGCCCCAAGGCAATGGCATGATGAACAAGGAAATCGCCGGGGCCGATTGTGAAAAATAGAGAGTTATTGTTGTTGTTGATGGCATCCAACCAGCCGGGCAGCCAAAGCGTTTGACCACCAGAGAAGGCAGGGCTCGTCGACTCGGACAAAAGTAGGTCGAAGCCGTAGACCGTCTTCCCTTGGGCAGCCTGGATCCATTGTGCAAAGACAGGTTCGATCAGAATCTGTTTTTCGGGTGTTCCAAAAGCTTGCATTACGTCATTATGGACGTAAAGACCTAGCGTGTGGAAACCCAAAAAGAGACTTACCCAGCTGAGATGGGATATGATTGCCTCCTTATGGTCCAATATGCGAGCCAACACGTTTCCTTTATTCTGCTCTGGATCGTAATCTCGTATAAAGAAGATGGCTCCATGCGCAAAGGCTCCGCACAGGATGAAGCCGGCGATGTATTGGTGATGCGTGTAGAGAGAAGCCTGTGTCGTAAAATCTTGTGCCAGGAAGGCGTAGGGAGGAAGGGAATACATATGTTGTGCCACCAGCGAGGTGATCGTTCCAACGCTCGCCAACGCCAACCCCAATTGAAAATGTAACGAGTTATTCAGCGTATCGAAGAGCCCCTTGTGACCTGCTCCTAACCCACCGGCTGGGGGTGTATGGGCATCCAAAATCTCTTGAAGGCTGTGACCGATTCCAAAATTGGTTCGATACATGTGACCTGCAAGAATGAAGACGGTCGCGATGGCTAAGTGGTGGTGCGCAATGTCCGTTAACCAAAGACTCTGCGTCTGAGGGTGGAATCCACCAAGAAAGGTAAGGATGGCGGTGCCGGCACCCTCCGACGTCGCGAAGATATGACTAGTTGAATCCGGGCTTTGAGCGTAGGCTGCCCAATTTCCAGAGAAGAAGGGCGTCAATCCTGCCGGGTGTGGCAATGTGGTGAGAAAGTTGTCCCATCGAACATGTTGTCCACGCGATTCTGGAATCGCAACATGTACTAGGTGACCGGTCCACGCCAAAGAACTCACCCCGAAAAGACCAGCTAAATGGTGGTTGAGGCGAGATTCCGCATTCTTAAACCACGCCAAGGCGGGTTGAAAGGCGGGCTGCAGGTGGAGCCAGCCAGCGAACAGAAACACAGCCGCCAGCAAAGTTAGAAAAATTGATCCAAGGAAGAGGTCTTGATTGCTTCGGAGACCGATCGTATACCACCATTGGTAGACGCCGGAAGTCGCAATGTTGACAGGCCCCTGTGCACCACCACGCGTAAATGCTTCGACGGCGGGCTGCCCGAAGTGAGGATCCCAGATCGCATGTGCAATGGGACGAACATGAAGAGGGTCGCGTACCCATTGTGGAAAGTTGCCTTGCCAGGCAACGTGGAATAGATTACCCGACGTCCAGAGGAAGATGATTGCCAATTGCCCAAAATGGGAGGCGAAGATTTTTTGATATAGATTTTCTTCCGTGATGCCGTCATGACTTTCAAAGTCGTGCGCCGTCGCGATACCATACCAGATTCGACGGGTGGTTGGATCTTGTGCAAGACCTTGGCTAAATTTTGGAAACTTGGTTGCCATAGTCGTTTGGAAATCCTCCGGTTCTTAAAAAATACGTCCCCCCCTGGGCTTGCTAGACTTGGATCACGAAGCTCGACCTTTCGAGCCGACGCGACCTTCTCAGCGGGCCTTTCACCCGACTCATGTGGGTCAAAGGTGATGACTTCATCAAAGTGATGATGAAAGGTGATCCCCTTCCTCTTCCCCAAAGGGGAAGGGGATAGAGAAGGTAAAGGTGATTGCTTGATAACCTTTGAGAGGGTTATCCACCATCCACCGACTTCCATTTCATCAAAACCTGTGAGGGGGTTATCTACCGACTTGCATTCGGCTTGACTGTGTCCGGAGACGGCGTCGTCAAGGTTGTTTCATCCCATTAAGGTCGAAGGGGTCGACAAGTCGATCTTTTCTACCCGACGGCGATGATTCGTGCCAGGAAGAATGACCAGGTGGTTGCGATGCCCCCAAGAAGATAATGTGCTACCCCCACGGCACGTCCCTGCGTAATGCTTAACGCGCGGGGTTGGATGGCCGGTGCTACCTTAAGCTTATTGTGTGCCCAGACGATCGATTCGATTAACTCCTGCCAATAGCCGCGACCACTGAAAAGGAACATCAAACTGAAGGCCCACACGAAGTGAGCTCCCAAGAAAATCAACCCGTAGGCAGATAGAGCGGAGCCGTAGGATTGGATTACCTGCGATGACTGCGCCCAGAGAAAATCCCGAAGCCAGCCATTGATCGTATTCGCGCTTTGCGCAAAGTTTCCTCCCGTAATGTGTGAGACGCTGCCGCCGTTGACCGTTCCCCAGACGTCGGATTGCATCTTCCAACTGAAATGGAAGATCACGATCGAAAGCGCGTTGTACATCCAGAAAAGACCTAAAAAGACATGATCCCATGCTGAGACTTGGCAGGTTCCGCCACGGCCTGGTCCATCACACGGAAAACGGAATCCTAAGTTGGCTTTGTCCGGGATCAGTCGAGAGCTTCTCGCGTAGAGAACACCCTTTAATAGGATTAGCGCGGTGACATGGATCGTAAAGGCATGAATGTGGTGGACCAAGAAATCGGCCGTTCCGAGCGGAATCGGCATCATTGCCACCTTGCCACCCACCGCCACAAGCTCACCACCCCATGTGATACTAGTTGCTGCCAAGGCGTTGGGCGCGGTCACCTGCGGAGCAAGGGTATGAATATTTTGAATCCATTGCGCAAAGACCGGCTGAAGTTGAATGGCGGTGTCGGAGAACATGTCCTGTGGTCGCCCCAATGCACTCATCGTATCATTATGGATGTAGAGCCCGAAGCTGTGAAATCCTAAAAAGATACATACCCAGTTGAGATGAGAAATGATCGCATCCCGGTGTCGAATCACACGATCCAAAAGGTTGTTGTAGTTATTAGTTGGATCGTAGTCACGAACCATGAAAATGGCAGCGTGCGCACCCGCTCCAACGACGCAAAACCCACCGATCCACATGTGATGCGTAAACAGGGAAAGTTGCGTTCCATAGTCGGTCGCCATATATGGATACGGCGGCATTGCATACATATGGTGGGCTACAATGATCGATAAAGAACCGAAGAGAGCAAGGTTGATCGCCAATTGGGCATGCCATGAAGTGGTTAAAATTTCATATAATCCTTTATGCCCTTCTCCCGTGAACGGGCCTCGATGCGCCTCTAAAATTTCTTTGATGCTATGACCGATGCCCCAATTCGTACGATATTGATGTCCCGCCACTAGGAAAAGGACGGCGATGGCAAGATGGTGGTGCGCCTGATCGGTCAACCACAATCCCCCCGTCGTCGGGTTTAGGCCACCTCGAAAGGTTAAAAAGTCGGTATAGGCTGCCCAATCGATTGTAAAGAATGGCGTTAACCCCTTGGCAAAGCTTGGGTAGAGTTGCGCCATCAATTCCCGATTCAAAATAAATTCATGGGGAAGCGGAATTTCTTTTGGATCTATTCCTGCATCGAGAAGCTTATTGATCGGTAGGGAAACGTGAATCTGATGGCCCGCCCATGCCAAACTTCCTAACCCCAAAAGACCCGCCAAATGGTGGTTCAGCATCGATTCCACGTTTTGAAACCATTCCAGTTTTGGAGCAGCTTTATGGTAGTGAAACCAACCCGCAAAGAACATCGCCCCCGCCAAGACCAATCCACCGATGGCCGTGCTGTAGAGCTGCAATTCGCTAGTAATCCCGCTCGCACGCCACAATTGAAAGAAGCCTGAGGTAATTTGAATCCCCTGGAACCCGCCTCCAACATCACCATTTAAGATCTCTTGCCCGACGATGGGCCAGACAATCTGTGCGCTCGGTTTCATGTGGACCGGATCGCTCAACCACGCTTCGTAGTTAGAAAATCGTGCTCCATGAAAATACATCCCGCTCAACCAGATCAAAATGATACCTAATTGGCCAAAGTGGGCACTAAAGACTTTTCGTGAAATCTCTTCAAGATCGCTGGTATGGCTATCGAAATCATGCGCATCGGCATGAAGATTCCAAATCCAGGTCGTCGTCGCTGGACCCTTTGAAAGGGTTCTTGAAAAATGGCCTGGCTTTGCCCATCTTTCAAAACTCGTTTCGACCGGGTTTGAGTCGACTACAATCTTGACCCTCTTTCCTTCCTGCCTTGGTGGACTAATTGTCATCGATTTCCTCCTTCAAACGAATCTTGTCACAGAGCCTCTACCCTCCTCAGTGAACGGAGTAGGGAACCTCCCTACCCAGCTTCGCCACCACCCTACCGAGTCGATGCCTGTGGTCTTCAGCTTTGCTGATGAGCTTGGCTGATCAGCTTGGCTGATCAGCAAAGCTGATTAGCCAAGCTGATGGCGAAGGGAAAACAGAATGATGCGGCGAACTATGCCGCCCATCGAAATGACTCTCCTTTTAAGAGGGCAACAACTTGTTTTTCCATGACACTATGATACCACGAAAAAAAGGTGCCTTGGGGGTCGTAAACTATACCCTCCTTTTTACCTTTCCATTGTCAAGGGTTCGAGACCTTCACGGCCTCCGTTGATCGAAGACCAACACCCCCTGCACATGTCTCGAAGCGAAGATTGCTGGGTCGGACAGACCAATCATGGAATGACGCAACGCCAGTGGAATGAACGATCTCTTTAATGCAGAGTGCAGCCCTTATCCAAAGCTGGATAAGAAGAGAAGGGGTATCCTGCTCTCTGCTCTTTTAATGCTTTAGGGTTGTCATCCCGTAACGTGAGGCTGACCTTGACACTGTCCCCTTGGCCGTCTCCTTCCTTGGCTGAGTGAACGATCTGGTCTATCCACACTCCTCTTTTTAGAAGGGGGGAGAGCAAAGCAGCGCCTGGGTGGAATCAAAGGGAACTTCAAGGCGTTGCTCCATGACCGAATTGGGTAACCACCCTTGATCGCGTTGAAGTTCAGCTTGCACACCTTTAAAAAATTGGCTACAATGACAGATAGGCCTGCTTAACTCAATTGGCAGAGTATCGGTTTTGTAAACCGAATGTTATCGGTTCAACTCCGATAGTGGGCTTTTCCATTAGCGAAGCTAAGACCGTTACTCGGCCTCCGCTTCTCATTACCTTTGGTGAAGGCAGCCGACGCGCCGGCTGGAAGGAAAGACGGTGGTCGGCTCTTTGGCGATGACATCGAGGGTTGACAAGAACCCCACTCGACCCCATAATGAAGCATGAGCCAAGTTGATCAGCTTCGCTGTTCCTCTTCCCCTTATCCTTTGGGGATGGAAATGGGGATAAAAAAGAAGATGGAGATCGGCATGGAGATGGAAGGGATTGTAGTTCAATGGTTAGAGCACCGCCCTGTCACGGCGGAAGTTGCGGGTTCGAATCCCGTCAATCTCGTGGCATTTCCTTACTTTCCTTAATAAAAAGCATCTCCAACTCGTGTCATCGCCATTCTACTTGAATGTCTTTGCTGCCAAAGTGGGAGAGTTGATTTTTCATTCCTTGTCGGATAGACTCTCAAGTAAGTCCTCAGTAGCTCAGTGGTAGAGCGGTCGGCTGTTAACCGATTGGTCGTAGGTTCAAGCCCTACCTGAGGAGTAAGGTAATCCTCTCCCCGAGGTGGGGGGGGGGTGGAAAAGACTCGATAGTTCAAAGGCCTGATAAAGCTCGATGAAATCGAAGGTCCAATGGACTCGAATGGACTCGAATAGAATCGAATAGAATCGAATGGACTCGATAGTCTATTTTTGTTGGATTTGAGGAGAAAAGAAATGGAAAAGCCGGCCTTCGAGCCAACCGGCCTTGTGCCACGATCGATCATTCGAACATTGGAGAGATTTCGACAACAACTTTTACCGGAGGCGGAAGTGGTGGCCGTCCAAGAATTTCGTATCTCTCGGTATCAATTGCTGGTTTCGATCAAATGTTTACTTACCCTTCTCTTGATTCCCATCGGTGTGAGTCTCATTGTGAAGGTCTGCTTTATAAGGCCGGTCACCGAATATTTTTGGAATGGTCATCAAACAGACCTGTTTTTAAATTCGTATCAGCAAGGTCGAGCATTGCAAGAAATGGAGGATTTTTCAGAAAAATTGTTCTTTGAATCATTGATCGAAGAGAAGGAAGTCAAGAATTCTAAAAACCCCCCTGACGTCACTTCCTCCTTGGAAGGAACAGTACAACGAGCAATTCAGCAAAAAACACTTCAATTGGCGCTGATCTACAATGATGAAAGTGTCGTAGCGATTACAAATTTATGCAGTGATTTCATTGCTTTCAGTACGCTTGCGTTGCTTTTCTTTTCGATGCGCCCCCAGATCATTATTTTAAAATCATTCTTGACGGAATCGATCTATAGCTTAAGCGATACCACCAAATCATTTCTTCTTATTCTCCTCACCGATCTCCTGGTTGGGTTTCATTCCCCTCGTGGGTGGGAGATCAGCATCGAACTCCTCTTACAGCATTTTGGGTGGCCGGAAAATCAAGATTTCATTTTTTTGTTTGTCGCCACCTTTCCTGTCTTCTTGGATACCGTCTTTAAGTATTGGATTTTTCGGTATTTAAATAAAATTTCGCCCTCCACCGTCGCCACGTATCATAATATGATTGAATAATCCTCACATTTTACCCTCTTCGAGTCATTCTAGATTTGCTTTCCAGCCTACGATTAGGGCATCTCCTTTCAACGCCTAAGATCGGCATTACGGGATCTTGGTCTTCCTTCGGTCTCGACCAAGGGTCCTACCACAAGTGATTTAGGAGTAGCTTCACCAAAGGTGATGGGAAGCGCATCGCGTCTCATCCTTCGAGGAAAGAAAAACGAGGATAAATCGCAAAGCGAGACGCCTCGATGCAGGTTTTAAGAGGTGGGTAGATCACACCGTCCTTTTGGAGTGGTTCTTCGACGCATCACTGTCATTAAGCTCATCATCTTTTCATCTTTGGTGAAAAGGCGGGGTGTCGATCTCATCACTTTTGGTGAAGCAAGGTCCTCTGGCTTTACTTTTGGTGAAGCGAAGAGGCCGAGCCTCCCTAGGCGCCTCGTTTTAAAAAAGTAGCTTTTCCCAGAACGTACGGGAAAAGGCACGTCAAGACGCGGCCTTTTAACCCAACTCTTCGCCATTGCATCTCCATTCGAGAAGTCTCTTCAAGGCAGTCTCCACTTCGAGGCGTGCAGGGATGAATCTTGAGCATGGGAGAAGTCAGTTTTTCCAGGGTGCATCGCCAGAACCGTTGTTGACTGGCTGCTCGACCATTGAAGGGCAAATGACGGTGCCGGTGTGAGGCATTACGCCTTGCAAGGTCTTCCACCTGCCCCATCACCTTTGGTAATCACCTTTGATAATTACCTTCGGTAATCACCTTCGGTAATCACCTTCGGTAATCACCTTCGGTAATCATCTTCTGTAATTACCTTTGATAATCACCTTCGGTGAACAGGTGAGATGGTGGGGTCTATTCTTACCGACAGTGATCGAACGGAGCCCGAATCATGCAAAAAAAAAACCTTCCTTGGCCGTGGTTAGGTAGCCTGCTTTATCTATTTTTCATGTTGATTCTTCCCATATTTTCACTGGTTGCAACGGCAGGGAGAACGAGCTTGTCACATTTTTGGCACATAGCGACGGAGCCAATTGCGCTCTCAGCCTATGGGGTGACCTTGTCCATGGCTTTTCTAGCGTCGCTGTTGAATGGCTTCTTTGGTTTCATCTTAGCTTGGGTTCTGGTTCGGTACCAATTTCCTGGGAAAAAGGTGTTGGACATGGCGGTCGATCTTCCCTTTGCATTGCCGACCTCCGTGGCCGGACTAACGCTTGCGACCGTCTATGGTCACCAAGGATGGATTGGACAGGTGGCGGCGCAGTGTGGGGTACAGATTCTCTTTGGCCGTCTTGGGATCCTGGTTGCAATGATTTTCGTCTCTTTTCCCTTCGTGGTTCGGAGCGTGCAACCCGTCTTGCGTGAGGTTGATGTGGAGTTGGAGGAGGCCGCCTGGTGTTTAGGAGCTTCTCCGCTCGATACATTTCGACGAGTCTTATTTCCTTCTCTGCTTCCATCGATCTTGGTGGGGGTGACGTTGTCTTTTTCTAGAGCCATCGGCGAGTATGGCTCGATCGTGATCGTTTCCTCCAATATTCCATTGAAGGATCTCATCGCTCCGGTCTTAATTTTTCAAAACTTGGAGCAGTATGAATACGAAAGCGCAACGGTGGTCGGGACCGTCGTCCTCCTTCTTTCTTTGTTGCTGCTTGGTGGTGTCAACATGTTTCAATCCTGGAATCGACAGCTGCGAGGATGATCATCGACAGCTGCGAGGATGATAATCTTGGATCGACTGTTTCCTCCCCTTGGTGGCTCAGCCATCACGCTTGCTTCGATTTACCAAATCGATCACCTTTTACCAAATCGATCACCTTCTTTTTTACCAGAGGTATTGAAGCGAACCTTCTTTAGAAAGTAAGATAATGCCTGGGGGGAATCATTTGAAAAAATGATTTTCGTGAACACCTTTGGTGATGGCTTCAGCTTCGCTGATCCGAGAAGCCAAGCCCTTCGAAAAGGGACGCCTAGGTTAAGGAAGGCGCAAGGCGTCACTCTTTGCTATTTCCATCTCGCGAGTGTATACTTGGTTCCACGCGTCAGCTTAACCAACCTGTCAAGCCGAGGCCCTTCACTGGGCCTCAAAACAGGTTTGGCTAGGCCGAACGGCCTGGTAGTTGACCATGGTATGCCGGTCTGTGGTCTTACCTTTGGTCAAACTGAAGGTGATGAGCGTGAGCCCACCCCGCCGTCTCACTCACTAATATAACCAGACCGACACCAAGGCAGGGGTGGCGGCCTGTCGATGCCGACTTTCATTTTGGAAAAGCAGCTATGTCATTTGTGACCGCCGTTCGAGATTATGTCGACTTTATCAATCAGAGTTACGACTCGATGTCGACCCATGGAAGTCTTCTTTTTCTATTCCAGCATACCTTGCTTTACCTTCTTGAAAGTTGTAAATACGGTTTCTTTTATCTGCTGAGCCTTCGATGGCTGACCGACCTCTCTTCCTTACCAACTTTGGTGCCATCGATGTCGGTGGCGATCCTCCGAGAGAATTTTTATCCTCTCGAGAGCCCGCCTTTGAACGCCTTCCGTCTTCTCGAGTCACCTTCTTTTTTAGAAAACAAATTTTTTGTTGGGTTTTTAAACAGCCTCTTCGTCTCTCTTCCAACGTCGGCGATTCACCTCCTTGCTGGAAGACGGCTCTTAGTGGAAGGCATCCCAGCTGGGCTGGCAGCCGGGTTGGGAAGCATCATTGGCCATTCCTCCTTCCTTGCTGCCATTCTGTTTGGTTGGAGGGGGGTGATCTTCCCGTGGCTTTCTTTAGAACCTTTCACCTATCTGGTAGGTCTTATTGTCTTGCTCCAGATGGTTTACACGATCTGCCACGCGCCTTCGGTCAAGGTGGTAGCCTCATGGGAGAAGGAAAAACTGCTTCAATTTTTTCTGATCAATCTCTTTTTGACGTGGTGTGAACAGAGTAGTATTTTTCAATACGTTGGAAACTTGACCCTCACAACCGATCCAAGCTCCGTCGAACATTTTTTTACGACGAGTTCACTCTCTTCCTTTGGAGGACACGCCCTCTACGTGATGGGCTTTTTCCTTGGGAGTTGTTGTTTCGGTCTTCTCTTTGCGCTTCTTGGCCTAGCTATGAAAGATCGCTGGCTTAGCTGGTCGACGATGACAACGTCACGCTTGATCAATCGGCTCAACTTCTGCTTCTTGGTGGGGGTGACCGCCTTGAGTCTCGCTTCAATTCCATACTATGGATTAGATTACCTGTTCACGAGAGGGTTGGGCTTCGTTCCGCAGGATAAGGCGTTGGAAGGGACAATCTTTTCTCCAGCCGGCATGGTCGACCGAGGCCGCTATCTTGGCGCCTCGTCGAACTACAATGGCCTCGACACCGACGTGACTCCCTTCGATGAGGGCCGATATTTAAAGCCTTCCTTACGACAAACCTTTGAAGACGTCAATTATCAAGGTGAGCAGTATTGGACAGCGCGGACAGATCGAAGAATGTTTTCGGCGGGAGGTCGAAAAGGAAAGGCCTTTGGCAGGTGGGCCACTATTTTTGGTGGAGACGGAGGCAAAAGAAAGGTTCAACTCGTCCTCGAACCAAGACCACCTCGTAAAAACGAGTCGATGAAGGGGGTCGAAGGGTCGTCGGAAGGGGGGAGCCTTCCATGGTATCGAGAGTTTGACGAGCTCGATGTCCTCGACCCCTCCTCTGACGAAAAGGAAGGAAACAGCTATCAGGAAGAGGAGCGTGATTCCGTGGTTTTCTTTTCCGACCCCCTTCTCGACGAGAAGGAGGGGAAGGCTACCAAACAAGCAGGGAAAAAAAGCCAACCCTTCACTTTAAAAGAGACCAAGGAGAAAGTCGAGCCAAAAATGAACTCCCCCTTCGAGACGGCTGAGAACGACGTGGAGGAGGAGGAAAGAAGGAAGATTGAGCCCGAGGAGGTCATATTCAATGACTTTTTTCAGGGAACAAAGGCAGGCTTTTCTCCTTTATTCTTCAAGGACATCCTTCCACCAACCACCCTCGAACGATACCTAAAAACCAAATTTTATACAAATCCAATCTACCACCTCCTTCTCCGAGTTGACATCGACGCCTTCTTGTCTCGACAACCCCTCTCCCACTCGCTGACCATCGAAGAGGAGATTGACCTTTTTCGACGACGTCAGATTCTTGCCGACTACTACGCTAGCCTCGACGATTTTATCGAATTACAAGGGAAAGAAAGGGAAAATGATTTCGATCACTTCGCCCTTGGTGAAGCCGACGGTGTGGCATCACCTTCGCCTCGCATCACCAAAAATGATTCCTTCCCCTTTGGGGATGGGGATAGGGATGCAGATAGGGGTGGGGATGGGAATGGAAATAAAGAGGAAGATGAGGAAGAGGCGATCAGCTATGCAGATCGAGTGTATAACCACCAGTTTAAAGGGACATTGAAGGTTGTTCGTCGCCTCTTTTCGATCTCCCTCGATCCAGACCAGAGCTCCGGGAGCGTCGCTCCGACCGGAGGCGCGGAGGAAGCGCGTGTTTTAAAATTCGATCAACCCCTGTTCCATTCAATGGAAGGGGGACAGCACCCACTGGTTCATGAAGAGGTCTCTGCGGCGCTACGTGATGATCCGTCGTCGACTCAAGGGATCGATCCGTCGCCCTTCATTGAAATGGCACATTCCAAGCCCTTCTACGCCGGGTGGGATGAGCAGCTGCGAAAGCTGGTCATCACAACTCGATACTTGCCTCGCTACCTTTCGACTCATGGTATGCGGATACCGGACGAAGAAGTGTGTCGAGAAGATGTGAAGGAATATCTTCCTCTGGCTAGACGCCTTTCGCCCCCATTAGCGCAGCTAAAGCACAAGGAAACGAACGGAGGATCAGAGTCCCCTGATAATCCCATCCTCACTTCCAGTAGAAAAATACTGTTTACTGCCTGGCCGCTCTCTTCGACAAAAGCGAAGTTGGCCTCCCCTCACTCCACAGCGCTTGCTTCAACGGATCGATTTCACCTCGACCTCTCTTTGCCCGATGGCGACGCTAAGGCCGATGCCACCCTTGAAAAGCTCGACGGTGGGAAAGGACGCGCTTTTCATATCACTTCAAGAAAAAAGAGAAAGCTTTTGGAAGGAGTAGATCTATTCCTTCATCCGAACGGCGAGTATCATGATTGGGAAATCGAGTCGTGGCCAGAAAATCTGGCATCGGAGGCGGTGGAGCGACATGTCATTCCACCCACCCGTGGTGGCTTTGTCTGGCCAGGAAGCTCGGAGTTCCCATTCAATGTGAAAAAGTTTATTCCCGACATTAAACCCTTTTTCCGTCTCTAGGATACGGTTTTTCTTCACGCTGCAGCCTCGCTTCCACCAAGGAGCTTTGTTGAAGCGCCCCCTTGGTGGTGTGTGTAAAGATACCCCTTTGGTGAACACCTTTGGTGAACACCTTTGGTGAACACCTTTGGTGAACACCTTTGGTGAACACCTTTGGTGAACACCTTTGGTGAACACCTTTGGTGAACACCTTTGGTGAACACCTTTGGTGAACACCTTTGGTGA
>JAABUJ010000247.1_pt1 | contig 118377 bp, 147 predicted proteins | sample 5559131 | NCBI WGS metagenome assembly JAABUJ01 (sample SAMN10711875, study PRJNA513366) | rock metagenome | isolation source: Antarctica rocks | place: Antarctica: Victoria Land, Mt New Zealand nord | collected 2016-01-07
ACCCTACCCTATACCCTATACCCTAACCCTATACCTAACCTACCCTACCCTATACCTACCCTATAACCCCTATACCCTATACCTATACCTGTACCCTACCCTACCTACTTTATACTGCCCCTGCCCTATACCCTATACCCTATACCGGCTACAACGCAGATGGCGCCAACCACACTCTTCTCCGCCCCACTCACAGCCAACAGCTCTGTCACCTCATCACGCTTACCTCAGCCAGTTGATACGCAGCACCGCCCTGAGACTTTGTAACAGCTCGGGCGTAGACAGGTGCGCGCCTGCTCCAAGGCGCTCGCGGCGCTGCCCTCCTTGGGAGTCCTTTTCCTGCCGCAGCTCGCCGCCGGGCCTGGTCAGCAGCGACGCGATGAGGTGCCGCTGGCCCTGCGCAGCATGCAGCAGGCCTCGCTTGAGCAACCAGCTCTTGTCCAGCCTTGACAGTGCGCACGTGCGCTGGTGAACACTCAGCTGCTGGTAAACAGACTGCGCCGAAGGCTGCGTGTTTGCACAACCTGGGCGCAAGACACCTTCTGCCACAGGGGCCTTGAATGTCTCTGTGCGTGCCATATTACTTGTGCACTCTTGTGCGTCCACAGTAGCGCCACCAGCCTCGGTCTTGGACTTGACATCGGAGGGGAGCACACAGACTTGAGCGGGCGCAGCGCGCCTGCGCCTGCCGAGGGGCCACCGAGCTGAAGCGCGTCAGAGGCACAGGCGCGCGGAGAGCGTGGGCGCAGCGTGGCTGGCCAGCGCAACGTAAAAAGCGCTTCCTGCGACAGGCAGGCTGTTCCTCCAGGGCAAGTGACAGACTCGAGCTTCCGAGGCAAGGCCTCCCTGGCCTGTGGGGACTCTGCAGGGTATCCCTAACGCCAGCAGGCATAGAAAACAAGAAGCCAGGTTGCGCTTTCCCGGTCTGTTACGTCCATACATATCAAGCATATGCCAAGACTTGGACAACCAAATCCCCTGTACACCAGAGCGGTGCCCGCGCGGAGGCGCCAAGCGCACGGCGGGGCGAGCACCCGTTGCCAGCGCAGCAGCCAGGCCTGCGCCAGCGTGTCGGCCTTTGGTGCGCTGAGTGAGCTACATCGCGCGTTCACAGAGTCGGTGTGGGTGGACGTGCGCAGTGGAAAGACGCATAGTCTTGGCAGAACCTGGCCGCCACGCTCCCTGCGCCTGCAAGTCGCGCCGGGCGCCCGGCGGGCCGCGACCTGGGCGGCCTGGTGCGCAGCAGGCAAAGGACGCCTGTAGACCCACCGGCCGCGCATGGGCGTGGACACAGACGCGCCTCTGGCGGCTGCACAGGCATGTTCAAGGTCTTTGCACCCCATGGTAACTTTAGGCTGCCGCTCAGGACCGGGGCGGGCGGCGGCGTGCTGGGTGTCAAGCCCGCCCTGTTCTGTACACCGAGCGCTGTCCTAAACCATCAATTTGCAGCAATGTGCTCCGCTCGCTGTGGATATGCGGAGCCGCGCTTGGACAGGAGCGGGCTGAGGCAGCTGGTGATGGAACACAGCTTACGGTTGACAACCTGCCTGGCGCACGTAGGTGCACAAATGCTCTCAACACCCGAGGCATATCGCCAACACAGAAACACATTCTGTTGTTTTGCAGGCCGGCTTGATACGAAAAGATTCTGGACAGCAGCGTGCGCTCAGGCCCCGCCCGCCGCCTCAACATCACACCAGCACGCCGCCCCCGCCTCACACCAGGTCGGTGGAGTCTGCGTCGCTCAGCGGGTACCCCACAGCCCGCAGGGCGGCCCGGAAGTCGCGGCTGTCCCGCCGGCCCGCGCCCTCGACGACGCTGTCAGCCAGCTCCAGCACTTCCGGGCGCCCGCGCTGCAGCAGGCCATACACAAAGCCCAAAAACGCCATGCACGACGGGCCGGGGGCGGGGTGCGAGGTGTCCAGGTGCAGGCGCTCCAGGCGGGGGTGTGCGGCCGCGGCCTGAAAGCCGGGGCAGGTCAGCACGCTGCAGTTTGTAAAGCACAGCTCGCGCAGGACCGGGAAGCTGGCCAGGCTGCCCAGCACGCGGGCGTCAAAGGCGCCCCCGACCTCCATAGCGCCGGCGGAATGCCGCCCGAGGCGCAGCTCTGTGAGTGCGGTGAGCGCGCTCACGCCCTGGTGCAGCGCCTCAAAGGAGCAGCTGTAGGACAGGTCGAGGTGCTCCAAGCGCGGCATGCACAGAATTCCCACAGGAAAGGCCGGCAGGTTGTGCCGCCCCAGGCTCAAGCCAAGCATGGAAGCAAAGCAGGGCGCGCTCTGGGGCAGGCCCGCGACCGGCAGCGCGCTGCGGGCCGCATCGGCTACTGCCTCCTTGTCAGCTTGGTGGTGAACGCAGGACAGCTGCGGCAGCCGCCACAGGGACGCGGGGAGCACCCGCATGCTGGGGCAGCCCCACAAAGCAAAGCAGGTCAGGGCGCCCAGCGCGTCCATGCCGGGCAGCGCGGCCTCGCCGTCGCCCGCAAACACGCAGTCCTCAAAGTCCAGGCACACGAGCGCCGGCAGGCGCGCCCAGCCGCGCGCGCCGCGCAGGCCGTCAAACCCGTGCAGGCTCAGTGAGGTCAGCTGCGCCAGGCGCGACATGCTGGCGGGCAGCGTGGCCGCCATGCCCACGTTTTCCACCGCCAGGCTCAGCGCGCGCAGTCGCGGCAGGCCGGCCAAGTCTGCCGTCAGGTCTGCTATGCTCGGGAGGACCGGCCAGTCGAGCCTGTTGGCCTCGTAACCAGAAAAGCTCAGGGACACGTCTTCCAGTGAGCGCATACCGACCAGCTCCCGCACCAGCGCCTCGAGGAGCTGGTCCAGCCCGCCAAGCAGGGTGAGGTGCAGGCACAGGGTCTGCAGGCTCGAGCAGCGCGTTATGGCGCGCAGAGCCCCGGCCAGAAAGGCCCGGATGGCTGCGGTGGGCCTGCGGTGCAGGTGCGCGTGCAGGGTCACGTCGACGGACGTCAGCGCAGGCAGGCCGGCCAGCAGGGCCGCCAGTCGCCCAGCGGCCAGGGCGCGTCCGGGCACATCCACTCCTGGTTCCACAGCGATGTCCAAGCCGTGCACGCACTTGACGGCGGCGCCCTGCACGTGGAGCCACCGCCGGGCGCCGGCTTCGTCGGGCGTACCTGCGGCGGCCGCGCAGGGAGTAGTACAGAGTGCACCAAAAGAGGGCCTGCTAAGCGCAACAACAAAAATAACGCGCCCGTTAACAGAGCAGGTGGGGTGCCCAGTAAATAGGCTGCATGCTTTCGCGCATCCACTCTGCACAGTGATGCTCTTCGGAGGACGTGGCGCACCGGGCCGCCCGAGCGCCCGCCACAGCATGGCAACGAGATCCCATTCCAGCGTGCTCCAGAACGGCTGCTCGAGCGCTTCCTTGAAGCGCCTGTCGCGCTTGATTAGATGCGACCACAGATCCTGCGGGCTTGCCTGTTTGCTGATCAGCAGACAGCGCGCACCTGCAGACTGTCGGCAGCAGGAGAGCTTGCTTCAAGGCTTGTGGCCTGCACCAGCGGTCCGTGGCAACATGGACCGCGCACGCCTGGAGGACCTGCAGCGACCAGGCAGCACTTGTTGTTGCTGGTCGCGCAGCGACACCCCAGCACGCAGAGCGCCGCGGCCCCTGCTTCGACAAGCAGGGCGCTGGCTCCTATGCATGCACCTCTGCGGGGAGCTGGTCCAGGCGCAGAGCTGAAGGCCCAGCTATTTCGTCGGCATTGGGCGCGCGCGCGCCCATGCTGCGCTGTGGCGTGCGGTGCGAAGGAGGTCTGCACGTGGCGCAGCAAAGGCGCGCGCCGGCTGTAGCTGTGAAAACAGCGAGTGTTGGTGCGTAAGATAGAAGCGTTGATCAGCCAGGCTCAGGCGGTTTAGGCGGCCGGCCCCACCGTGGGACTGCCGCCGCAGCGCAGAGCTCGACAGTGTGTGAACGACCTGAAGTTTGCCTCAGGCAAATTGCCTGCCATGAGGCATTTCAAGTGGACCTGCAGTGGCCAGCATATGGGGGCCTACGGGTCCTCCCGCAAGTCGAAATGGACTTGCGCACGGCGCCCGCTGCTGGTGCAGGGTGCACATAGCCTGTCCTGAGTTTCAATACCTCGCCTGCTTGGCTGAGACAGCAATGCCAGGCCCATGCAGCCGTGTGAGCTTGAGCAGACGGCACAGACACCTTGCTTCTTGCAGCTCAGCACGCGCACAGCAGCCAGGATTGGTGACCTGGCAGCGCGTTGAGTACCCGCAAGCTATTGCAAGCGAGGAGATTGCTCTTGATAGCAAGCACTCGACGACGATCTTAATAGCAAGCACTCGGCAAAGCTCAGGCAGCGAGTGCGCCAAGGCCTGGCCACTATTGGGCGTCTTGTCTTGGGAGCGGTGGCCGCCGCCCGAGCACAGCGTGGTTGGACCACACTCAGCGTCAAAGCCCTCGCGCAGCAACGTCTGCGCAGTGGTGAGCACGCAATGAGGCACTATGGGCGCCCCGCCGAGCGGCCAGGGGCGCAGCCAGAAATGCTTGGCGTCGGAGGCCGCGCCTGTCACCTGCGGCGCGGTGCCGGTCCCGCCTCGCGTGCGGAGAACACGCGACTCGCCGAGCGGGGGACGACGTGTGACCCCCCGGCTGCTGCTTTGTCCTATCTACGTCACCAGGCTCTCTTACCGCTCTTTCAGGCGCACGAGGAGAGGCTCGGAGTGGCTTGCACAGGCGCCTGGGCAGGTGCCAACCCCTGCGCCAACACCGTAGCAGGACACACACGCCAGAGCATCGCAGGCACACCTGGTGCCCGCTATCGAACCAGGTGCCCACACCGCAAACAGATGTAGCACACATGTTCCCAAAGGTTGTGTGTGCCCACGATAGACCTGACAACCAGCACGCGCTCGGACCCCGCTGCCGCCACCGTTCATGTTATGCACAAACCCCCGTGCCTGCGCCCAGCGCACACGGCCTACTCGTCCTCATCGCTGTCATCGCTGAGGGCGCCATCGTCCAGCGTGAACCCCACGGCCTCCAGGGCGGCGCGGAACCTGTGGCTTTCCCGCCGCCCCGCGCCCACGCCCTGAACAGCAGCAAAGATCAGCTCAAGCACGTCTGGCCGCCCCTGCTGCAGCAGGTCATACACAAAGCCCAGGAACGCCATGCACGACGGGCCGAGGGCAGGATATGACGTTTCGAGCTCCAGGCGCTCCAAGCGGGAGTGCGCGGCCGCGGCCTGGAAGTCTGAAGCAAAAAGCACGCTGCAGTTTGCAAAGCTCAGGATGCGCAGCTTCGGCAAGCAGGCCAGGTTGCCCAGGGGGCGGGCGTCCAAGCGGCCCCCGATCAACAGTCCACCCGCAGCGTGGCGCCCAAGGCGCAGCTCCGTGAGGGCGGTGAGCGCGCTCACGCCCACGGGCAGCTGCTCAAAGCAGCAGAGGGACAGGTCGAGGTGGGCCAGGCGCACAGCGGCCAGGATGCCTGGTGGGAAAACTGCAAGGTTGTGCCCCGACAGGGTCAGGTGCGTCAGAGATGCAAAGCAAGGCGCGCCGCCTGCGGGCACGCCTGCGACCGGCAGCGCGCCGCGCGGCACGCCACCCACGTCTGGGTCTTGCAAAAGGTGGCTGAGGCGGAGCAGCTGCGGCAGCCGCCACAGCGACGCGGGGAGCAGCCGCAGGCTGGGGCAGCCCCACAAAGCAAAGCTGGTCAGGGCGCCCAGCGCATCCGTGCCCGGCAGCGCCTCCTCGCCGTCGCGCGCAAACACGCACTCCTGAAACTCGAGAGACACAAGCGCCGGCAGGCGCGCCCAGCCGGGCGCGCACCGCAGCCCGTGGAACCCGTGCAGGCGCAGTGAGGTGAGCTGCGCCAGGCGCGACACGCTGGCAGGCAGCGTGGCGTCCATGTCAATATTCCCAACCATCACTGCCAGCGCGCGCAGACGCGGCAGGCCGGCCAGGCCTGCCACCAGGTGTGCGAGGCTGAAAGTGGCCGGCCAGTCGGGCCTGTCGGCCCTGCAGGCCCCAAGCCGGAGGGTGACCTCTTCCAGTGCACGCGCACTGGCCAGCTCGCGCAGCAGCGCCTCGGGGAGCTGGTCCGCCAGCCCGCCGAGCAGGGTGATCTGCAGCCACAGGGTCTGCAGGCCCGAGCAGCTCCCTATGGCGCGCGCGGCCCCGGCCAGAAAGGCGCGCACGGCTGCCGCAGGAGGCCTGCTGTCCAGGTCCGCGCGCAGATATAACAAGCTGATGGATGTCAGTGCGGGCAGGCTGGCCAGCAGCGCCGACAGCTGCCCGGCCTCCAGGTCGCGTCCAGGCGGTGCATCCGATTCCCTTCCCGGACTGATGGTGAAGCCGCTCAGGCACTTGACAGCAGCGCCCTGCACCCGGAGCCACCGCCGGGCGCTCGCTTCCTCGGGCGTCCCTGCGGCGGCCAGGGAGAGCTGGGCGCACGCGCCGCGCGGGCCAGGTTCAGTGCTGGCCTGACACGGTTGAGGCGCAACAGAAGAGCAGGCGGAGGGCAGCCACCGGCCGCGCTCTCATGCACCCGCGGGCACCGCTGCATCCCTGAGATCTTTGACGTTGTCACTGAAGGACGAGGAAGGGGCGCACCGGGCCGTCCGAGCGCCCGGCACAGCACGCCACCAAAGGTCCTGTCCAGCGTGCTCCAGAACGGCTGTTCGAGCGCCTCCTTGAACCGCCTGCCGCGTGCATCGGGTCGCAGGCGCAGCTCCTGCCGCCTGCTTCTTCTACAGGTCAGAGGCGGTGCGCACCTGCAAACCAACTGCAGGACGAAAGCTTGTCTCCAGGCTCGGGGTGACGACCTGGCAAGCTGGTCTGCGCACGCCTGCAGGACCTGCAGCGGCCGCGCAGCGCACAGTGGTTGCGCCGCGAGGTCGGTGCACGCTTGGCGCCGCTGCCCCGGCGGCGACAGGCGGGGCGCAAGCTCTTTGCGCGCACCTCTGCGGGGAGCTCGTCCAGGCGGATGGCTGGAGGCTCGGCTGCTGCGTGGGGGGGCCCGAGCGCGCCCATACTGCGCCGTGGCATACAGAATTTTACAAAAGATGCAGGGGACAAACACGTCGCCTGTGGCTGTGAAAACGGCGTGTGGTGATGCACATGGTGGAAGCCTTGACCGGCCAAGCTCTGGCTGCCTAGTGGCAGACTGCCGCAGCGCAGAGCTTGAAAAGGGTGTCATTTGACTCTGTCCACCAGCCATTCAACAAATGCACCCCAACCAAATGTCTGGATCAAGTCTCAGCCTTCGGTGTGAAACAGGCCAGCTTGCACGTCCAGAACAGGCAGAGCTCGACGCAGCGCACGCCTGAGCAGCCCGCATGTGACTGACCACCCCAGGCTGCACAAGAAGCCCCACAAACAGGCGCGGAGCTTGGCTGCGCTGCCCTGGCCTGCAAGAGGTTGGCAACAGAGGAAAGCGCCGCCTGTAGCCCCTTCGGCACTTTACGCCGCAGCACGTGATAGGAATGCGCTCGTCATAACCCCAGCTCGGCCAAGTAACGCACGCCTGCACGAGCTCCCTGCAGAGGTATGGGCACTCTGTTGGACTGCCGTGCAGGACCACCTCCGCTACGCTCGCATGGGACTGAAAGCCTTGCTTTGACTACGCTGGCCGGCCCGTGCAGGTCCTGCAGGCATGCGTCGTCCAAGTCATCGAGCAGTGTCCGCACTTGCGCGAGCCGTGGATGCAGGCCTTCAAGCTGCAGACAGTCTGCAGGTGCGCACCGCACATTGACAAAGAGTGACCGCTCCAGAGCGCAACGGCTGGGCTGAGCTGGGAGCGTGCCCGGATCGACAGGCGGCTCAGGCAGGCGCTCGAGGCGCCGTTCTGGACGACGCTGCAACCCCACTTCACAGGCAGGCTGTGGAAGGCACTGGGACAGCCCAGCGCGCTCCCTGCCCCGCTCGCGTCCCAGTGTCTCTGTGTTGTGCAGTGCACGGCCTGAGTGCGCTTCGCGCCTCCGTTCAACACAAGGCAGGCCCTCCTCGGGCGTGGCGTCCTCTGTACCGACGCCCCACGGCTGCCGCAGGCACGCCTACCGGCGCGTTTGCCTGGCGGTGGCTCCAGGAGCAGGGCGTCACTGTGACGCGCGTCTGCGGCCTGGTCGTGGCCAGCTCGGACGCCGAGCGGCTCTCGGCCTTGCTGACTAGCCTGCGCTGGCGTCGATCTGCGAGGTCGGCGCATCCAGCGCGCTCACTCTGCAAGCGCGTTCCGGCGCTGCTGCGGCAGCTGTCCCGGACTTGCTGGCTGGGGCCGCACGCGCCATAGGGCGCTGCTCGTGCCTGCGGCGCCTGGATTTGCTGATTATGTTGTCTGACCATCGGGTGCCTGGGACAGTCTGGCTGTACCTGGCTGAAGCGCGCACGCTCGAGCACCTCAAGCTGACCATCTGGTCGGACAGGTATTGCAGGAGCAACGCATCAGCCACTGCCAACGCGCCACACGTGCTCACAGGCTTGGCTGGCCTGCTGCAGCTGCGCACGCTGACCCTGACCCTGGACAAGGTCTGCGGGGGCGCGACGCTGCCTGCCTGCGTGTCGCGCCTGGTTCAGCTGACGTCCCTGCATCTGTCTGGCCTTTGCGGCCTCCGCTGCGCGCCCGGCTGGGCGCGCCTGCCGGCGCTTGTGTGCCTGAATTTGTGAACTGCGTCTTTGCCTGCGACGGGGAGGAGGCGCTGCCGGGCATGGATGCGCTGGCGTCCCTGACCAGCTTGGAGCTGTGGGGCTGCAATGGCCTGCGTGCGCTACCCACAGCCCTGTGGCGCCTCACGCAGCTGCGCTGCCTCACCCACTGCCTGCGGTACGAGGCACGGGGCTACCAGTCTGGGACCTTCCCGCAAGTGCGATGGCCTGCGCGGCCTCCTTGACCGACCTCACCCTGTTGGGGCACAACATGCGGACCTGGCCTGCATGCGTCCTGGCCGCGACGCGCCTGACGCACCTCGACCTGTCCCGCAACTGCGTTGCGCAGCTGCCCGAGGGCGTGAGCGTGCTCACTGCACTCCAAGAGCTGTCTCTCGGGCGGCACACTCCGTATGACGTGGAGATACGCCCGTGCCCTGGGCAGCCTGGCGGGTTTCCCCAACCTGTACAAGCTGAGCTTTTGTAAATGCAGCGTGCTATTTTGCCCGAGCTTCCAGGCTGCCGCAGCGCACCCCCGCCTGCGCTGTCTGGAGCTGGACACCTCGTACCCTGCCTGTGGCCCGTCGTGCCAGGCATTCCTGGGATTTGCTACTGCCCTGCTGCAGCAGGGGCGCGCAGGCGTGCTGCGCGTGGACAGGAGCCCTGTTATGGGCGCGGGTGAGCATGACAGCCACAGGTTCTGGGGCGCCTTGCAGGCCGTGGGCTTTGCGCTGCTTGATATTTGGTGACTTTGGTGATGGTGAGCCCGATGAGCCCGAGAAGGACGCGCGCGCGGGGTGATGCATGCGTCAGACAAGGTGTCGTGTCGACTGCATAACGGCCAATGCGCTCGTTGGCTGTTTGGCTGTTAGCTGGCTGATACACAGTTTGTAATTCATTACTTCTGCTGTAAAGTTCTGTATCCAGGCCCCTGCCCTGCGTCCAGGCCTGGTCTATGCACGGCTGTTGCGCTGCCGGCCCCAGCTCGTGGCACGCGGCGCCGAGGCATGCATGCATTCAGGCTGGCCGGCACGGGTGCGGCAGCGTTGGTGCATGCGCATGCGCCGCGTGTCCTGCTACGCCAGGCGGTACGTAGACGGCAAGACACTGATGCAGGCATGTGCATGTGCGCCTCCTGGCTATGGAATGGAGGGCCATTCCAGTGGCTGCCCGGTCATGCATGGCGCTTCGCAGGGTGCTGCCTCACAGGCTCTAGCCGCGTCCGCAGACTCCATCGCTTGCTCGGTGAAAGCTGGCGCGGCGCGCACAGAGGCGATCGCACAGGAGCGCTCGTCGAGGGCACCAGACCCCCCCGCGTTGATGCGGGCGCCCCGAGCACCAGTGTACCCACTCAGTCACTCCACTGCGCAACAGCGTACCCATCCAAACACACCGCAATATATTATGCATGTCATACTCTCTCAACCAGACACTTCGTCGCCCACGGCCGCAAGCACCGTCAAGGTTACGATGCCAGACACGAAGAGCAGCGTGATGGTCAGACCTGTCACCCCCGCCCGCGTCTTGCGGCCTTGTATGTGCCTCCATAGCACGGCAACACGCCGCGGGCCGGCCCACCAGCCCTCCGCCTGACCGGCCCGTCTGCAGCAGAGTTGCTGGTTCTCAGCCCGGCGAGCGCACGCTGCCCCCCGCGCGTGTACCCATCTGCGCGTTGCTATACAAACCACTCGAGCTCACGCTGCAACGACCTCAACGCAGCAGCAGAAGGCCGCCAGGCACTTCAGATGCGCCGTGGTGCCCGCGCAGACGTCCTGGCCCCTGAGAATGCTGCCTGACTGGCACAAACATACAGTCCACGTTGCGAAGGGTCGTTGCATCCGCCTCCGACCTGTTGCTCTGCTGTTCGCGATATTGGCTGCCACGCTGCACAAGACCGACCTTGGCGCATGTGTGCAGCACCGCACGACCCGCGCTGGCTGTGCTTGATGCGCACCAGAGACGAGAACGATGCTGTGTGCTTTCCGGCAGGCATGCTGTGCTGTGCTGTGCTGCGCTGTGCAGGAGAACCCATCCAAACGCCCTGTTGTGACAGGCTCGTCCAGCATGTGCGCTCTGGGTGCAATGTGGCCGTGCACGCACACAGGGCCTGCAGAGCGCCGCCACGTCAAAGGTGAGTTACAGTGACACGGCAGCGCCCGCAGGCGCCCCGCCGGCGCAAAACTGTCCTCCTACAAGCGCGCGAGCTCGGCGCGCACCAGAAAAATAACACAGGGAGAAGGCGCCAGGCCGACGGCAACGCTCGGGAAGGCAACGGTTCACACGGTCGCAGTTCACACAAAGGGGCGTTTCAAGCCCGCACGCACGCAGCCCGGCGTGTGGGCGCTCCCACGCACATGGCCACGCCGGCAAAAGCCAGCCTGGGGCGAGCCGCGCGTCAGGCCGCCGGCAGCGCAGGCGGCTGGGGCGGCGGCGGCGGCGGCGGCGCGGGCGGCCCCGCCAGCGCGGGCGGCGGCAGCTTGGGCAGCGGGCGCATGTGCGTCTGCCACAGGCTGACCAGCTGGTCGCGCGCGCTGAGCACGACGGCCGGCAGCGCGGGCGGCGGCATGCGGCAGAGGCACAGCCCTGCGGCCACCGCCAGGCCGACGCCGGTGTGCCAGCTGAGCGCATACAGCTTCAGCGGCCAGACGCGCGCCGGGTCGCCGTGCGTCCGCCAGCCAAAGCTGAGCAGGTCCACCGCCTGCGCGCCGCGCGCGCTCGGCCGCGGCCGCCCCCGCGCTCCGCGCCAGGCAGCGCCCGGGATGGGCGCGGGGCCATTGGCACAAGGCGTCGCAGACCATTTGCGCGCGCGCGTGGGGCGCACCAGGGGCAGCGACAGCACCAGCAGCAGGCCGCTGGCCAGGGGCAGGATGCGGCAGCTGACGCACGCGGCCGCCACCGCGTACACCCAGGCGACCGCCCCGGTGAGCACCTGCGGGGGCGCGCGTCAGCACGCGCGGCGCGGGCGCGCCGGCGCGGGCGCCGGCAGCACAGCGGGCGCGCCTGCATGGCCCGGTCGGTGCCGAGCCGCACGACCGGGGACAGCTTGCGCGCCGCGCGGTCGCCCGCCACCTGGTGAAAGTGGCTGCGCGGGCGTGGGGCGGCGTCAGCGTCAGCGCGCGCCCGGCATGCACGCGCGCAACCCGAGAACAGGCGGGCGGCGCGCCTGCAGAACAGCACCGCCGCCGTCGTGGTGCCCACGATCACTGACGCGGCCATGGCCGGCCAGCTGACCATGGGCAGCACGGTCGTCCCCGGCGGCGCCCCGCTCGCCACCTGTGCGCCCGCGTTGCCTCAGGGGCGCGGCGCGGCGCGCGGCGCGGCGACGCACGGGCGGCGGGCCGCGCCTGGGCCAGGTAGAAGGCGCAGGTCGCAAACGGCCCGAACGCCAGGAAGCACAGCGGCTCGCCCAGGCCCAGGTAGCTCAGCCTGCGCGCGCGGCGCGCCGCGTGAGCGCGCGGCCCCGGCCACCCGGCCGGGCGCGGCCCGCCGGCTGCCCGCCGGCACGCGCACCGGAAGGGCGGCCCCTGGTACAGGTAGCCCATGAAGATGGCCGCCGCCAGCACCAGGCCCACGCGCAGGTCGCCCTGCGCGCGGCGGCCCGCTCTCGGCGCGGCCGCGCGGCCCGGCCCAGTCGAGCAAAGGCCGCGACGGGCCGCGGGCGCCGCACCGCGTCCGCCACCGCGCGGCCCAGCAGCGCCACGCCGCCCAGCAGCGCCGCGTTGGCCGCGGCCAGCACCGCGCGCCGGTTGCCGGTCAGGGCCACCACGGACTCGGCCTTGCCGGCGTCGGCGCCCGTCGCGGCGTCAAACACGTCGTTGCTGCGCGCGCGCGCGGCGTCAGCCCAGATAACACCGCTGCGGCGGCGTGGCGAGGGCGCAGGCGCGCGCGCCGCACCTCAGGTTCAGCCAGGCGACGACCAGGATGGACCCCAGCAGCAGCTGGCCGCAGCGCGCCGCGTAGAGCGCGCCCGTCGCGGCGTACGCGGCGCCCGAGCCCACCTGCGCGCGGCGGGCGGGGTTTTGCACCCTGCCGCGCCCTGCAGGGCGCGCGCGGGACCCGCGGCGCGGTCTCACCAGGATGGGCACGACGGCCACAGAGTACATGGGCGGCTTGGCGGCCGCGAGCCAGAGGCGGCGCTGCCGCGCGCGGTGCTGCGCGTGGCCGTGCTCCCCGTCGGCGGCGGCGGGCGGGGGCGGCGGCGGCGCCGCCGGGCTGCCCGCGTCGCCGCCGACGGCCTCGGCGGCGTCCTTGGCTGGCTGGGCCAGCGCCCTCAGCGCCCACCGGCACCTGCGCGGGCGCGCACGTCACGCCTGCCTCCGGCTCCGGGTCGGAGGCTGGGCCCCGGCGCACGCCGCGCGCCTGTGCGTGTGGCGCCAGGCGGCCGCGCGGCCGGCGCGCGGCTCGGCGCGGTGCACGCGCACGAGGCGGCACCCGCGCGCCGGGCAGGGCCGCCACGCGGCCGCCCGCATGCTCCACAGGGCGGGCCTGCTGCGCGGCGCGCTCCGGCCTCAGGTCATGCCCCGCGGCGATGCTGGTCGGGCGCCCAGCGCTGTCCCTGCACGCGTGCCCCTGCCGGCGCCCAGCGCGCGTGGCTAGCTAGCTAGGGCCCCCCTCTGCTGACAGCGCTCCTTCCGATGTGTGCATTTGGCAGGATTAAGCTCGGGTGCGTCCGTGAGGCCCCGCAGGCAGGGCCTGCGCCCTGCTCCGGCTAGCCTGCTGCAGGACGCAAGCTCGCAGCGTGGTAGCCCGCCGGGATTGCCGCTGAGTTGCTGCCTGTTCCTATCAAAACTCTCCTGGATTCCTGGAGCACCTGTGCATTGACAGCGCCAGGGTTCAAATCGCTGCAGCCCGGCTCGGCAGCGTCCTCGCACAACGTGCCGAGCTCGCAGGCGGGCTGCGGTTGCAGGGCTCGAGCGGCGCGCGAGCGGCGCGGGCGAGCATGGCGCATCTCTTCAAGCGCCGCACGTCCGGCAAGGAGCTCGGTAAGAGGGCGCTCGGCGCGCCGGCCTCAGGCGACAGGCGGGCCGGCAGGGAGGGCGCCAGTGCTTCGGGGCGCGTTGAAGACTACCATGACGCGGAGGAGGTCTGTCACACACGCCTGCGCCGGGGGCCCTGTGCAGCACACTGGCTTGCTGCGCGCGCCAATGCGCGCAGACGCGGGGCCGTGGAGCTGCGCTCTGCTCATCTGCCCTCTTGCCTTGCGTGCGCCGCGTAGCATGGTCCCGCCGGGCCGGCGCTCTGGCGCCGCGGCGCGCGGGCTGCTGCGCGCTGTGACCCGCAGTCTCAGGGGAGGCCCGCACGGGCGGCCCCAGCGCGTTGTCCGCACAGCGCGCATGTGCCGCTTTGATACTTTCCACCGTCAGCCTTCACTGGGCGGGCTGCCTCGCTGTGCATGCGGTTGCGCGACGCCGTGGATCTGCACAGTGTGGCACATGGGGGACGTAGTGGGGGGGTGACCCCGCAGGGGCCGGCTGTTGCCGCACACTGTCGCTCGGCTGCGCACCGCCTGCCTACTGGGCGCCAGGCGTGCAGTGCAGGAATGGCTGTCGCGGGGCAGCCCCCAGCGGCGCGCGCGTTGTCACACCGCGGACCTGCGCGCCGCGCAGGCGTTCCTGCACCCGGACGCGCACCAGGAGGGCGGCCTGGCGTGCACGAACAAGACGCTGCTGGAGCAGCAGCGCCTGGCCATCCTGGACCTGGTGCGCGGCCGGCAGTTGCTCTGGCCCGCCCGCGCCTGCGTCCGCGGCGCGCGCCGCGCCCTCGGGAGCGCGCCAATCGGCGCCCGGGCCCTGGCTTGCACATGCCAGCCGGGCCTGGTGTGGCCGCAGCTGGAGTCCGCCCGCTCAGAGCGGCGCGCTTGCCGCGGCGCGCGCCGCAGCGGACCCGTCACACGCGCGCGACCGCCGCGATGCGGCAGCGTGTCTTGCAGAGCGGCGGAGGCGGGCTGCCGCAGCGTGACGCGGCGCGCGGGGGCGCGCGCGCGCGCAGCTCAAGGACTTTGGCAAGAACCTGCTGATGGGCAACCTGAACCTGATCAACATCTCGCTGCCGGTGAAGATGTTCGAGCCGCGGTCCTACCTGCAGAAGCTGGCCGATGCGTGGCTGTACACCAGCTGGCTGCAGGCGCGCGCCGCAGCCGCGGCCCGGGGCTGGCCTGCCAAGCGCTGCAGGGGCGTGCCAGTGCGAACGCCCTGGCCAGAGGCGGCACTCTTTCGCGCCGTTGGCGCCTGCACACTCTGTGCATGTCCGCGCCGTTGCTCGCCTGCCCCCTGGACTTCAGCAGGAGCGGCGCTGCCCGACGCCCTGGTGCGGCTGTGAGCGGAGCACTGAGCGCGGCCTGCGGCGGCGGCAGGCGGCAGCCAACACGCGGGACCCGGTGGAGCGGCTGCGCTGCGTGGCCACCTGGTGCGCGGCCTGCTGCACCGCCGCTTATGCGTCCCCTCTCGGGCGCCGCCCGGCGCAGCGCTAATCGCGTAAAAAAAGCCGGCGCCCGCCGCGAGCGAGCCTGTGCCTGCGGGCCGGCGAGCGCCGCAGCGCGGCGCGCCTGCGGGCGTAGGCAGGGGCGGCGGCGGCGCTCAGGCCGGCGCGCGGGCGCCGCGGCAGGTTTGTGGCGGGCCTGCAGCACGTGTTCCAGTCGTGGCGCAAGCCGTTCAACCCCATCCTGGGCGAGACCTGGCAGGCGCACCTGGCCGACGGCACCAGCATCTTCCTGGAGCAGATCTCGCACCACCCGCCCGTCAGCGCCTTCCAGCTCATCGGCCCAGGCGCGCGCCCGGCGCGGCCGCGCGCGCTGCGAGGTGCCCGACGGCGGAGGCGCGCCGCCGTGGGCGGCCGCGCGTGCGCCGGCGGCTGACGCGGCGGCGCCGCGGCGGGCCGCGCAGGCGCGGCCTTCCAGTTCAACGGCGTGAGCCAGCCGGAGGTGGCGTACAAGGCCAACGCGATCCGGACCACCGCGCGCGGCGTGCGGCACGTCTCGTTCCCGGACGGCCAGCGCATCGAGGTGTCCTACCCGTACTACATCCTGCGAGGCGCGCGGCCAGCCGCGCCGGCCGCGCCGCTGTGCATGGTCCGCGCGCGCCTTGCAGCTGCGAGTGCAGCGGTGGCCTCAAGCAGTCGGCGCCGCGCGGCAGGCATCCTGGCGACGGCGATGCCGCGCGGGGACGTCGTCGGCGTGGCGCGCTTTGTCGACTACGAGAACCGGCTCTGCTGCGAGGCGCGCCCCGCGCTGCAGCCGGCGGCCCACCGCTGGGGCAGGCGGCGGGAGCGGCCGCCACTGCCCGCCCTGCAGATCCACCCGCTGCGCACGCCGGCGCCGCTGTTTCGGCGCGCCACCCAGGCCTGCCGCCGTGCAGCGCACGCGCGGCAGGGCGCGAGTGGGCAACGGCGCCCACGCGCCTGGCGCCGCCGGTCGTGGCGGCGGGCCGTGCGGGCGGCCGGGCCTGAGGGCGGGCGGGCGCGGCGCAGGTGGCGTGCGGGCGGCAGGCGGACAGCAGCCACCGGCTGCTGCTGCGCAGCGAGGCGCTGCGCGGCAGCATCTTCCGCTTCCGCAGCAGCGACGCGGAGCTGGCGGCGCGCAGCAACAGCACGCCGGTGCGCGGGCGCGGGCTGGAGGCGGGGGCGCGGGGCGCGTTGCGCCGCCTGCGCCGCCCGGCGCGCATGGGGCCAGCGGGCTCCACGGGAGCGCAGCCAGCGGTGCCTGAGCACTTGGTCGGCGCGCGCGCCGGGCACTGGCCGGCTGCGCTTCGGCAGCCCTGTGTGCCCCGGCACCACTGCGGCGCGCGCCGCAGGGGTCGCGTGCTGCTGCTTTGCGTCGCCGATCCGCGCGGTTCGAGCGCGCCAGAGCGCCCGCACAGCAACCGCATCCGCCAGCCGCCCGCGCCGCGCGCAGGTGAAGCCGAAGGCCAAGTCCAGCTTCTCGTCGCTGAGCAGCGCGTTCACGAGCGTGCTGAGCGTGTCGTCGTCCGGGCGCTCGCCGCCAGAGCTGGTGCCCGAGCAGCAGCTCGCGGCGTGCTCCGGCAACTGGCTGTCGCACCTGGACTGGGACGGCAAGCGGTGCGGCCCTGACGCTGCTGTATGCCGCTGCCGCCGCTCGGGCGCCGCTCGCTGCCCGTGCGCGTGGCCTCGGCCGGCGCAACTTGCCCGCATGCTCGGAGCGACCGCGGCCGGAGACGCCGCCCCTGTATCTGCTGCAGCACCGAGTCGTGGCTCGTGAGTCCCCGAAAGCGCGCCGAGCGTGTCGGGCGGGCCGGCAGGTACTGGACGCTGGCGGAGGCGGAGCCGCGCGCGTGGCAGGTGCCGCCGGCCGCGCTGTCGTCGGACGCGCGCGAGCGCGCGGACCTGGTCGCGCTCGCGCGCGGCGACCTCAAGGCGGCGCAGGTGCTCGCCCGTCCCTTGCGGTAGCGCGCAGCGGGGGAGCGCGCAGTGGAGGGGCGCCCCGCTGGGCGTGCGGCGTGTGGCAGGTCGCGGCCAAGCTGCCGGCCGTGCCGTGCCTGACAGAGGGGCGTTGGTCTCTGCTGCCTCTGTGGCTGCTGCGCGGCCTGCGCAGCATGCATCGTACGGCAGCGCCGAGTTGGCTCACAAGTCGTGCAGCGGAGCCTAGGCCGGGCGGCGCCCGCGCAGGCCGCCAAGGAGGCGCTGGAGGCGCGGCAGCGCTGCGACGCCAAGCTGCGCAAGGAGGCCACGCGGCACTAGGGCTTGCTAGATAGCAGTGTCGTCAGCGCGCCAGTCGTGTGACCGCCCGCACGCCAGCGCTTGCGCGCCGAGCGCAGGCTGGTGGGCAGGCTGCTCCGGGGCAACGCCTGGTGGGCGCTGACGTAGAAAAGACTCCTGAGTGGCATTTTTGGTATGCAAGTCACCATCTAGGCGGCCATGGGGTGACCGGGGGCAGTCTGCCCTTTTCGCGCACTCGCAGGCGGGCTCCACCGATGCTTTTAGTGCTGCCAGGGGCACCCTGTGTAGAGAGGATCTGAGGCAGTGAGCTGGCTTGCTGCGGTGCATATGCAGCCGCGTACTACGCGAGTGTGACACGCTCTGTTCACTGCCAATGCGCCTGTGACACAGTCTAGCCTCGGCGCATCGGCTGTGTTATGAAACGCTACGTAAGAGCAGGACAACAGCTGACAGTGCAGCCCCGCATCGACGTCAGACATGCAGACCACTTCAATCTAAACCTGCCACGGGTCTCGCACATGCGGCAGCAGGCCTGCCAGAACCACCGACCGCTGCGGCGGGTGCCCTCACAGCAGGTCCTCCATGCTCGTGACCACACGGAAGGCCTGCCGAGCGGACTCCGCGAGCGGCTTGTTGCCCGGGCGCACAACCAGCACGGCCTGCGCGCGGGCGCCCATGCCAGTGAGCACTCACGCTGCCACGCGTTCCCGCCCTGCCTGCTGCGGCTGCAGTGCAGCAGCCCAGGCAGCGTCATGCAGCGCCCAGCGCGGCCTGACCCGCCCAGCGCCGGCCCCGACCCGCCCAGCGGCGCCATGCGTGCCACACGCCAGCGCCCTCCCGGTGCGTGAGCGGGCGGGGCCTGCCTGCCAGCCGGCCACCGCGGCCGCGACCGCCTCGGCCTCCACGTCAGTGGCGAAGAGCACGCGGTCGGGCGCGTCCACGCCCAGCGCCAGCGCGATCTCGCGGTAGCTGCCGGCCTCCGCCTGCGCGCGCGCGCTTGCGCGGCGTGACCGCCCGCTCCAACTCTGTGCCCCAGTGAGCGGCACCGCCCAGGTCCGGGCTCGGCGCCGTCGCAGAGCTGCTCGCGGCGCCCGCCATCCGAGGCACGAGCGGGCGGCGAGCGGGGCCGGCGCGCCTTGAGGCCGGAGGTCGTGTCGAAGAAGCCGCTGAGGTAGGGCCGCAGGTCGCCCGCGGTCGTGTGCCCAAACAGGTCCGCCTGCGCCTGGCGGCTGCCGCTGGAGTAGATGTAGGTCTTCAGGCCCTCGGCCCGCCAGCGCACCAGCGCGTCGGGCACGTCCCGGAACAGCTCCGCGCGCAGCTCGCCCGCGCCGAAGCCCGCGTGCCAGATCTGGCCCTGCCGCGCGGCGCCGCAGGCGCCTGAGGCGGCGCGGCACGCCCTCGCCTCGTCGGCGCCGCGCAGAGGCCCCTGCGCTTTTTGTGGACAGAGCGCCGCATGGCGGCTCCGCACGCTGCTCGCCGCAGCACCTCAATGGCACAAAACGGCCACCGGCTGCTCGCCTCACGCACGCACTCTGCTCTCCCGGGGCGATGCCCTCGCCGCCCTGCGCCGTCCGCACACAACGCAGCCACCAGGCGGCAGCGCTCTGGCGTGCGCGTCTCAGTGCGGGGCGGCAACTGACGCGCCGCGCTGCCGCAAGCCCGCCACGTGTCTGCGCTGACGCTGCACGCCGAGCACCCCGGGGTGAGGCGCCGCAGAGCGCCGCCGGGCGGGCTGCCGGCGGCGCGCGCGCGCCTGCAGCGCCTTGAGCGCGGTGCTCTTGCGGTCCTGGTCCATCTGCACATACGCGCTCGCCAGCACCGCCGCCACCACCGCCTCCTGGCCCGCCTCGGGCGGCGGGATGAGGGGCGCCGCCGGCTCGCGCCCCGCCGCCGCATCCTCCACCGCCTGCCGCGCGCGGCGGTCACCTGGGGCAGGAGCGCAGGGTATGGGCACCGCTCACGGGCCCATGCGGCCGCCACGCCAAGACACGTCTCCCATCTGCAACCCCAAACCACCATGCGCAGTCGCACAGCTGCTCCGATGGAGGGCCGCAAGCCCGGGCCCGGCACCAGCTGCCGGAAGAGGGCGATGGCGGCCTGCGTGTCGGGCGCGGCAAAGGTGGCCGCCAGGTGGCTGGCCAGCCGCGCGCGCGCGTACGGGAACAGCGTCTCCACCACGTAAGAGATCGGGGCGACCGTGCCCTCAATGTCCAGCACCACCGCGGCCGGCCGCGGCGCGCCGCCGCGGCCGGGCGCCAGCTTCGGCCGCTTGGCGAGCGGCGCGCCGCCGTCTGCGCGCCGCGCGCGCGCCGCTTAGCTCGCACTGGTTGCCCGACGGCTCCCACGTGAACGGGCGAGGATGCGTCGGCACCAAGCACCCGCCGCAGCGGGCCGCGGACGCCGCGCCAGCCCCGCGCCGCCCTCCGGCAACGGACTATGCTGCAGCCCAGCGGGACAACACCATGCACCAGGACGCGAAAGCGCGCGCCGCACTGGCGAGCGCGGCGTGGCCGTTGGCGAGCGGCGGCGGCGGCGGCGGCCGCGCCGCGTCCACGCCCATCGCGGCCATGCGCAGCGCGGCCTCGAACAGGTAATCGTAGCACTCAGCCTGCGTCTTTGCGTGGATCCAGTCCCGGCCCCACACGTACACGCCGTGGCGCCGCACGAGCACCGCGCTGGCGGATGGGTAGCGCTGGATCGCCTCGCGCAGGCGCCCTGGACGCAGCGGAGCCTGCCTCAGCGGCACGCGGGGGGCGCACACAGCAGCAGATTGTAACACACAGGCCTGGAGCCTGCGCGCCTGTGAGCTCGCTCTCGCGGGCGGTGTTCTCAATGATGGGCACCACGCAGTTGTCAAAGTACCCGTGGCCGGCGATGCCCTGCGCGCCCGAGCGACGGCATCAGCCACTGGAGGGAGAGGGCGCCGCTGCGGCCACCTTGCTGAGCCCCGTGCGGTCACGCGCCAGCGGGCGTGCGCGCCTTTATCATCTCCAGGTGCGTGACTCGGAACTCTGGCGCGGCCTCGTCCAGCAGCGTCGCCATTACGGCGTTCAGCGAGTGGCTGTGCAGCACGGCGCCCGCGCCGCGCAGCTCATACGCCTGCGCGGCAGGCAGGCGCTGCGCTTGGGCGCCACCGCGGCGTGTGGACGGCTGGGCTTGAAGGCAAGGGGGTGTGCACGGCGCGCTGAAAAGCACGCTGTGCCGCTAGGCTGTGCCACAAGGGAACGGACTGCCGGACGCCGCGCACCGCCATGAACAGGGGCGAGCACTCGCTGAGCTTGGGCGGCTTGTACGGCGGCGGGCGCTCGCGCGGCTGCTCCAGCACGACGCCCGCGGCGTCCAGCACGAACATGTCGGCGGGCTCCATGCGCTCCTTCTGCACGCCGGAGGGCGCCATGACGATGCGGTCGCCGACCTTGATCGACATCCCGCCGCCCGTGCCGGACACGGCGCCCTGCGCGTACAGGTTCCGGCATATCTCGCACACGAGCGCCTTGGCCTCCTCCACGGTCGACATTGTGCCCCGCGCGCCTCCCCGTGCAGACACGCTGCCGCGCAGGCCGCCTTTCCCTTGAGCACCGGGCTACTGCGCGCAAAGGACCTTTGCCAAAGGTGTGCGAGGTATCAGAGGATCCAGGGAGCTGCCGCACGTGCAGCATTGGGTCTGCACAGGGTTGCTCTCGCACTGCGGTAGCTGGATGCCAGCTGCTGGATGCCAGGCGCCCAGGCGTTGCCGTGCAGCCCCGCGCCTGCCAGGCATGTCTGACCTGGCCGGCCAGCACAAGGAGGCGCGCAGCCTGATCCTGGCGCTGCGCGAACGCGTCGAGCAGCTGGAAAAGACGGAGCGGGTGTGACCCCGGGCGCCCGGCCTGATCCTGTGTGCTGGCCCGGCGCTGACGTCGCGCGCGCGGCGGCGCAGGTGAACCACCTGTATGGCCAGGCGTCCGGGCAGACGCGGCAGCTGGAGGACATGCTGGCCAGCCTGCAGCGCGTCAGCCAGCAGATGGACAGCCAGTGGCGGATGCAGGTGGTGCGCACCAGCACGAGCAAGAGCGACGTCTGGAAGCGCCGCGTCGAGCAGGTGGCGGAGGAGACCGACGCGCTCAAGGCGGCCCTGGACAAGCACACGCACCGCGAGCGCCGGTGCGCTCGTGGGCCCCCGCACGCCCCGGCCTCTGCACCCGCTGCACAGTCTAGAGGCTCGAGCGCGCACTGTGCAGCATGCTCTCAAAGGCACTGTGCACGTTGCTCACACAAACAGACCCCGCCGCCTGAGAGCTGCCGTCTGCCAGGCCCTGCTCTGTGCAGAGTTGGCGGGAGTGTCGGGGACCGAGGGGCAGAGGAGCAGCAGCGTGAACGACAGCGCCAGCGCCGCGGCCCTGCTGAGGCCCTTCCGCTGCCGCCGGCCTGCGCACGCACCACAGGGTATGGCAGGCCGTGCGCACGAGGCGGCGTCGGCGCGCGCAGGCGGCAGGTGGAGGACCAGGAGCGGCAGGAGCTGCTCGCGCGCCGCGCAGGCCAGGGCGACGCGGCCGCGTGGCGGGGCGACGCGGACGCCGACGCGCAGGCCGCCAGCTTTGTGGACAGCAGCAGGCGCGCGCTGGAGGAGGCGTTCGAGACCGGCACGGCGGCGCTGGCCAGCATGGCCGGCCAGCGCGAGCGGCTCAAGGCGCGCCCCCGGCCGCCGCATGCGCCGCGTCGCTCTGGGGAGAAGCAGCGCTCGCCGGCGCCGGCTCGTGTGCTTTCTTGCGCTCGTGCTTGTGCGGCAGGCCGGCGCCCCGCGTGCCCAGGGTCGCTGTGTGCGTGCGCGCAGTCGGCCCAGCGCAAGGCGCTCGACGTGCTCAACAGCATCGGCCTGTCGGACTCGGTGCTGCGCCTGATCGACCGGCGCCAGCAGTGGGACAAGCGGCTCGCGTACGGCGGCATGGTGGTCACGCTGCTGGTCCTGGCGCTGCTGTGGTGGTGGCTGCGCGCGCGCCGCCACTGACGCGCAGCCGCGGCACGATGCTGCGGCGCGCGCCGGCGGCGCTCCTTCCACCCGTTGGGCAACCAAGTGCTGGGCGCCCACGGCTTTGCAAGGGGCCCTGCCTGCTTGCAGCCATGCAGCGGGGGTATCTGCGGTTGCGCAGTGCAGTGCAGGCCTTTGCGGTGTTGCAGCCTGCAGACAGCTACGCGCTCCGGTTGTCAGAGTCGGGTTTCACGGCCGCGGTGCGTTCTATCGTTCTATTGTTCGGGCTTCCAAAAGCACAGCTGCCCCCCAAGCCGGCGCTACAAGCCCAGGATATACTCGCTCGCTAGCGCCCACGCCGAGCGGCTGCGCTGCGGCATCGGCGCCTGCGCGGCAACAGCGGCCAGTCACGCGCCTGCCAGCCAGGCCACAAGGCCGGCCTGTCAGCTTGATTCGCAGCCGCAGGCAGTCTTTGTTATGCGGCCGCCGAGCGCAGGTCTCAAACACAGCCGAGTCGCATTGAGCGCTCGACAGCGCCCTGGTGGTACAAGGATTCAAGAAAAGTCACGCGCCGGGACACACGGTGTGAGCTGGCGACGCGCGAGGCATGCAAACAGCGTGTGCAGGCGCGTGTGCCCCGCGCCTGGGCCGAGGCGGCGTCCACGCGGTACGGCCGCAGCGGCAGCGCCAGGCTGCGCGGCGGCGGCGGCGGCGGCTCGCCGGCCGCCAGCGACAGCGCCTCGTCCCGGAACCGCCGCTCCAGCGCCCGCACGCCGACCATGGTGTGGCCGGACACCATGCCGTTGCGCTGCAGCGCGCGCTGCGCCTGGTACTTGTTCTGCGGCGCGCGTCACGCTGCAGCGCCGGCGTCGCGCTCGGCGGACAGCGGCGCTGCGCTGCCTGACTCGGCCAGGCCGCCTGCAGCGCCGCGTACGGGTGGAGAGGGGGGCTGCCGGCGAGGACGGGCGGCGCACCGCGAACTGGATGTGCACCCAGTTGACCTTGTCCTCGCGGCCGCTGCCAAAGGCCAGGATCTCGCCGCAGCGCGCAAACTCGCGCATCACCGCGGCCGCGTGCTCCGGCAGGAAGCCGAACACCGTCACGAAGCACTCGTCCTGCGGCGCAGCGCGCGCGCTGACTCCCTGCTCAGGCCCGACTCCCTGGCTCAGCGGGCCCCCCACAGCCCGCAGTAGCGCCGGCGGGACTCCAGCGCCGCTCGCGCGTGCGGCACAGCAGGCCCGGCGTGCCCAGCGCCGGGCGCCGCGGCTGCACTTCCCCGACCCCGGGCCGGGCCGCTCGGCGCGCCGCACCAGCGCGTCCGCACCCTCCGCCTGCCCCGACGGCTGCAGCGCGGCCGCGCGCTCGGTCACGGCGCCGGCGTCCTGCTCCAGCAGGCTGTGCTGCGGCGGCGGCGGCACCGGCGCATCCTTGCCGCTGCCGGTCGGCGTGAGGCTGCGCCGCCGCGGCGTGGCGCCCTCCCGGTAGCTGGACGCCCGCCCATACCCGCCATCGGCCCGCGCGGACGTCCGCGCGGGGCTCCTGTACGCCGAGCCGCCCGCCCGATCGCCTGCGCGGCGGCCTGGTGGCTCAGCACAGGGCGCGCTGCAGGAGCTGCGGCCGCCCAGAGTGGGCGCCGATCGCACCGGTGCGCGGTGTGAACAGCAGCGAGCCAAACTCCTTGCTGGGAGTGGTCATCGCCGCAGGTGGGGTCTGCGGCAAGGTCTGCACGGCCTGCTCGCCATCGTCGGGCTCCACGCGGCCTGTTTATTTCCTCTTTGTATCCTGACGCTGGGCCTCGAGCAGCGCATCACAGACCCTGTTACTAAGCCCTGGTCCTCGGCCAGCTCTGGCTTTGAATGCCTCCCAGGTCAGGAGGGGGCACTGCGGCTCTCACGGCCCGGCCGCCCTCTCAACACCACGCCGAGCACGTCTGGGCGACGCGCAGAGTGCTGGCCTGGCAGCGCCCGGGGCAGCGGCCTGGCACGCCGGCCCCGGCCCCGCGGGCAGGCGCATGGCGCCGCCGGCCGAGCGGCGGTGGCTGTTCTTCGCCAGCCTGGTGGCCGTGTACCTGACGCTCAACTCGGTGCTCAACCTGACCAACAAGTGGGTGCTCTCCAGCGACACCGGCTACGGCTTCTCCTTCCCCCTGCTGCTCACCAGCTGCCACATGATGTTCAGCTTCCTCGCGCTGCTGCCCATGATGCTCGCGCCGAGCCGGCGCGGCGTGCACGCGGAGACGCTGCGCAAGCAGTGGCGCGGCCTGGCCGCGGTCGGCGTGTTCATGGCGCTCAACATCAGCCTGAACAACACGTCGCTGGTGTGGCTGGCGCTGAGCGTCAACCAGGTCATCCGGTGCGGCGCCCGCGCCGACGCGCCTGTGACCGCCTCACTACTTGCCGCTGGCGAGCGCTCCGGCGCCCATGCCGTTTGACCGCACGCTCCGCGGCCTGCCGCTCTGGCGCCATGCTGCATTTGCGTAATAATGATGAATGCAATGTGCGTGTTTTATAGCGCTCGCGTTGGACAGGTAGGAGGCGCTCATTGATTGTTTTGCTGCAACGAGCCGGGCGGTCACTGCAGGGCATTGGGGCGCGCCAGGGCGTCCATCCCGGTGTTCACGGCGGCGCTGGCCGTGGTGGTGGAGCACCAGGTGCCGTCGGCGGGCGAGGCGGCGGGCCTGGTCGCGCTGACGGCGGGCGTCATGCTGGCCGTGTACGAGGGCAGCGGCGCCGCGGGGCCGTTCGCGGTGTTCCTGTGCGTGCTGGGCACGGTGTGCAACGCGGCGATGATGACCTTCAGCGGCAAGCTGCTGTCGGAGAAGATCGACGTGCTGCGCCTGGCGTTCTACACGGCGCCCGTGTCGCTGCTGGTGCTGCTGCCGTTCCTGTGGTTGCGCGAGGCGCGCCCCGCGCCGATGCAGCGGGCACGCGCATGTGAGCCAGTGCGTGCGGACTGGCGCTCCGCTGGGCGGCCCGTGCGCGCCTGCGGGAGTGCGCGCCAACCGGTGCCCGGGCTCGACGAACAAATTGCGCAGCTGGACGGCTTGCGCGCGCGGGCGCGCCGCGGCGGCTGACGCGCGCCGCGCGCGCGCAGGCGTCCAGCCTGCACAGGTACATGACGCTGCACGGCTTTGACGTGATCGTCATCATCCTGCTCAGCAGCGGCGTGGCGCTGTCGTACAACGTGGTGCACTCGCTCATGATCCAGCACACCAGCGCGGTGGCCACGACGGTCATCGGCGAGGTGCGCGCAAGCCCTGCCCTGTCCGCAGCAGCGGCGTCTCTCCTTGCAGCGCGGCCGCCCGTGCGCGTGCCCTGCGCCTTGCGAGGACGCAGCGCTGCGTCTGACCCGTTGCCTCGTCAGGTGTTGTGAAGGCGCTGACGCGCTGTGTGCCGCCGCTGCGCAGGCCAAGATCATCGGCCTGCTGGTGCTCTCCGCGCTCATCCTGGGTGCGCCCTCTGCTGGCAGGAGCGGAAGGGGCATGCACGTGCACAGCCCCGCCTGCACATGAGGGCCTTTTGCGCAGGCTCCGCGTCAGGTCATGCATGCACGAGGTGCCCGGACACGCTTGGCCTGAGGGGCCCGCCAGCGGCTCACGGCGCGGCTGCCGCGCAGGCGAGCGCAACCTGTTTGGCGTGAACATGCTCGTCGGCTGCGCCGTGTTCCTGGGCGGCCTGGCGGTGTACGGCCACTTCAAGCTGCGCTCCGTGGCGCAGCGCTCGGCCGCGCAGCTCAAGGCGGGCGGCGCGGGCGAGGACGAGGTGCTGATCGAGGCGGTGCCGCTAACGATTGGCGACGAGCGCAGCGCGTCCGTTAGGAGAGAGGCCAGCTGACGCCGGCCGAGCGCTGAGCGGACGTACCGCCTGCGCATGGCGCATATAGGGCGGCCGCGCAGCCGAGGCCGGGCGGCACGGCGGGGGTGGGCGGGTGGCTGCCGCGCCGCCGGCGAGCGGCGAGCGGGGCGCCGGACGAAGCAGGCCAGATTCGTGTTTATGCACCCACTACCTGGTTTTCCCTCCCCATAGGCTGACCACTGCGTGCTCAGCAAGAGGCGATTCACGGCTGCACCTGTGCGTGCTGCCCATAGCTGGGTCGACACGCGCAGACACAATTCTTTTCTTGCAGACAGCTGACCTGCAGCTGATGTGTATGACTGCGCACCACCGCCAGAGCTGCCGATGCTGCTGCGGCGCTTGCTCAGCACCTGGCGATGCGGGCGCCAGGCGGCCAGCAGAGCAGCTCTGTTGGGCGACGCGCGTGTGCGAGCGTCGGACACTTGTCATGCACGAAACAGTGATGGGGAGGCTGCTCAGTCATGCATAACAGCTGGTTGGCCTGGCGCCTCGTCGGCGCAACCTTGAGCAGTCCAGCACCCCGCCAGGCACTGCGCTTGGTGACCTGGGACGGCACCCGGTAACAGTAGTCGCTGTCACACTCTTCCGCACACCAAGCTCTGATATGCGCACAGTCCTCTGTTCACCCGTTCCGCTCAACACCGCTCGCCCAGCAGCCACCGCACCCAAGAGCGCCGCTCAGGAGTACCACGCTCGGCCCACTCTGACCCACGACCTCCTGCAGCGCTTGCGCGCGGCGCCGTCCCCGCTGCACGGCGGCCTCCCTGCCTGGGCGGCCCGACGCACGCCGCAACGACTCGTGTGCACGTGGGCGTCCATCTCGTGCGCAGTTGCACCTGATGCAGGCGCTGCGGCCGCCTCATAAAAAGGCGCATGCCCAGCTGCGCCGGCCTTGTGACCGCGCTCAGGCTCGTAAGCACCCGGGCCCGCCGCAAGCGCGGCCGGGGCCTGGTCTGCGACGCCGCACTCAGCTGCGCCGCCTAGCGAGTCACGCTCGGGCTCGCTGGCGGCCGGGCCCGCCGCGGGCGTGTCTGGAGCCCGGCCAGCAGGGCCGCGCTCAGCCATGCTGACTGACAAGCCGCGCTCGGGCTCGCTGGCAGCTGGGCCCGCCGCGGGCGCGGCCGAAGCCCCGCCTGCGGCGCCGTGCTCAGCCGCGCCGATTGGTGAGCCGCGATCCGCCTCGCCGGCAGCCGGGCCCGCCACGGGCGTGTCCGGAGCCCGGCCTGCGGCGCCGCGCTCAGCCGTGCTGACTGGCGAGCCGCACTCGGGCTCGCTGGCGGCCGCGCCCGCCGCATGCGCGACCGCTCCCCGGCCTGCGGCGCTGCGCTCAGCAGCGCTGCCTGGCGAGTCGCGCTCGGCGTCGCAGGCCTCTGGGTCCGGCGCGGGCGCGGTTGGGGCCCGCCCTGCATCGCTGCGCTCAGCGGCGCTGACTGGTGAGCCGCGCTCGTGCTCGCTGGCCTCGGGACCCTCCGCGGGCGCTGCCAGTGCCCCGCCTGCGGCGCCGCACTCAGCCGCGCCGGCGCCGGCCTGCGAGCCGGGCTCGGGCTGGGGGGCGCACGCGCCTGCCGCCGGCTCACACACGTGCTCGTCCATGACGCTCAGCAGCACGATGCCAGGGATCGCCCCGCCCGCAGGCGTCGCGCAGGGCGTCTTTTCCGCCGCAGCTCCTGCACCCGCGCTGCGCTCGCTGCCCACACTCGCAGCGCCTGTGTCCTCTCCGGAGGCACCGCCGGCTGCCATTGCCTCGCCCGTGCGGGGGCTGACGCCGCACGCAGCGGCCTGCGGCCCTGCAGCCTGCGGGGCCTCCCCGTCTCCAGTGCCAGCGCCCGTATGCCCCGCGCCGGCCGCTCCGTCCGCGCCCAGGGCGCCTGCCTCAAGCGGGCATGCGCCCGCAGCTCCCGCGGCGTCCAGGCGGGCGCTCGCCGCAAGCGCGCCAGCAGCCTCGGCGCCGGCTGCGCTCGCCGACCGCGCGTCCGCCACTCCGACCCCGACACTGCCCGGCGCAGCCGGCTCACGCGCCCGGGCGGCCGCGGCAGCCGCCTCATGCCCCTCAGCGGGCCCGGCCGGGGCAGCCTTGTCCGCGCGCAACCACGCCGCCTCCGCGCCTGCCCCAGCGCCGCCCGCAGCCGCCGCCCGCACGTCCTGCATGCTGGCCGCCGCCGCACCCGCGTCACCTGCCTCACCGGTACGTGCCCCGCTGGCGGCTGCCGGCGGCGGCGCCGCTCCGTCATCACCGTCACGCACCGGCCCTGGTCCGGCCGCGCCGGCCATCCCGGGGCCCGCTGCGCCGCCTGCGCCCGCAGCCTGCCGCGGCGGAGCGTCGCCTAGCGCGTGGCGCGCTGCCGGGCGCGCCCCCGGCTGGTGCGCGGGCGACAGGGTGGCACTGCGTGCGGCTGCTTCGGCACCGGGCATGCGCCGCTCGGCTGCGCCGGCGCCCTCGGGAGTGGGCGCGTCGAGCGCGGCGCCCTGCGCGACGTGCTGCTGTGCGTGCGGCGGCAGGGGTGCGCTGTCGCCTGGCGCGCGGCAGGCTGCGCTGCGCTGCGCTAATTGCCGAGGGTGCAGGCGTGTACGTGTGGAAGCGGCGCATCCGCGCGGCGGCCGGCAGCCAGGCCGCCATGCTGGAGCTGGCCGGCACCGTGTTCTACCACGTGGTCGTGTACGTCAAGGAGGGCGACAAGGTGTGCAGGTCCAGCCAGCACAGCTGTGAAGGCTGAAAACACTGTCCCCAGCCCGCTGCCCAAGCGGTCATGCGGCAGGGGCCCTTACCTGGTGTGCCCTCAGCTCGCACCGGTGTGCCTGTGTCAGCGTCACTGGCGCGTCTGCAAATCTGCAGGCTTGCTGCCTTGTGGCTTAGCAGGAACTTGTTGAGCCGCTCCGTAACACCGACACTGGCCTGCCTGCCTGCTTTGCGCAGCTGGTGGCGCTCGACTTCGGGCCCGCTGGCGGGGCCGACGTGACAGCCAACCTGGCGGAGGCCGTGCCAGCCGGGCCGGTCCTGCATGACCCCGCAGAGCCGCCTGCGCTGGGCCCCGGGGAGCTGCCGCTGCTGCGCGTGCGCTCGTGCATGCGCCTGCCGCTGGACCACCAGCTTGTGCAGCAGGCGCGCCGCCAACCAGTCCTCCAAGCTGTTGCCCTCCTGCTGGCGCGGTCTTGGCGGCTGTTCCGCTGCAGGCTGCGCCTCATGACAGTTATGCCGCCCTCTGCATAACCCTTGTCAGTCCGCTTCTGGCATAACCGACATCCTGCATACAGCCTGTAAGCTCAGGAGAGCATAGGATGGTAAGTCCACGGATCGTCAGAGCCTCCATGGAGCGAGGGCACGATTGGCATGCTGCCCTGCGCACAGGCGGTCAGCTTTGCGGGCAGCCGGCCGTACCACGCCTTGGCCAACAACTGCATCGCCACGTGCGACTTCTTGGTGGGCACCCGGCTTGGTGGCCTTGGTGAGCTGCCTGCACTTGGACAGCGCGTCCACGACACAGTGTGCGTTCGATAACGCTGAGCGCGTTCGGCAAGTCAGGGCGCCTGCCATCCGGGGCCGCCCGCTGCGTGCATCGACTCATTACATTGCGCCCCGGCCTCTGCACAGGGCGCGCTGCGTGGCAGCGCATGTGCAGCGCATGTGCAGCGCATGTGCAGCGCATGTGCAGCTTGCCTGTATCCTCGCGGTGCAGGCGATTTGGCTGAGCTGCCCAGCCTCGCCTGCGCAGGTGCGCGCGCTGACGGCCGGCGAGGTGCGCGGCGCGCCGCTCGCGTACGACGCGCTGTGCGGGCGCGCCGCGCCGCAGGACCCGCCGCTGCTGCTCATGTTCATGCTGATGACGCGCCTGTCCTGGTGCGGCCCCTCGCGCCCGCGCCTTGTCCTGGTGCCCCCCCCACGCCCGCGCCTGTCCTGGTGCGCAACTCCATGCCCACGCCCGGCAGTTCCGCGTTATCTTCCTCCGCTCGCGCCCGCGTCCGCCCATGATGGCACTGGCGCCGTGACGCGCTCGTGCGCGAGCTGCGCACGCTGCCTGGCTGCGCTGGATGTGGTGCATGCCATGCCGTGCCTGGCTCCGAGGCAGCAGCCCTGGGGACATCACCGGCTGCATGGCATGTATGCACGCTGCGCCCATCATGAGGGCGTGCAACCCTGCTCAGTGCTGCATAGACAGCACGTCAGGAAGGTATGTAGACAGCAGCAAAGTGTGTGAGCGTGTGTGCTAAGCTGGAGCTGCCGTCGATGTGCTTGCAGGTTTGACGTCTGCGACGGCAGCCGGCTCGCCGCCGCCTTTTTGGAGCACTTGGCGGCGCTGGAGGGGGCGCCCTTGGCAACCGGCACGGGCAGCGCTGCTCCGGCGCCCGCCGCGGCGGCGGCCAACGGCGCCGCCCCCGCCGCCAAGGCGGCAAAGCATGCGGCGGGCCAGGACGTTGCCGCCTCCGCCGCCGAGCCTGGGGAGCGCGCGGCGGGGCGGGCCGACGTCGCAGCGGTGCACCAGCCACCGCACGGAGGCCCCGCACAGAGCGGTGTGCGCGCGCAGGCGGCCGGCGGTGCCGCCGTGGCTCCGTGCGAGGCATGGTTGCCGGCGGAGGCGGTGAAAGCTCGCGGGGCCTCGGGAGCGGCGCGCGCGGCGGACCCCGCGCCTTCGCCAGGCTCGGACGCTGCCATAGCGGGCGGCCTGGCGGGCAGGGACGCAAAGGGGGCTGCCAGCGGGCTGTTGGGGGGCAGCACCAGCAGCGACAGCGTGAGCACCACGACTTGCTTTGACGCACTGGCGCTGTCCACGAGTGCCGATCAGCAGGTCTCGTAGGTGCTGCTCAGCATGGTGCGGGGGCGTAGGCTGCAGGCCTGCTGCGTATGGTGTGCGCGCACACTGGTACCTTGAAGGTCAGCAGCGGGGGTTACATGACCAGCGTGATCTAGCAGCAATGACACGCAGCTTCATTCCTTATCATACATGACACAGGTAGGTCGTTCCTGTATGTGGCGCTGCAAAACTGTCGTGCTGTGGCGCCCTGCTGCGGGCTCAATACCTGTTGAGCTCGCTTCTGCTCTCTGGCGCCAGACGCAGCCCCTTGAACTGGCGGCCCATCCCGACGCCATACCCATACCCAAGCCCAACCTGCGCCGCAGCAGGTGGCTCAGCGACAGCAGACGTGCATTCGTGACAGCGTGCAAAGCGAGTTGGTGGGCACATGTAAAGCGCACCCCGCAGCCGGCCCCGACTCCGAGCATGAGCTTCAAGCTGCTGTGTGGCATCAGACCGTCCAGGCCGAGCGCGCCGGTGAAGCCCAGCCCGAGGCCCTGTTACCGCTGAGGTCTTCAGGCCTGCCGCCCTGCATGCGCTGATGCACACAGGCGTGACGATAGACACCGCGCACCACGCCGCAGCCGATGCCGGCTGCGCCCCGAAACTCTGCCTTGCGGTCCAGCAAGGGCGCCAGCAGCTTGCTGAGCCTGCCCCGGGCGCCGCGGATGGCCTCGATCCGCCGCTCCAGCTCCTCCTGCCGCCGCCCCTCCGCGTCCTGCGGCTCCTGAGTGGGCCAGCCCAGCCCATCCGGCAGCTTCAAGTCTGGCATCCCAGCCACAGACCTCTGGCGTGGCAACGGTGTGCCGGTGCTGGGCCTGCAAGGTGCCAGCTGCGAGGGACGCTACACCAGGCGTGGCGAGGCTGGACTCAGCTCCTGCAGATAAGACAGCTGCTCAATGACATTTCACATTTGCCAGGGCAGGTTTGGCTCCAGCAATGAGCGCACCTAAACTCAGCTGAGTTGTTTGCTGTCTGGCGAGTCTTGTCAATCAGACTGCCTATACAGACGGCCCGCATACGCCGAGCAACCAGCAGGCACTGCGTTGCTTTGCACTTCATACATGGCGCACAATGCTCACAGGAGTCGTGCTCTCAGCAGGCGCGCTTCAGAACGGGCTAAGTTACACTGTGTTTGAGAAGCAGTGCTGACGCCGCTTCTTGCTTACATGCAGATGTGTTCATGCTGTGCTTGGCACAAGCACTCACAACCGAAGCGGAGGAGACAATGGGGCTGCTCCTCGGCGACGTCACGGTAAAGCCTGCCGCGTCCAACGTCTTGTGTTTGACTCGGCACAGCACGTGCTGCCCAGCGTGCAGCAAGGCCACAGCCATGCTCGAGGTGATGGACAAAGAGCTGTGCTTTTTCGTACAGGATGAGCCTGGCCAAGGCTCCACCGCGTACATATCCGCAATGGTGCCGCAGATCAGGGCTGACAGGCGCAAGGTGCAGCCCCCGATTCCTCTCTGCTGGGAGGGCGCGTTTGTCCCTGTGAGGACCTGATCAAGGTCGCCACCGCCCTCACCCCCTGCCTGTCAGGCTTGTGCCTGTCTGAGGGCCCCTCCAAGGCGAGCGCGCCCTGTCTCCAGCGCGCGCCTCGCCCCTCTGGTTGTTCCACCCATTGCCCCACCGGGCCGCGCGCCCCGGCAGGACCGCGTGGAGGCCAGCCCGGAGCAGCTGGCCGCGGCGGCGGCCGCGGCCGACGCGCTCAGCGAGCGCGGCGGCGCGCGCACGCGCGTCGTCGGCTGGGTGCACAGCCACCCGTGCGCCCTGCCTGTGCTGCTCGTCCTGCTGCTGAGCAACTGGCTGTGCAACTTGCTGCTGCGCCGGCTTCAAACGGGGCCTGCGGCTTCCCGTCCTGCTGCTTGGCTGGCACGTTCACCAAATCCAACACCTTGGCTATGGAGGCCAGAGAGAGAGACTTCAACATATGCATGTGCGTCTTGTCGATGCGCTCTTGTCGATGCGCCCCAGTCCCCCGCGTCGGCCCCAGCGCCGGCTGGGAGCCCTCGGTGCCTCGCACGTACGCTCGCGCAGACTGGCAGACGTACCGTGCCGGCCGCGCGCGCAGGCACATCACCGTGCTGCCCAGCCACGTGGACCTGGCGACGCAGGCGGCGTACCAGCAGCTGGACGCGAGCTTCGTGGGGCTCATCGTGGCCGCTTTTGACGCCGTGCGCGCCCCGGCGCGTTGCAGCCCTGCTGGCACTGCAGCCCGCGCAGGCTGCGCGGCCGGTCCGTCTTGCCGCTTTATGCTGCCCGCGGTCGCCGCGTCGGCAGCAAGCTTGCCAGTCGCGCGGCTGTCTCGCCGTCAGGAACCCTCCAGGCCGGGCCGGTCGCTGCTCTGGTTATAAATAAGCCTATTTCTACTCTACCCTTACCCTGTGTCCGGCCGCAGGGCGGCGCCGAGTGCTCGCAGCGCGTGCGCGTGACCGCATTCCAGTCGGAGCGCACGGCGGCGGCCGCGCGCGCTGAGCCGGCGCGCAGCGACAGCGTCGACTCCCAGCTGGCGGCCGCGCTGGCGGCCTCTGCCGCCGGCGCGCGCGCGCCCGGCGCCGCCGCCCCTGCTTGTTGCGACAGCGGGTGCCGTGCGCAGCGCGAATGAGCTTCTGCCCGGGTCAAGCCCTGCAGCGCCTCCGTGCACGTGCCTCGCACGCAGCACACTCCCATACCATGGTGCATGCGGCTTTGGCAGCAGCGCCCGGCTGGCCATGCGGTGCACCTAGTGCGACCGGCCTCCGATGCACTGCTGCACCCTACCCTAAATCTGGCATATGCCCTGCAGATGCTGGCATTCAGCCCGACGGCGAGTGGCGGCGGCGGGAGGTGCCACTGTCTGTGGCGCCCGCGGCGGCCGGCGCGGCCGCACCCGGGCAGGGCCCCGCGGCGCAGCCGGCAGCGGCTGCGGCGCGCGACGGTGCCGCGCACGACGCGGCGGGCTGCGACCCCGGCGGCGGCGGCCTGGCGGAGCTGTGCCGCGTGGTGCAGCGCGAGGAGCGCGCCGCGCTCCGCGCAGCGCTTGCGGAGGCAGCAGACGCGTGCGCGCCGCGCTGCTATTTTATAGAGGGGGGAGGAATGTCTGCTGGCGGGCCTGGGTAGCGCGATGCGGGTGGCTGTGGCTGTGCCCGCTCGCCGCTCGATGACCCAGCAAGTGCATCGCCACGGGCAGCAGCATGCATGACTCACACTGCACCCTGGCTGTTCCTGTGAATCGCTTTACTAAGCGGCTCCTTTGCCGGCCGGCCCTGTACGGGAGTGGCAACAGGTGCCCGTCAAGCTTAGTGCGCATGCTGTGGCTTGGGCTGCGCACAGATATGCTGAATGCTGGCCACTCTGTCACAGTGGTAGCAAGCGGTGGGTTGCACCACTGAGTGATGCTGCTACGCGCGGTCGGCGCCGAGGCGGTGCGGAGGGCGCGCAGCAAGATGCCACGCACGGCGCACGCGCGCTCCAGCCGCGGCGCTGCTGGGGTGGCACGCATGCCAGGCTCGCGGCTGCACAGGGGCGCTGCGCGATGAAGCGCCGGGCCCCCGCTGGTGGCGGCAGCGCTGTGTTTGTGTGACGATGCGCGCGTGCGCGGACGCAGGGACGGGCGCGCGGATCCGCTCGCGGTGGTGCACCACTGCGCGGCATTTCAGCAGCGCCTGTGCCGCCTGATGGACGCCCTGCTGGCGCCGGCGCTGCAGGCCGTGCGCGCCGCCGCCGCGCAGGCGTGTCCGGCTCGCTTTGTCATACCCCTGCCTCCGCAGCTCTGGGTGTGCTGGGACGGGTCGCAGGACGTGTGCGCCGCCGCCGCGCCTGCGCGGGCGCGGTCAGCGCGGCGCTCAGACGCCGCTGGCCGCTGCGGCTCGGCTCCCCGCCGGCAGGGGCCAATGAACATGTGCCCCCCGTTTGCATCCTGAATACAGGGGCGTGCACTATAGCTCAGACCAGGTCTGTGGCTGCCGGGTTGCGAGTGTAGCCCTGGACGACCTGCGCTCCGGGCAGCGCTCAACCTGGTCTGAAGAGGTTGCTCGCACCATTCGCAATGAAAGCGAAGCGGCTGCGGGAAGCTCGCGCACATGGGAGTGCGCTGCCAGTTTCAGTGACCTGCCCGGATACGCGTCAGTGCTGCCCGGCCAGTGGCGCTGCGAGGAGCGGCGCCCTGCGGTGTGCTCACTCGTGGCATCATGCGATGCAGGAGACCTGGTGTTGGGAGACCTGATTGTGTGTAACCAGAGTGATCCAGACAATCCCTTGCAGCGCGCAGGCGCCCCTCCAGCTGAAGCAGCTCGGCGAGGCCAAGGCGGCGCTCGAGCGCGCCGCCGAGCACCGGCGCCTGCACGGGCCCCGCCTCGGGGCGCATGCCGCCGCCGCGCGGGGCCCGCCCTGGGACGCCGGCGCTTCGGCGGAGGGCGGCGCGGCGCTGGCCGGCGCGCCCCAAGCCGCGGCGTACGGCTGGGGCCTTGACGCGCTGGACATCGCTGGCGGCGGCGGCGGCGGCGGCGGCGGCGGCGGCGGCGGCGGCGGCGGCCGGGGCGGCACCGGAGACGGCGGGCGCGGGCCGGGGGAGGGGCCAGGGGCGCAGGTCTGCGTGAGCGTGGTCGACTGGGTGCGTCCAGGCCCGGCCGGCAGCGGCGGCCAGGGCTGGGACCCCGATCCGGCGTCCCAGCACAGCCCGGGCGAGGCCGGCGCCGGCGCCGCGTGGTCCCCCGGTCCGGGCGCTCGGGCCGACGCCCGGGCCGAGGCCGCCTGGCCCGGTGAGGCCGTGGCGCCCGCGGGGGAGCTGGGCGGCGAGCCGGCGGGCCGTGCCTGGGCGCACGGCAGCGCCACTGGTGCTTTCTTGAGCGGCCCGGAAGCGTGCGGCAGCCAAAGCGCCAGCGGGCTGCCGGGGACCCTGCAACCGCACGGCCACGGCATAGCACAGGCGGCCGTCGCGTCGGGCCACTGGCCATCCCTGCCGACCGCCGCGCCGCTGGGCGCGAGCCCCGACCCCGCCGCCGCGCCCGCTTCGCCGGCCGGCGCGGCGGTGCGCGGGCGGGACCCGCGCGCGCGGCCGCCCGACCAGGCCGCCGGGCGCAGCCCGCGCCTCGATGGCGCGGCGGGCGGAGCGGTTGGCGGCCACGCGGGTGGAGCCGCTGCAGGGCTCCAGCCGAGCAGCGGGTCGGGGGGGAGCGGGGCGCGCGCTGCGAGCGACCCCTTTGCCAGCCTGCTGAGCCCGGACCTGCTGCAGAGCCCTCGCGACCGCTCGGGACCGTAGCGGAGTCGGCTGACAGTCATGTGTAAGATTGATGGTGGCCTTCGTTTCAGCACAAACACTGTGCACCACCCCACTGGATCCTTGGTCATTATGACCAGAAAACTGGGCACCCTAGAAACATTTCTATCTTGAGATTTTTTTCTATCGAGGCCAGCCTACTGGAAAAGTGTGGGGCCAAGTGTAGCATCAGCGGCCATGCCACCGCTGACACTGCTCCACGCCTTTCCAGGGCGCTGCGCAGCTCTGCAACGGTGCGTGCGCACTCGAAAAGAGCTGCATGAAGCCTGCGCTGCGCAGCCAGTCTGTGAGAGTGCGTGCTGCGCAGGAGGACATGCTGCGGTTGCGGGCGGCGGGCGGCCCGGGTCGCTGCGCGGGCGACCGCAGGCGCGGTGCAGGAGAGGCGCGCGAGCTTCAACTGCGCGACCTTGAACGTGCTGGCGCCCATATACAAGCGCACAGCCAGGTGCACATAGAGCCGCCCTCTCTGTGCAACCGCGCTGCTGCGGAGCAGGCACCCAGGGCAACGCATGCACATGCAGCATGCCAAGCATAGGCAACGTGCCACTGTGGCTTGCAGTGGCTTGCAGTGCGTGCCGCTGTGCCGTGCAAGAGAGCTAGCTGCACCGTCTGTACACGAGCCCGCCATCGCGACAGGGGCCGCGAGAGCAGCGAGCCGGATGTGTACATGCCGCGCAACCAGGCGCTCGTGGACCTGCTGCTGGAGCGGCGGCAGGACATCTACTGCCTGCAGGTACTGTTTTGAAAGCTCAAGCGGCTCACTGCGTCGTGGCGCTCGCCGGCGCTCCGCCCCTCAGCTCCCCCGCGCCCCTGCAGGAGTTCTGGCAGAGCGGCGAGGCGGTGAGGGACCTGTACGTGAGCGCGCTGGAGGCGGCGGGCTACTACGTGGCGGAGCTGCCGCGGACGAGCGGCTGGACGGGTGTGCAGCGCGGTGCGCCGCGCCGCGCTTGTGTGAGCGGGGTAGAGAAGGGGGTGGGGCCCCCTTACACCCTGGCGAGCAACCTGCAATGAAGTCAGCCCTGCTGAGAGTGCTGACCAAGCACACTGCATGCAAATCTGGGCTTTAACAGAGTCGCAGGACAGCCAGGTGAGGGGCGTGTCTGACAGCTGCGCGTGCTCGGGCGTTTCGCTCGACAGGCAGGGAGCGGGCGCTGCTTCATGCACGCCAGGTGGCAGACGTGCTGCTGCGTGGCAGGGCGCATGGCTGACGCACACCGACAGACGGGCTGCTGCGTGGGAGGGCTCACGGGTGAAGCACGCTGACACACGGGCTGCTGCGTGGGAGGGCGTGTGGCCAAAGGCTTCGGCCCGAAGCAGACTGATAGACGGTCGGCGCATGGCTGTAAGCGCACTGACTGATGGGCTGCCGCGCAGGCAGGCGACGGCCTGCTGACCGCGGTTCAGCTGACTCACGTGCTGCTGCGCGGGAGGGCACATGGCTGTAAGCGCACTGACTGATGGGCTGCCGCGCGCGCAGGCGACGGCCTGCTGACCGCGGTTCAGCTGACTCACGTGCTGCTGCGCGGGAGGGCACATGGCTGTAAGCGCACTGACTGATGGGCTGCCGCGCGCGCAGGCGACGGCCTGCTGACCGCGGTGCAGCTGACTCATGTGCTGCTGCGCGGGAGGGCGCATAGCTGTAAGCGCACTGACGGATGGGCTGCCGCGCGCGCAGGCGACGGCCTGCTGACCGCGGTGCGGCTGGCCGCATTCGAGGTGCTGGACCAGCGCGCCATCCTGTTCAACGACTGCGCCGACCGCGTGGCGTCGCTGCTGCGCCTGCGCCTGCGCGCCGCCGCGCCGCCGCGGTGCCGCCCTGGCTCGCTGGTGCGGCCCCGCGCGCAGCCTCCCGTCATCCCCCGGCCGCCCGCCCGGGCTGCGGAGGCGGCTGCATCTGTGCTGCTCTTCCACTGCCGTGCCCCACAGCTGCGAGACCCGCACGGCGCCGACAGGCATGCCAGACTCGCCAGTGCGGGACCCCTGGCACCCTTGGCACTTATGGCGCCGCGCGCAAGTGCATGCAGCGCGTCGGCCGCCCCATTGTATGGGGGCAAGGCAGCGGGCCTGCACGCTTCGTGCCCCAGCAGGGCCTGCTCCTGCGTCACGTAAATGAAGCGCGCGCCCGCTGCGAGCCCCGACACGTCCACCGCACCCGCCGCCTCGCTCACGCACGGCCCAGGGTCGGCCGTCAGGCTTCGGGGACCTAACGATGACCCTGCGCAGGAGGTCGTCGTCGTCAACACGCACCTCCTCTACCCCCACAACGCGTGCTCGACCATCATACGCCTGCGCGAGGTCCACAAGATCCTGGAGTACCTGCAGGCGCGGGCCCCACCATGGAACCGGGTATGGGGTGCAAGGATTTGGGCCCTGTCCAGGGGTTGGGCCTTATCCACTATGTAACAGGGTGTGATACTTGCGCGGGTGGCACTGCGCGCGTTTCTGCAGCCGCCCGGCGCCCGAGCCGCGTGTGCCGGCGCGCCCCGGCGCAGGAGTACCGGTCGGCCTGGGGCGTCTCGCCGCGTGCGGTGCTGCTGTGCGGCGACTGCAACGGCTCCCACCGCGGCCGCGTGGGCTCCTACCTGCGCAGCCAGGCGCGGGTCCCCTGCCTAGCCCTACCCCTACGCCTACCCTACCCTGCTCTGCCAGACGCGACCCGCACGCGATGGTACCGGTCATGGATGTGAGCGGGACTACCCCCGGCGCCTGTGGGTCCGAGGGAGACGGCTGCGCGATTGGCTGCAATTTGGTGGCCACATTGGGTCCGTGAGCAGGCAAGGCTGGGCGCACGGTAGGCGAGAGGCGTCGCACCACGCTGGGCCTAAGCGCGGCCCAGGGGCCGGCAGGGCTTCCGCAGCGCGTACGACGAGCACTGCTGCGGGCAGGCGTGGGTGTCGCACGCCAACCATGAGGGCGCGTATGCGGCCGTGGACTACATCTGGTGCGCCACCCATGGCCGCTCAGGGTTAGGGTTAGAGTAGGGTTGGGGGACAGGCATGGATGGCATGTGCCAACCACCATAGCGCGTATGGAGCCGTGGACCACCTATGGTGTGCTCCCCATGACCGCCCAGGGCAGTTCCCCAGCTCCCAGCCGACCCCCATGGTCGGTTGCGTTGCCTGCCGCGCTTCTCGCTTGTCAGACAAGCGGGGCAGCGTCTCCCGACCGGGAGTTTGCGCTAAGAGCGGACTTCCTGGTGGGGTGTGGACATTCGTGCATGTTATTAAGCCTGAACTGTGCCACTGGCGCGCGCGCGCAGGCTGCTGAACGCGCTGGACCAGCGGCAGCGCTCGCTCACGGCGGACTGGCGGGGCGCCATCTGGCTCATGGTGGTCGCCAAGCTGCAGGCGCGCTCAAATGTCACCCCGCTTATGGGGTTGCGTCCTGATACGCTTGATTGCCAGGTCTGCACTGAAGTCGCTGGGTCCCTGCAAAGGCGCGCACAGCTCCCATGCACGTCTGCTCCGGGCACTGCTTCAATAGCAGGCATCGGCAGTGTGCATCATCGACAGGCGGGGCCCCGGCACGCACCCAGCACGCGCGCGCCTCGCAGCGCGCGCCGGGGCCGCGCGCGGGCAGCGCCGCATCAGGCCGCGCGCGCGCGCGGCGGCGCAGGAGGCCGGCCTGGCCGAGCAGCGGACCGCATTCGAGTTCTTCGACCGCAACCGCGACGCGCGCGTGACGCTGGACGATTTCGCCTGGGCCATGGAGCAGCTGGGGTTGACAGGCGAGGGCACCGTCGGCCTGACCAAGGCGCGCACGCCCACTCTGGGCGGCTGCGCTGCGCGGCAGCATGAAGCAGGAGCATTCCGCAGCTTCTCAGTGGTGGCATGTATGGTGTCGTACGTGCCGTTCGCCACACGCAGAACCCCCTTCCTTAAAACTAGTATGAAAGGAAAATGTTGTCTTGGAGCCGTAGGTTCTTTCATCACTCTGGTGCTCACGGGAGCCAAGGCAGACCCGTGCGCTTCTTCTGATGCTGCTGCGCTCGTGGGCTCCGGCTCGTGGCGGAGTGCACTCGAGCGCCTGCGAGAGCGGGGAGTGTAACCAAGGGCTGCGACGCGTGGCGAGGCGCTGCCGCTGCCGGCAGGCCGAGATGGGCGAGCTGACGAGCGAGCTGATGTGCGGGACGAGCGATGGCAACGTCCGCTACGAGGCGCGCCCGGCGGCGACCCCCGACCAGGCCCGGGGCCGCCGAGCGCGTGCCGTTTGTCAGCTCGCTGCATGCAAAAAATTTGCTCCGGGCGAAGGGCGACAGGGGCAGATCAGTGTCCGCGCATTTTCACATGCGGCGTGCACGGCATACATGGCGTACGGCCCGAGCAAGGCGCTGAGCAACCGCTCATGCTGGGCAAGCGTCGTGCGCACAGGAATGCTGCCATGTACACGCTCTTGACCAGTAGTGAGGGCTTTGCAAGACCCTGTTGAGCTGATGCGGGGCATGCAGCAGTGCTCAGACCTGCGTCCTTCACCCTTCAATGCCCTACCCTACCGTACCCTACCCAACAGCCCCGCATATCGCACGCAGGACTTCAAGCGGCGCGTGGACCTGGACTCCATGGCGGCGGCGTACTCGCGCATCCGCAGCTCCACTGGCATCACAGAGGGTGCGCGTCTCGCTGGCACACCGCCACTGCGCCGTGCATGTGCCCCTCACAGCACCCCCGGTGCCTGCCTCGTGCTATTTGGCGCCGACCTTTCTGAAAAGGCCAAGGTCTTGGCAACAGTCCGAGACTTGCTGTGTCTGAGCGCGGCTGCCACCAGGCTATGTTAACCTAACCCTAGCCTGTGTCGACCCTGTCTCACTGAGCCCACAGGGTTCGCCCCAGCCCCCTCGGCTGGCTTTCCCAGCCTTGACTTGCGTAATCTCTCAGAAGTCGTGCTGCATTGTGCGCAAATACATGCGACGGCAAGTGATCACCTGAGACAGGCTGGCTTTCCCAGCCTCGACTTGCGTTGCCTCGCAGAAGTCGTGCTGCATTGTGCGCATGTACATGCGACGGCAAATGACCACCTGAGACAGCGACTCCTGCTTTCAACCCGCCAGGCGAGTGGTCGCCGGCCCGGGAGGTGTACTCCGCGCCGGCGTGCTACCTGCCGTCGGCGGCGCGCGGGCAGCTGACCGGCGCGGCCGCGGCCGCGGCGCTGCTGGGCGAGGTGGCCGAGAAGAAGCTGACCGCCGAGCAGCTGTGGGCCGAGCTCATGTCGTGCTCGGAGGAGGCGTGCGAGGAGGCGCGCGCACATTTTTTGGTGCAGAGAAGGGTTTTCAGATAGGGTTCTCACTTGCGCCTGCTGTAGCCCACTGTGCCCAGTTGGGGATAGGGAGTGCTACAAGATGATGGCATGAAGTGTGGAGGCTGGGTTGGCGGCACACTGACCCGTGTTTCTGATCCTGGCTGGCGATAGTCCGACTGGCTGGCCGCATTGATCTCCAGTGTGGCTCCGCCGCATTTGTAGGCACCCATGGCGGAGACGCCCGTGGCCGCACCTGCCCTGGCGGCCGCCGCGGCGCGCAGCGGCCCCGCCGCGCCAGCAACCGCGACCGCCGTGGCCGAGGGCGCAGTCGCCTCTGCCGGCCAGCACGCCGCAGCGGGCTGCAGCGGCGAGGCATCGCGGCAGGGCATTGCTGCAATGCCCTTCCCCAACTCTATCCCTATTACAGCTGGCCCGCGCGTGTGCTCTGATGAGGATGCCGCGGCGGCGGCGGGCGTGGCCCCGGACCTCGAGGAGGGAAAGTGCATGGACCCTACCCTGAGCCCGGAAGACGAGGAGTGCACGGACCTGTTTGCGCTCAGCGCGGACGACGAGGCGGCTGCGGCCGGCGCCGGCTGCGACCTGGCCGTCGTGGTACGCCGCGCGGCTAATGCCACGCTGATGCAAGATTATGCTGACCTCCTCATGCGCATTCCCTTTGTGTGGACTTTGGTCCTGCTGCGACAAGTGGCTTTGCTACCTATTACAGCCGCATGTGCATGTAGCTCTTTGCGCTTCCCCCGCATCCATGCAGGCTGCATGAGGGGCCTGGACTGAAAGGTGCGAGCGTCAGCGCATGGCCTCCCTGCCAGAGACATTGCATGGGCTGGGGCGCGTCCCGCCCCGCAAGAAGCTGAAGAGGCTGCGGGCGTCGCCCGGGGCGGCAGGCCGCGGAGATCTGGCCGGCCGAGGCCGGCCAAGGTGTCTGGCCGCGTGACTGGGCACTTAGCGACCACGCCCTCGTAAGCGCCACCTTTGCGTTTGTATAACCCTCTAACCGTGCGGCGCTTCTATTGAATATTGCGTAGTGCTGCTTGCCACTGGCTTCAAACCAGCAGTACTCAGAACGCATGGCGTTTGCGAGCATGGGTGCTCATTTAATTGCAGCTTTCTAGAGATCACTGAAACGCAGAAGCAAGTGTAACAAGCAGATGATTAGCTTGGACCCAAAAATGTCCAGTGACAAGGGATGTAGGACAGCGACGGCACTCCCAGCACTCCCAGTGCGCTCAGCACTCCCAGAGTGTACACAGCGCTGAATACGGTCCATATGCTGGTGCAGTCTATGCAGCGAGCGCAGCCGCGCATTGCTCGGCAGCAGTCACCTCAGAACACACTCCCGAGGTGCACCGATGCACAGGGCGGCTCACCATGCGCCCCCCCGCTCCCACGTGTAGCAGTCGCTGCTGCCCCTGTTCCCCTCGGCGAGCACCGCGTCGATCTCGCGGCGGTCGTCGCCCGACAGCGCAAAGGTGAACAGCCGCCGGTGGTCGTCCACGTGGCTGGCATTGCGCGCGCCGACGATGATGGCCGCCACCTGCTCGGCAGCAGCGTCACTCGCACTGCCAGATATTCATGTGGTCGTGTGCGTCGACGCATGTGAATCTTAAGTATATGAAGCCATAATCCTGCACTTCAACAGCCATAACAGTGCCCTTTTTCACAACAGACACGTGCGGCCAACCCAGTGCGTGGCGCGGCCGACGGGGCAGGCTGCCGCCGCAGCAGCAGGCCTGGCACAGCACAGGTCGGCGCCGCGCTCAGAGACCCAATGCACATAAAGCCGGAAGCAACTTGTCAGGCACAGGATGAGGCGGCTGGGCGTAGTGCCGAGTGGCAGCGGCGGCTCCTGCGGCGACTCACACAGCCACCGCAGCGCCGGGGCCGATGCTGCCTGGTGCGGAGTCCCAAACTGAACCTACAGCCTACCCTACCCCTGATGCATACGCAAAAATTACCGCGGCGCGCCTGCGGCCGCTCGAGCACCCAGCGCTGCGCAACGTCGGCGACGCTGACGCCGTGGCGGCGCGCGACGCCGGACAGCGCGGCCAGCAGGCGCTGCAGCCAGTCCCAGTCGCCGACCTCGCGCACCACGCTCGCGTACTTGCTCAGCGAGGACGTGTCCAGGCGCACCCTGCGCGCGCATGCCGAAGCGCACTACATCAACGCTTCCACCGAGGAAGCGCAACCCTCTTGAAAGATGCCATTGCTGACTTCTCGTATAATGTTTTGGTCACCGCGCGCGAGCGCGTCCCGCAGACACGCGCCACTAGCGCTGGCCTGCACGCAACACGAAACAGCCGCTCACGCGTCTGCAGCACGCATGCAGATGGTGCTCATGCAGACCCCACCCCATGCAGGGTTGCATTACCAGCGGCTCCTCCCGACATGCGCCCGCGCCCGTCGCCCCCGCACCTGCCGGCGGGCAGGCCCAGGTACTTGTCCGACAGCAGGCCGCCCGCGGTGGTGCCGTACGGCAGCAGGCGGATGCCGCGCTCCGCGCAGAACGCGGCCATGCCGTTCTCGGCGCGCCGGTCCAGCAGCGAGTACTGCACCTGCGCGCCCGCGCGGGAAGCGCTCCCAATGATTTAGGTAATCGCGCAGGGGCTCTGTCTCGTTCAGGCTGCAGGCATGCCCAGTCCTGGCCCACCCAGGCACGTAACCCAGGCTTTATATATTCCAGCTGTGGTGCCAAGGGTCTGCATCATGAGCTTGGCTGCAACGGCGGTCACGGCGGATTGAAGCATACTGGCCAACGCAGAGCATGTACCTGTACAGCGGTGTTCCCCGTGGTGCACCCGTACAGAAATGGAAATTAGTTGAGAGGAAGCAGGCACAGTAGCAGTGCAGCTCACTGACCCCTGATGACCTGAGCGAGGGCCAGGGCAGGGCGGCCGCCCACCTGGTTGCTGATGATGCGCACGCCCGCATCCAACATCTCGCGCAGCCGCGGCACGTCGAAATTGGTCACGCCGACGTGGTGCACCAGGCCGTCCGCCTGCAGCGCGGCCAAGTGCCGCGCGGCCGCCACATAGTTGCGCACGCCGTAGTCGTGCCTGCCGCGGCGCGCGCGGGGGACATCAGAGGCGCGGCTGCAGGCGCCAGTAGCAAGAGCGCGTCGAGCTGTGTCATTGGATTCCATGTGCAGCCAGTGCGGGGCATAGTGCCGCTTTCGGTCCCTGTCGGGCCGCTGCAGCTGGTGCATGGCCTCCGCGGCATGTGCCGTCTTGGGTGCAGTCGGTGGGGATGCGGCGTGCTTTGCATGCGCATGTGCGGATGTGCCTGTGGGAGTCACCGCCTCACCAGTAGAACTGGATGAGGTCGATCGCCGGGACGCCCAGCCGCCCCCGCGAATCTTCCACTGACTGCATGGCACACGACGCCGGGCGCTTAAGTGCACGACGTGCAATTACAGCGGCGCTTAACAACTGGCTTAGCAGGGGTCGGATCAAGTCCATGATATGTCAGTGCAGGTCCCACTCAGGGGCACATCGCGAGTACGCGCACAGCAGGTGGGACTGGCGGATGTGCACGTAAGCGTGACCATGCACATGCTGTCATTGGCCTGACGCAGGCTTTCGTCCTGTAAGACGAGCAGGGACGCTAGAGCGACGCTGATGAGTGAATATGCCGGCGCGTCCTACAGATAATGTCACATTCCGTGCCCCACACTGCACATGCTGCACTCTCAGTCGCTGCTAGCGACAAAGGGCCGCCCATACAGCACACGCTGCATTCTGTCGCTGCCAGCAAAGACGGGCCGCTGTGCGAGCGCGCACGCACCTCCCGCACAGAGTCGGCGCTCACGGACCGCATGTCGTCGCCGAAGCAGCAGAACTTGGTCAGTACTTGCACGGGGGGCTCCGCAGCATCGCGGCGCTCCAGGAAGTCGCCGATGAGCGTCTCAGAAGGGCCGTAAATGTCCGCCGTGTCAAAGGTGGTGATCCCCGCTGCCACAAAGGGCTGGAAATCGTCCACAGCCGCGGCGCCTGTGCGCAGACCGCTGGCGCCTGTCTCATAACCCCACTGCCATCTCTCCAAGGGTCGGTTGGCTGCCGTGCCCTGAGCACTTCAAACGCTGGGTAGCGCTCTGGTGATGTGGGTGCAGGCCAGACCTTTTGTTCTGTCACTCCTCCTCTCGCCCCTGCGCGCGTTGGCACAAGTATTGTATAAGATGGCTGCGGTACAGGCCAGCGTCTTCAGCGCAGGCTCCAGCACCACACCTGTGGCCGCCGCTCAGCTGCCAGCAACCTTTGATGACCTGCAAAGGTGAGAACGTGTCAGGTTGTATTACTGGACATCCCCGCACTGCATCAGGATGCAGAGACTGGCATGCAGGCAGGAAGGGGCAGCACACACGCACTCTGCTGACTTGCAAGCCCGGCGCTAGCTCCTCCTTGGGCACCAGGGGCAGCGTCTCGGCGCTGGCGGCACCGCCCGGGCTCATGCCCGCAGCGCCGGCGACCGTCAGGCAGACCAGCGCCTCGCGCCGCGTGCTGTGTGCGTGACAGCACTGCAGGGAGCGCCCGCGCTTGCACGTTGCAGCTGGGCGCACGACCGCAGATGTGAATGGCACGCGCGTGTGCCGACAGAGGCCGCCAAGCTTGCACATCTGCACGTGCCTGAGCCCCGCTTACGAACAAGGGAGGCTTTCTAATGACAAGCAATCGATTTATGCTGCCACCAATCTATGTATGCTCAGCAAAACCACTCCAGTGCAGAGAGGGTCTGACAGTGACTCGGCACACAGCACTGGGGGCCTGTGATCACCCACTGTGGCTCTGCTCAGCCGACGCATCGCTGCACAGTCTCTGCCATGGCGGTCGGCTTAGGCAGGGGAGGCACGGGTATGCTGCCAGCCAACGCTCTGTGCTGCCATTCCCGGCCTGTGGCGCACGGCCACGCACACGCCGGGGGCGCTGGAGCGCATCTGAGGCTGACCAGGCAGCACGAGGGACAGGACGCGCCCTTCCAGCCGGGCGGCCAGCCGCACCGCAAGCAGCGGCGGCGGAGGGCTGCGTCAGTGCGGAGGAGCGCACTGCCGCTCGCACAGCTCGCCGACGCGGCTCCCGTCTTCTCGGAGCTGGCCGCCCTGCTGCGGGACTCGCCGGCGCTGCGCGACACATGCGCGACCGTCACGGCGGTGCTCGGCGCGACGGCGCTGATCAAAGCCTTTGACGTCTTCACGTACAAGGGCTGGCTCGACCAGGCGCGCGCCGCGCTTGCCTCAGGCGCTACCATGCACTACGTCTATTTTTAGACTTCGACGGTTGTGCGCTGGCCGTTACAAGCTGATGCCCGGCGCACCCTCCAACAGAAGCTCAGCAGGAAGCTGGTTCACATGCTGGCGGGGCCTGGCTTCGCACTGTGCTGGCCGCTGTTCAGGTGAGGTGTTTGATGCACCACGTCACTCATATTCCTCTGTTCGTGCCTTGTCAGTGCGCTTGCTGCTGTCACTGCCGCCACGTCGCCACTCCAACAACGTGCACGCTTGCTCCCATGCAGCATGGAGCCGCATGCGAGGCTGTGCGCGGCGCTCGTCCCGTCCCTGAACGTTGTCAGGTGCGGCCTGGCCGTCGCTGTTCTTTTGTGCTGAACACAGTACTCCTGCTTGATGGCAGGAAGCCGGGTCATTCAGGCTGTGCTGAAAGGGAGCCCTGTCGCTCCCGCAGGCTGCTGGCGCTCGGCTTTGGCGCCGTGAAGGATGAGCGCACGGTGAAGGCGATGAGCCGGAGCGGCGACAGGCGCGCCCCTGCGCCGCGCCTGCGCACCGCCGCGTGAGGCAGAGGCCAGCACGAGGAGCCGCTCACATGCCACCTCAGCTTCCCCGTCCGTGCCACCACAGAGCTGACTGCGAGCGCAGGATGGAGTTGCTGCGGGGCCCGCTGTACTACGTCCTCGTGCTCGTCGCGGCCACGCTCGTTTTCTGGCGCGAGTCCCCGGTGCGGACGGCGTGGCTGGTTTGAGCTGCAGCGAATGGCTGCCAGGGCGGGACAGGGGCGCGCCTGTGCCGGCCGGCCGCAGGTGGGCCTGGTGGCCATCTCGCTGATGTGCGGCGGCGACGGGCTGGCGGACATCGTGGGCCGGCGCTGGGGCGCCGGCGCGCGGCTGCCCTGGAACCGCGCAAAGAGCTGGCCGGGCAGCGCGGCCATGTTCCTGGGTGCGCCGCGCGCCCTGCACCCCCAACCCTACCCTAAACATGCAGCCCACTGGTCGCAGGGTGGATGGCCGGGATGCCCTACTTCAGCCCTATACCCCACTTCGTGTAGGGCAGGGTGCGGCATAAATCCCGCATGCTGCCCGCCAGCCGGTCGCGCGGCGCCGCGGCGCAGGCGGCACGGCCATGGCGCTGGGCGCAATGGCCTACTTCAGCGTGCTGGGCTTCTTCGAGTGCGACGTCGCGGGCGCGGCCGGGCCGGTGGCGGCCATCGCGGCGGCCGCCACGCTGATGGAGTCGCTGCCGCTCAATCACTGGCTGGACGACAACCTGTCCGTGCCGGGCACCGCCGCGCTGCTGGGTACGCTGCTGGCGGACGCGCTTGTGCTGGCATAGCCATAGGGTAAGGTGCGCAGCCCTGCGCTGCTGGGCGCGCTGCTCTACAAGCGCAGGCATCGCAGCCGACATCAAAGCGTGCTCTTGTGATGCATCTGGTCTAGAGCACGCCGCTCGCAGAAGGCTTTGCCTTGGCGTTATGCCGCGTCGCAGCCTTGAGCAGCGCCCGCCGGGATGCTCTGCTTGGACAGGAGCTGCATGCGTGCCTTGCAGTCGTCGTGCGGCCTGGCGTGATCCTGTCCCCTTTTTATATGCTGCAGTAACCGCTGCAAAGGCCGCAAGAGTGCAGGCAGTGTATATTTGCAAGGACAATGCCTCGTACTGTGATTTGTGCTGTGTACTGAGCTGGGAGCTGATAGCAAAGGACACTGCATCGGGTGACAACATGCGCAGTCTTTGTGCATAGTGATGAGGGGCTTGTGGGCCTGCAGCATGGTCGTCAAAGATGTTGCTGAGGACACTTCACGTTTTGGGTGTCCATAGCATCGAGGAGTGGCAAGTTTCAGGGACGTGCTAGCTGAAGCTGCTCTATGCATCACCACTTTCGGTCCTGCAGCAAAAGTGTTGCTGCAAAACACTTACTCTACTCACCCAACCCCAATCGGTGAGGACATGGTTACATGCACAGGACCATGGCAGACAATGACATGGACGGCATGTGCCATGACGCCATTAGCTAGATCGGCCAAAATGTGGCATTCACGGGAAACTACATGCCCGCACCGTGTTCCTGTAAGCTACATGACGTCTTTCAAGCTGTCTCATGGTCTGAATAGCATAGCTACACAGCCTGAGTTGCCCACTTCGGCCCGCTGAGGCTCGTGACCGGCGCGCCGCTGCCATCACGCCACGGCAGGCTTCAAATCAGCAGGCTCGCTCCGCCGCTCTACCGGCGGCGGCCGCGGCTGACTCGCAGCCTGCAGCGGCCAGGCAGAGCGCGCGCGCTCTCCGCATCACATGCCGGCCGGCACCGGCCCGGCTTTGCCGCGCGGCGCGGAGGACGGCGGCCGCGCGGGTGAGGGCTGCAGCGGCTCGCCCTCTCTTGATCACGTGCCGGCCGGCGCCGGCCCTGCTTCTGCGCGCGGCGGGGTGGGCGGCGGCAGCGCAACCGACGGCGGCAGCGCCTTGCTGTCTCCGCATCATGTGCCGGCCGGCGCCGGTCCCGCTTCGGTGCGCTTGGGGTGGGCAGCGACCGCACGTCCTCCTCTCCGCATCACGTGCCGGCCGGCGCCGGCCCGGCTTCGGCGCGCGGCGGCGTGGGCGGCGGCTGCGCAGCCGAGGGCGGCAGCGGCTCGCCGTCGTGGTTCCAGAAGCAGAAGCTGCCGTCCAGCTCGCCGGGCTCGCTGGCCGCGCCGCCCTCCACCACGCCGTCCATAAGGTGCGCCATGCGATTCTGCGCGGCGGCAGGCATGTCACATGCTCCGCGCTGCGCGCGTTTCTGTTTCGATGCGAAAGCTACGACGTGCAGGGCGGCTGAACAGCCGCAACGCAACCCATCGCAGGCCTGCACTGTCTGGCTCGCGCCACACACGCACCGCATCACTTTCACCCCAGCAGACACGGCTGAATACCATGCAGACGTGCAGCAGAGGTCAGGCTCTGCGCCCCCGCAGAGAGCTGGCGCGCTGCAGCGCCGCGCCGCGCCTGCTTGGTGGTGAGGTAGCCCAGGGAGTGCTGCTGCGCCTGGACCAGGCACGGGATGCGCTCCGTCACCACCACGCCCAGCTCCTCCAGCACCGCGATCTTGCGCGGGTTGTTGGTCTGCGCCGTGCGCGTACAGCCGTTTGCGCATGCACAGCCATTCATGCGTATCATGATCACAGCGCTGGTGGCAAAAGCTTTTACGCACAGGACTGTCGCGCGCCTCACTCCACTCACTGCGGCTGCGCATGAACGGTGAGGGCGGTAAACGCTCACATGATAGGGTTAGGGTGAGGTGCAGCAGCAGGCTGCCCACTGCTCTGCTGCGCAGCTGCATTTGCCTGCGTTTAGGACCGAAGCGGTACCCAGGCCTCTTGCAGGCCTCGCGCGCGCTCCGCAGCAGGGCCGCACCATGAGCCGGATGCTCCGTATGCCCAGGTCGGCCAGGATGTTCCGCACAGACGTGTACTCGCGGCAGTCGTCAGGCAACCCCAGCGCGCGGTTCGCATCTACAGTGTCCAAGCCCTCCTCCTGCACCCGCACCACCCAGCTCCGTCCGCACTTGCCTGCATGTTGTAGTTCACCTAAACAACATACATGCGGTGCCTGTATATCAACAGACATTCGGTGCCTGTACAGTAACAGACATGCGGGCCTGTATAATCGTCCAGCTGCAAACCCTTCACCCCAGCAGAAATAACCAAAGCGGCACGCCAGCAGCTTGGCATGCGCGCGCTGTGCGTCCGCAGACAGTGGCGAGGTCGGGCAGCGAGGCGGGGGAACTCGGAGCGGCAGCGTGCCTGCAGCGCGTAGGCCGCAATTTTGTTGGCCAGGCCAATGCCGCGGCCCTCCTGCTGCAGGTAGATGAGGATGCCGGGCGGGTGCTCCTGGATGTAGCGCTGCGCCAGCCGGAACTGGTCCGCGCAGTCGCACTTCAGCGACCCCAGCACCTCTGCGGGCGCCCATGCGGCCGTCAGCGCCGAGCTCTGTTGGACCCAGCAAAAGCGCAGCTGCGTCTCAGCGTAAATGTGGCCCTGCTGCAAAAGCACAGGCCTCAAGAACCTGGGACGCCTACAGAGACGAGCAGCACAACGTGTCCTTCAAGGAAAGCCTTGCGTCTGCTAACAAGAGCCGGCACCAGTGTGTGACCGGGCAAGAAGCGTGCCAGCGCCCACCTGAGGTGAAGCACGCGTCGTGCACGCGCACAGGCACCTGGGGACGCACACGCGGCCTTGGACGCTTGAGTGGGACCAGCAAGGACAGCAAGGATAGCACAAACAACACAGCACCACACACGCAGCCGCACCACGCTCAGGCAGAGGCCCATAGGGGCCGCACCGCTTCGCCGCCCTCCGGCCTCCCCGTCATAATGCAGGTCGGCTCCGAGCACGTCCTGCCTCCATCGCACTGCGCGGCAGCAGCACCTACCACATGACTCCTTTCCGCCCCGCCTCTGCACATGGACACAGACGGAACGCACAGCTAAGCTCACTCACCCATGCGTCTGCGCCACAGAAGGCCACACACGCATAATGAGCTCGGCGCCCAGACGGTGCGAGGCTGACACGCCTGTGACAAAACAGGAACAGGCACAATTGCGTCCTTGCACCATGCGGCCAGTTCGCGCACCGAGTGTCTGTATGCGCGCACGCGGTACTTGCCGCTCGCCGTGGGTATAAGGCTCTCCGCCACAAACTGCGTGCTGATTAAGCTGCCGTCCTCCGACCGCACACCGCTCCCGTTCGTGCTGGGCTGCAGGCCCTGCACGATGGCGACGCCCTCCCCCACCTTGCTCGGCAGCTGCGGCATGTGCGGCCGGCGCTGCAGGTTGCAGCCGGCGCCCAGCCAGCCGCCAGGCCCCTGCGGCGCCGGCCGCGGCTCCTGCCTGCTGGCATCCCCCCGCTTGCTGCTTGGCCGCGCCGCATCACACCTGAGGGCCGGGCCTTCGCCAGGCCGCGACGTGCTGCAGAACAGGCCGCTCAGCACGCGCGGTGCCTGTGCTGACATGAGGCAGCTGCCCCAACTTGATCGAGTCGTTCCTGGCTCAGGAGCGCCTGATGAGTGGGCATGCTCCCAGCGTGTGCCCCCCGCTGGCGTGTGCCCCCCGCTTGCCTCCGACGCCCTAGGGCTCCTCTTGTTGCAACGTCGCCTCAAATGCAAGTTTCCCAGTTCACCGCGCACATTCAAGGAGGGCGAAGGGGGTGTGTGGGAAGGCTCCTGCGCAAGTAGCATGCGCGCCTGTGGGCCTTGGAGCTGCCCATTGCCAAGTCACCGTGTTTGCGGGCTGCCGCTTTGCACCTCTGCGGCGCGCCACCCAGCCCTGGTGGTCTGCGGCGACAAAGTAGCGAAGAAAGCAAAGAAGCCAAAGAAAGCAAAGGACACGGCACCACCGCAGGTGTGCAAAGCATCGACGCAACGGTCCGCTCTGCTTGTTGTCGCCTTGTTGTCGTGCAGTGACCTGAGCAAACGCGACTGTGTGACTTGAGACAGGAAGCGGAGAGGCACGGCTTGGGCGCTCCGCGCCGCATCATGGGCCCCAACTTCAGGAAGGAGCTCGCCTTTGTGCGGACCTTGGCGGTGCGCGGCAGCTGCTTTGGACCTGGTCGATATGCTTGTTGAAGTGCCTGCCTTGCCACTGTTAACTCGTCCTGCTAGAGCCAACCTGCACCAGCGTGAGTGCAGGCTCACCGGAGTAGTATACACGATCACCGGGGTAGTACACTCGCGGAGCAGGCACTGACTGTGTGCATTTCTGCTGCACGCCCCAGGACCTGCGCAGCAGCACGCCCAAGGCCGCTCCCCGTACTGCTTTCCGTAAGAAGCAGCTCGAGCCGGAGGAGGCCGCTGCTCAGGCACGAGCCTGCTGCTGTGGTTGCAGTGGTGGCTTTGCGCCTGCTGTGAGTCTCACTTTGCATACAGTCACCCTTTATCATCCCCCTGCAAGTGCGCGGCCTGCGTGTGGTACGCTGCTTTACAAGCTGTTGCTTGCATGCACCTGCTGTCAGTGTACTCGGCAGCAATGTCCTCAATTCCAGTAATAGCACAAAGCTGCAGAGCAGCACATGCATTGAACGCAAGTCAGTACTCACCATGCGACACCATGGGCATGCATGCGCCTACTATGCATGCATAGGCACGGTTGGCATGCATGACAGGCATGCATGATAGGCGTGGCTGCAGGCCTGGGTAGCTCATAGGTGTGCGCTCATGTGCAGGGCGGTGTGTGCAAGGCTCTTGCCACACTTACTGCAAAGTCTGGTGTGTGTGGTGCCTGGCGTGCTCACGACAGGCATGGCCACGAGCGCGCGTGGGCGCGCAGGCCGCGGCGCAGGCGGAGGATGATGCAGTGGAGGCGATTGCCGCTGCCAAGCGCATGGCGACCCACGCCGCCCTGCGGAGCCTGTACCGCACCGCGGTGCGCTCTTGTGTTGCACAGTTTCCCTTTTGTCAGGTGCAATAACTGGGCTTATTCTCCCAGAGCGGAGTACAGAGAAGAAGCAATGGCTGGCATGGTCACCCCATGTCCACCCGTTTGTGCTGCTACGGGGGAAATGGTACGCTGCGCTATTACACATGCAGCTGTGACCGTCATAGCGACATGCGTGTGTCTGCTGCTCCTGTGGGCCCCGCAGTCTCTACTCACGTTTATGCTCTCATACGCGGCTCACAGCTCTTGCTCGCGCGTGCTGCGGCACCCCGCGCCGAGCGCTGCGCACCGTGTGGGGCCGCCCGCGCCGACGCGCAGCTGCGCTGGGTGCAGGCGCTGGCCAGCGTGACGGCGCCCGTACTGCTCGTGGACGGATACAACATCATCTTCGCCAGCCGGCGGCTGGCGCGGCTGGCCAGCCTGCGCGGCCTGGACGCCGCGCGCGAGCGCCTGGTCAACGAGGTGCGCGCTGTGCGAGGGATGTGCGACAGAGACGGCGCAGGCGGTGTAGGTTAGAAGCCTATATTAATGAATGGCATCGACAACGAGACGACAAAGTTGGGCTGAGGAGCTGTTGCGTGTTCTCAACATTGTTGTATGAAAGAGGAACAAGAATGGCAAGCCAATGGAATGTGGACGAGCGGGCTGGTACAGCATATGGATGGAGTGATGGTGCATGGGCTGCGCTGGGCGCAGGTCGTGCGCCCCCGGTTGCAGAGGCCTGCTTCTGAGTCTGCACAGAGCCGTGTTGCTTGCCAACACGAGTCGGGAAATTGCTGCACAGTAAGCACCGCACAGTATGTCATTCACCACGCTGCCGGCATGGATGACAGCGTCACAACGCGCTCAATGCACCGACGCGGCGCGCCAGGTGGGCGACTTCGCCGTGGACCGGATGGTGCACGCGGTGGTCACGTTCGACGCCATGGGCAACACCGACAGGCCTCTGTGCCCCGTGCACAAGTGCAGCGCCCTGCTTGAAACACCCCGTCCCTGGGTGTGCAGCAGCTCTGGCGATGGGTTGTTGGCTCCATCCTGGCCCGCTTTAGGAGCACACCATGGCATCGTGTGCACCTAGTACTTGTAACGCTCGCAGCCACCCATGTGGGCAGCTAACGCTGAAAATCTGAAAACACAATAGAAGGCGTGAAAGCAGCACTCCTGCACCGCAGTGCCCCGCGCTGACCAGGGATGTTATCCGGGGGGCAGGCTGCGCTCGGACCGCGGGGGCGTGGAGGTGGTGTACTGCGCCGCGTGCGAAGCCGACTCGTTCCTGGTGGAGGAGGCGCGCCGGCGGCGCGGGGCCGGCGCCGCGCGCGTCATGATCGCCACCAACGACACGGACGTGCAGGCGCGGTCGCGGGGGCGCTGTTGCCAGTGCTAGGAAAATGCAGCGCCGCGGCTGGCAGCTGTGCAGGGTGTGGGTTTCGGCGGGGGCTGCATAGGGCGCTGTGCACAAGCCACATCCTGCACTCAATGCATGTGTGTGCTGTGGGAGCTGTGGCACAGCAGGAGCTCTTTCGGGGCATGCAGGGGGGTGGTTTGGTAGAGCACAGTGCGCGAGCATTCATTTTTCGAGCAGGCACACGAGCAGGCCTGGCATTGAAGCCTTGAGCAGGTCACCGGTTTCCTGCGGAGGCGGAGGCAGTTGATTCCCAGTCTTAAACGAAAAATACACAATGCCCTGCAGCGGCTTAACTTTGAGGGGACGCCTTGAGAGCATGCACCGTGCATCACCCTGGGGTGCGGGTTGCGCGCAGGAGGACACCAGTGCGCCCGCGGACATTGGCTATGTGCCCTCGCTAATGCTGCTTGCAGAGATGCGCACGGTGTGTCCCCAGATGGTCTTTCTCGCCCATGCTGGGCACCATGTTGACAGCTGTGCGTGCAGGGTCACCCACACGGCGGCATTCTGTGCTGCACCCAATGTGTCTTAATTCCCACAAAGCCGCTCCCCGGTGGTGGGGCCTGTCCCAGTCAGTGTCAGCTGGTGTGCGCCAAAGTAGGAAGCATGGGCAGCACACCGTGAGCCAGTGCATGCGCGGCAGGCTGCGAGGCAGGCGGCCAGGCGCGAGCGCGCCGCGCAGTGGGCCTGGGCCGCGGCGGGCGTGGGCCAGATGGAGCGCACGCTGCGCGCGCAGAGCCCCGGCGTGGCCGCCAGCCTCGCGCACACACGCGACGCGCTCTGGCAGGCCCAGCGCGCCGCGCAGGCGGCTCGCCTGGCGGCGCTGCGTGCCGCGCGCGCCGGCGACCCTGCAGCTGCGTCCGCGGCTGTGGAGGCGCTCGGGCGCTCTCGCGGCCGGATCGGCGGCATATCTAGCGCCAGCCGATCAGCTGGTGGAGAGCATGGCAGCCGTGTGCCGCTGGCAATGCTGCGTGCCGCTCGCGGCACGACGTCCGAGGGCACTGCCACAGCTGGTGACCGCAGGAGTGGCTCAGAGGGCGCCGCTGCAGCAGCTGGACCGCCATCTGGGCCCATGGGCAGCGCCGTGAACGGCAGGCAATGTGCTGGCCCTCCTGGAGGCCATGGTGATGTCGGCGATGCGGCAGCTGCACCCATAGACGCTTCGGCAGCTTCCCTGCCGCATCCTGGTAGCCCTGCAGCAGCTCCGGGCCATGGACGGGGCAGGGGCCCAGGCTGCAGCGCAGCGTTGCCTGCGGAGCGCACTGGCAGTATGCATGCAGCGAGGGCGTTGCGACTGTGCGCAGGTAGCAGCACTGGCGTGCATGGCACATGGGACTGGGAAGCCAGAGTAGCACCTGGGAGGCGGCATGTTATGGAACGGAGGCAGGCTGCTCTTGCGAGGACAGAACGCGCCTGATGATGTGCTGTACGTCAGCTCCAGGTTGTACGTGTATTATTAGCGGTGTACAGAACTGTGTAATCGACGGCATGTTGTGAACATCACTCCAAGGCCTTGTGAGCACCCCTTCATGTCACACCCTGCTAAGGGTATTCATTGGCACCACGACAGCCTCTCCTCTGCTGTCCTGTGTCTTTTCTTCCCTTTTCTTGAACCGAGAGCAGAATATCGCTCACTGGAACCCGTGTGTGTTGCGTGAGTTGCTGTGCTTTGCAGCACAACCATGTTTGCAGCAGGCCAGAGGCTGCAAATCCAACCACCGTGCCTGGTAAGGCAGTCATATGCAAAGTGCCCTGCCAGGAAACGAACGTTCACAAGTGCAAGGTATGCCTCTCAGGCCAACCAACACAGTATGCAGGTCCTGTAATCCAGTATATAAGATGTCAAGTACGCCAGCCTGCTGGCTTTGCGGCTATTGCTTTAGACTGTTACAGCTGCTACTGTAGCCATACGCCTTTGGCGCTCAGGTTGCCGAAGGCAGACAGCAAGTCAGCACCTTCTCAAAGCTCGGTCGTCCGCGCTTTGACGCAGGCAAGGAGCCCTGCTCAACTTGGTTGAAGAATTTGGCGCACAATAGTGTGCTGTGCTACCTGGACGCATAGCTGCAGTGCAAGTGTGTAGGACGTATGCTTTGAGCTAATATAGCTCAGCTAGTGTAGACATGTTTGGCATGTTTGTTGCGCTTGTAAGTTTTAAGGGAGGCAACAGCTGGAGGTATACTGCTATAGGCTTTTTGTGACTTGCAGCCTCAAAGAGGCCGCTTAGCTTTAGTACAGGTGGGCACTTTGCGGAGCTGGTGTGCCGCACGGCCTGCTGGTTGCGTATGGTGTCAGCTAAGCTGAAGGTGCAACGGCCCAGGTTGGCGAACTGGTGCGGCCATGGTTGGCCGGGCGACCAGAGGCGCTGAAGGATACAGTGCCGCCGCAAACGCTGGGGGATTCAGACTCGCAGTGGGTGCGCGTGAGCGACATCGACCTCCACTACAAGCAGGCGCGGACTGCCTTTTGCGCTGCAGTGTCCTTGTCAGTATATGACAACCTGGATGTCTGCAATTTAATATCTGTAGTGATGGCTCTTTGATGCTTGCCGTGCCGTGTGTTTAAAAAACATACCGCGGTTTTGCTGCAGGTTGGATCAGCGACCGCCAAGACTGCCGTGCTGCTAATACACGGCTTCAACGGCAGTGTGTTCAACTGGTAACGCTCCGCTATTATGATGTCTGGAATACTCCAGTGCGCCTGGCTGCTTGACTGTTCAACGTGTAAGCGGCAGGTATCAAGCATGTGAAGTGAGTCTGGCATAACAACCACTGAACAATACATGTTCAAATGCACCCTGGGTCTTGCAGAAGACCCAGCAGTGCCCTGTCCTGTGAAGGCAGGGCGTCATGCCCGCGCTGGAAGAGGCGGCTGGCGAGAGCGCGCGAGTCATTGCATTTGACCGACCGCCCTTTGGCCTGAGTGAGCGACCTCTCAACTGGCAAGGTAGCGAGGAGGACAACCCTTACACCTCCTCGGTGCGCCGTGATAGTGCTCCTATCTCAATCGTTTTAATGTGCCGGTATGAGGGTCAATGTGCCAACGACCTGAATATGGTTGCAGGCTGTAGATCGAAAATGGCTGATATTTTTGGGGTGTTGAAAAGCTGTTGTTAGCACATTACTGAGCTCAGTAGCGTCAAAGCACAGCACAGCACAAGACATGATGTGTTTTTTTAATTGCACAAACAGGTTTGAGGCTGGCTGTCTTGCATGCCAAGCTGTTCGGTGCTAGTATGAGAGCTGTGGTTGCGGGATGCCGCATGATTAATCACATGTGTGCTGTCCAGGGCGCGGCGCGGCTTGCAGAGGGGCTGCTGGACGCTCTGGGTGTTGAGAAGGCTGTCGTTGTGGGCCACTCTGCTGGTAAGCCTTCTTCCTGCCCCCGTCTCCCAGAGCTGTGGCGTGCTATTAAGTCGTGCTGTACTCCTATTCTGCACTGCTGCCCTGCTGTATGTGTAGCTGCTCAAGCATAATTGAGCAAATCCCATTGCACGAGACAGAGCGTACTGATTGGGTGTGAGCATGGGCAGGTGCTTTGGTTACCATGGAGCTCTTCAAGAGGTGCGGGCATGTTGTCCGCAAGGAAGAAGGGTTGCTTTTTAACATGGCAAGATTTTGCATGACGTTCTGCTGGAGCACGGAGGGTACAGGTTCAACAGACTTGGCCCACAGTGTTATACCACTCGCCGAGCAACTGTGCTGCTTTTGCTTTGGGCATGCAGAAGCCTGGAACAATGTTTATTGACTTCTTGCAGAGACACTGTCTGATCTCAAGACCTGGGGAGTGCTGCATGCTGACATGGCCAGCACTTGTTCGGGCCAAGGGCCCCGGAGCGCGTGCTCGGCATGGTGCTGGTGGCGCCTGCGCTGCCGACCAACGAGCCCGGCGGGCCGCCCAGCCGACGCAGCCTGAGCTGGCAGCTGCGGATGGCCTACTCGCGAGCGTTGCTGCAGGTGCCACGGGTGCTGATGGGTGCTGATGGCAGGCCCTGCATTGCCGTGTTTATTCGTGGCTGTTCATTTCTATATACTGTTTTGCTTTTATCAGCCGCTCTCTGAAGCTGCAAATTAAGAACTCTTCCCTCATGAAGCCAAGGAACTCCATGGGGCATGGGTTTGCTCAATTGGACAGTTGATTATTGCAGACGGAGGGCCCGGCGCTGCACTACGTGCGCGGCACGCTGCTGAAGAAGGCGGAGGAGGTCCGCGGCGGCGACCTAAGCGGCGTGTTCCATGACATCACGCGCGCGACACCGGTGCGGCGCCCTGGGGCCGCGCGGGGCGTGCTTGTGCTGCCTTAGAGTCTGGCTGCTCTGTATCATGGTGTTCTTGCGGTGTCGGGCAGTGCACGAGCGCTCTTTGCCACCCGTTCATGCATGCAGTGCTCCTGTTTGTTGCTGGATATTTGCTTTACGTGATTGTGTTTACTTGGGCTGGTTGTTTGAAGGTAGCCACTGCTGGCGATGGGCTGCTCGTTGTGCATGGATGCACTGTTGACGCGGTCAGAGCTCCTAAGTCCCTGTATTGTGCATGGGAAGTCGTCGTGCTGTCGTTTTCTGATTCACAAACACCCAAGGATGCCGCCCTGTTCATGTCGTGCGCACTGGGCAGGAGATGATCGAGACCTACCTGCGGCCGCTCCGCGCACACGACTGGGACCGCGGCGCGCTGCTGTCCTTCCGCGCCATGAAGCGCCCGGAGGCGCTGCCGTACGAGGCGGTCACGCAGCCGGTGCTGCTCGTCATCGGCTCGCAGGACAGCATGCTGCTGAAGTCCACGCACAAGGTGCGGCTGCTCTTGAGACAATGTCGAGTTTGGGTCAAACCACCGCGAGTCTGCGGAATGCAATGCATATTGGGGGATGCAGTGCCTAGCTTGAACTTGATGTGTCAGGCAGGTCAAGCACTTGTTGAAAAGACTGAATAAAGTGCTCAACTGCGCAAGGTCGACGTTGGAACTTTTGGAGATCATAGTGCACAAGCATTGTCTGCTTCTGCTTGTGCTGAACTCCGCAGGCTTGATGATGTCGCCCAGCCAGTGCCATGGGTTCAGTGTAGCTGTTGCTCTATGTGCTCCCCTCCTGCCCCCAGGTGCCCGGACATGAATGGTTGCTGCGCATGAAACACTTAAAGGTGCAGTCTGTCCGACGCTGCCCTTGTGGCGTGTAGGTGACCGAGCTGCTGCGCGCACGGCCGCATGGCAGCACCCGCTACGAGGAGCTTCCGGCGTGCGGCCATGTGCCCATGCAGGAGCAGCCGGAAGCATTCTGCGCGGCCGTGGCGCCCTTCCTGCGCGAGGTGCTGGGAGGCGCCAGCGCTGCTGCCGCCCCAGTCAGGCGTGCCCCCAGCAGCACCGCGCGACATTGTCATGACGCCGTGAAGCGTTGGGTGTTGAGTGATACTTTTTGCCATAGATTTCTGATTCCAACCAGCTCAATTGAGCCGCATATAGCTCATCAGCTGTGAGTGCGTAGTGTGCTGCGCGTCAGGCGACATCGCTTTTGTGCCATGCTTGTACACGCAGGAAGTGGCTGCTGCATGTGCTCCTTACAGCAATTGAAGGGGGCAGATATGTTGCATGTCTGTCTTGTGGTCATTGAGGTGCGGCAGCCAAACCTATGCAATTATGTGCAGGTCCAGCATGGACAGCGCATCCAAGAGCGCAGAGGCAAGATCTGGTGGGACTGGCAGCGAGGGGCTGAGTGAGGCTGGGGGAGCAGCAGCAGCGGGCCTGCCAGCAGAGCAGGTGCAGGCCGCCCTTGCTGGCCAGACAGCCAGCGAGTGAGGCTGTACGCATGTGCAGCATGTCAGGCTTGGACAAGCTTAGGTAGTATCAATGTGAAACCTGCCTAGCATAGTTTGCTTCTATGCTGCAAACTTGTATGTAGGCCTCTGCTGAATTGAATGTTGTTGTCAAATTTGGTCTGAGCGTTGCTTTGCCCGTTTGAACATGTTAATGACATAGGGGACATGCAGCCGTGCGTGCATGCTGCATGTAGACATTGTGTACCTGTATGGCGCTCATGCACTCTGCTTACGCTGCAGTGGAGCAGTTTACAACCTGTGAAGCACATCCATATGTGTGCTGTGTTTTGTGTAGAAAGTTGCTGCAAGCCTGCTCAGATACTTCAACCACGCACAACCCGGAACCTTGTGCGGATGAGTCCGGCGTCCTTTTCCCATTTGGCATCCAAAAGTGGCACATCCACATGCACCAAAAGTCTTTGAGTCTGGAAGGAAGCCTATCTACGCTACGCCTTACGCCTTTAAACGATAAGACCCTGCTGCACACACTGACTCCGCCCCATGAGCCGCCCTGGGTGCAACAAAAGACAGACAGAGCCTGCTCCTGAACATAGCAACGTGCATGCAATGAGCCTATGCGACACTCGACATGCACATGACACACAGATGCTACATCGCCTCTCTGCGCGCCCTCAAACATGCCAGCCATGTTGCCAGTGCGCATATCAGCAACGCCCCAACAAGCATTCAAGCCTGACAATACGACACCCGCCCCTCCCACGCCTCACCCCTGCGTTGCAGCGTTGCCAGAGCGGCGCCCGCCGGCAAAGACATTATGCACCGCAGAGGCGCCACGTTCAGCCCCAGATGCACATATCGCGAGGATAACGTCGGGCTTGCAGCATGTACCAGCGGGCTGCACACCCCAGCCCCACGCGCTTGCTCCAGCGCTGCGGCCCCTCAGGCGAGGCCCCACTCGCCGCGCTCCCTCTCCCCAGCCTGGCGCTCGCTGACACACAGCGTGAGTAAAAAACGCGCCCTGGCGCGCTCTTATCAAACCGTTGCGGGGCTTGCAGGCCGACCTTGGCCAAGGCCACAGCTTGCTGCACGCCGCCTGTTTGTGTACCCTTGCATACACAAAGCGTGCCTCACGACGCAGATCTGTGCGTGGTGGGTGCTGGTCGGTCGCACGAAAGAGCCACCAGGTCACGTGCAAGAGCCAACAGGCCACCAGGGCCAGAGTGAATACGACCAAGGCAAGCAAGTTGACTGGTGCAGCTCATGAACGGCAACTGCATAGGCAGCACGCACAGCAATGGCCACACACAGACCTCAAACCAGGCGCAAGCGGGACCGCAGGGGCGCACGGTCAGCGGGCAAAGTTTGTGAAGTGGCCCAGGACGAAGGCAATCAGGCACGCAATAATGAGCTGGTACAGCGCAAACTGCGCGCCCGGCCGCACAGCCTGCGCCAGAGCGCCTGGTTTGCTCGTCCGCCGCTCCGCCTGCGCGGCGCAGAGGGTGCTGCCTCAATCCTCGCCCCGACACACAAAGGCTCGGCTACTTGGGTGCAGGCTGCGCCCTATCCCACATACCGTCACAAGCACTTCAGCAGTGTTGCCACCACTTGAAAAAGCTACAGCGCGCAGGCAACGTCCTGGCCGAATGCGCTTACGCGCAGGTAGTAAGCTCTGCGACCATGGCAACGACTCTCCTGCAGCACCCCCGGGCCTGCATAGTATACGTCGGCAAGCAGAGGCACTGACACGTTACAGCATCCCGGCACCTCCCCATGTACACCGCGCGATTGCGCACCTCCAGCATCTCCAGGCGCTTGGCGACGTCGCCGCGCTCCTTCTCCACAGACGCCAGGCTCTCGCGCAGCTGATTGCGCTCGCGCGTGACGGTCGTCAGGTCGTCCGCGGAGCCCGCGGCGGCGGGCGCGGCGGGCGCGCTGATGCCGCGCGGCGCCGCTGGCACGGCCGAGGCGGCCTCGGCTGCGCCGTTCTCGCGGAAGGCCGCGCGGCCCGGCGAGGCCATGTGCTCCTCCTCCACGCCCTCCGGCACCGGGCTGGGCGGCTTGATGCCGACGAGCACCACGCGCAGCTTGACCTGCTTGACGTCCTGCCCCTTGCCGGCGTCGAAGAGGTCGGGCGTGGCCTCCACCACCTCCGGCCCCACCCGCACCGACTGCACGAGGAACTTGTCCTTGCAGTCCGCCAGGCTGGGCGGGTACTCCTTCTGGGCCTGCATGATGACCTGCACGTCCTTGGCGCCCCCGGGCTCCACATAGCCGCTGCTCGGCCGCACGCAGTACTTCTTGGGCGAGGTGGTCTTGACCTTGAAGGCCACCCGCTCGCTGCCCGGGTTGTGCAGGCTGATAGTGACCGGGATGTTCTTGCGCAGCTCAAAGCGGAACTTGAGCTCGGTCGGCGTCACGTTCAGCAGCGTGGGCTCGCCCATTGCGCGCACGGGGCGCGCACAATGCGCACGCGGTCAGGCAGCAAGAGCTGAGTCCCGCGCTCTGCGGCAGGCAGGCGCTGTGCAGAGATACGGACCTGCCACAGCGTTGCTGAGCCCGTGGCCTTGTGGTTGATTACTTTTCGAAGTGCATTGCGAGCAGTAATCCCTGCCTAGCCCTCTTGTTGCCGTTTGGTTTGCTCCCAGGACACACCTGATGCCGGCTTGCGGCCCTGCGTTGAAGCTCTTTCAGCCCAGCAGGCCGCCCAGGTGCCTGCGGTCCGCTGCGCAGCTCTTGCCTAGCCTGTCCAGCAACCAAACATCCACCGCATCCTCCCCGCACGCGCACCTTATAAGCCGTGCGCTGCTACTGAGCGCAACGCAGTGCTCGGCGCCTGGTGGGCGCCCATTGCTGCAACAGGCGTGCCGGGGCTTGCAGCGCGTGCGGCACTCCGTTAGGACGTCCACGCATCGGCGCGGAGCACACGGCCTTCTGTGCTCGCGGCGGCGCGGCGCGTGCGTTGGCGGCGGCGGTGAGGCCACACACGCGAGGGCGGCACCGGCAGAGCGCGGCGCGCGCATGTCATGGGGTGCGCTCCGCGGGCTGGCTCACTGACGCCTGCTTGGAACGGCGGGGCTTTGCCAGGGCGCGCAGCTGCCGCGCCAAGCGCGCGTGGTGCGCTCGCGCAAGCCGTCTATATCTCAAGATGTGCCCCTCGCGACAGCCTGATGCAGACTTGGTACCAGTAAGAACACAGGCCAGCGCACGTGCCTCCCCGGCACAAGTCTGCTGTAGAAGGGGAGCTGTGCAGAGTGCCCGTGCGCTCAATGGACTGCCAGCGCACCTTTGCACTTAGTGCAAGACTGCAGCCAAGCGACAACATCGCAGGCATATACGGGTGCCGGCGAAAGGGGTGCGGCGTGGTATGACGCTAAGTCAGGGTCCGAGCAGCCTGCCGGGGACCAGCCGCCCACGGTCGCGCTGCTGCGGGCGTACGCCTAGCCGCGCCCACGCCCTCGCTCACCCGGGCGCACTTGCCACGCGCCACCGCATACGTAGCCCGGCCGGTTGAGGCAGGCTGAGAGCATTGAGGTGCCCGGGCGCCGCTGACGCGCCGCGCGCGCGCGGCAGGCCGGCGGACGCGCCCGCAGGCCGCGGGCAGGACGCGGCGCCGGGCGCGGCGGCCGGCCGCGCAGGCAGCCCGGGCTGGCGCCTGCGGCGCAGCGCGGAGCGCGCGCCGCTGACCATGGACGTCCTGCGGCGGCGCGCAGACGACGTGCTGGCGCGCTCGCGCGACGTGCGCAACCAACCCCCGCCCGCCTGACAGAGTAACGGTTCAGCGGCGCTCCCTACACAGGCTGCATGCGCCCCAGGGGCGACCGGTGCAGTTGCGCTCTGTTGCGCGGTGCGCCTGAAGAGTGGCGAGGCAAGTGTGCACCGCGCGAGGCAGCTGCACAGCTCGTCCTCGTCTGTTACGGCAAACCGCCTCTGGCGTTCTCCCGCAGCAGCGCGCTGACGCCAGGCGCCGGCCGCGCGCGCCTCACACTGCACGCCAAAGCTGCATGCCGTATCAGCATGGCCATGACGTCCCACCCCCGCAACCGACCCTGCTGCGCGCGCGGCGCAGGTCGACGGCGCGGGGGAGCTGCCGGCGCACTGGCGCCGCCGCAGCGCCACGCCGCCGCCAGGCGCGCGCGGGGCGCTGCCGGCGCCCGGCGCCGGCGCCACGCCGGGCACCAGCGCCGTGCAGCGCCTGTTCAGCTTCGGGCGGCGCACGGTGTGTGGCGCGGCGGGCGTCGGGCTGGGGGCCGGGCCGGGCGCGGCGCCCGCGCGCACGCCGGACCTCGCCGGCGCCGCGGCGCAGAGCGGCGCGATGGGCAAGGTGCACGCCACGACGGAGCGGCTGCGAGCGATCAGCGCAAGCGTGCGCGCGCCCAGGAGCGCTGCAAGGGAGGCCGCGACAGGCTCAAACCCTGACCCTGACCCTGGCCCGGCCCAGGCCGCGCCCGGCGACCCCGTCCGCCAGCGCCTGGACTTTGCCGCGGCGGCGGGGACCGGCGGCAACGACGCCATTCCGGGGGCCGGGGCCGGCCGCGCGCCGGAGCGCGCCCCGGCCGCCGCGCCAAGCGGCGCGGACGCGCGGCGGCCGGCGAGCCCGGCGCCGGCTCGCGCGCGCAGCGCGGACCGCGCGGCGCGGCGCGCGGGCACCAGCCCGGCGCGGCCGCTCCGCGCGAGCGCGGCGGCGGCAGAGACGGGGTCGGAGGCGGGGTTGGCGCGCGGCGTGAGCGGTGCCGCAGCGGGCCCCGCGTCGCCCATGCTGCGCCGGCTGGCCAAGCTCGGCGCGCGCACGCCGCCGGGCGGGAGCAGGGCGGGGTCTGCCTCGCTGGGGCCGCAGCCCCCCAGCCCGGCGCGCGCCGCGGGCCCGGCCTCGCCGCAGCGGCGCCGCGCGGCGCGGCCGCGCTCGCAGGAGAATTCGGGGCAGGACCCCGGGGCCGCAGAGCGGGGCGCTGCCGGCGAGGAGCGGCCGAGCCCGGGCAGCCGCCAGCCGCCCGCCGCACTGGTCGTGCCGGACGACGCCGGCGGCGACGGCGGCGGCCGCGGCGGGCCGCCCTCGGGCGCGCGCCGCGCGCTGGGCGACCTGACGCGCAGCTTCAACGGCCCGGCCTCGCCGGCCGCGGGCGGCGGCGCCAAGGGCCGCGACGCGGCGCGCCTGGAGGAGCGCTGCCGGCGGCTGGAGGCGGAGGCCGAGGACGCGCGCGCGCTGGCCGGCGCTGCGCAGGCGCAGGCCGCGGGGCACCGGCGCGGCGCGGAGCAGGCGCGCGCGGTGGAGGCTGCGCTGCGCGCGCGCGCGGCCGGCCTGGAGGAGCGGCTCGGCCGCGAGCGCGCCGCGCGCGAGGCCGCCGACGAGCGCGCCGTCGGCGTCGCCGCGCTGCACGGCCGCGAGCGCGACAAGCGCCGCGCGGCCGAGGACGTCGCGCGGCGCGCGTGCGCCGGCGAGGCCGGCGCGCGCGCCGAGCTGCGCCGCGCGCTGGCCGAGGCGGAGCGCTGGCGCAGCGCCGCCGGCGGCGCGGCCGCGCAGGCGGACGACCTGCGCGCCGAGCTGGACGCCGCAGGCCGCGGCGCCGGCGAGCTGGAGGAGCGCGTGCACGCGCTGACGGACGCGCACCAGGCGCGCGCCGCGGAGGCGGCCGGCCTGCAGCGCACGCTGGCGCAGCGCACCGCGCTGCTGGACCAGGCGCAGGGCGAGCTGCTGGCGGCCGGCGAGGCCGGCGCCGGCTGGCGGCGCGAGGCCGAGCGGCTGGGCGCCGAGCTGGGCCGCGCGCAGGCGGCGGCGCGCGAGGCTGCCGCCGCCGCCGCCGAGGCGCGCGCCGCGGCCGCCGAGCGCGACGGCCGGATTGAGGCGCTGCGGCGCGAGCGGGCCGGCCTGCGCGCGCACCTGCAGCGCGCGGAGGCGGCCGCGCAGGACGCGCGCGGCGGCGCTGCGGCCGCGCAGGCGCGCGCGGCGGCGGCCGAGGCGGCCGCCGCCGACGCCGCGTCGGCCGGCGCGGTGGCCGCGTCGGACGCGCGTGCAGCCGGCGCGGCGCTGCAGGAGGCGCGCGCGGCGCTTGCGGCCGCCCAGGTGCGCGCCCCGCGCCGCCCCGGGCGTTGCTAAGTCGCACATGGAGCTGGTGCACGCTTGAGCGTGCCTCGGGCTGAGCAACAGAAACAAAACTGCTTTCTGCGGGCCTGTCAGCCGTGCGCCATATGCGGAGGCATGCATGTGCAAGCGCCTGGCAGGCGCGCCCTGGCCGAGCCTGCGCCCCGAACACCGCGCCAGCCAGCAGCGTGACGACAGGCGCGCGCTGTTTACATGAGAGCTGAAAGCAAACTGACACTGCGCCACAGGCTTCGCGCCAGTCCACACGTAGCAAACGCCTCGCGCGCGGCAGGCGGACGCGGAGGCGCGCGAGCGCGAGCTGCATGACGCGCGCGCGGCGGCGGCCGCCGCCGCCGGCGACGCCGGCGCGCTGGAGCGCGCCGCGGCCGGCGCGGCCGGCGACGCGCAGCGCCTGCGCGCCGAGCTGGCCGCGGCGGGCGCGGCCGCGGACGGCGCGCGGCGCGCCGCGGCCGCTGCCGCTGCCGGCGCGCAGGCCGAGCGCGGGCGGCGCGCGGAGGCTGAGATGGCGCTCGCTGACCTCGCCGCGGCCGTCGCCGTCGCGGCCGCGGCGGCCGGCGCCGGCGCCGGCGCCGCAGGGTCCGCGGGCGGCGCGGCGGGCAGCGGGGCGGGGCCCGACCCCGCAGCGGCCGCGGCGGCTGTGCGCGGCGCGCTTGCGGCGCTGACGGCCGCGCGCGCGGAGGCGGCCGCCGCGGCGGCGGCCGCCGCGGACGTGCGCGCGGCGGCCGCCGAGCTGCCGGCCGCGCGCGAGCAGCTGCGCGAGGCGCGCGCGCTGCTGGCGGCGCAGCAGGCGCGGCTGCGCGAGGCGGCGGCGGGCCGCGACGCGGCAGCCGCGGCCGCGGCGGAGGCCGGCGCGCGGGCGCAGGGCCTGGGCCGGCGCGCCGAGGCGGCCGAGGCCGGTGCTGCCGCGCTGGAGCGCGAGCTCGCGGCGGCGCTGGGCGCTGCGGCGCCGGTGCCGGGCGCGGCGCCCGGCGCGGCCGCCAGTGCGCTCGGCGCGGCCGCGCGGCAGCTGCGCGCGGCCGCGGAGCGCGGGTCGGCGCTCGCGCGAGAGCTGGCGCGCACGCGCGACGAGGTCGAGAGCGCGCGCGGCGCGGCGGCGGCGGAGCGCGCGCGCGCGGAGGCCGCGGCCGGCCGCGCGCGCGAGCTGGAGGCGCGCTGCGCCGCGCTCGCGCGGCAGGCGCGTGAGGCGGCCGCTGCGCGCGAGGCGGCGGCGGCCGCGGCGGACGAGGCGCAGGTGCGGCACGGCCTGGCGCTCGGGCGGGCGTGAGAGGCGTCGGGAGCACTGCTGCGTTATCATGCTCCCCGACCGAGAGCAGCGCTTCGCGCTGAGCTGGGGACTGAGCATGCAAGCTGCTGCTGCAATGTCCACCGCTTGTCTGATGCCCGAAGACGACTCATAGGCTGGAGCGGCGGCCCTGCGGGCAGCGGAGACGCTGCTGCCTAGCGAGCTTGGTAGCCATACTGGCTTGGGGCGCTGCCACATGCGCAGCTGGGCGCGGCAGCATCTAGGGCGCTGTCAAGAAGTTATTCCAGAAGGTCAAGGCGTGTGCGGCGCCGGTCTCACCGCGCGCGCGCGCAGCTCGAGGCGGCGGCCATCCAGGGCGATGTTGACACGCTGCGTGAGCGGCTGCAGCAGGCGGCCGCGCTGGAGCGCGCCGCCACCGAGCGCGCCGCCGGCCTGCAGGCACGCCCCTCCACACGGCCACAGCGACGTGGCGGCGGTGCTGCTTGCATGCAAAACAGGGCTTGGCTGCTGCTTGCGTCTCTGGCGACGACGGCGGTTTGGCCCGGCCCAGCCAAGCCGGGCTTGCTGCTGCCCCGGGACGCTGTGGCGCTGCAGACGCCAAGATATGTGCTTCTAGCAGCTTGCCCATGAAACAAATAGCGGGTGGGTGTAGGCACCTACTGCTCTACCACGCTGACCTGATCATGCCAGGTCATGTCAGGCCATGCGCTCGCTCGCGCAGGCCGCCCTGGACAGCATGCGCGCCGCGAGCCGGAGCGCCGGCGCGCCGGGCGCCGGCGCGGCGGCGGCGGCCGCGTCCGCGGACGCGCGGCGCTTCCACGCGCGCGCGGTCGAGCTGGAGGCGCAGGTGCCGGCCCAGGGTAGAAGACATGGCCAACCTCTGTAGCCCTAGCCACGGCCCCGCCTGCTGGCACTGGTGTGCTCGTGCATGCCAGGCGCTGCGGGTTTCCGCCTTCCCGGGACAGCCCGGGCAGGTTGCACGTTGTGCGCCATGCAGCAGCTGCTGTGCAGTGCGGTGCGGCAGCTTTGGAGGGTTAACGAGGTTTGGTGCTGTGGGGTTGGCCGCTCGGCCGCCCCGCCGCGGTCCGAGCTCAGCGCGCCGTGTCTGCCAAGCAGCGCGTGCGGCACCTTTGACGGTCCATGAAACCGCTGCAAACTTGCAGCGCTTGCCGCGAGCGGGCGCGCCTGCCGCGCAGCTGGCGGCGAGGAAGGCCGAGCTGGCGGCGGCGGCCAGGGCGGCCGCCGCGCTCGGGCCGCTGCGCGCCGAGCTGGACGCCGCGCGCGCGGAGCTGCGCGCGCTCCAGCGCGCGGCCGGCGCGGCCGAGCGCGCGCCCGCGGAGCAGCGCGGCGGCGGCGGCGGCAGGGCGGCCGGCGACCGGCTGCGCGACGCGGAGGCGGCAGCGGCAGAGCGCGAGCAGCGGCTGCGCGAGGCGGATGCCGCGCTGGCAGAGCGCGAGGCGCGGCTGCGCGAGCTGCGCGCCGAGGTGGCGCCCGGCCCCGCGCCTGCCGCGCCCGCGGTGGGAGCCTGCCTGTTGCTGCCGCAGCTCCTCCGCAGCACGACGCAGCCTTGCCATCAGCAGCGGGCAGCACCCAACTTGCTCTGCGCCTGGTAGGGGCCAGAGCTGCCCGGGCATGCGCTGGCGAGGCCGCGCTTCGCACGCCAGCTCTGTTCCCCATAATGCGCTTGGAGTAGGATACTGAGTTGGCTGCCGCATGGGCAGCACTGGACTCAGCCGATCCATGCAGTGCATGCTGTTCGGGTCGGGCCGAACCCTCGTTGCAGCACGCTTTGGAGCCGTTTGCACCCGGTCGCCCAGGCCGCAGGCGGGAGGCGCTCCCTACCCTAACCGTAACCCCGAGTGCAGGCGGAGGCGCTGCGGCCCAAGGCGGCGCGCCTGGCGGGCCTGGAGATCGAGCTGGCCGGGCGCGAGGACGCGGCGGCGGCCGCGGCGTCGGCGGTCGCCGCCGCCGCGCAGCGCGCCGAGCGCGCGGAGGCCGGCCTAGCCACGGCCAGCGCGCGCGAGGCCGAGCTGCGGCAGCGGGTGCGGCGCCTGCGGCGCGTGTCCCGACGTGAAAGCAAGCTCCGTTCCGGAGCCCTCAAGTGGAGAGGCTGGGCCCTGGTGCCGGAGCTGCGCGCTGCGCTTAAATTGCGGCGTTTGCGCGAGCGGTACTGCTCTTCCTTGCTTTGCTTCATGTTTAAGGGCGGGCACGCGTCCTGGCGCTGCGCCACTCATGCGTCGCGGCGGGCCCCAAGGACGCTCGCGGCGCCGTGCGCGTCGGCGGCGGCGGCTGCAGCTATCTAATATCGAGCTTTCCCATCGACAGCGCCGCGGCGCTCGCGCAGGCGGCAGCGGCAGAGTCGGCGCTGGCGGCCGCGCGCGCGCAGCTGGAGGCGGCCGCGCGCGACGACATCTCGCCATCGCGCGCGCAGGCCGCGCGGCAGCGCATCGCGGCGCTGGAGGCAGAGCGCGCGCGGCTGCAGGTGCACCAGCGGCGCGCGCGCTAAAATTGGGGTTAGGGTACAGACCTTGCCGCGCTCGGGTTGCATCCGGGGCGGACACCATGCGAGCGACAGGCGGGATCGATCCCGGCAAGGACTTGCATTTTGCTAACCTCGTCCAGCCTGCCAGGACTGCTCAGGCGATGGGGTAGCCACCGGGTGCATCAGCGGGTCGCACGCCCCAAGGCCTGCTGCCCCGTGCAGGCGGAGGTCGCCGGGCTTGGCCGGGACATGGCGGCGCAGCGCGTGGCCGCGGAGAGGGATGCTGCGGAGGCAGCCGCCGCCGCGGACCGCCGTGTCGCCGACCAGCGGGTGCGCTCACGCGTCACCTTGCGCTGCTGGCCCGTGCCTTGCGGCCTTGTTGGGCCATGCCTGCAGGGGCGCCACGTGCCGCTCCACCTGCACGTCACAGCGCGCGTGCAGAATGGGAATTAGCCATGTGGAGACGCCACTGTGGCTCGAGGCGCGTGCTGCACACCGCAGGGGTTAGGGTGCATGGCTGCCTGCTTGCCTGCCAGCGCTGCACGGCTGCCTTGGCAGCGTACATGTGCATTCGGCAGTGACAGCGTCCAAAATCCTACCCTACCCTACCCTGCTCCCGCCCATGTGCACCAGCGCCGCTCTCCCGCCGGCCGCGCAGGCGCACGTGGTGCAGCTGGAGGCCGCGCTGAAGGCCGCGGAGGCGCGCGCCAGCAAGGCCGCCGCTGCGCACGCAGCGGCCGAGCGCCGGCTGGCGGCCGCCGGCGAGGAGCGCGCCGGGCTGCGCGCGCAGCTGGCTGCGCGCACCGAGGAGCTGGTGCGGTTGCCCACGATACTGTTGCCGGCGTGCCGCGCCTGCCCGCCCCGCGTCCCGCCCGCCGGCTTACCGTCTGTTGGCAAGCATCAAAGTGGCACTGGGTAGCCCTCGGCGCCGCCGCAAGAGAGGCAGCAGCGCGCCTGCGACCAGCTTCTCATGTAAAGGCGCGGACCATGCCGCCGCGTCACGCCAAGGGCCTGCCAGGTGTACGGGGTCAGCAGGGCCCACCTTTTACGTGCCTGTTGGAGAGCGTGCGACGCAGCCGGACGCCGCCTGCGCGCTTGCGCGCGCACGGCTGGCAGGCCAGTGAGCGCGCCCCTGCGCTGGCAGGCGGCCGCGTCCGCGGCGGCAGCCGGAGCGGCCGCGGCCGCGCGCGCGGAGGCGGCGCGCCAGGCGGCGGCCATCCGCGCGCTGGAGGCGCAGGTGGCGGAGCGGCGCGCGGCCGAGGACGGCCTCGCGCGCCAGCTGCAGGTGAGCAGCTCTCGCATGGGTTTTGCACTGCGCTTTGGATTACCTGTTTGCTTTGGATCATTTGGATCACATGCAACCTTTTTATGTCCCACATTTTTGTCATTCTTTTGCGGGCGCCCCACATCCCAGCTGCACACAGGACTCCGCAAACAAGCACGCGCTCTCTTTCAATGCATGAAATTTGCTCTCCGGGCCTGGGCCTGCCACAGCCCGGCCGATGCCCGCAGGCCTCCCGCCTGCAGCCAGCACAGCTGCAGCGCGGGGGCTGCCCATGCATCTCTCACAACAAAGCCGCCGCGCACCGGGGCGCCTGTAGGCCCCGGGCGCTCCAGGCGGGCTGCCGCGCTGCTCAGCGCGCGCGCGCGCGCGCGCAGGCCGCGCAGGCGGAGGCCGCGGCGCGCGCCGCGGACCTGCGCGCCGCGGAGCAGCGCGGCGTGGCCGCGGAGGCCGCGCTGCGCCGCGACCGCGGCATGGCCGGCAGCGCCTTCCAGCTGCAGCAGGTGGCGCCCCCGCCCCATCGTCGAGTGAAAGTTTTCTAAATCTCGCGGATCCGGCGCATGCGAATCTAGCGACGTGTGGGTCCGGTGCGTGCGCAGCAGCGCTGAGGCCGCGGCCGAAGCACCCCCCCACAGCAAGTCAGCTCTTTCGGGCAGCCCCTGGGTCGCCCTCGGGGCCGGGGCGCCGAGCGCCCGGGTTCCTTGGCTGCGTCGGGCATCCGTGCGTGCTCGCACGCCTACCGCGCTGGGCACGAGGGCGGAGGAGCAGACGCGCGCCCGCACACCCACTGCTCACGCCGAACGAGGAGGGCGAGGGAAGTGGCGGGTATAGGGCATTAGGGTAACGAAATATGATGGCGCTGGCGTGCGCAGGAGCTGGAGCGGCTGGCGGCGGAGCTGCGCGCGCGCGACGCCACGCTGGCCGAGGCGCGCGCCGCGCTGGCCGCGGAGCGGCGCCAGACCGACGAGCTGGAGCGCCAGCTGCTCATGCAGGCGCGCCGGGCGCCCCGCGCCGACCGGCCGGCCGGCCCCCAGCGGCCTGCCTGGCTGCCCTGCTGCTCATGCTCCGGCGCTGCGCATGCCGGGGCTGCCAGCGCGGACGATGGCTGCCGCTGTGCCAGGAGAGCACACAAATGCACATTTGTAGCTGGCGCTTGAGCAAGACCGCGCAGACCAACGAGCAGAAGCACCGGCCGCGCGCGGCAACTGCGTCAGCAGCGCGTAACCAGCAAGGGCCCAGGGGCGGGGGCGTAGGCATGCGCGCCTGAGGCGCCGCCCCGCACAGGCCACCGACGCGGAGGAGACGCAGCGCGACGCGTCCGCGCTGGGCGACCTGTCAGCCGAGCTGGCGGCGGCCGAGGAGCGCGAGGCGGCCGAGGCGGCGCGCGCGCGCGCCGCGGAGCGCGCGGCCGCAGCTGCGGAGGACGCGCGGCGCCGCATGGAGGCCGACCTGCAGCAGGCGCGAGGCGTGGCAGCGCTCCCTGTATGCGTGAGAGACCTGGTGACAGACTTGGAGCATACTATCCCTTCTGGACAGCGTTTTACCTGCAACTGCCCAAGAATCACTGGCTGATGCTGATGGGCATGCTGCAGCTCTCCCGGGCGGGCGACCAGCGGCGCCGCGCGCGCCACGCGCCGCGCGCCCCGTCCTGGCGGCTGGTGCAGCCTGGGCCGTCTGCTAACGCAGCTGCGCGCGCGGCAGGCACGCGCACGCGCGGCAGGGGGCGCCGACGAGCGCTGCGCCGACATGGAGCGCCGGGCCTCGCGGCTGGAGGCCCGCCTGTGTCAGGTGAGCCCTCGGAACCCTGGTCGCGATGCAAGCCCTGCAGGGAAGCAGGCGCGTCCACGTCTCTTGATCGGCGCCCGCTGTGGCGTGCAGGCGCGAACACCTAGCGCGCATGCGTCAGGCGCACGTGCGCAACGTCGTGCGTCAAGCCTGCCCACTCCGGCAGGCAGTCGCCATGCCTGCACTGTGGCCCGGCCACTCCTACAACCGTACATGCAGGGGCCGTCAGCAACCCTGCAGGCACCCGGCGGCTCGGCCAGCCACCGGGCAGGGCGACGCACGGAGCGCCCAAGCCTGTGCCTCATCGCTGACCTCCTGCCCTGGCGCGGTGTCCCCGCAGGCGCGCGGGGAGCTGGCCGAGGCCGCCGCGCAGCGCGACCGGCTGAGCGAGGAGCTGGCGGCGCGCGGCGCGGAGCTGGCGTCCGCGCGCAAGCGCGCGAGCGCGCCCCTGCCGCAGGCCGACGACGAGTCCTGGCTCGTCTCCGCCAGCTTCGGCGACGCGCGGTGACCCGCAGGGTGTCTGTCAGGGGTGCATGTTGTGGGGCATGGGTCGAGCGCTGTGCGCCAGTTCCGGAGGATGAGAGCCTGCCGTGTGGCACATGGTGTGTGCGCCTGCGGACGGCCAAGTGGGCACGGTGGTGCGCCGCGCGCATTCTTGGGTATTCGCATAGGCTCGCAGCAGGGACTGTTCCTGATTAAAGTGTGCGGTAGGCAATGTGCGTATGGTGTACTTGAGCGCTATGCCATGCCTGGGGTTACACACATATGCAACGGAGCACGCAGTGGTGAACCTACATGCCGCTTGGAATCTGGCCCAGGCTTGCGGTTTGTGCAGAACTCCAGTCGCATTGGTTGCTTGGGACCCGCCTGGCTTTGCTGCCATGAAGGGGCACCGAGCTCAGCCACATGGCTGGTTGGATGCAAATGCCTGGCGTGTAAGACTCTGACATGCACGAAGGAGCATACAAAAGCGCTTACAGATGCGTTCATTACACTTCCGGTCCTGTCCTGCAGCATTAAAGCAGTGCGGACACTGTCGTGGACATGCCATGGCACCTGAGCACATACCGCTAGTGCTGCTGACATGCTATCTGCTGTCGCACAGCAACGCAGCACGGGCAACCTGCCTCGGAGAGCAAGCCGTCGTGCATATTTGGTGATGGTCCTCACACTCTCTTAGCTAGCCAGCAGAAACTTGCGCTGGGGTGCAGTTCAGGGGTCCAGGCACTCTCACGTCAGGCTCCCAAACAGCCGCATGGCCATCTCCCGCGCAAAGGGGATGTAGCTCAACGCGTACCAGACCATTGCGCCAAGCTGGACGATGAAGAACATCACAGTGAGAACGAAGCTTTGGAACTGCGCACACGGGGCGGCCGCCTCTCAGCCAGCAGTGCAAGGAGCGCTGGGCAGCCAGTCAGGATACAGCTTTGACTGCACCGGAGCAGCAACACCAGAGCGCAGGCAGCAGCGACACCGGGCCGCAGGCGCGCACGTATATTGCCGATATCAAAGTCAGGGCCATGGCCGCTAGGTACACCAGCGTCGCTACAACTCTGCCTTTGTCGAACATGCTCTTCAGCTGCTTGAGCGGCCCCATCAGGAACATTGTGCTGCACCAGCACATGGCGGTCAGTGCTGCTTCCTGGCAAGTGCAGTGCAGTGCTCCAGCAACTTGATGGGTGCACCTGGCGATCATGAGCAGGTTGGAGAACGTGTACAACACCGCAAACCTGGGAGTTGGGGAACGCGCGCCACCGGGCGTCAGTGTGCTCGGTATGACTACCATAGGTGCTGGTTCAGGCATGAGGCTGGCGAAACAGGTCAGCGTGTGGCACACCGAGTTGGGCTCAGGAAGAACCAGGTTGCCTGCACGTCGACCAGGACGTGAATTTTTTTACGGCACTGGGCTGTGTCCAGCAGCGCGTGCACAGACGCGGAGCTTACCAGGAGTCCAAAGACGACGGAAAGGCCGAGGCAGAAAACAAAGCCGTAGACCCGCTGGGACGCCCCACGCGGCCCTCAGCCTCTGCCTCGGCGCTGCGTTTCAGCTTGACCGGGGCGCAAGCGCAGGCGCACCTGGGTGCGGTTAAGCGTAGATGCTGCATCCAGGGAGTTGAGCAGCGTTGGCTCTACTTCCTCCGCCTCCAGGCCCAAGCCGGTCTTCAACCGTACCCACCAGCCGCTCGGGGGCACGACCTGGTCCAGCGCCTCATGCCTGCTGAACCAGCTGGCCATCCCGCTGTCTGCTCGCGGCTTGTGCACGCTCGCGCGTCACGCTCTGGTTGCTGCCTGTGATGCACTGTGCAGGCCTGCAGCTGCGCCGCCAACGTTTCCACGCTCCTCAGATCCTCCACCGATTGTTGTTTGAGAGGCAAGATAGCTCAGCTTCCAACAGAGTGCACAGAAAGGCGAGGCTAGCAAAGGGGGCTTTGCTGCCTGCTATGCGCCCGTTGACTCATTTTATTTTATGGCATGTCCATGGGGAGCTCTTCTCACCGAGAATAGAAGGGGGGGGCCTTATCAATTCAAATTTACAGTAGGCTTGATTATTTTACCTGTCACTCCTTGCCCAGCAGGAACACCTTTACCATGCATGAAATATCTTTGTATATGTAGTGACTTACATGCGGATACAAGCCGCGCTCCTAATCTGCTCTTCACAAACAGACTGCATGCGGGCGAATTAGCACACACAAAGTCCGTCCGCCTTAGCAGAAGCTCGACAGGAGCCTCATGCAAACGCAGGCACGTCTGGTACGCTGGCGACCTCAGCTCTACTTTTTGCCGCTAATCCGCTCTGAAGTCAGGCAAGCGTGAAGCCTCGCTCGCTTCTCTCCGAACGGTGCTTGCAAAGCAGCGCCTCCCGGCCCACCAGCAGTGCAGTAGACACACTGCCCAGCCCTCAAGCAGCGGGTGAAGTGCACCGCAGCGGGTTGAACACTGCAATAACAGAAGGCTATCACCAGCTGCTGTACAGCCACAATGGTTCGATTTGTCCAACACACAAGCGCCCGTGCTTCCCAAACACGCTTCCTTCCGGGGAGGAGCACATGGATATGCATGCCATGCTCTGCCAGGGCACACAGCGTAGCATTGGGCAAGGACTCCACTCGCTACCAGCTCCTCAAGCAACGCGACACAAAGTGCGTATGTCTTCAGTGCCATGTCCTGCTGCAGTGTTGCCCCCGCTGCCAGGCCTGTGCCGCCGCTCACGACAACGCGCACGCGGCCGCGCGCCTCAGCAACGCCCTGTGCGGCCGCCGCCGCACCTGCTCACACGCCGCGCAGCGGGGCACGCTTCCCCGCCGGTGCGCTACAGCAAGGTGGGAGCGTCCGCGACATGGTGCCCGGCCGCAGGGCGCTCGCGCTCGCTCCGGCCGCCCGCGCCGCCCCCGCCGCCCGCGCCATCGCCGGCGCCTGCGTCGTCGCCATGCTCGGCGGCGGCGAGGCCGGCGCTGCCGAGCACGCCTGGGTGCAGCGAGTACAGGGGGCTGCTGTCGCCCTCGCCGGGGCCGCGGTAGGCCGAGATCATCGCAGCCAGCACCGCCGCGACGGCGCGCAGCTGCGCCGCGCGAGCGCCGGCGCTGTCAGACGAGAAAAACGCCGCTGCAGTTGGGCGCATGTGCTCTGAAGCAAAGCACTCAGCATGGTCTTGCTGATTTCCGCCGGACTGCCTTTCTGCCGCGGCACCCAGGCATGAACTGTGCTCTGCACCACGGCGCATCCGAGAGGACAAATTTCGCATGGCGGGCTGCTGCGTTGAGCACCACACGAGCGTGTCTGTGCAGGCGACTTGCGCAGGACCGCGGCGGTTCCCTGGCAACGAGGGAGCAGGACAGTGGGACCGGCGCGCAAGCAGGGCCGGCCTCCTGCCGCGCGCGCGCACCTGGCGAGCGTCGAGCTCGGACCGGTCCGCGAGGGCGGTAGGCGATTCCGCTGCGGCGACCGCCGCCTCGGCCGCCGCAAACGCGGCCTCCTGCGCGGCGGTGCCGCGGCGCCACCGCGGCGAGCCCTCCACCATCGTGTAGCCCTGCGCAAACCTCGTGCGAGCTCAGGCGAGCGTGCCTGACAGATGTGAACCGCGAGCGTTCTGCTTGGTTGCCGGCATGACTCTGGTACAGCATGCCCCTCGCACTCAAGATAGGGTGTAAGGAGGTCCAAAGAGCAGCCCTCGGATCCTCGTAACCCATCAAGCGTTCTCCACCATGACTGATACGCCTTACGGCAGCACTCCGCTGCAACTAAAGACATATAACAGGCAAAGAATACAGGCAGGGGCCCACACGCCCAGCCGCGCCACCGCCGTGCGGGCGCGCGCCTTGCGCGGCGGCGGCGGTTGCCAGGCGAGGCAGGGCGCGAGCGCGTCGGCCAGCGCGGCCGCGTCCATGCCGTTCACACTCGACCGCGTGGCCACCCGGTGCAGCAGGTCCAGCAGGACCTGCCGGCGCGGCCGTGATGCTAAACCTACCCTACCCCTCTGTGCTGGGCAGGCCAGCCACAATCAACACCACGCCCATACGCAGGCCCGCAGGGAGGTAGAAGCTCTGCTCAAGTATCGGCCGCCGCCTGCCCGAGCGCTCAGCTCAGAGCTACACCGGCAGGAGCGGCGCGCAGCATTACAACCGCTAGTTTGGGCTCTTCTCGGTTCTGGCGCGCTTGTAAGTCCAGGCCTGAACATGCATGAGTAGGCAGCGCCGACACTGCATCATCCAAGCCAAAGAAGCCCAGCAACAGGATAAGAAGCCATAGAGCCCTGTCTGGACACAGCGCGCAATGCCAGCCCTGACAGATTGACAGGCGCACCTTCCTGCGCCAGGCTGGCCGTCAAGGCGCCCACACAGAGCAACCAAAACCACCACGAGTGAGCAAGCGCCCACCTGCAGCGTGGACAGGTTGGCGGGCGGCAGCTGCTGCACCAGGCCCGCCGCGCGCCGGGGCGCCTCCTCGCCCGCTTTGATGATGTCCGGCAGCAGCCTGTGCACAGCACGCGCGCGCGCGTGGGTCGGACAGCCTCACCGCTCTGCCAGGCAGAGGCGGACCCGCACGTCAAGCACAAGACGGACTGAGACCTCGCATTGCGCGGGCTGTCAAGATGGGGAGACACAGAGCGAAGCGGAATGCCTGGGCGAACGGGCCGCGAGGCGCTGCAGGGGGGGAAGGACACCTTTGCCGGGCGCTTTGGGTGCACACGGGCCGGCAGGCTGGCAAGGCACGCTGGGCGTCATGCGCCGGCAGTCGGGCCCGTCAGCGCGCCGTCAGCACGCTCGGATGACGGGCAGTGCTTCCGGCAGCACGGTCAGGACACGCGTCACGGCAGCAGGCGTGTGCACTTTCACGCCCGGCGTGCGGAGCGCGGCCTGGCAGGGGCCGGCGGCGGCGGCGCGGGCGCGCACTTGTACGTCAGCAGCGGCTCCGGCAGCGTGAGCAGGAACAGCTTCAGCGCGCCGGCCACCACGTGCGGCGACGTGCCCGCCGGCGGCAGCACCGCGCCGTGGCCTGCCGCATGGTACACCGCGTGAGAATCGACACGCCAGTCATTCCAATGCCAAAGAGCATCAAAGCCCCTGTCAGGGTCTAGCACCAGCAGCAGGTCCGCGGCATTTGACCATAGCGCTTGACGGCAAGAACAAGGCTGGTGCGCACCCTCGTCGAACGCGCCGGCCAGGCAGTGCACCAGCTCAGTCTCACATGACCTGTTCAGGGCTCCGGAGGAGGATCAAGGCTGGCGCGCACCCTCGTCGAACGCGCCGGCCAGGTAGTGCACCAGCTCGGCGGGCGCGTCCTCGCGGAACAGGCCGGGCGCGTCCAGGCCGCCCGCGGCCAGGTAGGCGCCGCTGACGAGCAGCACGCGCGGGCAGGGCCGCGCGAGCGACTCGCCGCGGCAGATGCTGGACAGCGGGCCGCCCGCGATGCGGCGGCCCAGGCCGTCGGCGGCCTGGCGCAGGCCCGCGCCGGCCGCAGTCGACACGCGCTCGGCGGCCCTGCCGCGCCGCGGCGCGTGTGGGGAATGATGCCCCGCAGCGGGGGAGCGAGGACCGGAGGGCCGCCGCGGCGCCGCGGAGGCGCGGCTCTTATGGGTCGCGGCAGCGCCCCGGTCGCCCGCCGCGCAGCAGGGTGCCAGGCGTGTGCTACTTTGTGTGCGTGCAGGTGCCATGGGGATGCAGAGGCTTGCATTCGAGCGGGTACGAGTGAGCACGAGGGTGAGCGGGAGAGGGAAGCGGCACCGTCCAAACCAGTGCATGCTGTGGAACAAGACCTGAGCCTAAGCAGGTCAGGTGTGTCAGTGCGGGGCATGTGGGGCATGTATGCCTACCCATACAGCACGCGGGCGCTGATCTCAATGACACCCAAGGACAGAAAGAATTAGAAAGGCTCTGAGCGAGGGAGCAGCTGTTGCTTGCACACCCTGCTACCAACTCCGCAACAAGGAGAAGCGCTGCGGTGGACCTGGCTGGTAAAGTGTCGCCGGGGAGAAGAGCGGCTCTGACTCTGAGCTCACCCCTTGATAGTCGACAGGTCCCTGCTCCAGTCGTGCTGCTTGAGGTCGGCGGTCTTCTCGCGGACCACGTTTGCCGCATAGCTGGCCACGATGCCGGCGCGCGTCTTGATGGCTGCGCAGCAGTGTGTAGATGGTGAGGCGCACTGCTTTCCATGCGCGGCGCCAGACGACGTTCAAACACAGCAGAGTACAATGCATTGCGCGAGTGACGCTGAGCATTTGCGCGGTCGGAGAGCACACGCCTGTCAAACTGGGACAAGCAACCAGGTGCCAGCTGTGCAAGAGCACTGGGGAAGGGGGGTGCCTAGGTGTGTCCTACGGTGTTTGCAGTGTACCATCCTGGCCTGAAGGCAAGCTCCGCCAGGCTTGGACTCCGTACTGCTTAGCGTATCAACAGTGACTGTCATCAGGTCTGCCAAGTTGGAGGCTGGGCTCTGGGGCGCGCATGCTGCAAAGGGACTGGATTGCGCGGTCAATGCTGCATGCTGGACCCGCACCTTGCAGTGTGTCCGCCATATTGCCGGGCTTCCCTCCCTCCCTCTGGCTGTGCAGCGCAGCGCCAAAAGCGCCGGAAGTTGGCGACTGGATGCCCAGCCCCTCGGTCGACTGCGCTGTCGAGATGAAGTGGTGACCGTCGGGCGCTGCCGCATTGTCGTCCGGCGTGGGCCGCCGGCGCGCGATTGTGCTCACTGGCGGGGGCGGGGCGGGCACGCCATCATCCGCATCAAAGTCACCGTGCGATGGCAGCGTACCATACGAGCCGCGCCCCGCCATTACAGCTCTCTGATAAGGAGCCAGCCGTGTCTGGAGTCCAAAGGTCAGAGGCCTCCCGTGTGCTCTGCAGTCCAGCTTGAACCTGCGCACCCGAGGGTAAGGGGGGTTTAGCCTTGACGCGAGACCGCCAGAGCTGCCATTAGCACGCCTCCGCACTCTTCCGTGTGGCAGCAGGCCTTGCTGCCAGCGACCTAGGACAAACAGACGCTGCAGTGGGAGGTTGAGCGCGACCTGGCGCGCGATGTCGCACCCCGTCAGCGCAGCGAGCTCGCCGCCCAGTGCGGCGGGTGCGGCGCATCCACAGCCCAAGCACGCCAGGAGCAGCAGGCGCGGCGCCTCGCTTATGTGCCCCGAGGCTGGCGTATTCTTTTTGGTGAGGAGCCCTAACTGCAGGTGCCACTGACGCGGGGCGCGCCGGCAAACGCAGGCGCAGAGCGCGTCCCGCAAAGCCGGGCGCAAGCGCGGCTGATGATGAGGGCGGCGCCGAGCTGCCGTGCCAGGCTGGTCTGGCGCAAGTGAGGAGCCCTGGCCCCGGCGCTTCTGACGAGGGCCGCGGCCCCACCAGCGCCGCGCCGCGCGGAGCAGGACCTGGCGCGCGAGCTGCGCCCGGGCACGGGCATGAGCAAGCAGGACGCGAGGCGGGCGCGCCAGCGGCCGCGCCGGCGCCGCCGGCGCGCGCGCGGCGGCGGCGCAGCCGCTCCGGCAAGGCCGCGGCCGCCGGCAGTGCGGAGAGCAGCGCCAACGAACGTGAGCCTGCGCCGGACGCGGGACCAGTCGCCGCGCGCGGCGCAGGGCCTGCGCACGCTGCCAGCGCACCAGCCGCGGTGCAGCTGCCGCTGCGTGAGGACCGCTGCGGTGCAGCTGCCGTGCGGCCCAGTGCAGCGGCAGCCCCAGCAACAGCTTCAGCGGCGCTGGAAGCCGGCAGCCGCGACCAGTGTGGCCCGTCTGTGCCGCGCGCTGCAGGCGCCCCTGCACAGTGCGCCGACAGGGTCACAGCGAGCAAGCGCGGCGCGGCCGCGCCCGCACTGTGGGCCGGACCGGGCTTTTATCTGGCGCCGGCGCCCGACCGCCTGCCCCAGCCGACAGCCGGCCTGCTGGCGCCGCCTGCGGCGCAACGCAGCCGGAGCGCCTGCGCGTCGACGCGGTAGACCTGCACCTGTACTAGGTGCAGGTGGTGGGAGAAGGGCGGGGTAGGTATTAGGGTTGCGGTCGCTCATGCGCAGCGTGTTTTCTGCCTGGCGCCTGTGAAGCTGCGCGCTCAAGCACTGGCTCGCGCACTTGCAAGGAGCGCCAAGTGCAAGAGCGGCACGGCCGGGACGCTTGCGCGGCCATGCTGTGCTGCTAGCGTGTGCGCGGGCCTGTTTGTAGCTGCATATAGCATCTGCCTTGCACTGAGGTGCTTCATCGGGCTGTGGCTGTTTCATGGCCCATTGCGTTGGTGTTGGTGCGAAGAAGCAGAAAGGGACTGGTCGACGAGTTTTGTCAGAAATGCTACCCCAAAGACTGTGCCCGTGTGCATGCTGAGCGCACACGGCCGGGGCCCTGGGCGTCCCACGCCCGTTGTATTCAGCCATGCAGCTTCTGTGTAGCGTAGTGCTGCGACCTGCGGCCACAGCCGCCTGGCTGAGCGCTTGTCAGCTGCGCGGTGCCGTCCTGTTGCGCGCGGCGCCAGACACGCCGCCCTGTTTTCAAAGGGGCTGGCTGAAGCGCGCCGGTGGGTCCCGGACTGGGCACGCGTGGGTCCTGCGGCAGCCGGGAGAAGCGCCAGCGCAGAGAGTTTAAAGATCTGCTGCTGGCGCGCGGGGTTAGGCTGGCGACATTTGCCTGCATGTGCAGGGACCAAAACATGCACATTTGCACCTCGCTGCCGCTCGGCAGGGCTGGCACCCTGAGGTGTGCGGCCATGTGCGGCATGCAGTGCGTTTGGGGCTGGTGGGCAAGGGGATGGTGTGGAGGCTTTGGTCGTGGCTGCTCTGTTCCGCATTGTGTTGAGCATGTTTGCCTCACCTGGTAGCAGGCATGGTTAAGGGGCGTGCAAAGGCACAAGGCCAACTTTCTAGCTGCGGTGCGCGTGTAGCAGGCATCATGGACTTGGTGAGTAATGGCATGCCTTGCTTTGTGGCCTGGGCCAAACGTGGGCGCTGCTCTGGGGAACGCAGGCGTGCCATGCCTGGCACGTGTATTGCAGCCCCTGCAATGGCCAGTGCCGCGAGTCAGCGGAGCTGGGGCGCTGTCGCTGGGGGGCCAAGCAGGGACCTCCATCTGTCATGGGGACTGGGCGAGGCAGTGAGGCAGGTGCTGCTGTGACATGGGACCTGCAGGCCGATGGGACCGTTGGGAAGGGCATATTAGGATGGCGGCGTGCTTCACAGAGGGAAACGTGGGTGATGTGGGTGTTGGCTGAAGATCAATAGGCCGGCTGGGCTTGGGAGCTGCGGGCCGGTGGGAATGGCATATCAGGGTAACGGCATGCTTCAGAGAGAGGAAGGTGGGTAGGGTGGGTGTTGGCTGAACATTAGCAGGCCGACTGGGCGTGAGAAGGAAGACCGTTGTGCGGGCGGCGCGGCGGAAGGCGGCCTCCTCTGGCACCACCGCGTGGGCGGCGCTAGAAAGACAAGCTCTGGGATGTTTGTGAAGCTGCGCCGTTGCACCGAAACGGAACGATAGGACAGCATGCGCACATCCCTATGTATTGCGTGCTGCACAGAGTTGTGCGGTGAAGCGGCTCCTAGGTGGTTGGTGTAAGAGGGCCTGGAGGTATGCCAAGGGCCGCTCTCCGCATCACGAAGATTGTGGACACTGCTTCAACATGCGTTTTCACCTTGAGCTAAAGAGCACGTCACTCATAACAATGGCAAGCGGTAGGCGCATTGAGCAATTTACTCTTGGCACATGTGCTTGGCAGATGTCCAGGACACACAGTCCTGCTGTACGCTTCCAGACTCATCTAGAGGCTGATAACAGCCTTGTAGGTGGCCGCACAGGGCGGCTGCGGCCTGTGCATAACCAACCACGAGCCGCCACATGCAACTCCGCAGACAAAAGGCAGACAGGCCCTTTCTTTTTTACTGAACTGACAGCCCTAACACATGCTGATCGAAACAGGCTCCATGCGCTCCCTCAGATCAGCCCTCGAGGTGGCCGCGCAGGTAGTCTGCGAAGCTGCGCGTGGCAGTCGCGCGGCCGGTTATGCGCACGCCGCAGCCGCCCTGCGTGGCCATGCGCATGAACGCGCGCTTGGCGGCGCGCAGCTCGGCCGCGCCCACCGGCCGGTCCAGAGCCAGCGGCGGCGCGCCGCCGCCGACGTCCACGCGCCCGGCCGGCCCACCGCCTGAGAGCGCCTGCAAGCAAGGCTTGAAAAGACTTGTATAGAACAAAATGAAGATCGATGAGACTTGTGTGCAGACTCACCCGACTTGAGCATATATGCTGGACACAGCAAGCGACCGCGCAGGCATATATACTGGACACAGCGGGCGACCGCACACTGTGCTGCTGAGCTGGGCCTGCCTCAAGGTGCTGCACGGCTCGCATGCGCATGCAACCGCTTGCACTCGCCCCTTGACCAGCGCCAAGCAGTCGCACGAGTCCCAGCCACTTCCCCAGAAATAGACGCAATTGTGCTATCGCATAGTCAGGGTCGTCCCTTTCGCATGTTACAACAGTGTGCACACTGCCTGTGAGGCTAGGCAGAAGGTGGCCTGACATCCAAGTGCTGAGCCACATCAACCCTTATCCTACCCTACCCTTCACCTGCGTGCGCATGATGGCCGCAACGACGTCCTGGGCGGCGCGGTCCACCTCGGCCAGCAGATTGGGCGCCGCGGCGGGCTCGACTGCCGTTGCCGGGTTGGACGTCAGGTCGCGTGCCAGGGGCCGGCAGCGCGCCGCCGCAGGCGCCGCGTCCGACAGCGCGGCCGCCAGCTCCTGTCGCCGCAGGCAGATGCAAGGATTCTATAAACCTATCATAGGTCACCAGTGCTTGCTGAGGGCAATGTCGTCCCGGCAGGCCGCGGCACAGCATGCCCGGGCCCCCGTTGTCTGCTGTCATCCTGGTCAGGCTGAGATCTTGTAACCGGAACAAAGTGCGAGACACGTCTTTGTCAGGCACTCGAGGCAATGCACTCCATGAGGGGCCGTAAACTGGTAAAGGGCACACCTGGAGCACTGCGCGCAGGTGCGCGTCGTCGGTGCCATGCAGGAATGCTGCATCGCGCTCATGCACGCTCAGAGAGCTGATGCCATCTCCTGCTGCACTGCTCTCCGCCGCTCCATGCTCCCGCGCAGCCCCTCCAACGGGCTCATCGCCAGCATGCGCAGGGTCATGCACATCAGCGCTGCCGCGACCATCACTGCGTCTGGCATCGTCCGCAGCTGCTGTCTCGCCACCATGAGCCTCTGCGACATCCCTCTCTGCAATGCCTGGTTCGCTGCGCCAGCTCGTTCCATCGCCGCGGGCCCCGTCGGCGTGCGCTTCGCCAGGAGCCCCGCGGCAGTCTCCAAGGTGCGCGGCGCCGCCTGGCATCGCAGCCTCCTCAGGGTCTCCGTCCTGTGCGGAGCTAGAGTGCTGTCCATCTGCACAGGCAGCATGGGCGGCCTGGTCGCTGCCGCTGCCGCCGCTGCATGTGGTGCCGCCTGCACCCCGGGGTACGCTCAGCTCCTCATTCGCATGCAACTCCCTGCAGGCCGTGTTTCCGCTGCCGCAGCTGAGGCTGTCTCGTGTTGCTCCAGCCCGATGTCCTGCCACTTCACTCGCCTGAGCATCGCTCTGCACCAGCGCGCTGCCACATCGGCTCCTCGAGCTGCAGGGCTCGCCGAGGCTGGCCTGCGCCTGCCCGGCGCTCGGAGGCGGCGCTCCGCTGCCCGTGCTGCTGGGGGCGGTGCTGGCGCCCAGGGTGCCGTCGCTCCTGTCGGCGCTGCTGTGTTGCCAGGGCGGCACTGCAGCGCCGGGCTGCACCCGGAACAAGGGCGTGTCCCAGCGGTTGCGCTCGCTCGGCGTCTCAAAGCGCCGCGCCAGGTCCTCAAACACGGCGGGGCTGTAGCAGGGCGCGCGCGCCGCGCGCCGCGCGTCGTTCCACGCGCGCGCGCGCTCCACCGGCGCGTCGCAGTGCAGCATGCAGTAGCGCGTGGCGGCCGTGCGCGCGACGCACCACAGCTCATACCTGGCGAAGCAGCAGCCTGCTGTTTTCCGTGTGCGACACGAGTATGACTGGAGAGCTCGGGACTGGACAGCAAGTATGACTGAAGAGCCACGTACGCCGCGACCTGCTGGTGAGAGCAGGCAGGCATACTTGAGGTTGCCAGCAGGCGTAAGACAAGTGAAAAAGCATGGGGGACCGCAGCAGCGGCACCTGTAGCCTTTGATATTGTTGAGCGAGTCGACGATGAGGACGCTCCTCTTGTTCAGGCGCCGCTGGACGGCTGAGCGCAGCAGGCCGCGCGTCCTCTTCTCGCTCACTGCGTCTGCAAGTGCGCTTGCAAAGGTAAGCAACGCACTGTTTATGAGTGCAGTGAGGTACATGCTGCGGAGCGGCACATACCAGCGTAGCTCATATCCCTCTCCAGGTGGAGAGAAGGCTCATCAACAATCTCTACATCATGGCCGTGGCTCTTCAACACCTGCATACCAGGGACACCAGCGACTCAAGTGTGCAGTGCTGTGCAGTGCAAAGCAGTGCAGTACGGTGTAGCCCCTTGAGCTGCTCCAAGGCCGAGCAAACAGCGTGAGCGCACACCTCTTCTAGTGCAGCGGCTACCGTGCTTTTCCCGCTGCAGGGCTGGCCACAAACGACGACCAGGGGCATTTGACTGAATGTATGAATGAACTACACCCGTGTATCAGCCGACTGCTGCTCGGGCGCCATCTTCAGGCGCAGAAGCGAACGTCCTATAGAAATTTTTTATCTATTTGAAATGTTAATGTTTATTTGGTTGGCGTGCAAGCTGCGCAGCATGCTGTTGCCATTTTCTTCAACTGCTGCCAACCTGTTACTATGAATTGCGGACAAGCACCTTCTGAGGGCTCGAGTCCACAGTGCCTGTGCTGGTGCCGGCGCCGGCATGCGTGTTCAGGGACGAGAAGTTACCTGACCCAGTGGGCCTCAGGGCGGGCGCAACCGCACAACGTACAGTGAGGCGTATGCTGGGGTGTATACCAGCCCTACGTATTGGATCAATCACCTGACGGTAATGTGAGGCGCGTTCATCGTGTTGGACCCAATCAGGCGTGTCAAGGTGGGCGACATCCTGGCGGTGAAGCAGGTTTGCTGGCATGCACAAGATTGCTCTATGCCGCGCGAAAGCGTTCTACAGCACCCGTGCGGCATGGGAATAGCAAACTGCATGCCAGCGCGCTTGCTTCGCTCCCAGGGTGTCCCACCTTGGCATACCTGATCTGTTCAAACACATCAAACACATGTCACATCACGACCATGCGATAAATCCAGTACGCTGGGCTGGTGTACAGCTGCTCAGCATATGCCTCACTATGTATTGTCGCGCCCCGTCCTGGGGCCCATGGGTCAGGGAACTTTTCATCCCTGAACACAGTGCTGACGCACGGCACCAGCACAGGCGCTCAGACCCAACGTTGCCTGTCGCCTGTTGTTCTAATTACACTCTAATTACATACATCGTCCTGACTTGCACAGTCTCACACTCTCACTTGACCGCTTGTGTTTCAACTCAGAACTTCCAAGGCATACACCAGTTCTGAACATGGCTCTTCAGCAGACAGTTCACTAGCACTAGCGTCACATGGTTGCTGCTATCTTGACTTCGGCTTCACTTTCGGCTTCACTTTCTAAGCCGCGAGCGGGTTCGCATGTATGGTCGCTTTATTCAAGCGTATCTCCTGCTGCGGCCGGTCAGCCGCACCTGGCGTGCCGCGGAAAGGTTGAGCATCACTTGAGGTTAATACATCAAGCACTGACAACTGGGCGTCACGGACCTGATGATATTTTTTCCATCTTATCCAACACGTCTGCGCCGTCTATGACATGCGCAAAAATGGTGTACTTCCCTGTCGTCACACAAGTCTGTCAGACTCCTTGCAGGGCAGTGAGGTTGCCATGCAACCAATCTGTGTACACATGCAGCGGATCAATGTCTGCATGCAGCGTGCAATGATTGCGGACTTGCACATCATGGAGCAGCCTATGAGCTTGTCAGAAACGCCGCAGGTCACGCGCTGCCCGCACCGTTGAGGTGCGCGTGCGCCTTGTACGTGATGAAGAACTGGCTGCCGTTGGTGTGCGGGCCGCTGTTGGCCATGGACACCACGCCGCGCTTGCTGTGCTTCAGCGTCTCCACCAGCTCGTCCGGGAACTTGCCGTTGGGCGTGGCATAGATGCTCTTTCCACCCTTGCCCGTGCCTGGCGGCCGCGCTCCTCTGGTAAATAACAGTGTGTCTGCTTCAGCAACAATAGGAATAATGCACAACAGGATTGCACACGGACATAGTGCAACATGGTGCAAAGAAGCACCCCATGACCGGCTGACTGACGCTCTTGCACGCACACAGAGCACAGCACAGCCAGACGTGAGACAGCTCGCAGCTCACTCGCGCTTCTCGTTTCTGGAATAGCAAGCACGCACCATACGCAGATACAGTTGCGCACCGGTGGGGTCGCCGCCCTGGATCATGAAGCCGCGGATGTTGCGGTGGAACAGGGTGCCGTTGTAGAAGCCGCTGGCGCACAGCGCCAGGAAGTTTTCAGCCGCGCGCGGCACCTCCTCGCAGTAGACCTCCAGCTTCAGGTCGCCCAAGTTTGTGTGCAGCGTGACTGCCTGCACAGCCAGGAGCCACAGCATCTGAGTATCTGCTGCGCCACGCCTGGTGTGCCTCAGTGCGGTAGCAGAAGCGCACCATGCCATGGGCTGCTCAGGCAGGCCGCTGGCAGCTGCGGTGCCGGGCCAGGTCAGTATTGCAAGGGCCTGCTTGAGCACTGGCTTGAGCGCTTGAACAGCGTCCCAATAGGCGCCACGAGCAATGCACACTGCCACCGACAAGAGCTGCAGCCCCAAAAACAGGGTAATGACGGAAGCGTGGTTGAGCCCTCTTCACGTAGCGGAAGCTTGCGCAGGCTCTGACAAACTCCTCTGGCCTGTCATGCGCTCTCCAGAGTTCCGCTCAAGTGAGTTGGCTACCCGAGGTTGATCCAGGGGTACCCTGCCATTGTCGGCGTGCCCCAGGCGAGACTTTATGATCCCTCTCCTCATTGCGCTTTGGGGGTGTGTGGTACTAGCAGCAAGCGAGCCTGGTACCTGCTTAGACGCACAAGTCGCCAAGATGTCCCTCGAGCAGACCTTCATCATGATCAAGCCCGATGGGGTCGCGCGCGGCCTCGTCGGGGAGGTCATCAAGCGCTTTGAGCAGAAGGTGGGACCCCTTCTGGTCCAAGAGGCACATCTTTCTGCTCGGCGCCGTCCATCAGCGGCGCTGCCGTGCTTGCCTGTTGCTGGCTTTCAGGTCGAGGGGCAATAGCGTGGCGCAAGAAGCACGGCTGCAGGCCCACTATTTGCCTGGTCACTCCTATGTTGGTAATAGTAGACTGGCTGCGGCACAGGGCTACTACCTGCGGGCGCTGAAGCTGAAGAACGTGCACCGCGAGCTGGCTGAGGAGCACTACGTGGACCTGAAGAGCAAGCCCTTCTACCCGGGGCTGGTGGAGTACATCATCAGGCGCGAGCTCCAAGGAGTGCAGGCGGCATTAGCTGTTCCTGCTTCCCCTCTTTCGTTACTGACAGCGCGCTGTGTGCGCAGCGGCCCTGTGGTAGCCATGGTATGGGAGGGCAAGCAGTCGGTGGTCACCGGCCGCAAGATTGTCGGCGCGACCAACCCCTTGCAGTCAGAGCCGGGCACTGTGCGCGGCGACTTCTGCATCGACGTCGGCCGCAACCTGATTCACGGTGCGCTGCCCCCCGGGCATGCCTGCTCTCCTGTTGCGGCGTACACTGCTCGAGGGAGGCACACTTTGATTTGAGGTGCGTGCTTGCATACAACTCCCTGCCTCATAATCTATATTGCACTCTCTACTCAAGCATGGTTGTAGAGGTCGCGGCGAGAGTTGTGTCATCCAGAACAAGCTATCTTTATACCAGATGCGCCTCTTGAACAGGCTCTGACGCGGTGGAGAGCGCCAAGCGCGAGATCGACCTCTGGTTCCCCGAGGGCCTGGCCGACAACAAGCCCTTTCTCAAGTGGATATATGAGTCCTAGGCTGTGACGCAGTGCCTGACAAGCTGTCTGACCATGTGGTGAGCATGCTCCGTCTGTGAAGCACCATGTGACACTGAACTTGGGTCGTGAGGCGGTGGCGAGAGCCGCCTTATTTATGTAGGCAAGGACACCAGTTATCAATGAAGTATTATGATGCTGTCAACGCCGCGGCGCTCTGAGTCCATTACAAAACTCTTATGCATGACTTGCATATGCATGCACATTGTCACACTCCCAAGCAGCCTGCTTCTGTGCATGCGTTTGCATGTGCTGCGGGCAACTGAATTGCTTGCCACCCGGACCATACAAGCACACAAGCCGTAAGTGAACATTTGCAGCAGACTCGCCTCTCCCAGCCCGAAGGCTACTCCTGGCGTTGCCGCGGCGCACACTTTACGATCTCGTCCACGCGCAGGATCATCTCCGCGGCCTCTGTTGCAGAGAGCAGCACCTGCTGCTTCACCTGCGTCGGGGGCAAGCGCAGGTGCAAGCTTGCAACGTGAGAGCGCGGCAGCATGCTAGCCCAGATAATGCTGGCAAGCCTTCTCGCTTTGCATAGCGAGCAAGCAGCAGTAAAGTTCTATGCACGCACAAGCAGCCTTGTCGCTTTGCATGGCGAGCAAGCACAGTGAAGCCCGGTGCATCACGCACAGGCGACGCTCACATGGCGCGCTTGCTTCTGCATGGCAGGGCCAGGGCAGGCGTCCTGCAAGGTGTGCGCAAGCACGGGAGCACAGGCTGGGCCAGGCGCCGCCGGCGTGCGCGCAGCGGCAACTGCCGGGCGCGCGCGCACCCGGAAGGACTCGAAGATGCCCAGCTTGCCCATGTCGCCAACGCCGCCGGTGATGACATCCACGCCCGACGCGGTCGCGCTGTCGGCCGCGTGCGCCGCGCGCAGCTGCGAGATCAGCTCCGCGGAGTCCAGGCCTGGCGTGTGTCGGCATGTTGTCAGCCTGCACTGCTGTTCGCTGTCTGCTGTGCAGGCAGAACCTGCCAAGAGGTATTCCATCGACCACACATGCTGCGCACTTCTGTGAGCGTAGCCTTTGCTTGCAGTGCGGTTTTACCTTGTGCCCTGCAGGCCATGTGCAGTGCCGGAGCTGCCCGCGTGCACGCAAGGATACGGACGTAACAGCGACCCGACAAGATGCAAAACAATGATTGACCACACGCACATGGTGACGGACCACACGGCCGTGCGCAGCACGCGCACCGGCGTTGTCGCAGATGGTCGTGGGGATGGCGCGCAGCGCGGTTGCGAACGCCTCCATCGCCAGGCTGCGCTTGCCGGGCGTGGTCGCTGCGGCCTCGCCCACCTGGGCGCCCGACACCGCATGAGGATGTGCACACCTCTGTGCGTGCGCTCAGCCGCGTGCTGTCATACGCGTGAGCCCAGCTGCACGCAGCACCCCGCTTTCTGGGACGTTCCAGACCTCCTCGCCTGAGCCTGGCGCGCGCATCATGTCGCCGGTCGCGGCTCCACAACATGATGCAGTGGTCGAAGACATCGAGGGAAGTGTCTGTATACAAAGGACGTGCGCCCCAGGGCGCGCACCACGCGCGCCATCGCCATCTCGGGAAACCCGCCGCCGAGCACGACGCGCGCGTCCTTCACGGTCGCCGCCAGCACGCACAGCGCGTCGTGCAGCGAGCGCTCCGCCTCATCCAGCACGTGCGTGCCTTCCCCGGGAGCCAGGCAGGGTTTCAAGCCGTTTGCCATCCGTTGTGAGGCGCGTGTGTGGCCATGTAGAGCACCAAGACAGAGCGCGGGCCTGTCTCTCTCCTCTTGCCTCTCCACACTTACCTCTCACTGTCATTTCGAACCCATGGGACATGCGGGCGCATGCACATACCACACTGGCTGTGACCACGGGCAAGGCGAGGCGCGGCAGGCGGGCGACCGCCGCAGCCTGCATGCGCGCTGGCGGGGGCGCACTGGCGCCGCGCAGCACAATGGTGCACGCCTCGCCGAGCGCGACGCCCGAGAAGTGCACCAGCTTGTCCTCGCCGATCATGATCTCCTCGATCACCTTGCAGCGGCCCAGCTTGACCGCCTCCGGCGTGTCGAATGTGGACGCGATCTCGCCGCCTGCGCACGGGGGGGACTCATTGCACTGCCACTGGCAGACATATGGGCACGACTTTCTCCTTAGTAACAAAATACATCAGTATCAGGAGCTGCATCCTCTTTGTATGTTGCTTGCATGACGTGCGATCACCTGTGCTTAAGATAGACAGGAACGCTCCCCTACTGCCATCAGCACCTTTGAGCTGAAGCAGACTCATGCAGCAGACACACATGTCAACATGCAGGATCCCCTCTGGACCTGAGCGACTCCTGGCATGCATGCACACATGCAAGCACACATGCAGCGCCCTGGTCGAGAGCGCGCCTGTGACCAGCGCAAGGCGCTCAATGCCGTCAAAGTCGGCGTGCTCGATGGCCATGATACCGGCGTCAGCAAAGAGCTCCTCCGGGTAATTGTACACAAGCTGCCGGTTGACGAAGCAGTTGATGCCGTGGCCGCAGATGGCCTTGACCTTGTCCGCCATCTTGTCCTTCTCCGCCTTCTCAATGTCCGCCACCTGGCGGGCGCACCCCGCAGGATAGGGATAAGGTGTACGGGCTGTGTACGGGTTCTGCACGGATTATGGATACCCAGACGCGCCTGTCCTTCTCGGCCGCCTCTCTGTGCGCTTCTTGCGGGAGGCGCACTATGGTGCGGCGCCCGGGTACCCTGGCAGCTCAGAGACACGCGTCGGGCTCCCAGCATGCTGCATGCGCACCCGCAGCGCAGGCGTGAGGTCCTGCGGTCCGCCTGCATGCAGCCCGTCTCACGACCACAGCCCGACCTGCCCGGCGCGCCTTCTGCATGAGGTCCACGCGCATGCTAACCTAACCCTGATTCTCAAAAGACCCTACCATTACTGCAGCAGGTCCTTGAGCGCGCCTTCTGCATGGAGTCCACGCGCACGCGCGCGCCGTAGATCTTGACCTTGTCGGTGTCCATCGGCGTGTTGGCGACCAGGATCTTCGCGTCCTCCACGCGCTTGGGCTGCCCTACGCCGATGCGCTTGTCCAGGATGAAGCCCTCGTCCAGAAATGACTCCTGCGCGCGCGGCACGCGGCCCGGCGTCCCTATCCGGTCGTCGCCAGGCCACTTCGAGGACCTGACTGCCCTTCACATGATTCTGCCATACAGGCAGCACTGCATCCACTGCTACCGTACAGGCTGCATTCACCCACTGCTGGCCTTGACGTGCAACGGCATCGATGTGCCACAGCCCTGCCGATGCCAATAACGAGCGCAGCTTGATGGCTGCCTGCCATCAAGCTGGCGGGCGGCCCCAGGGGCCGCGCCCGCAGCGTGCCGCCCGGCTTCTTCAGAATGTTGATGGCCTCCAGGTCGCCGCTGCCGCGCAGGCGCAGCACCGCGTCCACGGCCAGCGCGGCAAAGTGGTCCTTGTCGTGCGTCAGGATCTTGCTGCTCAGCGTCGTGCGCGCGATGTTCAGCAGGTCCTGCCGCGTCCATGGATATCAATGTAACTTATTTTAATGTTTTTTGGGAGAGCTTGCCTTCAGCCCACCACTACGTCTGTCCTTGTTTGCACACATAAGGTGTGTGTGTTGGCAGCCAATTAGCTCTACTGTTCTGACTGCAAGCTCAGCATGTGCTGAGCAGCGCGCGGCGGCGCCGGACCGGGATCCAGGTCAGCCAGCCGCCAGGGCAGCGGCGGAGCGGCAGCGCGCCTGGCGGAAGCGGGCTGGGTCGCCCGAGTTGTTCAGCGACACAGCCTCCAGCCGCTTGCCCGCCTGCTCGCATGCTTCCCTATACCCTGCCGGCCATACCAAGAAAGGTTTCGCTTGCGGCGGCCACGTCACAAATTCTACACACCAGAAAGCAGGCCAAGCGCCACCATGTCAGAGTATGCTCTGATGCCTGCCCTAGGCGGCGTGACAATGCCAGACCAGGCTCGACGGCTCTCGAGCAGCGCGTCTCCTCGCCATCCATCACGACCCTCTGCATCTGGATAGGGCTGCACTGCATTTCAGACAGGGCTGGACATGCTTTCAACAGCACACGGTCGCTCGGATCTACGCAGGGGCTGCGCCAAGACGCCTTCAGGCCACAGCAGGCCGGCGCTCTCAATGCAGGCGGTGCAGGCAGCGCTGCAGCACAGGCCCGAGCCGGCGCGCACCCGAGATGATGGTCATGGGGTGGATCTTCTGCAGCACCAGCTTCTCTGCCTCGCGCAGCAGCTCCCCCGCCAGCACAACGACCGAGGTCGTGCCGTCGCCCACCTCCGCGTCCTGCACCTTGCTAATGTCTGCGCGCCGCCCCGCTGCGCCGCGTCACGTCCCGGCAGCAGGGCCCCTGACGTGGTACCACCCCACCCCGGCCTCTGCAGCGCGTGTGCAGCGCCGCGCGGCCACTGCCATGCATTTGTTCGCGGGATGTCTTGTCGCCTCACAAGCGTGCGGCCTCCGCAGGCTTACTGTCAAGCCACAGATTGGTGGTGTGGATCACCTCCCGCCTTCTGCAGCAGCGCGTGCCAGCGCAACAGCTGGAAGCACTGCGCTTTCAAGCAACTAGCCTGCAGCTGTCCGTACCTTCACGCCTTGCTCAGGAGCGCATATGGTCAGGGCCTGTTCTATTGCGAAGCCCGGGGTTCATGTTGCCTTCTAAGCACAGGGCTTCCCGCGTGCGCTGGGCGCAGAGCAGGGCACAGCAGCCTGTTGCGGCCTGGTGCGTCAAGGGGGCCGCACCTACGAGCACCTTTGCAGCCGGATTGTCTACGTAGAGCGACTTGAGGATGGTCGCGCCGTCGTTGGTGACGACCACCTCATGCCCGCGGCCCATGCTCTGCAGGATTTTGTCCTGCGAGGAGCGCTCCTGTGTGAACGGCAGGGGTGCTCAAGACGGTGAGGTGAGAGGTGGCTGCATCGCAACAGTGCGCACCATGCCCTTGGGCCCGAGCGTGGTCTTCACCATGTCTGCAATGGCCATGGCGCCGACAAAGGCGGCCTGCATCGGTCCCTCTCAGTGACGTGCAGTGCAAAATTGTTGCACTACTGGGTCATGCGACGTTGACAACCACCAAGCATGGAAATCCAAGACAATGGCAATGCACTTACAAGCACAAAGCAAACTCCCAAGTCGTGCACACACGCTTCCAGCAGCAGAACTCCATCAGAGCGCACCAGACGTGCATTCTCTCCCTTCTCCTCAGTTGCTCCCTGCTGCAGGACCTATGGGAGGTGCATGCTAGTGTCAGGCAACGCACACAGTTACGATCAGGCTGTACGCCGCGTGATCTATGAACTGCCCTCCGCCCTGCCCTCGCATACTTTGTGACAGCACAGGCTTCCATTGCAAGGCACAGCCGCCAGCCACTGCATCGCATGTGACGGAGAGATGCGGTTGGTGGAGCTAGGACAACCGTTGGTATTGCATTATATGAGCAGCAGTATACATGCACACTGATAGCCAAGGGCGGGCGCACCGACATGCTTGCGCCCACTCCGTGCTCAAACCACTGAATCTATATGCACATCAGAAGCGAGCTGGCAAAGAGCAAGATCAAGCACCTGTCATCTTTCTCCTGGGCAGCAAAGGCGCTGCTGGCAACTAGAGGAACGCCTGACCCCTACCCTACATTGCCTGACTCTGCTCCATTTGCAGGTGCAACTGGCCTGCCTTCCACAAGCTGTTCAACACTTGCAGCTGGAGTAGTAGCGCCAGCATATACGGAGTACAAATCAATATCTTATTGGGAGCCGTGCATGTCTGCCGCGTGACTGTGCGCAATGGCCGATATCTATTTACACAACCTGCAGTTGCCTGCGCTGCAGGAGACGGGCATCACTGCTGAGCACGCAGCCAGAGTCCTGCACGAGATTGGCATTATTCTGAGCTCAATTACTGAAAATGATGCTTGCCAGGTGCAACACAGTTGCAGACTATGGTGCATCAGCTTGCTTGGTTTATAGATTGCTAACTATGCACTTCTTGCACACCACAGACAGGCACTCTGTCAAGAGGCTGATATATTCACGCGTACAGGTCTGGCACCGCTTGTCCAAAGAGGTGCTGCAGCCAGATGATCCCTTCCCGCTGCACCGTCTGCTCTACCAGGCAGCATACCAGGCGTGGCAACCAGCCAAGCAGGTGAGGGGGCTGGTGGAGCTGCGCATCTTCTAGCTCCCTCGGCAAGCAGGCGGAGCTGAACGGTGCTGTGAGCAGGGGCCGCCGCCAGCGTGGCTGCCCACGCCCGACAGCATCGCCGACACCAACCTGGCAGCGTTCATGGCAGACTTCCAGGTGCGGCCACCAAAGGCGTGCTTCCGCTGCACTGGCGCAGCACTTCGTACGAGTCTATCCTACGCCAGTACCTACTGTTCATCGGGCTGCTGAGGAAGTGCATGATATGCCCATGCCCTGATGACCAAGCACCTGGATCCGGATGTGTAGCCCTGCTTTCGTCTGCGCTGCTGCTGTCACCCTCTTTCAGTCCCAGGCCCTGAGCACGCCCTGCCGGTGCCAGCAGCCCTGCGGTGCGCTGCGTCGCGCCGACTTGGAGCCTGCCCCGCCAGGGCCCTGAGGCCTGGGCGAGCGGGGGCACCGGCGACGCGGCGCGCGACCTGCCGCTGCTCCACGCGGCGTCCTGCGAAGACCCGGAGGCGTTCTGGGGCGCCGTGCTGCGCCGCCTGCGAGTGCGCTTCGCGCGGCAGCCTGCACGGTGTGCGCGCATGCAGGGTCCTGCCCTAGGGTAGATATAGGCTGCGAGGACCCGGAGGCGTTCTGGGGCGCCGTGCTGCGCCGCCTGCGAGTGCGCTGCAAGCGGCAGCCCGCGCGGTGCGCGCATGCAAGGGGTCCGCCCTGGGGTGGGCCGGGCCTGCGACCAGGACGTCTGCGCTTTCCGGGCCTCGAGGCGCGCTGCGCTGCGCTGCCAGCGCGCCTGTGCATTCAGCACTGTGGCATGGCAGGAGTCCGGCGAGCCCGCCTGTGAGGACCCCTCAATGTCAGGGCGTCCTTGAGGCGCGGCGCCGTGCAGGCATGCTTACACAACATGCTCACCGGCTGTCCAGGAGCGCCACCTTTTTCTTCTTTTTTTCCTGCAGTGCGAGAGCTTCTGCAAGCTGGCACCCATGCAGCGCTGGGGCTCCTCCCGCAAGCGGGGCATGGTCGTGCCCACGTACGCGCCGCTCATTGACCACGTGCAGCGGGCAGCATGGATGATTCTGCTGGCCGCTGAGACAGAGCAGAGCAATCAAGCCACCGAGTGCCAGCGATGCTGCTCTGCCCTGATCGGGAGCGCAAGTCCTGAGCAGACTGCAAGGGAGGCGCTTGCCGCCAACGCTTGCTGCCATGCGCGCGCGCAGGGTCCTCCGGCAGGCGGGCAACCCGGGCGGCCATGTGCGCGCGCAAGTAGGGTCTTCTGGCAGGCAGATAAACCTGACTGCTATGCGCACTCGCGCAGGGTCCTCCGGCAGGCCGGCAACCCGGACGACTCCGCCTGGCTGCCCGGCGCGCGGCTGAATGCGGCCGACGTTGCGCTCGGCGGCCGCGACCCCGACGCGCCGGCGCGCGCCCCGCTGACCCGCAGCAGCGCATTTGGGGCAGCGGCTCCGACGACGCTGATGCTTTAAACTGGCACAAGCCGCAAGCAAGTGACTGCTGGCTGACTGCAGCAGCTGCATGCGGCGCCAGGACATGGCCACACTGAAGACAAGCACTTGGCAAGCACACCGCAAGCCTTTACCCATGAGTACAGGTCTGAAGTGGACGAGTACCAGTTCAAAGCTCTCAAGCGCACAAGCACACTGCAGGCGCTGCTGTGGGCGTCCGAGGCCGCGCCGGCGGCGGTGCGCAGCCTGACGCGGCGCGCGCTGCGGCGGCGGGCGCTCGGCGTGGCGGCGGCGCTGCGCGCGGCTGGGCATGCCCCGGGTGCGCAAACCCTGTGGTACGTGACCCTGTCGGTCTGGAGGGCTGCCAGGATCAAGGCGACATGGACATGTGTGGCGCGTACTCCATACCCTGTCGACATGGTCCGCAGACCTGCTTTTAGGGCTGCGGCTTGCGCTGCGCTGCAGCGCCTTCCACCAGAGGTAACGGCTCTTGGGCGTCGCACCGGCGGGCCGCCGGTCGGCAGGCAACTTCGTGGCTGCAGCGCCACATGCTGACAAACAGCGAATGCGGTCGCCGCTGCGCCTTGCTGGCCTCCAGGCCGCCACCTGCTGCACACACATGGTGCATGCTGTGAGGTGCACGATGCAGCGCCCTGAATGCAGGCGCGCGCACTGGCGTCAGTCTGCCGGCGATGGCCGGCATGCGTGCGCATCAGAGTCAGTCTGCGCATGACGGCCCGCAGGCGCACGCATCGGCATGAACCTGCCGATGACGGCCGAGGCGGTGGTCGCGCACCTGGGCGTGCTGCTGGCGGGCTGCGCGGCGGTCGGCATCGCGGACTCCTTCTCCGCGGCCGAGGTGGCCGCGCGGCTGCGCATCGGCGGCGCCGCGGCCATCATCACGCAGGTCAGTGGAGTCGGTGCTGCCAAGTCAGGTTAGGCAGTAGGGAGTCAGAGTCTGGCAGGTGGCTCGCGCTGCGGCCATGCTGCTGGGTTTTTAGGGTTGGGTGCAGGCTTCATGGTTCGGGGGTGGTGGCAGTGGGGGTCCTGCGCGCACGGTCACTCTTTGATTGTCTGGAGCTTGGCGGTGGCATCACTCATGCGTGCACTTCACATGCAGCACATGAGCATCTGAAAGAGCGCGCCTGCGCTTATCACAGCACTGCAAACTGCCGTGCGCATCATATCGTGCTGCCCTGCTTGCATGGAGTTCCCACACCGCGCGCGCACGCCGCGGCCCGCGCAGGACGTGGTGCTGCGCGGCGGCCGCCAGCATGCGCTTTACGCGCGCGTGGCAGGCGCCGACGCGCCGCCCGTCATCGTGCTGCCGGCGCAGCCTGAGCGGGGTATTCAGGCGCGGGCGCCCTCTGCCCCGCCTCTGACGTTCTGATGTGCTGGCAAGGCGGCAGGGCGGGGGCATGTCCGCTGCCAACGGCGATGGGGAGCATGCCCGACGTGCTGATCCACCTGCTGGTAGTGCAGGCCTGCGGAACAGGGTCCCGTTCCTTCCTGGTTTTGGAGTTGGCTGCTGCTGCCCTGCCGTACTTGTTGCTAAATGAAATTCAGGGGTTTGGCAGTGACGCATGTCCTTCAGCATGCGTGACATGGGGGGCATGCATGCGAGCATCAGACACCGCTCAACGGCGCGATTAGGTCGAGGTCCACGTGCTCACCCTAACCCTCCCTGGCGTGTGCGCGGCAGGTGGCGCTGCGGCCTGGTGATGTGACATGGGCGGACTTCCTGGCGTCGGGCGAGAGCAATGCGCCCGGCTTCGAGCCGCACGTTGCCGACCCGGATGAAATCACAAACGTACTCTTCAGCTCCGGCACGACAGGCGTGGCGCAGTGCATCATCGTGCCCAGTTTACAGTATTGTGAGTTGTGCTGTAAATTACACTGAGTTTACAGTAAGCTTGTCATTTACTAGCATTTCACAGTAATTTACAGTAACTTACAGTAACCTTGTCATTTTACAGTAATTTACAGCAACTTTCAAGTTGCTGTGCAAGGCGTCTGCTGCACGTTCATCGACGCAGCTGCAGGAGCGCCAGGCGCAGTGACTCAAATATAGGTATTATAGGATATGTGCACCTGCAGCTGCAGTCTACATGCCCGTAAGTTAGACCACGCCAACGCCGGCCAGCAGGCTGCTATCTGACGGCCGCGCTGCGTCAACGGGCGGGCAGGCGAGCCGAAGGCGATCCCGTGGACGCACGTGACGCCGCTTCGCTGCGCGGCCGACTCGTGGGCGCACCTGGACCTGCACTCGCGCGACGTCCTGGCCTGGCCGACCAGCCTGGGGTGCGCCAGCCCTATAGGGTCTGGCACCGCCCGCAGCAACACCACAGCCGGCTCTTTGCGCCGCCTGCTCTCGGCCGACCAGCGTCATGCGCATGCCCTCCCGCGCCATCAGCTGGAGATGCCGTGACTCATCTCCAGTGCACACTGACTGTCTCTGGTTTGTTGCTGGCACATGTTCTGGTGGACACCGGAAGCAGTTGTCAGCAGGGCGGTCTGATGTGCGACCTCTGTGTGCAGGTGGATGATGGGACCGTTTGTCATCTATGGCGCGCTCATGACCGGCGCGGCGCTTGCTGTGTTTGAGGTGCGCCCAGGCACCACCGTATGGGGAAGTTCATGAGTGTGCCTCGAGCGCTGGGCTGCAAGTTGCACACGCAAGCGTGACATTGCGTGCGGTGCTGCCTGCAGGGGTCGCCCCTGGGGCGCGCGTTCGGGGAGTTTGTGACGGCCGCGCGCGTCACGCAGCTGGGCGTCGTGCCCGCGCTCGTGCGCACGTGGCGCGCCAGCGGCTGCATGCAGGTACATTGTGCATGCAATTGCCTGCTATGGCATGCCCTAACCCTGCCCTATCCTTGCTGGCGCTGTGTGCAGGGCTGCCCGCGTTGCTGGGCAGGCAGGCCGCAAGCAGCGTTGCCGCCTGCCATGGCATGCCTTTGCTGGCGCTGTGTGCAGGGCTGCCCGCGTTGCTGGGCAGGCAGGCCGCGAGCAGCGTTGCAGCGCATGGGAGCAGGTGCACTGTTGCTCTGGCGCTGTAGACACGGGGTAGTGATGGCGGGCACCCTGACCAGGGAGCTCGCTGCACCGCACACAGGGGACAGCCCGGCTGCCTGCACGCCGCAGCCCGATGCGTCCACCAAGCGCTCATTGACACGGTGCTGCGGCATGTCAGTTTAGCAGCCAGAAGCGGCTGGCGCAGCGCTGCCGCACACAAGACGCCGCGCCGCATTCGTAGCATCTGATTCCCGCGGCGGCGGAGGGGGGGGATCTCGTCAGGGGTCAGCTAGGCAATTGGCATTAAAGTGCAACCAATGCCGCCCTGCTTCATGAAGTGCCAGCTGGCGGCAGGGCCTGGACTGGTCGGCGCTGCGCTGCTACGCGAACACGGGCGAGGCGTCGGTGCCGGATGACACGCTGTGGCTCATGGCGCGCGCGGGGTACCGGCCCGTCGTGGAGCTGTGCGGCGGCACCGAGCTCGCGGGCGGCTACCTGTCGTCCACGCTGCTGCAGCCGCAGTGCCCCTCCACGTTCAGCCAGCCGGCCTTCGGCGCGCGCGCTCAGAAAGTCACTTGGCTTGTATCTCTGCCTGGCACTAACATAAAAAATGATGTGCTCCAGCAGGCGCTGCATGTCAGTTGGCTGCTGCTCCGTTTCCACTGCCTGCAGCCGGCATCGATGTGACACGACGCGTGTCGGTGCAGCACGTGTAGAGCAGCTGCATGCCGTGCTCTCCATAATACGCCGCTCTATACTGAGACGAATAGGGTCTCGGCCCTGTTCGTGCAACGGTCATGATCAAGAGCCCGCTCACATACCAATTTGCTCTGCTGCGTGGCCCGGGTACGCACAGGGAAGGACGACCCGGGTGCGCGCGGCGCAGGCACGCGCATGGTGCTGCTCGGGCCCGACGGCCGGCAGAGCGCGCACGCGCCGGGCGCGCGCCCGGCCGCGGGCGAGGTGGCGCTGGCGCCGCCGCTGCTGGGCGCCAGCCAGCGCCTGCTCAACCGCGACCACTTCGCGGTATACTTTGAGGTGGGGCCTGCCTCTCCAGATAGTGTTAATTCTCTTTGCCAACCTTATGACTGCTGCAGCCGGCCATGTCTCTTCTACTGGCTGTTCTTGCCTGCACCTGTTGTCACTGATACTTCTTCCTCTCGTGCCAGTGACATTCAGTGACATAGTGCTGTCCTGACATAGTGCTGTCATGCCATGCAGAGGCAGGCAGCCAGGGATGAGCTGCAGTCCCGAAGCATAGACGCTGCCGGTGCGGCAAGAGCCCTACCTTGCATGCCAGGCTGCTCGCGCGCCCCAGGGCATGCCGCGGGATGAGGCAACGGGCGGGCTGCTGCGCCGGCACGGCGACGAGGTGGAGCGGCTGCCGGGCGGTTACTACCGCGCGCTGGGGCGCTGCGACGACACCATGAACCTGGGCGGCATCAAGGCGCGCTTGCTGGCCCACCTCGCTTCAACCCCTGTTGACTGTGCCTGACCGTGCGCGCGCTGTTGCCGAAACGTGTGTGAAATTGACGGGCTCGTCCGGCTGAGGGCATCCCATGCGAGGTTCGCTCTGTCGCCTTGCGCGTCTGTGACCGCCTCCCATATCAGGGCAGTGTGAACATGGTCCTCGACAAAAGCAGGCGAGCTTGGTGGGGTTGGCGCGTGCGGTCCCCAGGGCTTTCTGGGAGTGAAGGCACACTAGGACAGCCTCAGGTCAGCTCGGCGGACCTGGAGCGCGGCAGCGAAGGGCGGGCCGGGCAGACCCCGAGGGGCGCCAGGATTAAGGTAAATTTAAACCCTAATTCAACCGCAGGTGAGCTCGGTGGAGCTGGAGGCCGCGGTGATGGCGGGCGTGCCGGACGTGGCGGAGGCCGCCGCCGTGGGCGTGGCGCGGCCCGGCGGCGGCCCCGAGCGCCTGGTGCTCCACGTCGTGCTCAGGCCGGCGGCCGCCGCGGGCGGGGCGGCCCCCGCGGAGCTGCTGCGCGCCTGCCAGGCCGCCGTGCGCCAGCGCCTGAACCCGCTCTTCAAGGTGGACCAGGTGAGGGTCTCCCCCCCGACTTGGGCACAGCCACTGCGCCCGTCGCTGCTTCCACCTGTGCGCCTGGCCCACGCTGGCCCATGGCCCTACCGCATGCGACGTCATGGCTGTGCTCCAGACACATTGATGACCGCTCGCTGCAGCTCGGATGCGCTGCGGCTAGGGGGCCAGCGCGCCTCACGCAGCGCGGCAGCAGCGCTGAGAGCGCGTGGGGCGCCAGGTGGTGGTGCGCGACTTGCTGCCGCGCACGGCGTCCAACAAGGTGATGCGCCGCCTGCTGCGCGACCAGCCGCCGCCCGCGCGGCTGTAGGGGATGCCCGGGGGCGGGGGGGCCATCCGTGTACTCCTATGAGCTGCCACATATGAAGGGAGGGCAGAGGTCTGCGTGTTGCGGAGCGGCGAGTGCAGCGCGAGTTGCGCGCCTCGCATGGCGCTGGTGTCCCGCATGGCTCGGCATGACTTATGGCCGAATCGAATAGGTGTTGGTGATTTGCCTTTGTAATGGTGAGCGCATGTGCCGACTCAGTTCGTGCGAAGTGGTGTCTGTTGAGCATCATGTGCATTGTACATGGAGGACCATGAGGCCTAAGTCAGTGTGTCAGTTCCACTGAGTGGTGCACGCGCGTGTTGCTGCACACTTGTCTAGCGGCTCGGTAGCATAGTTGATTACAGTCAGAGTTGACGGCCACCCAGGTTGGGCACAGAACATGGACAGCGACCGCCCGCAGCACATTGTGAACATGACATGCTCGCATGCGTTCAGTGTAAACAATAATGCATGTCAGTGCCAATGCGACAAGTCTCCGGCCACCAGCAGAATGTATGGAAGCGTGTTTGACTGGTTCAGCAGCAAGACATGCAGTTACAGCTTGCAGGGTGACCAACGTTCACATCAAGGACGGCATTTTGGGTGTGCAGAGGCCGGCGGCGTCATAACTCAACAAGCTGGATGCCCACGCACAGCCAGGCTGCACCATGCGTGCCTGGTCACGCCCGACAGGACGCCGGGCGAGGGCGGGGCTCAGGACGCCCGCATTGGCGGGGTCGCCGCCGGTTGCGCAGCGTAGCGCCAGGCCCGCAACAGGGCTGTAACAGGCCATGAGCGGGTAGGGTCCCTGAGCCCTACAAGGCTATAAACCAAGCTAGGGCCGCCGCGCAGCGCGGCGTTCTCGCGCTCGGGCGTCTCAACTGCCGACCGGCGCGGCCGCCGGCGCGCGCTCGGTGCCCAGGCTGTCCACGAGCGCCTGCCGGGCGGCCCGCGCGCACCGGTCTGCAGCCTGGGCTTGTTTGCGCTGCAGCGCTGCATGTGTGGTGGCACCAGGTGCGAGGCGGGCTGCGCAGTGCTCCAGCCCCAAGGCTGCGCTGCATCTGCAGCCTGCTTGCCGTGATCATTACCCTAGCTGCCTTCAGGCTGGAGACCTGATGAGACACACATGCCACTTCGTGAGGTATGACAGACGCTGCACGCGGCACGCTGCCGCGTATGACAGCTATCCCGCCCTACACCTACCATACTTCACTCACGCTTGAGGCGCTGCGCGCGCCTCAAAGTCGCGCTCCGCGCGCTGCCGCTGCTGCCGCTCGCGCTCGAGCTCGCGCGCCAGCCGCTCCGCGCCCGCGCCCGCGCCGGGCGCGGCCTCCGCGCCAGCCTCTGGGCCGCCGGCGCACGCCGCCAGCAGTGCGGCGTGCTCGCGCTCCAGCGCGCCGCGCTCATGGTCCAGGCGCGTGAGCAGGTCCATCAGGCGCTCATTCTCCTGGTGCAGCGCGTGTATGTGAGGGTGAGGAAGGGGTTTCTGAGGGGCGTCCGGTAGGGCTGGCGTCCAACCCCACACCAACACCACAGCTCTGGCGACTGCTGTTGGGCCTGCATGCCCTGCAGACAGTACGGACCTATTTCGCTTGGGCCGGGGGTATCTGCCTTGGGGACCCCGGGGAAGGGAGGCGCCGCATGTTCGCCTGCATGCTTGCGGCGTCGCAGGCGGGCCGTGCAAGGCTCTGCCTTGGAGGAACACCTGCAGCAGCCACCTCCACATTGCGCGCTCGCGGCCCAGGCGCCTGAGAAAGCATGGGCTGGGCAGCACCTCGCGCACTTCGGCGAGATCCACGCGGGCCTGCGCTAGCTCCGCGCCCGGCGCGCCGGGGCTGCCAGGGTCCGCGTGCGCGGCGGCAGCCTGGCGGCTGCGGCCCTCGGCGGCCCTGCACCGCAACGTTGTCATCCCCGGCCTTACTGGTTAGCCAGCATACCTGTGCCCCTGCCGAGGATGGCCATGTGATGAGCAAGGCTCGCGCTGTGTGTTGTGGTGGCGTCTTGGCAGGTGCAGGCGCTCCCCAAGCAACATGCGAGCTGCAGATCGTTGCGCGCGGCTGGCCGAGAAACGGACAGCGCTGCAGGCAGAGCACGCGCGATGCAGCTAGAGAGGCTGGCAGCGAGGGAGTGAAGGGATCTCGTTGAGGTCCATGCGCGCGCGTGCCACGCAAGGCTCCCCCTGCGTGCACGAGGTGTGCGATGCGCAGGCTACAGGTGTAGGGTAGGCCATATGGGAAGCCTAATGGGTATGCTATACACCCTATGGCAGGGTAGGCCTCCGCACCCCAGCGCGGCGGCAAGCGCGTCCGCCTCTGCGCGCGCGGCCGCCAGCGCGGCCTCCAGCGCGGCCCGCAGCGCGCCCAGCTCCGCCACCTGGGCGCGCAGACCCTTTCCGACCCTGACACGCCTGAGCGCGCCGGAGGGCGCGCGCACTAGAAGCCTTTGCGCCACCTGGGCGCGCAGCCGCGCTCCGCGCGCGCGGGCGCTGCCTGAGCATGCAGTCCTACTTTGCGCCACGTCGCCCCTGGGCAGGAGGACCTGTGCATGGCGACTGCAGGCGCCACACCAACACAAATTCAGCACTTTCCTCTCCGCACCGGATGCGCATGCCCGGCCCGGCCTGCATTCGCCGCTGCTTGGGCGCACTCACACCCTGTCCCAGGCCAACTGCAGCAAGGCGACGCGCACCCGCATCACACCACGGGTGTCACCTATGCATACGATGGAGCCTGTGCTGGCTGCCGGGCGTCTCAGGCGCCATGCATGCGGGCGCGCCTGCTGGCGTAGGAGGGCCGCCTCGTGCTCCGCCGGCTCCGCGGCATCGCCGGCGGCGGCGGCGGCGGCGCCGCCGCCATGCGCGGCAGCCCGCGCGGCCGTGAGGCTGCGAAAGTGCGCGGCGCGCAGCTCGGCGAGCAGCCGCTCGAGCTCCGCCGTGCGCGCGGCCTCCTGCGCCAGCCGCTGCTGCAGCGCCTGGCGCAGGCAGCCACGGTTTGTGAGAAGCCCTGCGGGGATCAGTACCCCGCGGCCTGCCAGGTAGGTCAGTGTTGCAGACATGACGATCCAGGCCGCCGAGAGCTGCAGGACTGCCGTGCCGGCATGAAGGCAGCGAGCGTGAGCGCAGGGCAGGGGCTGGGCCGGGCGCGCGCATGGCGCTCGTGCTGCGCCTCGGCGAGGCCGCTCTGCGCCGCGCGCAGCGCAGCCTCAGCGGACGCCAGGCGCCGCTGCAGACCCTCGCGCTGGCGCTCCGCGGCGTGGCGCACCTGGGCGCGCGCCCTCCAACCCTCAAGGCTGGGCGTTGGAGCCAGGAGCCGCGCGCCCACCTGCCAGCCCATCCGGGCCAAGCGTTTCAACCATATCTTGAGAGCCTGCCTGCGGCAGGGCTCCAGCTCAATAGCTCGGCGCGCTTTGAACATTTGCGTGGTCGTGTGACCGGAGGCTCCCCAGGCGCTGACTGGCTGCTGCGCCTGCCTGCATGGGCGGGCGTGGAGGCCCGCGCGCGCGCGCGGCCGCGGGGCCGTCCCAGGGCTTGGACAAACCCTTGGGCAGGCCCTGGGGCGCGCCTGCTCCGCGGCGCGCAGGTGCTCCTGCAGCGCCAGGCGGTCGCGGCCCAGGCCCTCGGCCGCGCCCATGTTGGCGCTGAGCTCACGGCTGAGCAGGTCCACCTGGCGCTCGAAGGCCTGCGCGCGCGCGCCCGCAGCGCATAAGCCTAACCCTGTGGCTCCCGCTGACGCGGCGACGAGCCTCTGCTTGTGCGTGGCCAGCGAGCCGGCCGTGGCGGACCGCGTGCACGGGCCGCGCATCAGGGAGGCGCAGCCGGCGCAGCACAAGCGGGAGTCCGCCTGCTCCCGCGCCTTCGCAAGCAGGACTCCTCAACATTGCATTTACTGGAGCTTGCAGGCAGGCCTGGAGCCGGCAGGCAGGCCTGGAGCTTGCAGGCAGGCCCGGCAGCCGCGCTCGCGCGCCGTGGGCGGTGCGCCGGGCAGAGGGGCCACCTGCAGCTGCAGCTGCGCCTGCTCCAGCTGGCCGCGCACGTCGGACGCGGCCGCCTCCGCCGCGGCGGCGCGCTGCGCGGCGGCCGCCGCCTCGTCGCCGCGCACGGCGGCGGCGGCCTGCGCCGCGGCCAGGTCGGCGCTGAGCCGGCGCTGGTCCGCGCTCAGGGCCTGCAGGCGGCTGGGCTCAGCAGTCTACATGGTATTTGCATGCCTGGCACCGCCCCCGAATCAGCAACCCGAAACAGCACATAACTTAGCCGAAAGTGGTGAGGACTGACTGGCTTCCTCTTGACCCGCTGCTCGCCCGGAACGAACTGCGCGGCGGCGCGGCTGGCGCCCCTGCCGGGTTTGCCGGCTGGCAGCGAGTGTTTGCATCCCAAAGGTCTATTGAAGCGCACTATCAGCCTCGAGACATTAAGCCACAAATACAGCTGAAACCACATCATCATACCATAACTTTCTTAACGTTGGGCAGGCTGCTGCAGGCAGTGGCACATGTTGACATCCCAGCACCTATATGCCATGAGTGGTGCGGGGCCGAGGCACATTATGCTTCACCTCGCAGGCCCTTCTGAGCTCTGCAGCATCGGCCTCATGCGCGGCCGCCCGCTCCTCAGCGGCAGCCGCGCGCTCCGCCGTGGCCCGCGCCTGCACAGAGCGGGGAACGCTTGCTGGATGATATATCACTGCATGGGCGTACTCCATGTGCCTCCCCCACCCAAGGCATCCGGCATAGCCGGAGTGGCGCCGTCCTAGCGGCACACCATCCCCGCGGCCGCGGGCTGCCCGGCCCCTGCATCACCACACCCAAGGCGCGGCACAGCAGGCAGCCGCGCCCGCTACCCCGCCTGCACCTCGGCGCCCCCTTGCGCCCGCAGGCCGCCTGGCCCGTGCGGCAGAGCGCAGCCCTCGCGCAGCAGTGAGCCCGCGCAAGCTGGACGTTGCCTGTGGGGCCACACAGCCAAGGGTCTTGCCCCGCACCTCGTCGCGCGCCGCGTCGCGCGCCGCGCCGGCGGCGCCCAGCTGGCCCAGCACCGCCTGGTTCTCGCGCACGAGCGCGCCCAGGTCCTCCGCGACCGCGCCCAGCTCGCCGCGCAGGCCCGCGTTGTCCGCCTGCAGCGCCTGCGCGCGGCGGCGGCCGCCTGACGCCCGGCGCCCGTGCGGCCGCTGGGCGAGCTGGCGAATCTGTGCATGCTCCTGAGCATGCACAGGCACCTGTGCATGCTCCTGATCATGCTTGCCTCGCTGGTGCGCCACCAACACGAGGTACGGGGCAGCCCCCATGAGTGAAAGCGAGGATGCGGCACGGTCCAGGTGGTGCTGCAGGATGCATGCTGTCAGAAGCTGAGTGACTCCCCAACAACATGGACACATGACCTCATGAAACAGAGCTGAATGAGGTTGTTCGATTCGTCGGGCCGAGCGCCCTTCACGCGCCTGCTGCGCGCGCTGCAGGGCGTCCGTGTGCGCCAGCAGGCGCTGCAGCTCCGACGCGGCCTCCGCGCAGCGCAGCTCTGCTTGCGCTAACCGCGCCTCGACCGCCGATGCCTCCCTGGCGCCCCCGGCCGTCAGGTGCAGGTCCATGCAGGTTTCCTTTTGTAGCAGCTGCAGTTGCTGCACGAAACAAGCAGGGGCGACCGCAGTGCTTGCAGGTGGTACCGGCTCTTCATCCCACACATGCGCAAGAAAGCACGCGTCTAATTCACCGCCTGAACAAGAGTGCTGGCAGGCCCCGCAGCGATGTGGGCCGGCTGGGCAGGGCTGCATGCAAGTGCTGTGCCGTGAAGCGCTGAAAAAAAAAACCAATGATGCAAGCAGGCCCGCCGCATGGTGCAGAGCGCAGCGCACCGCCGCGCAGCCGTGCCCACGGCCTGAGCAGCGGCCAGGCGCTGCTCCAGCGCCGCCGCCGCCTCGCGCGCGGCGGCGAGCTCCGCAGCTGCCTGCGACACCGCGCGCCCTCAGCAGATGCCCGCGCAGCCCTGACGGGCGTGCTTGTCTGCATGCGTTGGGACTGATGCGCACTTCAACAACCTTGAAATCAACCCAGCAGCGCAGCTGCCAGGGGGGTGCTGAGAGCAGAGAGCGGCAAAGGAAACAGAGGGCGGTGGAACCGCGGGGCAGCAGCTGCGCCGCGGCGCATAGTTGCGTTGCACCAGATGCCGGCCAGCGGGAGCAGGAGCGGGCTGCGGGCGCGGGCAGTGCGCGCGCCTGCTGCGCGGCGCTCAGTTCGCCGCGAGCGGCCTGCAGCTCGGCGGCGCGGGCGGCCAGCGCAGCGCGCGCGTCCGCAGCTGCCGCCTGCTCGGCGGCCTGCGTCTGCGCCTGCCGCAGCCCCAGAGCTTTGCAGTCTCAGCGGCGGCGGCTGGCGTCATGGGCTGACCGCTCGGACGGCTGCTTGGTGCATGGTCGTGTCAGGCTGCCCCCACACGGGAACGCCGTGCCTAGAGCCCAGACCGTGCGGAGCACGCTTATCTGCATGCGCGTGCAGAGGCTTCCAGCTCCTCGCAGCGCTCCGCCGGCGCGCAAGCCCAGGATAAGGGGGCAGCGCGCGCACCCGCAGCTGCGCCATGCACTCCTGCACGGTTGCGTCGCCGCGCAGCGACAGCGCCGCCAGCGCCTCCACCTCGCGCGCGCGCTCGGCCGCCTCGCGGCGCGCGTCGGCCAGCGCGGCCGCCGCGGCCGCCCGCTCGCGCTCGCCCGCCCGCCTGCGCGGCGCGCAGCGGCCCGATGTGTGCCTGGTATACCCTTGTGTAACACTCTAACCCTGAACTGGCACAGAGCAGCAAGGACGATTGGTGAGAACGCCCGGCGGCCCGTCTTGCGCGTACTGGCCAGCGCGCCCGTCCGCCCGCTGGCCTGGCACGCATGCCACACCGCGACGTCCGCTAACCAGCACGCCCTTGCATGCCTGCACAGCCAGCGGCTGTGGACAGGGCTATCGTATTGCATCCCCCCCGCGCACCGTCATAAGCAAGTTTGCGTGGGATTGCCCTGCGCACATGGGAGACCGCTTGCTGGCACAGGCCCAGTCGCGCCCTGCTCTGCTCCTCCATGGCGGCGCCGCATGGGCGGCGGTGAGCCAGGGAGCAGCGGCGCACCGCAGCGCGGCCAGCTCCTCGCGCAGCTGCGCCACGGCGGCCGCCGTCGCGTCAGGGCCGGGGTCGGGGCCGGGCGCGCTCGCGCAGCCCCGCTCGGCCTCCAGCGCGCGCACGGACGCCGCCAGGCGCGCCGCATTTGCGGCCGCTTCGTCGAGCCCGGCGGCCAGGCGCGCGCGCTCCGCGTCGGCCTCGCCCAGTGGCCGCCTGCCGGCGGCCCCCAGAGGTCGGCGTGAGGCAGAGGCGTGCTGAGGTGCCTTCGCAACGAACACTGCATGTTGCAGCCTATCGCTGCGCATGACAGCGGGGACGGCTTGCTATGCTGTGCAATGCAGGGCCGCACACACACTGGTGTAGCAGTTGAGCACAGACCGAGACCTCCAGCATAAACCTGGGCACGGATCCCAGCTTGGGCGCCCTTCATTGCGCAGCGTGGCGTCGACACAGGCACGCGAAGTGAGAAGCGGGGCGCAATGACCGCTGGGCTACATAACGTCCGGGCAGCCAGCGCTGAGTCCAGGCCGTATCCGGTGTGAAACGTGAGAGCACCACCGGCGCGCAGAACGACAGCAGCGGCGCGCACCGCAGCTCGGTCAGCTCTTGCGCGGCCGCCGCGCAGGCGGCCTCGGAGCGCGCGGCCTCGGCGCGCAGGCGGCCCACCTCGGCCTCCGCGGCGACCAGCCTCTCGCCAGGGTCCGGCCCGGCCGGCGCGGCCCCCTGCGCCGCATGCAGTGCACCTCAGTGTGACGTGGACAAAGTCATGCTGATTGACATAGGTATGCGCAGCCATCATGACACAACTTGGGCATCATCAGAGCAGACAAGTATTGTGTGCGTGGAGGTACAGGCAAGCATGCGTGCTAGGCATGCAGCAATATTGATGCTGAGTAATGGTCGCATCAATTGCAAATCCTTCTCCTTCAGAGCGAGGTTACGGGGTCGAAGGCGGGCCGCGGCACCTGGGCGCGCCGCAGCGGCGACGGCAGCCGCCGGCCGGCGGCCGCCAGCTCGCGCGCCTCGCGCAGCCGCCGCTCTGCGAGCACGGCGGCCCTGGCCGCCGCGCCGCGCTCCTGCTCCAGCTTGCCGACCTGGCAGCGCCCAGATGGCATTCGCCGTAAGCTAGACTATGGGATGGTGGATCTGCAGAGCGGCCGTCAGCTAGCCAGTGCCACCTCGCATGCAAGGCTGCCGCGCAGTCGCCTTAGCGGCTCCGGCGCACAGGCTACAGCTTTGCCCCTCAGTGTTGCAAGGTGGCCGCACTGTCCCATTGCAAACAGCGCGTGCAGGCAAGCGGACGTCCAAGACGTTGTATTTTGTCAGCACGAACATTCAAGGCTGTTTCTGGCCCAGATGCGCACATGTGAAAGTCATGCAGCACGAGGCAGGCTGCGGCCCAGCGCAGCCCCGCACCTGCACGCGCAGCTCGCCGAGCTCCGAGCGCAGCGCGTCGCGCTCGGCGCCCGCAAAGTCGGCGCGGCCCGAGGCTGCGTCGGCCGCCGCGGCAGCGGCCGCCGCCGCGCCACGCGCGGCCTCGGCCTGGCGCTGCGCCTCCGCGGCGCGCTGCGCGAGCGCCGCGCGCTCGGCCGCGCCCTCGGCCACCTGCAGCAGGGTCAGGGTTCACACATGGCCGAGGTCCAGCGGCGGTGCGCGCCCGGCCATGCGCTGCGCATGTGCTGAGCGCTGCGCGAGTGCCCGCGCTGCCCGACAGCACGGCACCGCACAGCCGGCGCGCATCGGCCGTCAGGCGCGCATGCTTTGCGGTCCAACAAGTGCACGGGCGCACCTCCCGCTCCAGCTGCGCGCGCGCGGCGGCGGCCGCGCCCGCGCCGGCCGCCGCCGCCGCGGCGCCCGCCTCGGCGCGCTCGGCGCGCGCCGCCGCCTCGGCCGCGCCCTGCTGCGCGGCCGCGCACTCGCGCGCCAGCTGCGCCAGCGCCGCGCCGCGCGCCGCGAGCTCGGCGTCCCGCGCGCCCAGCTCGGCGTCCTTGGCGGCGGCCGCGGACGCCGCGCGCGCGGCCGCCGCCTGCGCCGCCGCGAGCGCGGCGGCGTGCACGTCGGGCAGGTTCTCCTGCGGCCGCACCCTGGCGGTCAGCACGCCTCGCCTTCTAGCGGTCTGTCGTGTAACGCTGTTTTCAGGTTCGCTGAGCATGCCTTGCCTTCAAGCAGTCTGTCAGCTCATGCCATGTCAAGGTCCTGACCGCCGCTTCAGTATGTCTGGCAGCCACACTGGGCGTCCTGCTGTTTCCATGGCGCCCTGGTATTTCTATGATTTGTCGTATGGTTGCTCCTGGGGCCTTTCAGAATGCACGTTACAGGCGCCAGCTGTGAGCGCCCTCTGCTTGCGCCGCTGCGCGCAGGCGGCGCGGGGCGCAGGCGGGCCATGCCGCCACAACAGGCGATGGAAGCCTGCCCGGCCGCACACCTTGCCCGCATCGCAGACGCCGCGCACAGTGACGCGGCAGCCCGAGGGCAGCTCCTCCAGGCTGGCGCGCGCGCCGCCGCAGCGGCGCCGCGCCTCCTGTGCAGCGACCAGGCCCTCGCGCAGCTCCGCCAGCTCGCCCGCGAGCGCCGCGTTCTCCGCGAGCGCCTGCCGCAGGCCCGCCGCCGCCTGCACGCCAATTGTGCTAGGGTTAGGGTTGCACATCACCCTCCAGCGCCAGGTCTCCCCCGCAGCCCCGCCAGCTCGCCCGCGAGCGCCGCGTTCTCCGCGAGCGCCTGCCGCAGGCCCGCCGCCGCCTGTGCATGCCAGTTATGCTAGGGTTAGGGTTGCACATCACCCTCGAGCGCCAGGTCCCCCCGCAGCTCCGCCAGCTCGCCCGCGAGCGCCGCGTTCTTCGCGAGCGCCTGCCGCAGCCCCGCCGCCGCCTGCGGGCCGCTGTGAGAATAGATTTAGGGCTGCAATTTGCCCGCAACCGCCGGACAGCCTGCGGGTGCTTGCCGCAGCCGCGCCAAAGCACGCGGGTCCCTCGTCACCTAATAGGATTAGGGCCATGCCTCGCCCCCGACTGCCGCATTTCACCGCGAGCGCATGCCTCAGCAACGCCGCCGCCTGCGAGCCCTGCACCCTTCACCTGTGCGACACCGTGGGCTTGTGCTAGTGCTAGGGCTGTTTGTTCTGGCAGGGAAGGAGGGAGAGGTGCGAGGGGTCGTACCTCACATTGTCAGTTGGCTGAGATGGACATATCAGGCATCGCATGCGGTGTGCCACCGACGACGAACAGGGGCGGCGAGGCGGGGCCGCGCACGTCCATGCGGCCGCGCTCGGCGGCGAACGCGCGCGCCTCCAGCGCCGGCGCGCCGGCCGCGGCGCCGCGCGCGGCCGCCAGCTCGGCGCCGAGCCCGTCTACGCGCTGGCAGAGCTGCACGACGACCGTCTCGGCGCTGTCGGCGCGGTGCTGCAGCGCGCGCGCGTCGCCGTCGGCCGCGCCCGCCGCCGCGTCGCCCAGGCGCCGGAGCTCCGCGTCGCGCCGCTCGATCGCGGCCTGTGCGCGCGCAGCCCACAGTCTCTCTCAGGATGCCACTTCATTTTTAGCATCAAGCAGCCAGGCTGCGTAGGGCAGCTTGGCGCCGTTCATGCGATGTGCCGCATTGACAGCCTTATCCCCGAGCCGAGCCGCTGCTGGGCTTCCCAGGCGCCCGCGGCCCGCTGTCCCGCCCTTTCCTGGCGGCTCTGGCGCACAGCCAACCCCTGTGCATGGCGCCTCCACTTGCGCCTCCACGTGCGCCTTTCACCTCCTGCCTCGCACCTGTCGCCAGCTGCACAGGGGCGCTCTGGGCGCCACGCATGTCTGCGCGCTCAGCCACCAAGCGACCATATCCCCTTTGGCCCGGCCTCCGCAACGCCCTCCTCGCACCCACCACGCTTTCGAGAGAGTCCTATGGCTGCGCCACAGGGGCGCGCGCCTGCGCATTCTCGAGCAGCGCCTGCAGGCGCCCCAGCTCGGCCTGCGCGCGCCTCGCGCCCTCCTCCAGGTCCGCCACGCGGCCGGCGGCGGCGACCAGGGCCGCCGCCGCGGCGCCGCCAGGGTCGGCGCTGCCAGGGTCGGCGCCGTCCAGGACCGGCGCCTCGCCGGCGCGCACACGGCCGCTGAGCGGACGCGCCATCTCCATGCGCGCCGCCACGCGCACGGGCGCGTCGCCCCCGGCCGCGTCCTGCGCTGCCAGGACCTCGGCCAGGCGCGCGCGCAGGCCCTCATTCTCCTGCGCCCGGGCCGCCGCGTCGGCACAGTGCGCTTCCTCAGCACCGGCGCTCAAACCTCCGACTCTGGGCTGGTCAGCCGCGGGGTTCAAGCCGTGAAGCCCGGGCGCGGCGCTCGCTCCAGCATACGGTGGGAAAAACCTATCATGGTCACGACCCTACCCTGGCGCGCGCGCCTGCTCCAGCGTGGAGTGGCGCTCCACGGTACGCGACTTCCAGAACAGCAGCTCCGCGACGCGCGCCTCCAGCGCGCGCGCCGCAGCTCCGCCGTCGCGCGCCGCGGCGTCGGCGGCCTCGCCGTCGGCGAGCGCGCGCGCGCGCAGGTTGGCGTTCTCGGCCGCCAGCCGCGCCTCGCCGCGCCGCAGCGCCTCCAGCTGCGCCGCCGGGACGCGCGCGGTGACTCTTTGCGCCCAGGCTGTTGTGCACCTTTTCAACTCCAGCACCTGGTCTACTGCCCCACATGTTCTTCCTCCAAAGAAGCGGCCGCTGCAAAAGCCGCTGGCCCGCGGCCAGCGCCGCAGGCCGACGCGCGCGGCCTGCGTCGTCCTGCAACACCCGATGCGGCGCGGGGCACGCGCTCAGCTGCCGCTGCACAAGGCGTGCGGGCGCGGGGCTTGACCGCGCGCCAGGAGGCCGCCACTAGGACGGCCAGGAGGCGCCATACGCGTTGTCAGCAGACGGCCATCGTCGAGATGCGGAGGAGGGGCGACCCAGGGGCCGGCGCGCCTGCGCCTGGAAGGCTGCCAGCTGCTGCGCACGCGCCGCGTCGCGCAGCTTGAGCGCGCGCCAGCTCTCCGTGGTCGCCACCAGGTCGGCCAGCAGGCGGCCCGCCAGCGCCGCGCTGCCGGGCTCCAGCGGCTCCCGGTATGCTAGCGCGTCCAGCTTGCGCCGCAGCGCCGCCGTGCGCTCGGCCATCCCGGCACCCCCCCGCCTCGCCGGCCGCCGCCCTCCGGTCGCGCGGCAACGTGGACGCGCGCCGGGGCGTCCGTGGCCAGCCCGCGCCGCTGCCTCAGCCGCTGCTGTCCTGTGCTGGCACCTGGCACAGCTGCCTGTCCGCGTCGGGCTTGCGGCGCGGCGCCGCCGGGCGCGCAGCCGACGCTCCTACCTCCGTCTAGCCAAGCGGCGCGTGCCTTCGCTGGTACGGGACGCGCGTACAGTGTGAAGCCTGCGGAGCACCGCCGCACTCAGCACCGCCCCGTTTCCGCCTCGTCGGCCGACGCGGGCCCGCGCAACCAAGCGCGCTTCACGCTTGCGCCGCAGCGCAGCGCCGCGGTGCAGTACGTGCTGGTGCGTTGCGGGACACGGGCCTGCGGTGGCGTACCGGGCTTGACACGCTGTCGTGCGCTTGCGCCGGCCCGGTCACCGGCGGCGCCCCGGCGCCAGTGCGCTCGCAGCCGTTTCTACGTTTCCAGCGGCTGCCTAAGGGCGCGGGGCGCTGCGTGCGTGCAGCATCGGCAGCGCGCCGTCCGGGGGTGCATGGCCATGCGCAGCCTGCACCATCTTGATCTTTGGTGCGGTGATGGCGGCGCCGCCGGATAGGCAACACAGCAGGTCTGTTATTCTTCTTTACATCTGCGCCACAGCACTACCGTGCATGGCCGTCATACATCCGCGCACGCGCCGTCCCCAACTACACGTTCTGTCCCTGCGCTACAGATGTGCTGAAGCAGAGACGGAGTGGGCGTTAGCGGCAGCTCCAGCATATCATAGCCCATGCAGCAGCTCAGGAAAAATTCAAAATCGGTGCCCATTGTGCCCAGGGCCTGGTGCCAGGGAGCGATACTTCCCTGCGCTCGTCCTCCACATCACCCGCCCTTATCCACTGCACTTTGCGTGCAGTACCCGCCGGACTCCAGCGACGGCGATGGTCGGCAGGCGCCCGACCTCTTGTCAAGCATGCACCCCGCAAGGCGACCTGACTCCAGCAAGGAGCTCACCGTCAGCGATGTCTGCTTCTTCCTGCAGGTGCGGGAGGCGGCCTGTGCAAGCTGGCCAGGAGGGCTACCGTGCGGGGGGAAGGATGTCATGCGCTCACTATGCACATGCCTTGGGCTCACACAGTACCTCTGTTTGGCCTGGGATCCTGGTACCAAAGCACAGGGGGGCACCGGGCTGGGCGGCTGGCGCAAGGGACAGCTCAGGGACCATGCAAGGGGCAGCTCAGGCGCCAGGCAGGTGCAGGATGTCAGCAGTCCGGCGCCGCAGATGGCGCTGCATGGCGCTCGCGAGGGCGCGTGGCGTCTCGGCGAGGCCATCCAGCGCGGCGCATGCGCGCTTCCACGGCCACACCGGGGGAGAGGGGCCCTGACCGGGGCCGCACGCGCGCACTGCAGGAGGAGTGGCGCGCGTTCGAGTCCTCGCGCATGCACTGGGCGCGCGAGCGCAAGGCGCTGCTGGTGCGAGCTCGCCTGGACGCGGTCTACCGCGTGGCTGCTTGTCACTTGGGAGCGTTGTTGCGGCACATCTTGATGTGTAGGCCCGTGCTCTGTGCTCAGTTGGCTCTGTGGGCGCCGCGCGGCCTTCACAGGGCCTGGCAGCAGCCCGCTGCTCTGCTGCGCTGCCTGGCAGGCACGCCGTGTGGCACAGACACTCTCGGCCACAGGCGGGGGGCGGGCGGTGTGGCGGCGCGGTGCCTGCAGCCGTGTCGGCCTCCCCTGTGAGCGCCTGAGCTGGCCCAGAGCGCACCCTGTGCAACCGCGCGAGCACCGCGCGCGCCGCGCTGCATGCCCTGAGCGCGCCGGCAATCGCGCGCAGAGCCAGGCGGAGGAGCTGCGCACGCTGGCGCGGCGGCAGGGCAGCGTGATCGTGCTGCTGGAGCGGCGGATCCTGATGCTGGAGGACGCGCTGACGCGCGAGCGCGGCGGCGCCGGCGGCGCGCCCGCCGCGGACGCCAGCTCATCCGGCCTCGGCAGCGGCCGCGCGGGCTCCAGTGCGCCTCCCCCTGGCACCGCTCCCGGCGAGTTGGGGTGCACCGGGACATGACTAGATAGATTTGACAGGCGGCATAAGGAGCCACCTCGGCGCCCGTTTGCGTTCCGGCGCTGAACGACTCGCAGGTGGGCACGGCAGCCAACGGGCCAGAAGAGCGCCGCAGCTCATGTCAGGCTCTGCGGAGGCCTGAGCGGTCTGCGGCGGCGCCGCAGGCAGCGACGCGGGAGACTCGCCCGCCAGCAGCAAGGAGAACGATGCGCCGCGCGCCGCCGAGTGCTCCGCCAACGCGCCCGCGTCGCCGCAGCAGGGCGCCCGGCGCGGCGGCCCGGGCCGCTCGCCGCTGGGGCGCAGCGCGGGCGCGGCCGGGGGCCGCGACCCGCCCGGCGACCCAGGCGCCCCGGGCTGCGAGCCGCTCGCGCGGCCCGCCGGCCGCAAGTCTGCGCAGCGCTCGCTCGTCTTCGGCGGTGGCGGCGGCGGCGGCGGGCAGCAGGCGCGCCAGTCTTTAGCCTGCCTCCGACCAAAGCTGACTTCTGCACGCACTCGCGACGCACAGAGCTGTTTCTTTGGATCTGCTCACCATCTCATCCCACTGCCAGACCACAGTCCGGACCGTGCAGGCTGTGCCTGCCGCGCGCTCCCCGGAGGCCAGCGAGGGCGGCGGCGTGGCACCCGGGCAGCTCACGCCGCCGCCGGGCGGCCCGCCTGCGCCGCCGCCGCCGACGCGCACGCGCGCGGCCGCTGCGCGCAACCGCTGGGCCTCCCGTGCGTGCCTCCTGAGCATCTCTTCTGTTATCACCAAAGTACACAGGAGAATGAAGTGATCTGATCTGTAGAAACTTGAGGACGCCTCGCTGCGTCGGGGCGCATGACCCCTGGCAGCCATGCGGTCGCTGCGCATGCAGCTGCCTGTTTCGGGGCCAGTGCAACTCGCTCTAAAGTGGGCGAACAGGCGGATGCCTGCCCCTGCAAGCGTTGAATACAAACGCTGTACCAAATAGTGCGGGGAAGTGTACTGAGACATGTACGCGACAACTGAGTGCGCTGAGTGGCTGGCAGGCGAGCATCGCGCGGGCCGCGCGCCCCTCGCGCGCCGCGACGCGGCCTGCGCCGGCGGCGGCGGCGGCGACGTCGTGGCGGACGTGACGGCCGAGGTCGGCGCGACGGTCTTCTCCGCGCTGTTCTGCCCGCGGCAGGGTCAGGGCTTAGGGTTTGGGCCCGGCGGCGGCTCGCCGCCGCCGCTGCCGCCGCTGCCCGGCGCATCGCCGGGCGCGGACCTCCCCGTGCCGCCGTACCCCGGCTACGGCAAGTGGGCGCCCGCCTGGGGCGCGCCCGAGGCGCCAGCGCCCGGCGCGGCGGCGCCCAGCGCGGCGGAGAGCGAGGACGACTCGCTGTGGGCGGCGCGCGCTGGCCCGGGCCCGCGGCGCTGCGGCGGCGCGGGCCTGCCGGACGCGGACGCGTCCGAATCGCGCGCGCGGCGCGCGCTGGCGGGTGCGCAGCGGGCGCGCTTGGGGCGCGCCCGCGGGGCCACGGCGGGGGCGCCTCGGTCCCCCGCGGCCGCGACCGCTGGCGAGGACGTCGCGAGCAGCGGCAGCGGCTGGGCGCCGCCGGGCGGCGGGCGCGCGGCCGCCGCGCGCG